>Ga0247729_10000304_pt1 | contig 21438 bp, 20 predicted proteins | sample UWRJL133311R2_FD_180958 | JGI IMG/M metagenome (GOLD analysis project Ga0247729, IMG submission 180958) | Plant litter microbial communities from Arlington Agricultural Research Station in Wisconsin, United States - UWRJ-L133-311R-2 | ecosystem: Environmental > Terrestrial > Plant litter >... | reverse complement strand
GAGCATCGGGCGCGGCGCCCCGGCCTCCGACCGCTTCCGCCTCGAGGCCGGCGACGAGATCGTCGTCACCGAGATGGAACACCACGCCAACCTCATCCCGTGGCAAGAGCTCGCTGCCCGCACCGGAGCGAGCCTGCGCTTCATCCCGGTCGACGACAACGGCGAACTGCGGATGTCCGAAGTGGCAGCCATCGTCGGCGCGCGCACCCGGATCCTTGCGTTCACCCACGTGTCCAACGTGCTCGGAGTCATCAACCCGGTGGCCGAGCTCGTCGCCCTCGCGCGTGAAGTCGGCGCGCTCGTGGTGCTCGACGCCTGCCAGTCGGCCCCTCACCTCGCCCTCGACCTCACGGGCCTCGACGTCGACTTCGCCGTGTTCTCCGGGCACAAGATGCTCGGCCCCACCGGCATCGGCGTGCTGTACGGCAAGAGTGAGCTGCTGAACGCGCTTCCCCCGTTCCTCACCGGCGGCTCGATGATCACCACGGTGACCATGGAGCGTGCGGAATACCTGCCCGCACCACAGCGGTTCGAAGCCGGAACCCAGCGCGTGTCACAGGCCATCGCACTCGCCGCGGCCGTCGACTACCTGGCCGCAGTCGGAATGGACCGCATCGCGCGGCACGAGACCGAACTCGGCCAGCGCCTGGCGCTCGGCGTCGCCGCGATCCCCGGCATCCGTCTGCTCGGCCCCCAGGGCAACCGTGTCGGCCTGGCCAGTGTCGACGTCGATGGCGTGCACTCCCACGACGCCGGCCAGTTCCTCGACGACCGCGGCATCGCGGTGCGGGTGGGCCACCACTGCGCCCAGCCGCTGCACCGCAGGCTCGGGGTCACCTCGTCGACCCGCGCGAGCACCTACCTGTACACGACCGAGAGCGAAGTCGACGAGTTCCTCGCCGCGCTCGCCGAGGTCCGCCCTTTCTTTGGAGTCGCCCGATGACGTCGTCAGAACTGCAGTCGCTGTACCAGGAGATGATCCTCGATCACCAGAAGCGTCCGCACGGGTTCGGGCTCGTCGAGGGTGCAGCGGCATCGTCGCACCAGGTCAACCCGACCTGCGGCGACGAGATCACCCTCGAGCTTCATGTCGAGCCCGGAACCGACGTCGTGAGCGAGGTCCGTTGGACCGGCCACGGATGTGCGATCTCCCAGGCGAGCGCCTCGCTGTTCACCGAGATGGCGGCCGGACACACCTTCGGGGAGCTCGATACCCGGATCGATTCGTTCCGGGACGTCATGCGGTCGCGCGGCACCCTCGACGCTGACGAAGACCTCCTCGGCGATGCCGCGGTGCTCAGCGGAGTCTCGAAGTACATCGCCCGCGTCAAGTGCGCCATGCTCGCCTGGGTCGCAGCAGAACACGCGATCGCCCAGGTGCGCGCAGCAGCGTGAAATCAGTGGAATCTGACTGAGTGATTCTCGATATGCTCCGTGCATGACACTCTCACGCTTTGTCCCTCTCGCGCTCGCCGCAGTGTTGCTCACCGGTTGTTCCGCGGGGGCCGGTTCAGCGGAGCCGACGGAATCGCCGTCGCCCAGTGCAGCGTCTGGCGGCACGGCTCTGGATGCTATTTCGGCCTGGGACACGTGTGCTGATGCTGTCGACGAGTGGGTTGCCACCAACTCCGACATCGATCCGTTCGAATCCCGCGACTTCGACGACGCGTACGTGAGCGAAGACGCCGGTACGTTCCGGACGCAGCTCGCGGGTGACCTGGGAGCTGACGACACCACCTCGGTGTATTGCGTCGTGAGCGGTACGGTCGAGAACCCCAGCATCGACGACTACCTGTACCCGCGCTAACCGATCTGGCAGCGCATTCCCGGGAGCGCCGGACCAGCCGGCGCACCTGTTATCGTCGATCCTGTTCAGACGGGCCGCCCAGTGAAGCTGCGCTGGTGCCGGAGTCCCGTCGACGTGGAAAAGGGGACTACCGTGTCAGAAAAGCTTCGCTGGGGAATCATCGGCACCGGGCTCATCGCAGACCTGTTCGTGACCGACCTGCTGGCCAACGGCTTCACGGTCAGCGCTGTCGGCTCGCGCACCGAGGGGTCCGCCGCCGCGTTCGCGGAGCGTTTCGGGATCCCGACCGCGCACGCGAGCTACGAGGCCCTGGTCGCCGACCCCGAGGTCGACGTGGTCTACGTCGCCACCCCGCATCCGTATCACGTGGCCAACGCCACGATTGCTCTCGAGGCCGGCAAGCACGTGCTCGTGGAGAAGCCGTTCACCCTCAATGCGACAGAGGCGGCGTCGATAGTCGACCTCGCCGAGAAGAACAACCTCGTCGTGCTCGAGGCGATGTGGACTCGGTTCCTGCCGCACATGATCCGCCTGCGCGAGCTGATCGCCGAAGGCGTCATCGGCGACGTACGCACGGTCATCGCCGACCACAACCAGAACTTGCCGTCCGACCCGAAGCACCGCCTGCAGGACCCGCACCTCGGAGGCGGCGCGCTGCTCGACCTCGGAATCTACCCGATCTCGTTCGCGTGGGACATGCTCGGTGCTCCCTCCAGCGTCTCGGCCATCGCCGCCAAGACGCCTACCGGTGTAGACCGCCAAACTGCCGTCGTGCTCGGCTACGCCGATGGGCAGCAGGCCCTCATCCACACCGCTCTCGACACTGCCGGGCCGAATGCGGCATCCGTCATCGGCACCAAGGGCTGGGTCGCGATCGACCGTGTCTTCTACGAGCCGACGGCGTTCACGGTGTACGACCTCGACGGAGCCATCGTCGAGCGCTACGAATCTTCGGTCTCGGACCGCGGTATGCAGTACCAGGCAGCTGAGCTCGAACGCATCGTCGCCGCCGGGCTGCTCGCCGGTGACATGCTGCCGCCGCGTGAGACCGTCGGCATCATGACGACACTCGACGAGATCCGGGCGCAGATCGGCCTGGTCTACCCGGGCGAGTAGCCTGCCCGCTCACGCGGCCTCCCAGCCGGGCACGGCTCGGACGTTTATCATTGACGGGTGACCGAGCCCTACGATCCCATCCCCGGCGAACCCAAGCACGGTGAAGCGCTGTCGCGTCGTGCAACGCAGGCGCATTCCGTCTCGACGGGCGAGCCGGAGAAGACCGGCATTGCCGGGCTCTTCCAGAACCACCGCACCGCAGCACTCTCGGTCACCATCGGCGTCGCGTTTCTCCTGCTCGGTACCGGCGCAGTGGTCGCTGGCGCTGCCGCGGGCACCAAGGCGCCGATCACCGCCGAAGAGGCGGCGCTTCTCCCCGACCCGGATGCCCCGGAGCGGGTCGTTCCCGACGCCCTTCCCGACGCCACCCTCATGCGCACCTGCTCGATCCGCACCGCTGCGAGTGACGAAGCCCTCGGAAAGCTGCGGGCGTCGGTCATCAACACCAGCACCGGCGATGTGCTCTACAGCGCGGGCGGATCCCAGCTCGTCGCGCCGGGCGGCGCCATGCAGCTGATCACGGCATCCGCAGCGATCGCGGTGCTCGGCCCCGACTACCGGATGTCGACCAAGGTCTACCAGTCGAGCGAGCCCGGCACCATCGTGCTCGTCGGCGCCGGTGACCCCACCCTGAGCAACACCGACCCGGGCAGCCAGAGCTACTACAAAGACGCGCCGAAGCTCAGCACGCTCGTCGACCAGGTGCGCACGACCCTCGGTGAGGGCCAGCCGGTGTCGAAGATCATCCTGGACGCGTCGTACTGGGATGCCGCCGATGCCTGGGATTCCAGCTGGAGTACTTCGGCCCGTCGCAACGGCACGATGTCTGAAGTCACTGCATTGCAGGTGGATGGCGACCGCGAAGATCCGACAGCGGCGAAGAGCCCGCGCAGCGATGACCCGATCAACCGAGCCGGGCAGTTGTTCGCCGCGAAGCTGGGCTTCCCCGACGCCGAACTCGTCGTCGGAACCGTCGAAGAGGGTTCGGTCGAGATCGCCAGCGTCGATTCGCAGCCGGTGTCGGTTCTGGTGAACACGATGCTGCAGACCGGCGACTACACCCTCGCCGAGGCGCTCGGCCGGGTCACCTCGAAGGAGTCCAGCGGCGACGGCTCTGCTGCGTCGCTTCCCGCGACGTTCGGTGCGGCCCTCACTCAGATCGGCCTGGAGCCCGTCGATGTCGGCGTCAAAGACTCGTCGGGCCTGAGCAAAGAGAATGTGGTGCCGGCGAAGTACATGGCCCAACTAGCCCAGAAGGTATTCGAGGGCGGCAGCAAACTCAATAACGTGTACAACTCGCTGCCTGTTGCGGGGGCGAGCGGAACCCTGCTCGACCGCTTCACCGGTGACAACGAAAAGGCGCGGGATGCCGTGGTCGCCGTGACCGGATCGACCGGCAGCGAAGGGTCGCTGGCCGGCACGATCAAGGCCGAAGACGGCAGCACGCTGGTGTTCGCGTTCTACGCGTTGAAAGACAGCATCGATTCATCGGCCGCAGCGACCGCGCTCGACGCCCTCGCGACCCGCGCGTTCGAGTGCGGCGACAATCTCGCGAGCAACTAGGAACGGGGCGCGATGAGCACCGCACTATTCATCATCGACGTACAGAACGATTTCACCGAGGGTGGCGCCCTCGGTGTCGAGGGTGGTGGCGCTGTCGCTGCGGGAATCACCGCGTTCCTCGAAGCGAACCCCGGCCGTTACGACCGCGTCTTCGCGTCGCGAGACTGGCACGATGGCGACAACGACAACGGTGGGCACTTCGCCGTGGACTCCGCACCTGACTTCGTCGACACCTGGCCGGCGCACTGCGTCTCTGGCACACCCGGCGCCGAGTACCACCCCGCGCTGGGCACCGCGCTCATCGACGTGCACGTGCGCAAGGGCCAGGGCAAACCCGCCTACTCGATCTTCCAGGGCACGACGGATGCCGGATCGACTGTCGACGACGCGCTCACCGCAGCCGGGATCACCGACATCGACGTTGTCGGCATCGCCACCGACTACTGCGTGCGGGCATCCGCCCTCGACGCCCTCGCGAGCGGACGCACCGTTCGTGTACTGACCGACCTCGTTGCGGGAGTCGCCGTCGACTCGAGTGCCGCAGCCCTCGCGGAGCTCGACGCCGCGGGTGTGCAACTGACCACCGGGAGCAACGCATGACCTCGATCTCTGAAGCCGACCTGCTCGCCAAGGTCCCCGATTCGCTGTTCATCGGTGGCGAGTGGGTGGCATCGACCTCCGGCCGGAGCGTCGACGTGCACGATCCGTCGACCGGACTGGTGATCAAGACGATCGCCGACGCATCCGTCGCCGACGCCGGGCTCGCCATGGACGCGGCAGCAGACGCGCAGGCAGCGTGGGCCGCGACGGCGCCGCGGGTGCGCGGGGAGTTGCTGCGCGGCGCTTTTGACCTACTGCAAGAACGCGCCGACGAATTCGCGCTGCTCATGACTCTCGAGATGGGCAAGCCGCTAGCCGAAGCCCGCGGCGAGGTCACCTACGGTGGCGAGTTCCTGCGCTGGTTCAGTGAGGAGGCGGTGCGGATCTCCGGGCGGTACGGGGCGAACCCCGAGGGCACCGGCCGCATGATCGTGACGCACCTGCCGGTTGGCCCGTCGTTCCTCATCACGCCGTGGAACTTCCCGCTTGCGATGGCGACCCGCAAGATCGCGCCCGCGCTCGCTGCCGGCTGCACCACGATCATCAAACCGGCCGAACTCACGCCGCTCACCACGCTGTACTTCGCGCGGCTGCTCGAAGACGCCGGCCTGCCGAAGGGCGTGGTCAACGTCGTGACGACATCCGAATCGAAGGAGGTCTCGGCGCCGATCATCTCCGACCGGCGCCTGCGCAAGCTGAGCTTCACCGGGTCGACCGCGGTCGGCCAGATCCTGCTCAAGCAGGCGTCGGAGAACGTGCTGCGCACCTCGATGGAGCTCGGCGGCAACGCCCCGTTCATCGTCTTCGACGACGCCGACCTCGACAAGGCGATCGATGGCGCGATGCTCGCGAAGTTCCGCAATGTCGGCCAGGCCTGCACCGCGGCCAACCGTTTCATCGTGCACGAGTCTGTAGCCGAAGAATTCGGCACGCGCCTCACCGAGAAGGTCAAGGCGATGAGCATCGGCCGCGGTACCGAGGCGGGCGTGACTGTCGGACCGCTGATCAACGACGGCGCTGTCGACAAGGCGGATGCGCTCGTTCAGGATGCGGTCGGACGCGGCGCCACGATCCTCACCGGTGGCGCGCGGGTGAGCGGCGAGGGCAGCTTCTACGAACCGACCGTCGTCTCCGGCGTCATCGCGGGCAGCGCCATCCTGCGCGAAGAGATCTTCGGGCCGGTGGTGACGATCATCTCGTTCACCGATGAGGCGGATGCCGTGGCCAAAGCCAACGACACCGAGTACGGCCTGGTGAGCTACGTGTTCACCCGCGACCTCGCTCGCGGCCAGCGACTCATCGAGACCCTGCAGACCGGAATGATGGGGTTGAACGTAGGGGTCGTGTCCAACGCTGCGGCGCCGTTCGGCGGTGTGAAGCAGTCGGGTATCGGCCGCGAGGGTGGCCTCGAGGGTATCCACGAGTACCTCGAGACCAAGTACGTCCTGACCCCGGATCCGTTCCTGTGAGTGGGCCAATGGAACCTGGGGTGGTGGCTCCCGCCCCGATCGCCGACGACCAGGCTGCGAACCTCGATGACTCGACGACGATCTTCGACGACGAGCAGGACGTCGCCCCCACGCGCGCCCGCGTGCTTCCGCTCGTCGGTGCTCTTGTCGGCGTCGGGCTGCTGATCGGCGCGGTCGTCGGTATCGTGGCCGTCGTCACCGCACCCGCCTGGAGCATCGGGATCGGGGCTATCGCCGGCAGCGCCCTCGCCGGATCGGCGTCGGATCGAGAGTCGATTTCCACCGCGACCGGTATTCCGCTTCCCGATGACGCAGTCGTGCTCGATAGCGAGCAGATCGAACTCCGCAACACGCCCGCGTTGTCCGCGCAGGTCATCGTGCACGATGACCCGACCGACCTGATCCTCGCGTCGGACTACGTATTTACGTCAGACCGGGACACCGGCGCAGCTCGCTACGAGACCCCGGAATTCCAGAACCCCCGCGTCTTTGCGAAGTACGTCGGTGACGACACCTTCATCGCGATCATCGGTGAACAACCGGACGGCCGTACTCTTCTGCAAGTCACCGCACCGCTGGTGCGCTGACCCCGATGCCGGTAATCGAGATAGCGGATCTCACCGATCCACGGCTCGCGGACTTTGCACACCGCACCGACGTCGCGCTCAAGAACGACGTAGCTCTGAAGAACGGCGTGCGCACCGAGCATGGCCTGTACATCGCCGAGTCGGCGCTGGTGCTCGAACGTGCTTTGCGCGCAGGTCACCTGCCGCGGGCGGTGCTCGCCCTCGGCGGAACCGTCGACGAGGCCGTAGCTCTCGTCGGCCCGGATGTTCCCGTTTTCTCCGGGCCGGCCGAATTGCTCGCCGATCTCACCGGCTACCTGCTGCACCGCGGGCTCATCGCTTCGATGCACCGCCCGCCGCTGCCGTCGGCGTCGTCCCTGCTCGAAGGCGCTCGTCGGGTCGTCGTTCTCGAGAACGTCGTCGACCCGACGAATGTCGGGGCCATCTTCCGTTCGGTCGCGGCGATCGGGGCGGATGCGGTGCTCGTCAGTCCACGCTGCTCCGACCCGTTCTATCGCCGGGCGATCCGGGTCTCGATGGGAACGGTGTTGCAAGTGCCGTGGACGCGTGTGGGGGACTGGACATCTACCCGTGAACTGCTGGCGGCATCCGGGTTCCACATCGCGGCACTCGCACTCACCGATGACGCGGTGTCGCTGAAGGACTTCGCGCTCAGCGCGCCGGACCGCGTCGCCCTCGTGCTCGGCACGGAGGGCGAGGGGCTGACGCCCGAGGCCATCGCGGCCGCGGACACCATCGTGCAGATCCCGATGGCGCACGGCATCGACAGCCTCAACGTGGCAGCGACGGCCGCCGTGGCGATGTTCGCGCTGGTCTGACCCGTCAGCGACGGGTGCGGGATACCCGTCCGTCGGGCAGTGCGCTCGCGATCGCGGCCGCGATGAGCGGGACGCCGACGGCCAGCACACCGACCTCGAGCAGCGGGCCGGGCCAGAACGGGTTTACCAGGCCGGGCCAGCTGGGGAGGGTGAGCAGAATCGCGGAAACCGTTCCGATGACCGTTGCGTACCCGACGACGAGCGTCGCGTACCAGCCGGAAACCCGCGAACCGATGCGCGGCTCGGCGCCGAGGCTGGTCAGTGTCTTGATCGCCCCACGGTTCTCGAATCGGGCAAGGCCGACGGCAGTGATGGCGATGGCAAGGCTGCCGCCCAGCGCGATGAGAAGTGCGCCGAACACCCATACCGGGTCGGGGCGGGATGGACCGAGCTCGAAGGTCGGGAACACGGATTCGTCTGAAGCGCTGTAGATCGCGTCATCGGCCTGCTGCTGTTCGGACTCGGACGGTGCGCTGTCGAGCTGGGCGAGGAGCAGGCTGGGCTCGCTCACGAGTCCGAGGTCGTCGGCCGTTTCGGTACTGAGAAGGGCTCCGAATGCGATCGGGTGGCTGAGCGGGGCGACGGTCGCTGAAACCGACTTCGTGCGCAGCGGTGTGCCGGTCGGTAGGAACTCGCCCGGCTCGTTCTCGGGCACGAATTGCTGGGGGCCGAACCAGTCCAGGGTCAGGTGTGACGAACCGTCGACGTATCGCGCGTCGAAGACGATCGCATCGCGCCGCTCGAATGCGGCGCGGGTCTCGGTGTCAGGCGCGTGCCCGAGGATCACCGTGAGATCGTCCACATCGCCGACCCAGAGCGTGCGGTCTACGTCGCTGAGCGGAAAATACCACGGCTCAGGGCGTGCGCACTGGGTCGGTGACATCGCACCGGCCAGCGTTCCCGTGGCGCACGGCCCGTCCGTTGCGAGTCGCGGGGTGGGGAGCCCCCTGGCGGGAAACGCAATCTCCATGCGACCGGGCATGCCTTTGTCATCATCGATCGGCTGGCCGTAGTACGGCCCCTTTACTCCCCGCAGCACCCGCGAGTCGACGTCGAGCGTCGAATCGAAGATCGCCTTGATCTCGTCGATATTGTCGATCGGGGCCGGGTTGGCGACATCCGACGTCTCGCTCCAGTTCTGGTCGATCAGATGCACCGCTGACTGGTTCAGCTGGAGTGACCACGGATAGTCGACGACGTTGGTCTCGGCGCTCGATCTCGAGAACGTCGTGAAAGCGGTGAAGATGAAGCAGACCAGCATGATCGTGCCGATGATCGGCACCGTTCGCGCCGGCGAGGTGGCGGCGTCGCGGGCGGCGAGGCGAATTGCGGATGCGCGTGGCGAGTTCGCCCGGCCGAGCGCTTTCTCGATCGCGGCGAAGGCGGTCGGCGCCTGAAGGCTCGCGCCGATGATCACCAACACGACTGCGGGAACCGCGAGGGAGTAGGCGGCGAGAAAGAACGCCGATAACGGGCTGTCCGGGAGCACCGCGTTGCCGGTCAGGCCCACTGCCAGCGCAGCCAGGCCACACGCAAAGCCGAGAATCACCAGCAGGCGACCGGAGCGGGTTCGTTGCCACCGGCGAGCGACGGGCGATGGAATGCCCCGGAGCTCCGCCAGAACACTCCGCTGGTTCGGGCCGGCGAGCGGGACGACGGATGCCACCCAGGCGACGGGGATCGACGCGAGTGCGGTGGTCGCAGCGGCGATCGTCGGAAAACCGTACTCGGCGCGGTCGGGAAGGAATAACGCGGCGTACAGCAGCCCGCCGGCTGTGCCCACAATCGCTGCGATGATCGCCGCCAGGATGCCCAGCAGGATCCCTCTGGCTGAGGCGATCCGAAAGCGGAGGGTGGTGTCAGCACCGGCGATCGCGAGCAGCGCGAGCGTGTGGTCCTGGCTGCGGGATCTCACGAGTGTCGCCGCCGCGACAATCGCGGCGATGATGACCGCGACCAGAGTCGCGATCGGAGCGATCGCGAGCAGGAATCCGACGCTTCCGCCGAAAGCCGGCACCTCGTCGACTATCGTCCCGTCATTGTTGATGTAGGTTCTGCCGTTGTCGACGCGTAACGCGATGAGGGCGACCAGCGCGCCGATCGATGGCACAGCGAGGGCGGCAGCGGTCAGTGCGGAAGCGAGCCGCTCGGCTCTCAACTGGCGGACGGCCAACCGCAGGCTGAGCGGCAGGCGGGAGATCACGCTCATCGCGCGCCCACCGGGTCGGCGTGCAGGGCGCCATCGGTCAGATACAACACTCGGTCGGCCCAGGCGGCCAACCTCGCGTCGTGGGTGACGACGATGGCGGCGGCCCCGGCATCCGTGCGCTCGCGCAGCAGCCGGATGATTCCCTCGGAGGCCACGCTGTCGAGTGCGCCGGTCGGCTCGTCGGCGAGGATCAGGCGGGGATTGCCGACTACCGAACGGGCGATGGCGACGCGCTGCTGCTGGCCACCGGAGAGGTTCTCAGGAAAAACGTGAGCTGCGTCGGCGAGGCCGACCGAAGTGAGAGCTTCGCGCGCCGCTGCACTGCGCTCGACCAGACTCACACCGTCGAGTTCGAGCGGGAGCGCGACGTTCTCGAGAACGGTGAGCAGCGGAACCAGGTTGTATTTCTGAAAGATGAACCCGACCTCGCGCCGGCGGACGACAGCTATCTCGCCGGCGGTGAGGGTGCTCGTCACCCGGCCATTCAGACGCGCCTCACCATAGGTCGGCTGCTCGAGCCCGCCGGCGATGCCGAGCAGGGTCGATTTTCCCGAGCCGGAGGGGCCCATGATTGTGACCAGCTCGCCAGCGACGACGTCCAGGGTCACGTCTCGGAGCACGGGTACCGGTGTGCTCGGTCCGGCATACTCGTGCCCGACTCCGACAAGGCTCAGCAGCGGTGATGGTGCAGTCATTTCTCGGCGCTTTCCGTGGCAGGGATCGATGGGGTCTGGCGGCCGGTTCCAGCCGGACGGCCGCGCTTCGGCGGGGTGGAATCGAGAGGGATGTTGAGGTCGAGTCCATCGGCGCGGGCCTGGGTGAGGCGCGCGGTCACGTGGTCGAGCCAGCGCACCTCGGACTCGGCCTCGAACAGTGTCGCGTCCGAGACGAGTTGCCGGGCAAGTTCTTCGCCCGTTGCCGCAGCTGCGGTCGCGCTCTGTCGGGTGAGCTGCTGCAGGTGCCGGATGGCGGATGCGCGCTGGGCCCGGAGCACATCATGGATGTCGATCCCGGGCAGCGTACTGGCGAGCGCGATCTTGATGGCGATGTCACTCCGGGCCGATGCAGCGCGCTCGGCGGTGCTCGCGAGCCAGGTTGCGACTTGAGAGCGACCTGAGTCGGTGATCTCGTAGAAGACCTGGCCGGCGGCATCCGTCAACGTCGACCGGGTGACGAGCCCGTCGCGCTCGAGCGACTCGAGGGTCTTGTAGACCTGGCCGATGTTGAGCGGTGTGGAACCGCCGATGCGGCGGTCGAACTCGGCGCGCAACACGTAGCCGTAGGTCGGCCCCTGCGCCACCATGGCGAGGATGCCCAGCCGTACGCTCATGCTTGCCCCAATGCCTACCCGGTATGTATATACCTAGTATGCATTAACTGTGGAGTGACGCAACCTCTGCGGCGATAGTGCCCGTTTGGGACGATTGTGTGAGTGCGCGCAGGCACTGTCGTCCCGAACGGGCACCATCGCGCGCGGCGACGGTGGACGGAGCAGCGCGGATCAGACCAGCAGCTGGTGCTTCGCGAGGTCCTTGTAGAGCGGGGTGCTCTTGACGAGCTCGGAGTGCGTGCCCACCCCGACGACGCGGCCATGCTCGAGAACCACAATCTGGTCGGAGTCGACGACCGTCGAGAGACGGTGGGCGATGACGATCAGCGTACGATTTTCGGCGACGGCGTCGATGGCCTCGCGCAGCATCTGCTCGTTGAGGCCGTCGAGCGAGCTCGTCGACTCGTCGAGCAGCAGGATGGGCGGGGCCGCGAGCAGCGTGCGCGCGATCGCGAGGCGCTGGCGCTCGCCTCCGGAGAGCATCACTCCGTCTTCGCCGACCGCGGCATCGAGGCCGAGGTCGTTGCGTTCCAGCACTTCCATGAGATTGACCGAGCGCAGCACGTCGACGCAGTCGGCGTCGGTCGCGTCCGGGGCCCCGAGCAGCAGGTTCTGGCGGATGGTGCCGGCGAGCACCGGGGCGTCCTGCTCGACATAGCCGATCTGCGAGCGCAGGTCGGTACGGTCGAGGGCGCGAACGTCGATGCCACCGAGGCGCACGACGCCGGCCGTCGGGTCGTAGAAGCGCTCGATGAGCGCGAGGATGGTGCTCTTTCCCGCGCCGCTCGGGCCGACGAGCGCGGTGCGCTTGCCGCGCTCGGCGGTGAAGCTCACGCCGCGCAGAACGGTGAGGTCCTGTTCCCGGGCGGGGGCGACATCGGGGGCGAGGATGTCGGGCTGCTTCTCGATGACCTCGGCGACCACCTTGGCGATCTCGTCTTTCTTCGCGCCTTCGGGGTAGGTGAATTCGACGTTCTCGAACGTGATCGCGCCATCGGTCGCGATATCTGCGGCAGCGTCATCCGCCAGTGCACTGTCGTTGGATGTCTCGCCCGGCAGCTCGATGATCTCCTGGATGCGTCCGAGGGCACCGAGGGCCTGGTTGGTCGAGTTGAGCGCTCCGAAGGCCTGGCCGAGCGGCATGATCATCATGAACAGGAAGAGGATGAACGCGACGAGGCTCGAGATCTCGATCGCGCCGCTGGCGACGCGGAAGCCGCCGACCCCGAGCACGACGAGCAGGGACACCTGCAGGGCGATACCGGCTATCGGAACGACGAGGGCCGAGATCTTCGCGACCTGGATACCCATGGTCCAGGCTCCCTTCGCGTCGTCTTCGATCGTGGTGATCTCACGGTCGGTGGCGTTCGAGGCGCGCACGGTGCGGATGGCGCTGATCGCGCGTTCGACGGATGCCGCGAGGTCGCCGACCTTCTCCTGCTGCTTGCGGCTGGCAACACGGATGCGGCCGGACAGCGCGACGACGGTGACGATCGACACGGCGATCACCAGCACGGTCAGCCCGAGAAGTACCGGGTCGATGATGAGCATCGCGATGAGCGCACCCACGAACAGAACGGCACCGCCGAGCGCGTCGACGAGCCCCTGGGTGATGACGGCGTAGAGCAGCGTGGTGTCGGATCCCACCCGGGAGACGAGGTCGCCGGTGCGGCGGGTGTCGAACTCGCTGATCGGCAGTCGCAGGATGCGCTGCACGAGCTGGCGCCGGGCCGACAGCACGACGCTGGTTCCGGTGCGCTGCAGCAGGTAGTGCTGGAATCCGCTCAGGAGTCCCGAGATCACGACGAGCGCGACGAGCAGCCAGACCAGGTTGCCGAGCGTGTCCCCGGCCTGCACGCGCTTGACGACCTCCTGCACGAGCAACGGCTGCGAGAGGGATGCCCCGGCGGCGAAGAGGCTGAGCACGATGACTATGCCAAGCACCTTCTTGTGCTCGAGCAGGTACGGCAGCAGCTGTTTGAAGCTGGCGCGCGGGCCGTCGTCGGGCGTGCGGGAGAACGGGGAACGCCGTGCGGGGGCGGGAGAGCTCATGGAAGTGTTCTTTCGATCGGCGCTACGAGCGCCCGTATTTTTTGTGCACGGCCTGCTTCGTCACACCGAGGGCAAGGGCGATGAGCTGCCAGGATGCCCCGTGGTTGCGCGCAGCACGAACCGTTACGGCCTCGACGCGGTCGAGCTCTTTGCGGAGTTCGGCAATCGAGTTGAGGGCCTCGATCGGGTCATCCGAGCCCGCGCCGGCGGCGAGGGTGTGGATGGTGACGTGGTCCATGACGTCAACCATAGTTGACACCGCGCGCCATAACCTGAATAGACGCTGTCAACCTGAGTTGACAGTGGTTCCGCCTAAACCAATGGCGGGGGATAGTTGGTGACGGAGGGGGAAATCACCCCCGCCGCCGCCAACTATCCCCCGCCACGGGGTGCCGCGACCCCCGCCACGCACGGCGGGAACCGGTTAGAGCACCTTCGAGAGAAACGCCTTCGTGCGGTCGTGCTGCGGGTGTGCCAGCACTTCGCGCGGGTCACCGCTCTCGACAACGACGCCGCCGTCCATGAACACCAGGGAGTCGGCGACTTCGCGGGCGAATCCCATCTCGTGGGTGACGACGATCATCGTCATCCCGTCTTTCGCGAGCTGCTTCATCACATCGAGCACCTCACCGACGAGTTCCGGGTCGAGCGCCGACGTCGGCTCGTCGAAAAGCATGAGCTTCGGGTCCATCGCGAGTGCGCGGGCAATCGCCACGCGTTGCTGTTGTCCCCCCGACAGCGAGGCCGGGTACGCCTTGGCCTTCTCTGCCAGTCCGACCCGGGCGAGCAGCTCGAGGGCGCGCGTGGTGGCGGCATCCTTCGACTGGCGCTTGACCTGGGTCGGTGCCTCGATGATGTTCTCGAGCACTGTGAGGTGAGGGAACAGGTTGAACCGCTGGAACACCATCCCGATGTCCTTTCGCTGTTCCGCCGCCTCTTTCGGCTTGAGCTCGTAGATCTTGTCGCCGCGCTCGCGGTACCCGATCAGCTCGTCGTCGACGATGATGCGTCCGCCGTCCAGCTTCTCCAGGTGATTGATGCAGCGCAGGAACGTCGACTTGCCCGAGCCCGACGGGCCGATGACGCAGACGACTTCGCCACGATTCACTGTCAGCGAGATGTCCTTGAGCACCGTGTGTGAGCCGAAGGACTTCACGACGCGATCAGCGATGACCATGGGTCGGGCGGATGCGGGGCTGTCACTCACGAGCCGTCTCCTTTGTTCGGGTGGGCGGCCGGGGTCGCGGTACTGACCGTAGGTACAGACGCCGTCTCTGCGGCGGGTGTACCGGGTCCGACATCGACGAAGCGCGTTCCCCGGGCGAATCGACGCTCGAGGAAGAACTGCCCGGTCATCATGATCGAGGTGAAGAACAGGTACCAGATCGAAGCCACGATGAGCAGCGGAATCGGGTTGAACGTCTCGGCCGAGATATCCCTGGTCCTCGTGTAGAGATCGGTCGAGAGCGGCACAGCCGTCACCAGCGAGGTGGTCTTGAGCATCGAGATGACCTCGTTGCCGGTCGGCGGAATGATCACCCGCATCGATTGCGGGAGGATGATGCGCACCATCGACTGCACCCAGGACATCCCGAGCGCCGTGGACGCTTCAGTCTGCCCGGGGTCGACCGAGAGAATTCCGGCGCGCACGATCTCGGCCATGTACGCAGCCTCGTTGAGGGCGAGTCCGACGACCGCGAGCCAGAAGACGCTGATCGCGTCCTGTGTGGTCCAGACCGCCCACGGTTCGGTGAACGGTACACCGACGCTGATCGTTTTGTAGATCGTGGCGAGCAGTCCCCAGAACACCAGTTGCACGTAGACCGGCGTGCCGCGGAAGATCCAGAGGTAGACCCAGGCGACACCCTTCAACACGGGGTTGGGCGAGAGGCGCATGACGGCGATGAGCGTGCCGAGCACGATGGCCCCGACCATGGCGAGCACAGTGAGTTCGATCGTAACGAGCGCTGCTGCTGACACGCGCTGGTCGAACAGGTACTTGCCGACCGCCGGCCAGTCGTAGGTCGGGCGATTGGTTGCCGCGTCCCAGATGAACGCGGCGACGATCAGTATGAGGATGATCGCGACGATGTTGCGGATCGGGTGCCGGAGTGGAATCGCTTTGATCGGTTCCGGCTGATCCGCAGCGCCCGGCACCGTGTGCCGGGCGCTGCGAGAGGTGGACATTCCTGGCTATTCCGTCGCGCCGTTGATGGTGATCGAGTCGATCGCACCCTTCTCGACGCCCCACTTGGAGAGGATCGAGGTGTAGGTGCCGTCATCCATGAGCGACTGCAGCGCTGCCTGGATGGCCTCGCCCATCGTGCCGTTGTCCTTCGCGATGGGCATTCCGTAAAGGAAGATCGAGTAGACCTCTCCCGAGGTCTCGAGCTTTCCGTCGGACTGGGCCACGGCGTACTGGGTGACCGGCGAGTCGGCTGACATGGCGTCGGCGCGACCGAGGGTCACGGCTGCGGTGGCATCGTCCTGGGTGTCGTAGCCGAGCAGTTCGATCGGCTCCTTGCCTGCTGCGACGCAGGCATCGGACTTGGCCGGGCCGTCATCGAGGGCTTCCGTGGTGCCGTTCTGCACAGCGAGGGTGATTCCGCAGGCATTGTCGGGGTCGATGTCAGCGCCCACGAGCGAGGCCCACTGGATACCGGCGGTGTAGTAGTCGATCATGTCGACCTGCTCCTGGCGCTCCACGGTGTCGAAGAACGACGAGAGCCCGAGGTTGTATTTGCCACCCGTGATCGAGGGGATGATGTTGTCGAACTTCGCCACCTGGTATTCAGGGGTGAGGCCGAGCTTGGCTGCCATGGCATCCGCGAGCTCGATCTCCCAACCGATCGGGTTTCCGTCGGCGTCTTTGAACTCATTGGGCGCGTAAGTCGCGTCAGTGCCCATGACGAGCTTTCCGGATGCGGCGACATCGTCGGGAAGCAGAGCTGCGGCAGCGTCGTCCTTGGTGACGGCGACGGCCGTCTCACTCGACGACGGTGTGGTGGCTGTCGGGGTGTTGTTCACGCAACCGGTGAGCATGAGGGCAACGGACGCCGCGATGGCGACCGGCGCGAGGTGGATCAACTTCATGATTCTTCTTCTTTCGGATGGGTGGTGCGCTGTGGGTCGGAGTGGCTGAGGGGTCAGTAGACGCGGTGCCCGCGCACCCAGGTCTGCGTCGTGCGGGTGCGGCCGATCTGGTCGGCGGAGCCCTGGAACGGGTCTCGATCGGTGACGACGAGGTCGGCGTCGAAACCGACGCGGATGCGGCCGGCCGAATCGCTGTGGTTCAGGTAAGCGGAACCCGCGGTGTAGGCCGAGAGCGCTGTCGCGAGGTTGAGTGCCTGCTCGGGAAAGAACGCGCGATCGGTGTAGTCGGGATCATCGCTCACGAGCGTGCGGTTGACGGCGACGTGCAGGGCGAGCCACGGGTTCGGATTGGTGACCGGCCAGTCTGAGCCGGCACCGAGACGCGCGCCGGACGCGGCGAGGTCGCCGAACGGATACTGCCAGGCGGCGCGCTCGTCACCGAGCACCGGCAGGTTCAGCTCTACCATCTGCGGTTCCCACGTCGCCCACAACGCCTGCAGGTTGGCAGCGACGCCGATCTTCTGAAACCGGCCGACGTCATCCGGATGCACGATCTGCACGTGGGCGATGTGGTGGCGGTTGTCGCTCTCACCGTTGCGCACCGCGGTCTGCTCGAGGGCGTCGAGAGCTTCGCGTACGGCACGATCGCCGATCGCGTGGAAGTGCACCTGGAAGCCCTCGGCGTCGAGCGCGGCGACATAGTCGGTCAGCGCTGCGGGGTCGACGAACGAGAGGCCCGATCCGGTGTCGCCGCAGCGGCAGCCGGCGACGAAATACGGGTCGATCATCGCTGCCGTCTGGTTCTCGGGAATGCCGTCCTGCATGATCTTGATGCTCGTCGCAGCGAACCTCTCGTGCTGCAGTTCGTCGCGCCGGGCGATGAGTCGGGGAAGCTGTTCGATGCCGCTGTCGCGGTCCCACCACAGTGCGGCGACCACCCTGGCGGTGAGGTCGCCGTTTCGGGCGGCGCGCAGGTAGACATCGCCGGTATCGCTGTGGTTGCCGTAGTCGCCCACGATGGCGTCTTGCCATCCGGTCACACCGAGCGAGTGCAGGTAGGCCTGGGCCGAGAGCAGTGCGGCGTAGTTGTCATCGGCAGTGTCGTCGGGCACGAGGTGCGTGACGAGCAGCCGTGCGCCCTCCTGCAGTACCCCGGATGGCGCGCCGGCCTCGTCGCGCTCGATGCGGCCGTCGGTCGGGTCGGGCGTCGACGCATCGATCCCCGCGAGAGCGAGAGTTGCGCTGCTGACCCACGACCCGTGGTGATCGCGGTTGGAGAGAAAAACGAGGCGGTCTCCGACGATGTCGTCGAGGTCGCTCGCCAGCGGCACGCCACCGGGGAAAGCGGCCATCTGCCAGCCGCCCCCGAGGATCCAGGGTTCGTCGGGGTTTGCCTCGGCGTAGTCGCGGATGATGCGCAGGTAGTCTTCGCGCGTCGCCCCGGCCGAGAGGTCGCACCGCATGCGTTCGAGGCCGCCCTCGATCGGGTGCACGTGGGCGTCGATGAAGCCGGGGAGAAGCAGGCCCCCGGCGAGATCGACGATAGTTGCGCCAGCGAAGGTGCTGGCCAGTGCCGGGCCGACTGCGACGATCGTGCCGTCGGTGATGGCGACATCCGTTCCGGCGTCGAGCACGGCTTCGCCGTCGAAGACGGTGCCGCCGGTGAAGACGACTGACTGGTGAACTGGCATGCGAGTGGATCTCCGTGATAACGCGCGGTGCCCTGCAGGCTAGAGGTGAAGCCCGCGCGCGATATTCGCAGCCTAGTCGACAGATCACGACGGATTCCGCGCTGTAATCAAGAATTTACACCGGTATTCCGCAGTCGGTTGCTTCGGAATACTGATTCTTGCTCGCCGCCCCCACGGCGGCGAAGCCCCTTCAGCCCTGACGGTGCAGGCGAATATGCTCGTGTGCTGTGCCAGTTCCCGTCGTCGTCGCCTCAGCGCTCACCAAGAAATACAAGGACTTCACTGCCGTAGACGGCCTCGATTTCGAAGTCGCTCCCGGTGAGGCCTTCGGGTTGCTCGGGCCCAACGGCGCGGGCAAGTCGACGACGATGCGCATGGTCGGCGCGGTCTCGACGCGGTCCGGGGGCGACCTCGAGATCCTCGGCCTCGATCCGAACCGGCACGGGCCGGAGATCCGCGCCCAGCTCGGCGTCGTGCCGCAGAAAGACAATCTCGACGAAGAGCTGCGGGTGCGTGACAACTTGCTCGTCTACGGACGGTACTTCGGGATCTCCCGGAGCGCTGTCGCGAAGAAAGCGGACGAGCTCCTCGAGTTCGCCCAGCTCGCCGACCGTGCGAAAGCGAAAGTCGATGAGCTCTCCGGCGGGATGAAGCGGCGGCTCACCATCGCGCGGGCGCTCATCAACGACCCCCGCATCCTGCTGCTCGACGAGCCGACGACCGGCCTCGACCCGCAAGCGCGCCACATCCTCTGGGATCGACTGTTCCGGCTCAAAGAACAAGGCACAACGCTTGTTCTGACCACCCACTACATGGATGAGGCCGAGCAGCTCTGCGACCGCATCGTCGTCGTCGACCACGGCAGAATCATGGCCGAAGGGTCGCCGGCTGGGCTCATCCGCGAGTATTCCAGCCGCGAGGTGCTCGAGGTGCGTTTCGGGTCGGACCGCAACGCGGATGCCGCAGCAGAACTGCAGACGAACCTCTCCGGTCTCGGTGAGCGGATCGAGGTGCTTCCCGACCGGGTGCTCATCTTCACCGACAACGGCGAGGGCGCGCTCATGACGCTCACGGAGCGCGGGTTCACCCCGATCACGAGCCTCGTGCGACGATCGAGTCTCGAAGACGTCTTCCTGCGTCTCACCGGACGGACGCTCGTCGAATGAGCGAGGTATCCACCGATCTTCCGGGCGGCGAGGCGCCCGGGGCGCGGTCGCGGCGGTATGGGTCCTGGTACGTCGCCGAGCATCGGCTGCTCAGCATGAGGTCGTACGCCCAGACGATCGTCGCGACGAGCATCGGCAGCCCGGTGCTCTACCTTCTTGCGCTCGGCATGGGACTGGCTGGGCTCGTCGACAAGGACGTCGATACGGGGGCCAGCGGTCCGGTCTCCTACCTGTTCTTCGTTGCGCCGGCACTCTTGGCCACCGCGGCCGTCAATGTGGCTGGCGAAGAGGCGACCTATCCCGTCATGCAGGCGTTCAAGTGGAACCCCATCCTGTTCGCCATGAACGCCACTCCGATCTCTCCCCGCCAGATCGTGAACGGGTTCCTCATCTCGATCGCGGCCCGCATGCTCCCGACCTGCGCGATCTATTACGGCGCGATGCTGCTTTTCGGGGCGACCACTGGTGCAGCATCCGCTCTCGGGATTCTGACGGCCACCCTCACCGGCATGGCCGTCGCCGCGCTCATCGCCCGCTATTCGGCGACCGTCGAAGAAGACAAGGGCCAGATGGCCGTCATCATGCGCTTCGGCCTCATGCCGATGTTCCTGTTCTCTGGCACGTTCTTTCCGCTCGAGCAATTGCCGGTTTACCTGCAGTGGATCGGATGGATTTCTCCGCTCTGGCACGGGTCGGAGCTCGGTCGGGTCGTCTCGTACGGAGCCGTCGAGCCGATCTGGCTGACGGTCGTCCACGTCGCGTTCCTGTTTGGGGTGCTGGCCTACGGCTGGAACGGATTCCGTCGGGTGACCGCACGGAGGCTCGGGCGATGACCGCTGAGACCCCGACAACCACGAGCGAGGCCATCGAGAAGGCGCGTCGCCAGGGCCGCCGGCCGCTGGGATCGATCTACGCGGGCAACGCGCGCTCGGTCGTCGACCGCGGTTTGCTCGCGACCAAGAGCAGCAACTGGATCGTCGTTCTCAGCGGATTCTTCGAGCCGGTGTTCTACCTGCTCTCGCTCGGCATCGGGCTGGGTGCACTTGTCGGAACGGTGACGACGAGCACCGGGCAGGAGGTGCCGTATGCCGCGTACATCGCGCCGGCGCTGCTCGCGACCTCCGCCATGAACGGCGCGATCTACGACTCGACCTGGAACGTGTTCTTCAAGATGAACTACGCCAAGTTGTACCAGGGCATGCTCACGACCTCGCTCGGACCATTCGATGTCGCACTCGGGGAGATCGTGCTTGCGCTCGCGCGTGGTGGCCTCTATGCCTTCGGATTCATGATCATCATGCAGGTGCTCGGACTCAACCTGGCCTGGACCGCGCTGCTCGCCTTTCCTGCCATCCTGGTGATCGCATTCGGGTTCGCCAGCATCGGGATGGCGATAACGAGCTACATGAAGACGTTCCAGCAGATGGAGTGGATCAACTTCTTCCTGCTGCCGATGTTCATGCTCTCGGGCACGTTCTACCCGATCACGGTGTATCCGGTAGTAGTTCAGTGGATCATCCAGGCCTTCCCGCTCTGGCACGGGGTCGAGATCGTGCGGGCGCTCACCACCGGTGAGATCGACGTGTCTCTGCTGTGGCATCTGCTCTACTACGCCGCGCTCATCGCGGTCGGCCTCGTCTTCACGACCACCCGCCTGAAGGCGCTGTTCCTGCGCTGACGACCCCTGCATTAACCCGTTTCAAGGAGTTTCTGGAAACCTCGGTCACCATCAGCGGCAGAATCGAGCATCGGCGCGAAAAGTCCGTGAAACGGGTTAACGCAGACGGCGCCCCGCGTTCGAAAACGTGGGGCGCCGGATGCTGGTGCAGAGGTTACGCGGTGTAGTCCATGTTCTTGGTTTCCTTGCTGATGAACAGCGCGACCAGGGTGATGACCGCTGCGGCACTCAGGTAGAGACCGACGAACACCGGGCTGCC
>Ga0247729_10000303_pt1 | contig 21525 bp, 30 predicted proteins | sample UWRJL133311R2_FD_180958 | JGI IMG/M metagenome (GOLD analysis project Ga0247729, IMG submission 180958) | Plant litter microbial communities from Arlington Agricultural Research Station in Wisconsin, United States - UWRJ-L133-311R-2 | ecosystem: Environmental > Terrestrial > Plant litter >... | reverse complement strand
GCTTGTCCCAGCACGTAGCGGATAATATACTATGAAGTCAATAGACGTATAGAGGTACCACAATTCCCTTGCCCAGCACCTCTCACATCAGACGTGGGGTGGCATTTCTTGGTGACTGGTTTCAAGCTCTGCACGCTGGCGGAAAACAGGCGGAGTTCCAACAGGATATGGCATGGACAGCTTCTTTATGAACTCCTCCTCATCTGAATCATAAGGAAGATCTAATATATATCATATCAGCTATTTATGAAGATCATGTGTTGGATACTCACCACGACCAGCTGCTAACATATCTTGTCCTATCGTCATTCGTGTTTCCAGGTCTGCATCCTCTGGCCAAGGAACCCGTGTTCTATGGAGGCGGGGACGGCGACGGACCACTTCTGGGTCTTTACCGTCCTTCCCAGCTCTCACTGGCCTCCAGTAAAGCAGCTGCACAAGTTCAATTGTGAGGTCTACGAGTTGTTGAACATCATCCGGTAAAGGTACAGAAGGAGGTTGTAATTGAGTCTGTCGGCGATATCGGCGGAATTTGATCTCCGCATTGAGAACGACAAGGAACGGGTTCACCACAGACCCAGGGGGACGTTCAGAGGCAAAGGTAAAGGCGGGTAAGGAAGGGCAAGAAGTGCCACCAGGAAATTCACGCAACCTGCGATCGGGTGAGGCAACATACGACTTGAACATGTTCGACTTCTGGTCATAAATGTTCATGGCCGCCCCGTAGGCTAGAAAATGATCTGGCTCCAAGGAGACTAGTTCGTATACGGGGTTGGTGAAGCACGCTGCTCCATACTAAAAAGACTCGTCAGCAGGATGCAAGTAAATACAAGAGGCCCACATACATCTACACGCCGTACCAGATGTTTACCTTGACTGTCCATGATGTCCTGCCGTAAATTGTTATCCGCCTTAATCATTTGGATGAGGGATTCGAGGGTTGAACGACTTCCAGTTATCGCGATAAAAGGCGTATAATTCGAGAGCCTTATGAACGACACAATCCACTTGGGATAAGTCAGAATAACGCATTAGTGAACTCAAAAAGAACTTGCAATTGGCAAGGTTAGATGGCTGATTCAGGTCAAAGTTATCGCCGGTGATACCCATTTGGATAATTATGTCTTCCTGATAGTGCTTCGTGAGGATAGGGGTAAATTTAAAGAGTGTAGTGCACGTACAATCTCCTCTTTGCGGTCGTCATCCCCTTGAACGTCGCGCACAAAGTGTACGAGCTCGTGTGTATATAGGATAGAATTGGTTACAAAACAAGGCTCATCGCGTTTGACGACGCTATGATGGGTTTGAGAAGCGGTCGCACTTGAACCGCCAGCAGAGTGAGGAGGGCGATCAACAGCGGCGATATTTGGACCCAGCTCGGGCACTTTCGAGAATTTTTTCACCGTCAGGATATCACCGTTAACATAAGTCATTGTCGTGGTCGTAGATGAAGCTTTGAAGTGTAAGTATTTGGATTCGGAGGTTTTGATCCGCCTCCCCGAGTCAGCAAAGCGGAGTGGTGAGCCGGGTGCCACGTGGCACCTGTTTTTGCACCTGTTCTATGGTGCAAAAGGCCTAGTCACCGCTACTTTTGTGCAAACGAATTAGAAAGGTCAAATTTACCCGGATTTCTTATTCCTCTGGTCAAATTGCTCCTTTCAACAAGCTGATTAAAACGTTGTGACCCTTTTTTATTTGCGTCAAAACTGACGAAGTTATAAAATTTGGTTCTCCAGGATTCCGCCGTTCACCTATATAGACCCAAGATCCTCAGTTTAACGAGGCTTATTACAGTGAACGCTGGGTACGAAAATCACCCGGAAACACTATTTCCGGCCAATTGACCTCAGTGGAGAGGTGTTTGATTATACAATAACCTTAGGCAAAAATTCAAAAAATTTCGCGACCGATTCCGCCGCTGCACAAAAGTAGCGGTGACTAGGCCTTTCGCACCATACTTTCAAGTTCTTGATGAGTGCATAAAATGGGCATCCAGCAGGCCTAGGTCGCAAGCCTCCAGAGTCTGCCATCATCCCATAACACATGCTGTACGTAAGTAAGGGCATGTTTAACGCCATATTTCGCGCACAACTTTCGCTGTACAGCCTGTACTTACTATCATTGACAATGCAATCTAGACGCCCGCAACCGACCTAACGGGGTAAAGAATACAGCAAAGATAAGGACCCCGGGACACGTCCAATTTTGCTACTGACAAGTCTTACCACCTGGTAATTGATAGTTGGTTTTCCCGTCTCTCCAGGCCACCAGCGCCATCGTGATGGATGAGGTCCAACTAGCACTTCAAGTGGCACAAGAGGCATTTAAGACTGCTAAAGATCAGCTGCCTGTCTTGCAAGTGCATAAAGAGAGATGTATACTCTTGCACAAGCGATGCGAAGTCCTCTTACAACTCCACGAAGTGCAAGAATTAGCTACGCGGGGCAACCCAGACAAGAACAACTTGATAAACGCGAAGGTGGAAACCCTCAGGAGGTGCGTAAATATCTCATCTGCCTACTAAAGCCGCCCTTCACTCATGGGCAACGCAGTACGTTAATTACCATCAGAGACACAATCGTCGAGCAAGCCAGTAAAGGCCTGGCATGGCGTCTACTACACCAGGATCACATGGAAAGGTGTCTTACAGCAGCCGAGACAAAGTTGGCGGATGCCTTCTTCGAGTTCCATGTACTTTGTTCTGCATTTTTCTTGCGTTTCGGAGTGCACTAATTCATATACCTCAGATTGGCACCCAAAACGCAGCCGGCGATATTCACGACGATATAGTTCAAGCCTCTCGGGCTGACCAGCAAGAGTTAATCACCTATCTTGAAAGGATCGCTCAGAGTGACCAAATGATCATCGAAGCTCTGCGCAGTGATAACCTTCGCCTCGAGGAAACGATGATTGCCCTAATGAAGGTGACTACATAATCATGCTATGTGACCACAATCCACCTTCTGAAGTTTAACGGCTTTCAGCACGTTCAAACCAGACCGACGAATATCCACGAGAACCAACCATCCGAACGATTCATTCGACGAGCAGTCAGCGCGCTTCAAGGAGTGTCTTCTGGATCTACTCGACACGTCCTACCGTGGCAAATCACTAGCTTGGAGGTCGAATACGAAAGGACAGAAGAAAACTGTCTGGGTGCTGGGGGATTTGGTAAGGTCTTCAAAGGTGAATGGCATGGAGAGGTAGGCATTCGTAAATCTGTTGAAAATTCCGCACTCAGGGTCCTCGAAGCTGGTGGCAGTGAAAGAGATGCACAAAAATTCCGACGGACGAAACGAGCCATATCGAAAGGTCGGGGTTGTATATGATCACGAGGAACCACTCAACTGAATCACAAACAGGCTTTCAGAAAAGAAATTGATGTCTGGTTAGTGAATTTCTCTAGTAAATGGGGTGGATCAGGCTCAGCATGCTGCGAATTTAGGCTTCGCATTACTCATCCTCGAATCTTACCTTTCTATGGTGCCTGTTTGGAGTCGGCTACAGTATATTCCTATCTTATCTGCCTGCTTTCGCTGACCAAAATACTCTCTTAGCCTTTCCTTGTCGCACAGTACTGTCAGTATGGGAATGTCATGGACTTCATTCAAGTGTTTCCTGATACTGACCGCCTGCTTATCGTGCGTAGCTCAAATGTACTTCAGCATTTCATCTAATCATTTACACTAGACTTACGACGTTTCGGTCGGCATGAGGTATCTACATAGTCAGTCAGTCATCCATGCTGACCTTAAAGCGGTATGATTAACATCAAATGTTTCGAATATACGCTAATATTAAGTACGTAGGCAAATATACTCATCGGCGACGATGCTAAAGCCCTTATATGCGACTTTGGATTATCGCACTTGAAAAATCAAGTGATTTCTTCTGGTTCTTCTTCCCATTCGTCTTCTGGTTCTTGGTCGATCCATGGAACACTCAATTACATGGCCCCGGAATACCTTGACAAGGGAACAATTGATTATCCCATGGATGTCTACAGCTTTGCAATGACAACTTGGCAAATCTATACAGGACTCTTTCCGTTGGCCGACATTCAGATCGGCCTCAAAGATCGGATTGTCACCAATCAGGAACGCCCCGAGTATCCAGATTCTATGTTTCCAGAACTTTGGGGTGTCATTGAGAAGTGCTGGCGACACAACCCGGAAGAAAGGCCGACCTTTTTGGACGTGGAAGCGTTTTTGAAGCCATGTGTGATCCATTTTATCTGCGTCTTTTCTCGTACTGACAAATAATCACAGATGGAAAGGCGAGGAAACGCCCGAGCCTGACTCTGAGCGAGCTATTAGCACCTCCCCTGCCTAGTCCTCCAACATCCATTATCTATGAACTACGGCAGCGGTCGTCCTCAAGTCATGTTACCAATGGTGGAGGTACACATGAAGTATTTTCTCACAATCTGCCCAGTCCACCAGTAGACCGGGTCTCTCTGCCCCCAACAACCCCACTGCACCGTCCAATATCACCCAACAGCCGAAACGTGTACCGAAGGTATGCTATCCCTACTTGAATCAAGAATGTCCTCGCATATGCTATAGGACGCTGCAAACTCTCGGTGAACCACATGACCTCGATGACTATATCGTAGAGACTCTCGGGTGCTACGAAAATTGGGTATATATCTGTATCCTTCGTGACGAATAATTGAGACTGAACATGTTATATAGGTGAAGGTCAGTTGTTAGATGCTTTTTGCTACATATTGTACTCAAAAGTCAAAATTCTACGTTGTGTCCCGATCAGCCAGTAAGTCAGGTATAGCCCATATCTTGTCATCTACCGATAAAATTTCAGAATAAGGTGATCAATTCAAGAGGTCCAAGAGGAAATCCTTATGTTTTAAGGGTTCGTTGACTCTTTCATATTGTTCTATGACTCATGTCATTGTAGAATCGTGTAAAAAATTCTGTGAAGAGCTTCAAGACGGCGTCGCTCTTCTGGATAGACCGCATAACCGAACTTGAAGGTGTGGAAGCGTACAACGAGTTGAGGGTGCTGTTGTTCATCACAGGTAATATTGTCTCTTTTGTGCCATTGCTGATGCTCACTTCAATCTCACAGCAACTTGTGCTATGGCTGAGCATGCACATCGCCAGAATCCAAATGAACCTCACCTATGCGTTCAGCCGTTCGTCAATAACTCTATCAACAAAAACCGATTCCGTTCCGATGTGGAACAGTTCGTGGAAGCGGCTTGGACGCAATATTGGAAGGATCGCACGCTGCTGGGAAATGAGCTCGTAATGGCCGTTCACAAGTTACTTTCGTCATGAACGCATATACATGCCATCTTCCAGCGACGGCCTTTTGTGCACGGGGCCTAGTATTTACTCAACGTGCCCATACGTTACAAGATTTAGTCTACACGGGTACAATACAAGCAGATATCGGCCATGTTTAGACTTGACAAAATGTGAGGTTAGGATCAGCGGGACGCCAGGAGTGGTCCAGAAATAGGCTTGAAAGGAAGCCAAATGCAGCGAGTAAGATAATGTTAGGAATGACCCAAGTCCAAATGGCTAGGATAGAATCGCTACTGGTAAACATTAACCGTGACCAAAGTCGACGGGGTGGTTGTTAACAATGCAAAGGATGATGATAAAGAATCAGGATAGTATTGGATGGAATGAAATCAAAGCCGAACATGAACAAAATGGCGTGCTAAAGGATACAGGTAAAATGGTGTGGTATGAGAGGCCGTGATGTATAATGGGAGGAACGTAGCGAGCGGAAGGACGGGAGAAGGGAGCTCAAAGAAGAGAACCAAGAGTAGTGTACTAATGAAGAGTTGTCGTGAGTAGGTACCGGGGACATCATTAGTCCGTTCATCTATTACATGCAATCCGTGACTGAAATAGACCTCCTTGAGAGGTGAGTGACAACTGAAACCGAGACTGTAGATGGACTGCATGTACGTGCAAAGTGCCATAGAGAGAAAGGCGGCGACGATAGAAAGAATAAGAAAAGTCGAGGCAACCAAAGTCGGAGTTGAATTAGAGCGGTTCAAGTAAGAAAAGGAGTCTACTGGGTAGCAATTTTAACCATCTGAATGGATGGTCAGTATAATCAACGAAGTCAATAGCATAGTCACTCACTTCACGTGCCCAACGCATGGTTTTCTTCGTTTCATCGGGCATGCGATGTCTCGAGCGAAGTTCAGATGCAATCCAATTGGCAAGGAGAAGCTGCTTAAGTTGTCCATTGGGGAAGCAATCAGCCAAATCGCCAATAAGACCGTATGACAACCTCATCAAGGAATCTGTGCGCTCTTCGTCAGCGAGGCAGCGATGTACCAACTCCAGCATGTTCTGCGAATGAGGGGCCAGGAGAGACACTGGAGGTATATGTTAGTCTATTTCTAATCATCAAATCGAGGTATTATTTCTACCTTTTTCGGTCTTCTTTAGTCCAGTAACAATGCCAGTGTACGCTTCCAAAATGCCTTCACGCAATTGGCTGACATAGTCAACTAGATCATAGTCGAGCTGTACATAGAATCGTTAGACAGCTCTTAAGTTAAAAGACATTTAACTCACAGGATTGGGTTCGAGGACACCAGCCTGCCTCAACACACCCATCGTTGTCTCGAAGTAGGGTTCGAAACCCGGTCCGATAGCAAGAGCTATGTCTCCGAAGCATGATAGGATCGATATCTTAACGTTTCGGTTCAACACTTCGCTCTGTAGGTTTTCCAGAAGGACATTCATGAAGGGGCCAGCGAATGGAGCACTCTGCTCGCCAAGAGCACGAGAAATGTCGCCGATGATGCCAACAGCGACTGTGCAAAGTTGAGTGTCCTCATGAGCCTTGAGCGCCGGGTAGAGATAGTGCAGGAATGCCTGGATATAGGGAGCAAAGTTGGCCTCAAGAGCTACGCAGGGTTTAGCAATTCAACTTCATATACGAACAAAAATCCAATCACCTGATGCCATGGAACCAACGACGAGGAAGGCATCTTCTAGGACTGTTGAAGTCTTCCCTGCTGATTGAATGAGTTGCAGAATAAGGGTCATGATGCGATCTGCCAGGGGCTGAATGCCCTCGTTAAGCTTGCGGACCACACACTACATCATTGCCAACATCAGAAACGAAGCTATTGGAAAGCAACGAGCATATAACTTACAATCACAACAGCACATAAGTTGCTCTGGAGTTCGTTCCAATTATTGCGGTCATCGACGCCGAGGATCTGGTTTTGTATGCTGAGAAGGTGTTCCATTCTCTGAAGAACGGTGACGGCGGTGGATTGCACAACGCCAATCGCATCAGGGGTAGCATGCGTGAGGTATGAGGTGATAGCCTCGTATGCGGCGGTTCTGAAGTTGGCTTCGTTCCCGGTGCTGTTCAAGACTTTTGAGTGAGCGTTTTGATAACGACTGTTTTCCAAGACGTACCTATCAGTGACCCTCATCAAGGCTTGGACAACACCTTCATAGTATGGAGACAACGGGCCGGCCTGTGTAGCTTCGCCTTCCTCTTCAAAGTAGACATATTGATCCGCGAGATTCATGAGAGCCCAACAGCAGTTTGCGACAATACGGGGACTATCTTGAAGACCATTTACCAAAGCGGAAATGAGAGGATGAAGGTGGGCATCAGGCTTGATGCAAGTGATTAGAAGGTCACAGATGCGGCCTAGTGTCCAGGCGGTCGTATCCTTGACATGGACGTTCTGGTCGGTCATCATGTCGATAAGAAGAGGAAGCGCTTGATTGACAAGAGGTGTGAGGACGGTTGGATCTGGTCCTTCCAAAATTGAACCAAATGTCATGATAGCAGCCTCGCGGCGATGCCAGTCTTCGGCCTTGATATGCGCTTCGATGAACGGTATAACAGCAGGGACGATAGCATCCTGGACAGCACCGGCAAGGAGACTAAGGCAAGTTCCTGCAGCCATCGAGACGTTCCATTCGTCATCATCGGCATCTTCCTCTTGCTGGCACAACAGTTGGAGGAGGACAGGGACAATTTCTGGAAGCGCGATTTTGGCAAAGAATTTGGATTCAGTTTCGGGCGCATCGCCGTATTCTTGGGCCTGGTAATCTCCTTCAGTCGTGGTCCGCAAGCCAAAATTAGGCGAAATACCTCCTGGGCTTCGATAGCTAGTTCGATCTCCTCTTCGCAAACGGTGGACCAAAATTCTACGGCCTGCAAAGCCACACGCTCGTCTGGATGTTTCATACCTACAACAGTCAACTACAAATAACTTTAGCTCCGCTAATTTGGAAATGAAGAGCAAAAAAAACTTACCCCAAAGAGAGCTTGCTCCATGTAAAGTCCCATCTTCTCATAGTATAAACTCATGATCCGTACCAGACATTCGAAGGCTCCGACTTGAACATTAACAGCTCCGTTTTGCGTAGCCTCGCAGACGACTTGCATGATATAATTCCGCTCACCCTGAGAGTCATTAAGCCAACGAATCGAACCGAAGGACATGGAACATACCTCTCGCTCGAAATTCTCTCTGACGAACTCGAGAGAATTGAATAGAGCGTGGATTGCGGCGAGTTGGACCTCTGATGAGGGTTCATCCTTGCGAGCTCCATGAATGACTGCTGTAAGGATCTCGTTCGATCGCAGGCTCAAGATCTCAGGTTTCTGAAAAGATGTTAATTGTAGCAAATGGGCTAATAATAAAAAGGCCTACAATCGCTTCGCAGATATAACCAATAGTCTGAAGAGTGGAAATCCTTAGGTTGGTATTCGACTGATTGTTGACGAAGCCGAGAAGGATCTCTATCAAATCCGCCCATTGTCCTTGAGGTAATTCGACAGCGGCAATCGCGGCGACAACCTGAGAGGCAAAAGTGCCCGCCTTTTGTTGAGAAGAACTGAGCGTGATAAGTGCATCTTGCTTGATCTTCGACTTCGTCTCGGTGGGTAAGGAAAGCCATCGACTGATCATGTCGTTTTGTCGTGTACTTTCCTACGATCGTAAGATAGCATTGAGTCAAAAGGGCGCTTAAAGGCAACTGGTAAAGTCAACGTACTCGGGCTATCAGGGCGTTTTTCAAAGCCAAACCTGCGGCATTGCGGACGTGAAGAGGCGTGTTCTCATCAACCAGCACCGATGAGAGCATCAACATATACTGGGGCTACATCGAGAAGCGTGGTCAACAAAGATTGGAGGGGGAGGTTGGTAACCAGGTGCCATACGTAGTTGTCGTGAGCCGCAGTCTCCAGCTTTTGGGTGGCATCTTGACGCGTATTGGCATCTAAAAGAGTAAAAACCAGAGATATCAGTCTATCGCGTCCTTGAACGCGCAAGAGCTCGTGGCATACCTGCAGAGAGCGTGTTCGCGAGGAGCTCTGAGGCATTCATAGTGGTTCGATAGAAACCGTGTTCACTTATTTACTCGAAAATGACCGACTCGATACTTGGATTGTGTACGAAGACTGCTACCGTGGTGAGGGGGAGAAAGGATGATGGTGGTTGGGCCAACAGCAGTAACCCGGTTTGGCTGAACTTCAATTTTTACACGCACGCCTAAACTTAGGGACACTGCATCGCCCCCTTTAATCTGCACCACCACCAATTATCGCCCTTTCACGATCGCTTTGTCTTTTATTTTTCTTCAAATCTTAGTATTTTAATGGCAGATCGGGTGAGTTTCTCAGTGTTAGGTCAAAGTCTCTTCATATGAACTGAAAGCCTAGGGTCGCGGTGGTGCAGCTCGAGGTGGAGGGCGTGGTGGGCCCATAAGACGTCCACCGGGCGGACCACAATCCACACCTGCAGCTTCAGCAGGAGGAGATAAGCCCAGAAGAGAGGCCATTCTCGATCTCTCAAAATATGTCGATGAGCGCATTCGAGTCAAATTCACCGGTGGACGCGAAGGTGTGTCCGTATTTCCTTGATCTCCACTGTTCCACCTTACTGAGCGCGGAAATTGCGGCTCTATAGTGACTGGAATACTCAAAGGATACGATCAGTTGCTTAATCTTGTACTGGACGACGTAACAGAGGAGCTGCAACGTGAGTCGCTTTTGTTACTCTGGAACGCCGTATTAATCTGCCTGGTTAGTACCCGAACCCCGTACACGCTCACTCGGCCTGGCAGTCCTTCGGGGGCCCACGATCACTGTTCTCAACCCAGTAGACGGCTCAGAAGAAATTGCAAATCCGTTTGGAAATCCAGAGCAATAAATTCCAGCCTTACATTCCATCGGAATTCTCAATGATAGAGCGATTATTGGGCAATCATCCAAAGCTTCGACTTTGCATACTGTATACATTTATCGGTCGCTGCGGTCTAGATTTACGTCAATGTAACTAGTACCATCAGGTTTTTCATGATTGGCCTCACGCGAACACCATGCATCAAGGGCCAGAATTTGGTTAGTGTAGGTTTGATTGTGGTATGTATATGACGACGGGGAAGCATCGCATCCGTTCCGTGCTAGTATCCGCCGATGCTATTCTGTGGCCAGGAACGGATGCAAGAACACAAAAGTACACCCAGCAGGCGTGCAAGCGCGCAAGGCTAAGCAACGATTATAATGACCATGTTGATACGATCGGTTGTGGAATGGTACCAGGGAGTAGAAGGCTGGGACGGCATGGAACAAGTGGCAGAGCTTCATATGAAGCTGTGTGACTAGTGAGATGGTTTATGTAGTGTAAGGAAGATATGAATGAACAATATCAACTTTCTGCGTTTCGTTGGTGGCCGTGTCGTTGCCATCCTCCAGTGAGAACCACGGAAAGGTATTTGTCAGGTGGCTGTTGCCACGTTTCACGAAACCAGAACTGTGTCGCTTCCAGTGGCTTTGGTGGCAGAGTTGATTCTTATAAGCTGCCTGACGGGTCTACTCGCAGACCAGTGATGATTGTGACGAAGACTGGGAGGACTCAAGCGAAAGGTCCTCCTCCCCATGGAAGCGCTGAGTCAGGACTAGCTCTCGTTCTCTTTTGCGGCTTCCAGGTCGACCAGGATGCCCCTACGGCCTTCGTGATCTTTAATTTCAGTATCACCGTCCTTGATCGTGAGCCCAGAGAGTGAACTCTGGAAGATAGCCTCGTCTTCATGCTGATCCTTGACATTTTGGTGCAGCTTCGCAGGAACAGCAGTCACCGGCGGACTTGGCGATTGAGGAGACGGAGAGCGGGAAATTGAGGTGGAGTACCCATTGGATGACGGCGTCGGAGAGCTGCCTGTGGAACTGGTCGAGTTGTTACCAGCAGAAGGTTGAGGCGAGACTGAGACTAGGGTGCTCGAGGGTATATGAGGTGAGGGTGTGTCCATATGAGAATGATGTATTGAGCGGTTTGAGTTTCTAGAGGACGTTTGCTGTCGTAGAGACGGAGGCTCAAAGTGAGACGTTAAAGGTGAGCTGCCAGCGCTTCCTTGCGAAGGGCGTGGGGATGACTTGGCCAGACGGGGTGGAGGGGTCCGCGTTGTAGTGATCGTGGATGTAGAAAGTGAATGGGAATGTAATGAATGATAAGACGTTGGTGTCGGTGTATCAGGACCGCCAAAAGGTGATCGTCCATGCGTACCAAGTCCAGCACGGGGATTCAAAGACGATAATGACGGAGGAAGATTAGATGGTATAATGTCGTGAGGAACGGGGATAATGTATCCCGCCTGTGATTGATAGCGAGCCAAGAGGGACGAATGTGCTCCGGAATTTGGGTATAATGTGGTAGGGCGCGGCGATCGCGTAGTAGTGGTCTGATAGAATACATTTGATGAATCGCAAACTTTTTGCTCGTTGGGCGACTCTGGAGAGGGAGGTAGGGGTGTAGCAACGGCCAGTGGTGTATTGGAAGACAGTGGAGAAACCTTGAGGCAGCGGGCGGGAGGACCTGAGGAGGACCTTCGACTAGAATCGAATCGAGACGATGGGATAAATTCGGCAGGAGTGCGATATGCAGTGGGAGGTGATGGTTCCATTTGTTCTGGGGGTCGAATAAATCGGCCTCTAGTTGACGAAGAGGAGCGAGATGAATGGCCAGATGACAAGGGAAGCGCAGGCATTGCTCGAACGGTTTCATGTGCATACCAAGATGGCCGACGAAGAGGTCCAGAAGATATGTTGGGCGAGCCTTCCGTATATGACCTGACGGACTTGATGTCGTCCTCAGCAGCATCAGACCCTTCGTCGGTGAAGACCTCGCTGTTGCTCTCAGACGAGTTGTAGGCCAAGTCTTGCTCTCGGGCTTCTGTCGACGAAGTCGCAAGCTGCAAGCCCATCCCAAGTTGGTTTTCAAAAAGGGTGTGATCAGCAGACGAAGCCTCTGGAGGTGGAGGACTGGTCCATTTGCTACGTTTCGGCGCCATATGTTCGGGTGGCGGACGAATCGTGACTGGCTGAATCACTTGGCGTGGACCTGGCTCGAAGAACTGGGCTGGAGGAGAAAACCGCTCTTCAACCTTCGGTCGGAGAGTTTGACTCCCAACGGTATAAGGAGTCTGCGGTGGAAGACTTGGTTGCCTTGGCTGATAAGGGGGAGCAACAACTAGCTCCTCGTCCTTCCTTTCCTCGCAAAGCTCCGCTAGAGCAACTATTGCGCGTTCCGGTCGCGTTGCCAGAACTCGAGATGCTCGCATGAACTCTCCACGAATCTGGAACACAAGGGTTACAACGGTGAACAACGAGGTCATATACGATAAACTTACGGTATATAGGCCATCTTTGGTGACACAACGGGCAACGTTATAGTCCATCTCAAAAGGATCCTGAAAGTCAATTAGAATCTGCATCAAGGTCCTATTGTTTAATCGACTGACCTCAATGCAAAGCCTGTTCCTCTCTCGTGCATCGTTGTAGTGACTTCCAGTAAGCTACATCAAAGATTTAGGCTAGCACTAATTGAGTTCGAGTGATAGCCAACTTACTTCGTTCTGCCAGCCCTTGGATTCCTTCTTGAGCAATCCCATTCGGATAGATGCGACCCCGGTGTTATAAGAGAAGTCGCGAGCGTAGTATCGGAAAAAGTCTATTAATCTGAATACCAGGATGAATTATATTTCCGGAATATATTCAACATGAAGGCCACTCACAGTTCAGCTACAGTTTCAATGTTCTCAGAATGCCATCGTTTGCGCAATAGATCGATGTCATCGAAGAACCTATTGAGGTTTAAGCGGAATTGAAGATGCCGTGTGGCAAGCTGCATACCATATATTATGCCCGTTAAGATGTGAATCCTCCTGTGAAAGATGAGCTATAAATTCCAAGATAGATCAAATTTTCGAGTACCTTTGATATTGGGCGTAGAGCAGGCATTTGTTGTAGATTAGGTAGAACCGGAGGGTTTTTGACATGAACAAGGAAATAAATTACAAGAAGAACATAGCCATAAGACGAGAGAGTTCCTTTATAGGGCGAGTTGATTTTTCTACAGTACAAATGTTAGTCAGGGTTAGGGGAGATTCGGGTCGACTAACGCACCTCCTCTTACTCCAAACTTTGACTATGTGACAATGATAAAGTGGTTTGATGCTCGTCAGCAGCGATCCGTACCCAGCGGTAACAGTCCGACTCACGAAAGAGCACCATCGTCCGTACTCGAGTGGGGTCGATCATGGCATAGCACATGAGTAGGCGAGTGTTCTCCAGCGCTAATCGGTTCTCGAAGCCAATGTCACAGGCAATTCCCAGCGGCAAACCTGGCGATGGGTCAAGGGAGAGTTTCACGATTGGTATTCGTGCATGAGGCAACGGCTTGACGTGGAATTTGGTTTCTGGGGAGTTCGAAGGGCATGAATGACGACGAGAGGAATACAACGTTGAACGTGAACTCTCACCTCGTTCTAGTAGGTCACCCAGCATGGTGACGAGATCTGTAGCTGAGAGACGATCCTCCGAGTCAATGAGACAGCAAAGGTCCATATCTATGCCCCAACCAGCGCTTAAGAGATTATAACATACTCCTTAGCTATATACGCACCAGAATTTCGTAGGCTGAAACCGTTTGCAGTGCTTCCAAACGACAATAAGCGGCTATCGGGTTCGATGGTGCGAATGAGGCGTTCTAAGAGCTTCCTGACGTCCTCCTTGACAGCCATTTCTTCCTGCGTTGGTAGGAGTTGGATCACGAAATCGAAGAGACATTGGGAAAGTTCAGTGACGAATTTCTGCTTGGAAGCGGGTCGTCGCTGCATAGGAAGACCCTGGTGCACTGTGATGTGAACGTCGCGAAACTGCTGGTGCATTGTCTGAGGGCTGAGCGCCTGGGTGTAGGCCATGATGGATGCGGGGGAAGGAGAGGATGTTCCAGCCACCACAATGAGGGAAGAGTGAACCAGGCTTGTGCAGGTCCAATTGAATCAACCTTGTCAGGCTCTCAGATAAATACGCCTCTTTAGGCACATCAAGATTTCGGCTAACATTCGGCAACCTCTGGTTCATCCTTATATCTTCAGTGGGGAAACCACATTGTTACATCGTGTATTCTGCCTCTTTTTCATGATATTATCCCGCGCGGGTGTGCTCGGGCCTCTTTCTGTGCCAACGAAGCCCCTTAGGATACCCACGAGACTCAAGCTGTGGTTCATTGCACGGCAATAACCAGGCCGCCAACTCGTCACATTTCATACACAGAAAGCTTACCCGTCGTTTTCACACACAACATTGCTATGAAACGGACGGAGATCGCCCACAGTAGGCCTGAAGCATTGTGGCCGCTGACCTAGCGAGTCATTGACGTCGGGCCCGCACAAGATGTTGACTGCAATGATGGCCCAGAATTGGCCAAAGTATAGTCCTGTAGACGCGTGAGATGAAGACGGGTGACTTCAGAAAAGCCGGCGTTATGTTGGCTATTCCTTGGCTATTGTAGACTACAAAAGAAGAACATGAAATTTATAAGCCGTGTATCCAAAGGCGTCGCTGGTGATGGAACTCGAGGCCTGAGCCCCCAGGCCGCGACCCAACTGCAATCATGGAACATACCCATGCACATGTATCATGATGCGCATCACTGAGCTGAGATCATGCTGTTCGATATATGGAAGGTGGCCCATACAAGTGCATACACTTCGTGAAGGAAGGTCCCGACTATGGCTGTGAAATTCGAATTGGGTCAGCAACCAGATGTAAGGAAAGTTCGTCTAATGTCACCATTTCGGTACCCTTATTTTTGACCTTAAGGCCTTGTTACGGGAGCGAGATTCCCCTTGTCATGTCAAAATCCTGACATCGACAACAATGAACATGAACCCATGGATCTTAGTATTTGTGTACCTCATGGTGAGCTAAGCTATCTTGAATTGTGCGGAGGTATACGAGGTCCGTATAGCATTTTGAGTTCGCGCCTGGTATGGTCTTGACGATCCGTCAAGCTGGCGGCAGCAGGCATCAAAAAGTACGCTGCATCCGTTCGCAATCCCAGAATGTGCTTCCGAATACAAAAGGCACAGTGAAGATGTAAATTGACGACAAGACACGGTGGGGATGGAGGTGAGTAATTCAAAAATGTTTGGAAGAAAGTTCATCGGACCTCGAAAAAGCCGGAGCGTCACGAAGCACGTCCCGGGCCGGTATTGATCATCTTCCCAGGATCTATTTTCAGCGTCATCCAAAAATGGGCCTCGTCCATGCGCTGAGCAGTGAGGATCATGGATTTCTATGCAAGATGAACATCGATGAACGTTAACGTTGAACTCCACCTTCAAATCAGCTGAGGTCTTGCAATCGTGATTCACTGCCCGTTTTGATGATCGTTGTAAGTGCGTTGAGCGCTGCGACAGCTTCGATGCTCTTCATTGACTTCAAGGATTTCGTTACGGTTGCCTTGGCTCTCACCGAAGAAAGGGCTCATGAGAGCTGCGATTCTTTAGCACTGCTGTCTGGGATGCCATGATATCCCAGCTAATTCATAATCAGTGGATCAAACCCGTGGACCGTTCAACCTCCAACGGATCGCTTCAAGCTCCTAAAGCCATCCAGACTGTTATGATTCTGGGAGTGACTCTTTCTGAGCGCTGGTGAGTCTATTCATAGCCTCAAAGCTGTATGATTAACTCTCTTGCCTGTCCTTATTGTCCCCGTTAATTCAGTTCAATTCCAAGGACATCAAGCCACTCTGGACTCCCGCATTTCTATTCGGGCCTGCATTGGGGGTTGTGCTGCGTGGGTAAACGATGTCGGTTCTTTCGAGGATCGTACGATCGCAAGTTGATGTCGGACAGCGATTATTCCGGTATCTACTACCACCTCCCATTTCCTTGCTAATTCCGTCCCGTGTTGATTGATAAAGTGAGTAGCTCTATTTTATTCCGAATCCCCAATATCCTTTAATTACCCCTTTCAACTGAGGTGCAGCCAAGACACACGTGGTATTCTCATTTTACGCAAATGAAAGACGTCGATCGAGAATACATATAAAGAGCAGGGGCGATTTATCACGCTTTACAGATTGAATGAAGATAACGAACGTCGAACAGCACGCGCCTTTCGGTTGGGAGAAGTGGAACCTCCTGGGCTCTTGGGTAGGCCTGGATATTCTTGGTTCTTGTTCCTGTCCGCCTTCTCATACGAAGAAGCTCATCTCTATCGATTCTAGAGCCTCCTAAGGACCGATAGATAAGCATAAGCGCCCACTATCCCCGGTTCCGTGCGGGCGTCATCCGAAATAAAACCAACGATGGACAGGGTCATGACCCATTTACACTCCTCCATCTCCTTCCATCATCATCGCCATCATCTCGTCTGCTCTCGCCAATGGACCCAGTAACCGCTCTCCAAGTCGCTCTCGTTGCGTTGAAGGCTGCTCGTGATACATTACCCAAGGTCGGCGCCCACAAGGACAGATGCGTTAAGCTTATTGACCGCTGTGAGCGGTTGATGGTGGATGTGTGCTCGCGAATCAAGCCAGGTTCGCCGATGCCTCTGGCTAGGGATTTGAAGTTTCTTGAGGAGTACGTACTTATCCTTATGTTCCACTGTACTTAATGATTTACCGCAAGTCCCAAACCACCTAGTGCGTGCATTACAGTTCGAGACGCCACAATAAACCTTTCAGGTCGAAATTCTATGTGGGCATTCCTCAATAAAGGCGAGGTCAGCCAGGCTTTCGAAACCGCCGAAAAGGGCTTGACGGACGCCTTTGCCATCTTCAATGTCTGTATGAAAATCAGACCCTCGCGTCGAAAATACTGATTCTGTACTATGCAGGTCAATGCACACGCCCCACATGGCCATGTTCAAGATCAGCTGCGGCGAGCGCTCAAGCAGGACCAACAGCATTTCCTTATCTACCTCGATTCTCTTTTGAAAGGATTCCAGCGTATGATCAGCACCACGCAGAGCCTCACGCCCACCACGCCTGGCAGTACCAGCAACGTCCATGGGTCCATCCAATCGCCCATATCCAACAGCAACTCAATATCATGGCGTATACAACCCCACGAGGTTCTGCCTGTGGAGGATCCCAGTCTACCACCTGATGGTACAATTGGGAAAGTCCGAAGGGGGAGAATGGATGGTAAGGTCAGTACGATTATGTTTATCACTCCTCGAGCTCGTTACTCGTTATCGGCCTATACTCATGACCATTCATTATCCTTTCTCGTTTTGGGTGCGTACAGGTGGTCGCTGTCAAACACATTCATGGGAACATCGCTCGAGCGTTATTGGGTAACAAGAATAGCACGAGGGTCAGCTGGCATCCCTCCTTATCGTGGTTTGTTGCATTTGGCTGACCTTCGCATTTTCTTGAAGAACTTTGAAGAGAAGGTCAAGAAATGGTATGTCATGGTCCTTACCCAGCGCTGTTCCTACTGAGAGCGTGGTATTTATTAGGGTGTCTCTATCACATCCAAACGTCAGTCAGTTCATCGGCGTCTGCTCGGATCCGGGTCAAGTGGGTATCGTTTGATATTAGGCGTTGATTGAGCTTAACGGTCCAATCATAACCACTTCACAGCCCTTCCTTGTTACCGAGTATGCGCCGTACCGCAATATCATGGTTTATACTCAGTACCGCCCAGATTGCGATATCTTCCTATTAGTATGCTTTTCTACCAAATGTATCGACTTAATACTCATTATGATTAGTTACATCAAATCGCCTCCGGCATGCACTACTTGCATGATCACGAAATCATCCACGCCAATTTAAAACCTGTAGGCGACTCTATTGCAACGCTACCTTTTAACTGACCACCTGATCTTTGAATTTCTCTAACCCAGTCCAACATCTTAGTCCGTGCAGACTTCACCGTCATAGTCCACGACTACGAGCTTACCCTCCTCAAAGACTATGCCACCCTCTCCCGCACCATCGACCGCGAGTCATGGCGGTACACCGCACCCGAATACATGGACGGAGACACCGACTACCCTGCCGACGTTTACAGTTTCGCGATGTGCGCTTGGGAGATCTTCACGGGATTTGTACCATTCGGCGACCAGGAATTAAACCTCGCTGTTGATACGAGTGGGCACCCTCAGCAGTTTCAGCAACATCAGCAGCAGTATCAACTACCAGGCGAGTACCAGCAACAACACCAGCCGCTACAGCCAAATCAACAACAGAGGGTGAGGAAGCTGTTAGATACCCAACGACCACCAAAACCGGCTGAGATCAACGAACAACTGTGGGTGTGGATGCAGCAGTGGTGGAACCACCACCCAGCGCATAGAATGGGATTCGGACAGATTGAGACGTTGTTGAGGAGGTTTTTGGAGCCTGCGCCTGGTTTGTCCCCTATCCTCTTTTACCCCCTGTTTATTCATTCCTTGCGTAAATGGCTTCTGCTGACTCTAACCCCTTTCGAATTCGAACTTGCAGATGAGAATGGCACACGAGAATCCGATCCACCTGCAAAACGTGCTCCATCAATCGACGTGCGGGTTACTGATGGTCGCAGTGGAGACCCAGGCCCTCAGAGTCAGTCGTATGACTCGCATAGAGCTGTACGAATACCAGCTTCACCTGTGCCAACTTCGAGCTCCTTGTATACGGATAAGGAGCATGGTGCGGTTTTCAGATTTTAAGGATGTAACTGAGGCTGACGATATGCGTGTAGAAGCAGCAAAACCGTTATCCAAGGAGGGCAAGGAAGCTCTGTCCAAGTACGTGTTCTGTTGATTCTCTCGCAGAGAGGAAACCTGATTCGTGAATTAGAGTCATGAAAGCTTTGAACCACCTAATGCCCTTCGACAAACTTGCGTCGGAGATTCTATCCGCCTACCCAGATTGGGTGAGTCAAACGGTTATTTGATCGGCACAACTTCACGATCACTAACTCAGTGTCTAGTTTAAGGTATACCGTCTATCTTCCCATATATTCTTTGGCCTCACCACAAAACTTCCAATTCTTTAGACAGTAAGTCTAGTATGCTCCCAACTCAGCTTATCGCTTACAGAAAGTCTCTTAGTTCACCGAAAACAGATCATCTGCTCGAAGCAGAAGGACAGGGTACCAGGTATATCTCCCTCTGACGATCTTGATTCGAAAGCTGTTTCCTGAACTCTGCCTGCAGGAGGGTTCCGCAAAAGCGATCGCCGCACTGGGAAAAGCTATCACGCAATGGGTGGATAAAATCCCATGGTTGAAAGGTGCTGACATCTCAGATCGACGGCGGGCTGTAATCTTCATTACAGGTAAGCCGATTCTCCTTCACTCAATTCCATAAATCTGTTTATTTACTCAATTCAACTTCATCCCCTCACCTACCAAGTTATTTGCATAATGGCCGAAGACGCCTTCCGACTAAAGATGAAGGCACCCTACCGGCAGGTGGACGCCTTCATCAATGATAAACTGGCTCGGAGCGATTTCAAAGCGTTCATCGAGCGGCATGCGAGGAAGATACAGTCGGGGCAGTCAGAGAGGACGACAAATGGGATTTATGGTGAGCTGACGTGGATCGTAGAGAGAGGTTGTCAGTTGCTGTATTCCTCGGAGGAAGATTCTCCGATTGTTCATTGAATTGGTGGAACAAAAGAAGTTGATCAGTGTCGTCCCATTCTCAATGCCCATACCATCACTAGTCTACTATGGATTGAAGTTCCAATAATGGAGTCTAACTGTGAATTATCGAGATTACCAAGCCAGGCAGACAGGTGAGGAGTAGCATTGACATACCAACGCTTTCACGTAACCATATACGTCATCAAGGACAGCATCAGCGCACAAATCCTCGACATGTACTAAGTAGTCCATCTCGTATTCTTGATGACTTGCTGCTGGACTTGGCTCCTGGAATCTAAGCTGTCGAAAAATGACTAGGAGGTTGAAAATAAAAGATGAAAACCAAGTTACCATTGTGGATTAAGTACCTTAGAAGTTTTGGGGTATGATCATAGATAGGCATGGAATGCGTTGTTTACGAGAGATTTGTGTGATCGGGGAGAGTGCGTATCAGAGAAAAGTTTCTTCATACTTATTCTACTAGTAGGAGTTTTTGATGGCGTTCGCCCGATCTGGAAGGTGGGCGCTTGTCCTGGGCGTTGCTGTTACGGCCATGCTGCATGGGTAAGCGGTATCTATTCAACCTACGATTGGATAGCGATCATTCCCAATTCATTCCGTCATCTAACTTTAAGAACATGTACTTCCTCCTTCCCTTTTCCTTGTTAATTCTATCCCCAGTTAACTGATAAAGCTATCGATAATGTGAGTAGCTCCACACGTGTATTACAGTCCGCCCAACTGTCTTTTACTTACTTACAACTGATGTCTGTGGCGCAGCCACACATGCGTTCTTATTTGGCACATCAACCTTCGATCGCACAAAGAACAGGGACGGCTGTTTACAGATTGAATGAAGATAACGAACGAGTCGAACAACGCGCTCCTTTTGGTTGGGAGATGTGGGCTCGATCTTGAAGTTGAGTAATTCTAGATATTCTTAGTTCCTGTTCCTGTCAGTGTTCTCACAACGAAGAAACTTATCTCTATCGATTCCAGAGCCTCTTAAGGACCGGTGGATAAGCATAAGCGCTGAATATCCCCAGTTCTGCACAGGTGTCATCCGAAATAAAACCAACAGCGGACAGGGACATGACCCGTTTACGCTCTTCCGCCTACTTCCATCATCGCCTTGTCTGCTTTCACCAATGGACCCAGTAACCGCCCTTCAAGTCGCACTCATTGCGTTGAAGGCTGCTCATGATACACTACCCAAGGTCAGCGCTCACAAGGACATATGTGGGAGGCTTATCAACCGCTGTGAGCGGTTGACAACGGAAGTATGCTCGCGAATCAAAGCAGGTTCGCCGATGCCTCTGGCCAAGGATTTGAAGTCTCTTGAGGAGTACGTTCCCATTTTTCACAGACCTTTATGATTTACCTAGAGTAACAAATCACCTAGTGCGTGTATTACAGTTCGAGACGCCACAATGAACCTTTCAGGTCGAAATTCTATGTGGGCATTCCTCAATAAAGGTGATGTTAAACAGACCTTTGAGTCCGCAGAAAAGAGTCTAGAGGAAGCCTTTGTCATCTTCAATGTCAGTATGAAAACCAGACGCTTGCATTGAAGAATACTGATTATGTGCCATGCAGGTCAACGCACACGCCGCACACCATCACGTAC
>Ga0247729_10000301_pt1 | contig 21549 bp, 21 predicted proteins | sample UWRJL133311R2_FD_180958 | JGI IMG/M metagenome (GOLD analysis project Ga0247729, IMG submission 180958) | Plant litter microbial communities from Arlington Agricultural Research Station in Wisconsin, United States - UWRJ-L133-311R-2 | ecosystem: Environmental > Terrestrial > Plant litter >... | reverse complement strand
AACGGTTGAGATGGTTAACTCCGATTGAACCGTTAATCCTGATCCGGCCCAAGCGCCGGATCAAGATCGCGCGGGCGCACGAAGCGTTCGAGCACGGCGCCGCCAGCATTCACATCCGGCCAGCCCGCCACATCGAACGCCATCCGCGCCACGCTCGCGGTCGGGTATTTCTGCTCGACCGCACCGCGTAAGCCATCGGCAGCCTCGGGCACCAGCATCAGCACCAGATCCTCCAGCCCCGGATTGTGCCCGACCAGCAGCACGTCGCCGGTGCTGTCGGGCAGTTCCTGAACGACATCGAGCAACGTCTCGGCCGAGGCGAGGTACAGCCGCCGGTCCCATGCGGTGTTGAGCGCCTTGCCATAACCGCGCTCGATCTCGTCGAGCGTCTCCATCACGCGCACTGCGGGCGAGGCGACGACATGATCGAACGACAGGCCGAGCGTGCGCAGATGCCGGCCCATCATCGCGGCGGCGCGCTTGCCCTTGCCGTTGAGCGGCCGGTCGAAATCGCGCGCGACCGGATCGTCCCAGCCCGATTTGGCGTGGCGGAGCAGCGTGAGCGATTTCAACAGGACCGTCTCCGTCAGGCGTCGAGCACCTCTTGCCCCGTTTCGACGACGGAAGGAAGACGTCGCGCGCGCTCGATCGCCTCGTCGAGCGTCACCCGCGCCACCGGCACGCCGGGCGGAAACGCCGATAGCAGCCGCGACGGCATCGCCGAGGAGAGCAAGACGAACATACCGCGATCGTCGGCGCGGCGGATCAGCCGGCCGAACGCCTGCGCCAGCCGCGCGCGCACGATGCGGTCGTCATAGGCCGACCCGCCGTTCGCGAGCCGGCGCGCGGCGTGGAGCACGCTCGGCTTGGGCCAGGGTACGCCCTCCATCGCGACCAGTCGAAGCGAGCGGCCGGGTACATCGACCCCGTCACGGAGCGCATCGGTGCCGAGCAGCGAGGCCGAGAGATCGTCGCGGAAGATATCGACCAAGGTGCCGGTGTCGATCGGATCGACATGCTGCGCGTAGAGCGGCAGCCCTTCGCGCGCGAGCCGGTCGGCGATGCGCGCGTGGACCGCGCGCAGCCGCCGGATCGCGGTGAACAGCCCGAGCATGCCACCGCCACTTGCCAGCGCGAGCCGCGCATACGCGTTGGCGAGCGCGCCGAGATCGCCGCGCTTCACGTCGGTGACGATCAGCACCTGCGCGTGGTTGGCGTAATCGAACGGACTCGGCGCCGAGAAGCGCGCGCCGGGGCGGATCAGATGCTGCGCGCCGCTGCGTGCTTCCGCCACGTCCCAGCCTTCATCGGGATCGGCGCCGCCACCGCGCAGCGTCGCCGAGGTGACGAGCGCGCCGTGGGCCGGGCGCAGCACGATCTCGGCGAAGGGTTTGCTCGGATCGAGCCAGTGGCGCAACAGGCCGATGTCGTAATCGCGGCCCTCGATGCGGTTGACGATCAGCCAGTCGACGAATTGCTCCGCCGCCGGGCCGCCGACGCGCGCGAGCAACGCCAGCCACGACGCCACCGTCTCGGCGCGCCAGCCGAGCGAGGCGATCGCGCCTTCGATCCGCGCGCGCGCCGGCGCGTCCATCCAGTCGGGCGCATCGGCCAGCACCGCCTCCAGACGCCGGCCGAGCGCGACCAATGGCCGCACCAAAGCATCGAGCGCGTGAGCCGCCTGCCCCGCCGCTTCGACCAAAGCCGCATCGGGTTCGACCAGTTCGGTCTCAAGCCCGTAACCAGCATCGCCGTCGGTCTCCGCGCGTGCGTAGGTGAGGCCACGCACGGCGGCGAGCAGATGCTCGATCGGCCCGAACGGCGCGCCCTCCGCCAGCCGTTGCAGCCAGCCGTCGGCAGCGAGCGCCCCCGCCGCCTTGACCGCGTCAGCAATCGCGAGCGCACCCGCCTCGTCATAGCTCGCCACATCGGACAGCCGCGCCGCGAGGCCACGCCGCCGCCCGCGCCCGCCCGATTCTGGGCCGAGCAGCCATCGGCGCAGTTCGATCGTCTCCTGACCGGTCAACGCGGTCGAGAACATCATGTCGGCGGCATCGAACAGATGATGGCCTTCGTCGAACACGTAACGCGTCGGCCGCGTGGTCAGTTCGCGCCCGCGCACCGCGTTGACCATCACCAGCGCATGATTGGCGATGACGATATCGGCCTCGACGCTGGCGCGCGCGGCGCGTTCGATGAAGCATTTGCGGTAATGCGGGCAACCCGCATAGACGCACTCGCCGCGCCGGTCGGTCAGCGCGGTGTGGCCGGCGCGGCGGAACAACGTAGTCAGCCAGCCGGGCAGATCGCCGCCGACCATGTCGCCATCAGCGCTATACGCCGCCCAGCGCGCGACGAGCTGCGCGAGCACCGCCGCGCGCCCGGCGAACCCGCCTTGCAGCGCATCTTCGAGATTGAGCAGGCAAAGGTAATTCTCGCGCCCCTTGCGCGTAACGACCTTCAGCCGGCGCACCGCAGGATCGGGAAACAGCCGCGCGGTTTCATGCGCGAGCTGGCGTTGCAACGCCTTGGTATAGGTCGACACCCACACCGCTCCGCCCGCTTTCTCCGCCCACAACGAAGCCGGCGCGAGATACCCCAAAGTCTTGCCGATTCCGGTCCCCGCCTCGGCGAGCACGAGATTGGGCGCGTCGCGAACCATGCGCGGCGCGAACGCCTCGGTCGCGGCTTGCGCGAAGGCACGCTGACCGGGGCGTTCCTCCGCGCCCGAACCTGTCAGGCTCGCCAGTCGCGCGGCGGTCTCCTCGGCGCCGAGGCTGATCGTGCGCGGCGCCGGGCGCGGCGCACCTTCCGACCATTCGGGCAATTTGGTGAACAGCCAGCGTTCGGCGGTGCTCGGCCGGTGCAGCCGCGCGGCGAGGATCGGCGCCCACGGCCAGCGCAGCCGCCCAAGATTCTGCGTCGCGCTCCACGCGCCTTCGCGCTCGGGCCAGTCGCCGTCGGTGACGTCGATCAGCGCCGACGCGGCCCGCCGCAGGAACGTGGCGACGTCGGCATCGCTGGTGGGCGCGTCGATGCCGGCGGCACGCGCGAGCCCCTTGGGTGTCGGCACCATGAAGCGCGCCGGGAACAGGCATGCGAACAGTTCGAGCACGTCCAGCCCCGACAGCTCGGCATAGCCCAGCCGCTGCGCCACCAGCGGCGCGTTGAGCAGGATGACCGGGGTATCCGCCGCGATGCGGATCGCCTCACCGCGCCCGATCGGCCGCGTGCCGTCGGCATCGGCGATCCAGATGCCGCCGTGGCTGGCGTGAAGGGCGGGATGCGGCAGCACGCTATCGAAATAGCGGCTGGGAACAGAATAGCAACGCGTTCAGGCGGCCGCCACCGGATCGTGACGGCCGCAAATGTGGATCAGCAGCCGTTGCGGCGGTTCTGCGCGGCGTCATGCTTCTTATCGAGGTGACGCCCGAGCAATGCGCCGCCGACGCCACCGGCAACAGTGCCGAGCGTGCCGCCACCGAGCGCATTGCCCGCGAGCGCGCCGCCTGCGCCGCCCGCGATCGTGCCAGTGGTGCCGCTGCTGCGCTTGCAATCCTGACGATAGGTGCGGCTGTGGTGTTTGCGGTCGCTACGGTGGCTGTCACGCTGCGCCACGGCTGGCGCGGTTGCGACGATAGCCAGCATGGCGAACCCGATGATGTTTTTCATGTGAAACTCCCGATGTGTAGCCCGTCCGCAGACCGGCCACATACACAACGCTTGGGAGCCGATTTGTATCGGCACAGGTAGCGCGATCGGTTTTCGTCAGCGCTGCGAGTCCTCATCGACGGGCGGCGTTTCGATATCTTCGAACACTTCGAGCGCCACGTTGACGAAATGCTTCGCTTCGAGCTGGATCAGCGGAATCGGGGCGTGGTCCGAATCGATCCGCTCGACGCGTTCGCTGGTGATGCGGACGAGGAAGCGGTCGCAACTGCTGAGCACCAGCATCGCAATGGCCTTGTTGTCGTCGAGCGCGATGTTCTCGACGATGCCCTCATAAGCGACGTTCGCGCCTTCGTGTTCGAGCGTGGTGACGACATAGGCGATGATGAAGCTGTTCGACGGCCGGGCGAGATCGACCCAGCGTTTGAGCCATCCGAAGGTCGCGGCCTCGCGCATATTCCGTACGATCCTCCAGCCGCTGGCTGCGTATGCCACGGCGCCGACGATCAGCGCGGGCGTGAGCAGCGACACGAACCAGCACAGGAACGCCCAATCCGACGGGGTTCCCGCCGACCGTCCGTTGGTGAGGATGACGCGGTACACGTTGGGATCGAAGCTCAACCGAACGCACTGCGGGGTGAGCCGGCAAGCCCCCGCTTGCAGCGCGAACAGGCCGGAAAGGATGATGTGCCCGGCCAGTGCGCCGAACACGATCACGAGCAGGGAAAAGGTCGATCCGGGCTTCTCGGGCGCCTGCGAGATCAGGTCGGATCGTTCACCGGCGCGCAAGCCCGCCCATACCGCCAGACCCGGCGCGAGCAGCAGCAGCGCCAGGAACAGCGTGTAGCTGAAACTCACTTGGTTTCGGTCACGCCCTGATCGCCGCGCGTGGACACACTTCGAACGACATATTTGCCGTCCTTGAAGCTCGACGAATCCTTCGCCGCCTTCCAGCTACCGAACCGGCTGTGGACATTATTGGCGGTCTTGATCGATTGGCTGGTGTTGACGCGCATGCAGGCCTCCGATCCGACAATAGGAACGCGCGCGCCGGCTTGCAATCGGCGCAGCGCTCGCGGCCTCCGGTCAGCGCCGCCGGAATTTGTAGACGAACTGGTCGGTGTGGCCACGGATCGCGGGATCGAACACTTTCAGCGTGTGATCGTCGGCCGGGTTGGCGAGCGCCTTGGATTCGCCGACGAAGACGAAGCCGGCATTGACCACCTGACGCTTGACGATGGCGGGGTCGATCCGGTGCAGCGTCTCGGTATCGGCGAGGCCCGATCCGGCTGGCGCGGCATGATCGATCACGACATAGGTGCCGCCGGGCTTGAGCGCCTTGAACACCGCTGCGTTGAACGCGCTCAGCGCGGCTTCGCCGCCACCCTTGTTGGCGATGTCGTGATAATTCTCGACCGTCCAGACGAGATCGACCGGCTTGGGCACGGTGATGATCGCGGGATCGACCGCCGCCGTCACGTTGGCGAGGCCGCGTGCTTGCAGCGCCGCGACGCTCTTCGCGCCGAACGCCGCGGCGGCATTGGGCCACAGCGCATAGACATGGCCCTGCGGCCCGACGATGCCGGTGAAGATCCGCGTCCAATAGCCGCCACCCGGGAGCAGATCGACGACCTGCTGCCCCGGCTTGACGCCCGAGAACGCGAGCACTTCGGCGGGCTTGCGGCGGGCATCATCACCTTGCTGGTCGGCCCGCGCGGGATCGGCGAGCGCCTTCTGGATCGCAGGCGCTACCGCCGGCGCGGCGAGAATCGCCCCGGGAACGACGAGTGCGGCGACGGCGGCGAGAGCAAGGTAACGCATCGGCTGATCCTCTCCTGGATTTCGCCCGTACTCTACTGCCGCTGCGCGACTCCGCAATGACTGCGTTCGCGGAAATCACCGCCCCCGCCACGCCGTTCGTGCTGAGCTTGTCGAAGCACGTGCGCCAAGCGTTGCCCTCGGGACACGCCCTTCGACAAGCTCAGGGCGAACGGGGTGAGATCGAGTCCGTAGTCCTCAAACGTCGAGATTGGCGACGTTGAGCGCATTCTCCTGAATGAACTCGCGGCGCGGTTCGACGACATCGCCCATCAATCGTGTGAAGATCTCGTCGGCGACATCGACCTGCTCGACCTCGACGCGCAGCATCGAGCGGTTCTGCGGGTCCAGCGTGGTTTCCCACAATTGCTCGGGGTTCATCTCGCCGAGTCCCTTGTAGCGCTGGATCGACAGGCCCTTGCGGCCTGCGGCGAGGATCGCTTCGAGCAGTTGCGAGGGCCGCGCGACCATCGATTCGCCCTTGCCGATCGCGATCGGGGCGGCTTCGGCGTCGCTGTCCGCATCGCTTTCGGGCGCCGGCTCGGCCTCGGCGGCCGCCACCGCCGCGCGCGAGGGCACCAGCCGCGCGGTGCGGGCATAATCTTCCGCGTGTTCACTCGCCAGAGCGTGCAGCTTGCGCGCTTCCGCCGAGACGAGGAACGCCGCTTCGAGGATGTGGTGATCGGTCACGCCGCGCCACCAGCGCTTGAAGTGAATGCCGCCCTCTTCGCTGACCTCGGCCGACCAGCGCGCCTCGGGGTCGCCGGCATCGAGCGCCGCGACGACATCCTCGACCCGCGACGCGCGCGTCGGCACATCGAGCGTCGGATCGAGCGCACCGACCAGCGCCAGCGCCTCGACGATGGTCGCATCGTAGCGACGCGGCACGTAGCGCATCAGCGTCCGCATCCGCCGGGCGTGATCGACCAGACTGCGCAGATCGGCACCCGAACGCGTGCCGCCGGCAGCACCTTCCAGCACGGTCGATGCGACACCGTTCTCGACCAGATATTCGTCGAGCGCGGGATCGTCCTTGAGATATACTTCCGATCGCCCGCGCGTCGCTTTGTAGAGCGGCGGCTGCGCGATGTAGAGATGCCCGGCCTCGATGATCTTCGACATGTGGCGGTAGAAGAACGTCAGCAGCAAGGTGCGGATGTGTGCGCCGTCAACGTCGGCGTCGGTCATGATGACGATCTTGTGGTAGCGCAGCTTGTCGAGGTTGAACTCGTCGAGAATGCCGGTGCCCATCGCCTGGATGAGCGTGCCGATCTCGCGGCTCGAAATCATCCGGTCGAAGCGCGCACGCTCGACGTTGAGGATCTTGCCGCGCAGCGGCAGGATCGCCTGGAAATGCCGGTCGCGGCCCTGCTTGGCCGATCCGCCCGCCGAATCGCCTTCCACGAGGAACAGTTCGGACTTGGCGGGGTCGCGCTCCTGACAATCGGCGAGCTTGCCGGGCAGCGAGGCGATGTCCATCACCCCCTTGCGCCGGGTCAGTTCGCGCGCCTTCTTGGCGGCCTCGCGCGCGGCGGCGGCGTCGATGATCTTGGCGACGATCGCCTTGCCGTGCGCCGGATTCTCTTCGAGCCATTCCACGAGCTTGTCGGCCATCAGGGATTCGAGCGGCTGGCGCACTTCGGACGAGACGAGCTTGTCCTTGGTCTGCGACGAAAATTTCGGGTCGGGCAGCTTGACCGAGACGATCGCGGTGAGCCCCTCACGCATGTCGTCGCCGGTGAGCGTCACCTTCTCCTTCTTCAACATGCCGGATTTCTCGGCATAGGTGTTGAGCGTGCGCGTCAGCGCGGCGCGGAACGCGGCGAGATGCGTGCCGCCATCACGCTGCGGGATGTTGTTGGTGAAGGCGAGGACGTTCTCGTAATAGCTGTCGTTCCATTCGAGCGCGACATCGATCGTCACGTCGTCGCGCGTGCCCGAGATCGCGACCGGATCGGGCATCAGCGGCTGTTTGTTGCGGTCGAGATATTTCACGAACGCGGCGATGCCGCCTTCGTAGAACAGCTCGACGGTCTTGGCGTCCTCATGCCGCGCGTCGTTGAGGAACAGCCGCACGCCCGAATTGAGGAAGGCGAGTTCACGGTAGCGATGTTCGAGCTTGTCGAAATCGAATTCGGTGATCTTGAAAGTGGCGGGCGACGGGAAGAACGTGACTTTGGTGCCCTTCTTGCCATGTGCGTCGCCGACGACCTTGAGCGGCGCCACCGCATCGCCGAACGCGAAGCGCATGTAATGTTCCTGTCCGTCGCGCCAGATCGTCAGATCGAGCCATTCGGACAAAGCGTTGACCACCGACACGCCGACGCCGTGCAGACCGCCCGAGACCTTGTAGGCGTTGTCGTCCGAGGTGTTCTCGAACTTACCGCCAGCGTGAAGCTGGGTCATGATGACCTCGGCTGCAGACACGCCTTCCTCGGTATGGATTCCGGTCGGGATGCCGCGACCGTTATCCTCGACCGACACCGAGCCATCAGCGTTCAGCGTGATGTCGATCCGGTCGCAATGCCCGGCGAGCGCCTCGTCGATCGCGTTATCGGAGACTTCGAACACCATATGGTGGAGGCCCGAGCCATCGTCGGTGTCGCCGATGTACATGCCGGGGCGCTTGCGGACTGCGTCGAGGCCCTTGAGCACCTTGATCGAATCGGCGCCATATTCGTTGGGATTGGATGGCTGGCCGGAAGCTGTGGAATTGGGTGTCGTCATAGCGAGCATATAGGGATTCGCGCCCGCAAACGGAAGCGAAATGGCGAGTCGCTCGCCGTGGTCAGGCGATCAGGCGGGCGACCCCGGCAAAGTCCGACGCGATTGCCTGGACGCCCAGCGCGCGCAGCCGTTCGGCATGGTCGGGCGAACAGTGGCTGCCGCCGCAAAAGCCGATCACGAACGCGCCCGAGGCGACCGCGCCGGTCGCACCGACGATCGAATCCTCGAGGATCACGGTGCGCGTGATGTCCACGCCGATCGCCTCGGCGGCATATAGATAAAGATCGGGCGCGGGCTTGCCGCGCGTGACATGTTCCTTGCCCGAATAAAGGTGATCGCCGAACGCGTCTCGCAAGCCGATATGATCGAGGTGACGCGCGATCCACGCAGTCGAACTCGACGAGGCGATCGCCTTAGGAAGATCGTCCGGCAGCGAACGGACGAACGCGACGGCGCCGGCCACCGCATCGATGCCGGCGGCCATCACGCGGGCATCCTCGATGCGCCGCGCGGCGTGAAAATCTTCACCGAGCGGCGCACCGATATGCGCCTCGATCGCGTCGATGAAGCTGCGGCCCGACAGCCCCATGAAGCGCGTCATCGCCTCTTCGCGCGAAATCGCGTGACCGATGCCGTTCAGATAGTCGGCGAGATGTGCGTTTCCGAGCGCTTCGCTCTCGATCAGCACGCCATCGAAATCGAAGATCAGGCCATCGAACCTCATGCGCGCGCGCCGAACAGCGCGCTGCCGACGCGGACATGGGTCGCGCCGAGCGTGACGGCGGTCTCGAAATCCGCCGACATGCCCATGCTGAGTCCGGTAAGGCAGTGGTCGCGCGCGAGCTTGGCGAGCAGCGCGAAATAGGGCGCCGGTTCGACCTCGGCGGGCGGCACCGCCATCAACCCGGCGACCGGCAAGTTCGCCGCGCGAGCCTCGGCCAGCAACGCGGGCAAATCGGCGACCGCGCAGCCGCCCTTTTGCGGCTCATCGCCGATATTGACCTGGAGGAAGCAATCGGGCCGCTTGCCCTGCCGGTCCATTGCCTTGGCCAGGGCGGTGATGAGCGAGGGGCGGTCGACCGAATGAATCGCATCGAACAGCGCGACCGCATCCTCGGCCTTGTTCGACTGGAGCTGGCCGACGAGATGGAGCGCAACCCCTGGCCAGCGCGCGCGCAGGTCCGGCCATTTCGCTTCCGCCTCCTGCACGCGATTCTCGCCGAACACGCGCTGGCCGGCGGCGAGCAGCGGCTCGATCGCCTCGGCGGGGTGAGTCTTGGAGATTGCGATCAGCGTGACCTCGGCAGGTTCGCGGCGCGCCAGGCGCGCGCTGTGGTCGATCGCCGCGTGGATGGCGGCAAGGGCTTGGGCGGGATCGTCGGAAGGCATCGGCGGCGCTATACGGTGCGAAATGCGCCCCCGCCACCCCGTCCCGACGCTCTGGCTGATGACCGACGAACGGCTTGGCGATGGCCTGTGGGATGCGGTCGCGCGCCTCCCACGCGGTGCGGGGATCGTGTTCCGCCATTACGCCACGCCTTTGCCGGAACGCCGCGCGCTGTTTGCTCGGCTGGCGCGGATCGCGCGGCGGCGCGGGCTGGTGCTGCTGCGGGCTGGCGGGGTACGGTTGGCGCGGCACGAAAGCGGGGTGCATAATGGTCGTGCGCCGAACCTCTCGACCCGGTCGGCGCACAATCGTCGCGAGGCGATGGCAGCCCGGCAGTCAGGCGCGGCGGCAATCTTCGTCTCACCCGTTTTCGCAACACGCTCGCACCCCGGCGCGCCGTCGCTCGGGCCGCTCCGTGCCGCTGTGATAGCTCGCGAACTCGGCGTGCCAGCAATAGCGCTCGGCGGCATGGACGCACGCCGGTTCAAACGCCTGCGAGCACTCGGGTTTCACGGCTGGGCCGCGATCGACGCCTGGACTGCTCTCCGCGCCTCCGCGTGAACCGATTTTGCACGCGGAGGCGCAGAGAGAAAGAAATTACGGCGCTACGCGCTGTCGCGTGGCCGACAGGGTAAGGTAGTAGCGACCTTGGAAAAGCGGCGCTCAGAAGCGGAAGGCGGTCCCGATATAAACAGCCTGGCTGTCGTGGCGATCGACGCTCAGATCGGTCAGACGGTCACTCCGTTCAGCCTTGTAGCGCACGCCCGCCGTCACATCGAGATTGCGCGTCAAGCGGTATGATCCGCCGACATCGACCGAATAGACCGGCGCTTCCTCGATCAGCTTCGGGCCGCCCGGCAAGGCACGATCGGCACCCGCCTTGACTTGCCCGCTGAAGCGCTTGCCCGAATAGCTCACGCCGACATCCGCCGATTCGCGGCTGCCCGGCATCCCGGCGAGATCGACCTTGGCCATGTCGCCCGACAACGCGAACCGCCGCCAGCCGACCGCCACGCCGAGATTATACGCGATCGGCGCCAGGGCAACGGTGTTGACCGCGCCATCGCCCGCGCGATCCGCCGTCGCCGCGCCGCGTACCGAGCGCGCCTGCACCGCGACCGTCACCGCGCGGCTACCGGCGCGGCGCGAGTCCGCAGGCGTGAAACGGAAGCCCGAGGGATCGAGACCACCGCGCGCGAAGATCGCAGCCAATCGCGGATCGGCCGAAGCCGGGGTGAACCCGCCGATGCCGTGGAATACCGGAACGGACCCACGCGAGACACGCAGCTTCGCATCATCCGATGCGCCGATCGCGGGTGCCGCGACGAGACCGGCGGCGACGAGCACCCCCAACCCAATCCCAGACAGCAGCCGAATCGAAATCACCGGAAAAACCCCGTCGTCCCTGTACCAAGCACAGCCCCGCGCCATGCCTGTTGTTATCAGTTAGAACGCGCCTATCACGATTCCATTCCCGCCTGCCACTATCCTGACTCAATTTATCCGCCATGTGGCACCCGGGACACAGCAGGAAGCCGGCGCGCGGCTTGCGGCTGGCCCGGCATAATCTATAGAGACACTCTCCTTCATGACCACGCTCAGGAAACCGCCCATGTCCCGCCCGTTGCGCACCGCGATCGTGGTCTCGCTCCTTCTGTCGACCGCCGCGTGCGCCCATAAGGGCGGCCGTCCCAAATCGACGGCGCTCGCACCGTCCAAGATCACCACGATCGGCGTCAACGCCTATCTGTGGCGCGCGACGCTCGACACGCTGAGCTTCATGCCGCTGCTCCAGACCGATTCCAACGGCGGCGTGATCGTCACCGACTGGTACGTCAATCCAGCCGCACCGACCGAGCGCATGAAGGTGACGGTGACGATCCTCGATCAGGATCTGCGTGCCGATGGCTTGCGTGTCGCGGCGCTTCGCGAGGTCAACCAGAACGGGCAATGGGTCGATTCGCCGGTGCAGGCGGCGACCGTGCAGAAGCTCGAAGACATCATCCTCACCCGCGCGCGCGATCTGCGCCGCGCCGCTATGGTGAACTAAGCGCGCGAGGTCTCGCGCAGGAGTAAGAACGAACAATGTCTCGCTACAACAGCCTGAAGTCGGATGCGGCATGGCAGGCGGTGTGGGACGAGCGCCGCACCTTCGCCGCCAATGACGCGACGGCAAAACCGCGCACCTATGTTCTCGAGATGTTCCCGTATCCATCGGGAAAGATCCACATGGGGCACGTCCGCAACTACACGATGGGCGATGTGCTCGCGCGGTTCCGCCGGATGACCGGGCACGAGGTGCTCCATCCGATGGGGTGGGACGCGTTCGGCATGCCCGCCGAGAATGCGGCGATGGAAAAGCATGTCCATCCCGGCGGCTGGACTCGCGACAACATCGCGACGATGAAGGCGCAGTTGAAGCGGCTCGGCTTCGCGCTCGACTGGACGCGCGAATTCGCCACCTGCGATCCCGAATATTATGGCCAGGAACAGGCCTTGTTTCTCGACCTGTTCTCGCACGGTCTGGTGTATCGCAAGGAGTCTTCGGTCAATTGGGATCCGGTCGATATGACCGTGCTCGCCAACGAACAGGTAATCGATGGGCGCGGCTGGCGATCGGGCGCGCTGGTCGAGCGGCGCAAGCTGAGCCAGTGGTTCCTCAAGATCACCGAATTTGCCGAGGAGCTGCTTGAGGGTCTGGATGGGCTTGAGCATTGGCCGGACAAGGTCAAGCTGATGCAGGAAAACTGGATCGGCAAAAGCCAGGGGCTACGTTTCACGTGGAACATCAGCGACGGTGAACAGGTCGAGGTGTTCACCACCCGCCCCGACACGATCTTCGGTGCGAGCTTCGTTGCGGTCGCCGCCGATCATCCGATTGCGCAGAAGCTTGCCGCCGGGAACGCGGGGGTCACGGCCTTCATCGAACGTTGCAAGCAGGGTGGCACCACCGCCGCCGAGCTGGAGACACAGGAGAAGCTCGGCTACTTTACGGGGCTGACCGCAACGCATCCGTTCGATTCTGCGTGGCAGGTGCCGATCTACATCGCCAATTTCGTGTTGATGGAATACGGCACCGGCGCGGTGTTCGGTGTGCCCGCGCACGACCAGCGCGACCTCGATTTTGCGCGCAAATACGATTTGCCAGTGCGGCGAGTGGTATCGGACGGTGAGAACACCGATCCGGTCTTTGCCGGCAATGAGGCCTATACCGGCCCCGGCATGCTGCTGAACTCGCAGTTCCTCGACGGCATGGATATCGAAGGCGCCAAGCGCGCCGTCATTCAGCGCGCCGAACAGGGCGGCTGGGGCAGCGGATCGACCGTGTTCCGCCTGCGCGATTGGGGCGTGAGCCGCCAGCGCTATTGGGGCACGCCGATCCCGATCATCCACTGCGACGCGTGCGGCGCGGTTCCCGTGCCGCGCGATCAACTGCCGGTGGTGCTGCCCGCAGATGTCAGCTTCGACATCCCCGGCAATCCGCTCGATCGTCACCCGACCTGGAAGCACGTCCCCTGCCCCAATTGCGGCGGCGAAGCGCGGCGCGAGACCGATACGCTCGATACCTTCGTGGATTCGTCCTGGTACTTCATCCGTTTCGCCAGCCAGCCTGGCGACAAGCCGTTCGACCGCGTGGCGGCCGAGCAATGGCTGCCGGTCGCGCAATATATCGGGGGGGTCGAACATGCGATCCTCCACTTGCTCTACGCGCGGTTCTGGACGCGCGCGCTCAAGCACATCGACATGCTCGACATCGCCGAGCCGTTCGCCGGACTGTTCACGCAAGGCATGGTCACGCACGCCAGCTACTACCAGCGCCCGCATGAGCATGAGCGGCCGATCTATTTCGAACCTTCGGCGATTTCGCGCCGCGCCGACGGCAGCGCCTTTGTTACCGACACCGGCGAGGACGTTACTGTCGGCCGTGTCGAGAAGATGTCGAAGTCTAAGAAGAACACCGTCGATCCGACCGAGATCGTCGATCAGTACGGTGCCGATGCGGTGCGCTGGTTCGTGCTCTCCGATTCGCCGCCAGAGCGTGATCTCGAATGGAGCGAAGCGGGTATCGAAGGCTCATGGCGCTTCGTTCAGCGCGTGTGGCGGTTGTTCGACGGACTTGCCGAAGCGGCGGATGCTGCCGGCAACGACACCCCGCTCGACCGCAAGCTGCACCAGACGATCGCCGGCATCGCTACCGATATCGAAGCGCTCGCCTTCAACAAGGCGGTCGCCAAGCTGTACGAACTGGTGAACGCGATCGAACGCGCTGCGCCGTCGGCTTCGCGCAACGCCGCCATTCGCGCACTGATGCGTCTGGTCGCACCGATGGCGCCGCATCTGGCGGAGGAAGCCTGGGCGGTCGATGGCGGCGAAGGCCTGATCGCCGACGCGGCGTGGCCGGAGGTAAATCCTGCGCTGCTGGTGGAGGACGAGGTGACGATCGCGATCCAGGTCAACGGCAAGCTGCGCGATACGCTGACCGTCGCCAAGGGCGCCGACAAGGCCGCACTTGAGGCGATGGCGCGCGGATCGGACAAGGTGATTGCCTTCCTCGATGGCAAGGAACCCAAGAAAGTCATCGTCGTGCCCGACCGCCTCGTGAATCTCGTCGCATGAAGCGGCTCGGTGTTCTCCTGATGGCATTGGCCCTCCCCGGCTGCGGCCTGCATCCGCTCTACTCGGGCGGCAGCAACGGCGCGGTCGCAACGATGCTGACTCGCGTCACGGTCGCGCCGATCGACGGCAAGGCCGGCTGGCTGATGGGCAACGCGCTGCGTGACAAGCTCGCTGCCCAAGGCGAGGCTCCGCTGTACCGGCTCGAAGTGCGGCTCGATGACAAGATCATCGGCTTGGGCGTGCGTAGCGACGACAGCGTCTCGCGCGAACGCCGTACTCTGCGCGCGCGCTATCAGCTTATCGAACTGGCACATGGCACCGTAGTGCTCGATGCCGCCGCCGGATCGGACGCGGGTATCGATGTGGTCAGCTCCGATTATGCGACGATCGCCGCCGAGAACACCGCGCTCGAAAACCTGTCCGAGATCGTCGCCGACCAGATCGTCTCGCGCGTCGCACTCTATGCGGAACACGCGCCTGCTTCCGAGCCGTGAAGGCTAACGCCAATCAGATTCGCATCGCGATCGACGCGGCAAGCCCCGACGTCCGCCTGTATATGTTTCACGGTCCCGACGAATCCGGCGCGCGTGAACTGGCAGCACGAGTCGGCCGCGCACTCGGGCCGGAGGCCGAGCGAATCGATCTCGAACCTGCGCAACTCCGCAGCAATCCCGGCTTGCTTACCGACGAAGCCGCCGCACTCTCGCTGTTCGGCGGCGCGCGGCACATCCGCGTATCCGGGGCTGGCGAAGAATCACTGGAAGCGCTGACGTTGCTTCTCGACGCCGAGCGCACCGGCAACCCGGTCGTCGTGATCGCACCGTCGCTCAAGGCTACCGCAAAGGTCGTCAAACTCGCGCTCGGCCATCCGCGCGCGATGTGCCTCGCCTGCTATCTGCCCGAAGGCGGCGATGCCGACCGGCTCGCCACAGCCATCGCGCGAGAACAGGGCCTGCGCACTGTTGGCGGCACGGCAGCGCGGCTTGCAGCCGCCAGCGGGGGTGACCGCGCGGTGATGACTCGCGAGTTGGAAAAGCTCGCGCTGTATCTCGACGCAGCGCCGGAACGACCGCGCGAACTCGACGATGCCGCGCTCGACGCGGTCGGCGCGGATCTCGGCGACAGCGAGATGTCGCGCGCGATCGAAGCCGCACTCGAAGGCAGTCCTGACCGGCTCGCCGACGAACTCGCGCAATTGACCGAAGCAAGCGTCTCGCCGATCCCGGTATTGCGCCAGCTCACGCGCAGGCTGATCGCACTTGCGGAAATGCACGCCGAACTCGACGCCGGCGCCGACCCCAAGGCCGTGATCGAGCGTGTCTTCTTTCGCGAGCGCGCCAGCACGTCGCGCGCGCTGCGCTTGTGGGACTCGAGCCGAATCAACGATGCGATCAAGCGCGTTCGTCAGGCTGAGCGCGCGATCATGGCTCCGCAGAATCCCGGCAACGTCGTCGCCGACGCCGCCGTCATCGTCCTGGCGCGCATGGCGGCGCGCCAGCGCTGACGATCAGATCCGTTCGCCACTCAGGCGCTGGCACAGCATGTCGAGCTGGTCGAGCGTTGAAAAGCCGAGCGTCAGCGCCCCGCCCTTCGCCCCATAAGCGATCCGCACTGATAGCCCGAGCAGGTCAGCAAGCTGGTGTTCGAGCGCGCTCAGGTCAGCGTCCTTCTCACCGCTGCCATGCCCACGCACCCGCGCCGTTTCGGGTTTAACGGTGCGGGCAAGCTTTTCGGTTTCGCGGACAGACAGGCCCTTGGCGACAACCTGATCCGCCAGAGTCTCGACATCGGGCGCGCCGATCAGCGCGCGCGCATGACCCATGCTGATCGCGCCGTCGACGACACGATCCTGCACCGGTTTGGGCAGATCGAGCAATCGCAACAAATTGGAGATGTGGCTGCGCGATTTGTGGACGATCTTGCCGAGCGCTTCCTGGGTATGCCCGAAGTCGCTGAGCAACCGCTGATAGGCTTCCGCCTCTTCGATCGCGTTGAGATCCTGCCGCTGGATATTTTCGATCAGAGCAACTTCGAGCGTTTCGGTGTCGCTGAAGTCGCGGACGATCACCGGCACTTCATGCAGCCGCGCGCGCTGCGCCGCGCGCCAGCGACGCTCGCCCGCGACGATCTGATAGCCGGTGCCATGCGGACGCACCACGATCGGTTGAATCAATCCGCGCGCGGCGATCGATTCGGCGAGCTCTTCGAGCGCTTCCTCGCGAAAGTGGCGGCGCGGCTGGCCGGGATGCGGCGTGATCGACCCGACCGGCAACATCCGCACGCCCTGCGAAACCGGCTCGTTGGCGCCAACCGGCTGCTCGCGCGCGATGTCGCCCATCAACGCGCCGAGGCCGCGTCCCAGTCCAGAACGCCCCTTGGGACGCGCAACCGGCGTAGCTGCGTCGCTCATGCCGCAACCTTGGTCGCGCGATCGGGCGCGGATGTATCGGGCAAGCGCGTAATCAGCTCACGCGCAAGCGCGATATAGGCTTCCGAACCCGAACAGCGGAAATCGTAAATCAACGCCGGCAGACCATGACTTGGTGCTTCGGACAAGCGAACGTTACGCGGGATCACCGTTTCGAACACCACACGGCCAAGCACCGCCCGGACATCGGCCGAGACCTGTTCGGTTAGACGGTTGCGTCGATCGTACATCGTCAGCGCGACCCCGATGATCGACAGGCCCGGATTGAAGCGCTCACGAATGCGTTCGACGGTGTTGAGCAACTGGCTCAACCCCTCCAGCGCAAAGAATTCGCATTGCAGCGGCACCAGCAACGAATTCGAGGCGACCATAGCATTGAGCGTCAACAGCCCGAGCGACGGTGGACAATCGATCAGCACGACATCCCAATGCTGATCCGAACGTTGGATCGCACGGCTAAGCCGGTGCGTGCGTTCCTCATATTCGACTAGCTCGATCTCCGCACCCGACAGATCGACCGTCGCCGGCACGATATCGAGCCCAGGTACGCAGGTGCCGATTACGGCGCTCGCCAGCGGCATCTCGCCGAGCAGCACATCGTAGATCGACCGCTCGCGATCATTGCGCCCGACGCCAAGGCCAGTCGAGGCGTTACCCTGCGGATCGATGTCGATGAGCAACACGCGCAGCCCTGTGGCCGCGAGCGCGGTGCCGAGATTGATCGCGGTCGTAGTTTTGCCGACCCCGCCCTTTTGGTTGGCAACCGTTATGACTTGCATCGACGTGCCACTCCCCGCGCTACCACGATCAGCGATTCCTTGTTGGTGAGGCTATGTTCCACGTGAAACGCACCATGCCATGCACGCCTTGCGATTGCCACCTCATCCCGAGCCGACTGCCCCTTCGGCAGTAGCCATAGCGTGTCTTTCGACGTCGAATTGACGGCGCCGGAAAACAGCGCGTCCAGCGGAGCAACCGCACGCGCGGATATCACCCCCGCCGGCGCACCGTCCTCCAACGCCTCGACCTTGCCGGCGAAAACTGAAACCCGGTCGTTAATACCCAACGCTTGAGTTGCAGTTTCGAGAAAAGCGACACGGCGCTTCCGAGGTTCGGCCAACGTTACAAAGCGGTCGGTTAGCGCCGCCACCACCAGGCCCGGAAATCCCGCTCCGCTGCCGATATCGAGCCAGGCGCCTTGAGCCTGCTGCGCCAACGCAATGAGCTGCGCCGAATCCACGACATGTCGCGCCCAGATTTCGGACACGGTCGATCGGGCGATGAGGTTCTGCTGTTCGGACTCCGCGATGACGAGATCGACGAACAGCTCCATTCGCGCCAAACCGATGTTGCCGTAGCGCGTGGCGATCCAGTCGCGAGCTTCCTCCTCGGTCATGCTGCGCGGCGCCGGGCGTGAAGCAGGATCGCCGCGAGCGCCGCCGGGGTGATCCCGCGCAAACGACCCGCTTGCCCCAATGTCGATGGTCGCGCGGTGCTCAGGCGTTCGACCATCTCGGCGGACAGACCGGGGATCCCCGCGAAATCGAGATCGGCCGCCAGTGCGATGGCGTCGTTACCACGTACCATTGCGATCTCGGCTTCTTGACGGAGCAGATAGGGTGCGTAGCGAACATCCTCGACAATCTCGGCCAGCAAAGCCGGATCGGCATCCGCAACCAAATCGGGGGCGACCTGCTCGACCGTCACGCCCGCAAGCCGCAGCCACTCGGACCCTGGCCGGCGATGCGGCCCCGGCGCTATCGGTGCGCCTCGGACGATCAACTCTGCCGGGGAAAGCGGTTGCTCAAGCCCCCCCTCTATTTCCGTGCGCGCTACATTGCGTCGCTCAAGACGCTCGCGCCGGGCATCACCGAGACACCCCGCCGCGTCCGCGATCGGCCCGAGCCGTGTCTCAGCATTGTCGGCACGCAAGCGTAACCGGTACTCGGCGCGCGCCGTGAGCATCCGATACGGCTCGGTAACGCCTTGCAGAACGAGATCATCAATCATCACACCAAGGTAGCTGCTCGCCCGATCGAGGATCACCGGCGCGACACCCAGCGCATGGGCTGCCGCGTTGAGACCAGCGACCAACCCCTGTCCCGCTGCTTCTTCATAGCCGGTCGTTCCGTTGATTTGTCCGCAGCAGAACAGCCCCGGAATCGCGCGGAGTTCGAGCGTCGCGTCAAGCGCGCGTGGATCGATATGATCGTATTCGACCGCATAGCCCGGCGTCAGGATACGGGTGCGTTCCAGACCAGGGATCGACGCGACAAACGCCTCCTGCACATCGATCGGCAGCGACGTCGAAATGCCGTTGGGATATACTACGTGATCGTCCAGCCCCTCGGGCTCAAGGAAAATCTGGTGGCCGTCGCGATCGCCAAAGCGATGGATCTTGTCTTCGATCGACGGACAATAGCGTGGCCCCGCTCCAGCGATCGCACCGCCGAACAACGGCGATCGATCAAGGCCAGCACGAATGATCGCGTGCGTCACCTCGGTGGTACGCGTGATCGCGCAGTGCACCTGTGGCAGCGTGCGCGCCGGTGTCAGCGGCGACATCGTCCATGGATCGGTATCGCTCGGCTGCTCATCGAGCCGCGCCCAGTCGATCGTGCGACCGTCGAGCCTTGGCGGCGTGCCGGTCTTCAACCGCGCCATCGGCAGGCCGGCTCCGCGAAGCTGCTCTGCCAGGACGCTCGCAGCCGCCTCACCGACGCGACCGCCGATCTCGCGCTCCTCGCCGCGAAAAATGCGCCCGCCCAAGAACGTGCCTGTCGCCAAAACCACAGATGGCGCGACGAGGTCGCAACCGTCGGCGAGTGTGATTCCAGCGATTCGGCCAGCCACCATACGGAGCGCTGCGGCCTCGCCAGCAACGATGGTAAGGTTCGCCTGCTCCGCGAGCATGGTCTGGATCGCAGCCGCGTAACGCCGGCGATCCGCCTGCACACGCGGCCCCTGCACTGCCAGACCCTTGCTACGGTTGAGCATGCGATAGTGGATACCCGCCGCATCGGTCGCGCGAGCGATCAGGCCGTCGAACGCATCGACCTCCCGAACGAGATGCCCCTTGCCCAGTCCGCCCATGGCCGGGTTGCACGACATCGCGCCGATTTTTGCGGGATCGAAGCTGACCAACGCCGTCCGGGCACCACGCCGCGCAGCCGCAGCCGCAGCCTCGGTGCCGGCGTGGCCGCCGCCGATCACGATGACATCGAACTGGTTCATGGCTTTCCGCTATGCCTGCAGCGACGCCAAGTCAAAGCGTTCCACGTGGAACGTTCACTTGCCGATGCAGAACCGCCCGAACAAAGCGTCTAACACGGCTTCTACATTTGCCCGTCCGGTGATGCTGTCGAACGCGGCGCGAGTGCTTCGGATCGCCTCGGCGCGCAGGAGAATATCAGGCTCGGCAGACCCCGCCCGCAGCATCGTCTCCGCGCTGGCAAGAAGCGTGCGTTGTCGCGCGTTGATCGCCATCTCGTCTGGCGCCGAGCCCAACGCTTTGGCACGCGCTTCCAACAAGGACCACAAGGCAGCGATCCCCGCACCGCTCGCTGCCGAGATGGCAAGCTCGGGACCGGTCGGTAAAGCCTGCCGACCCGGAACATCACACCGCGCATGCAGCCATAAGGCTTCCGCATAGGGCGGCGGCGTATCGTCCAGCCAAAGCAGGATATCGCTTGCCGCGATCGCATCGACCGCGCGCCCGATGCCGATCCGCTCGATCTCATCGGCCCCCTCGTTGCGCAGACCGGCAGTGTCGGTGAGGACATAGGCGATGCCGGACCGCACGACCGGCACTTCGATTCGATCGCGCGTCGTGCCCGCAGTTGACGAGACGATCGCCACGTCGCGGCCGGCGAGGCTGTTAATGAGCGTAGATTTTCCGCTATTGGGCGGTCCCGCAATTACGACACGCACGCCGTCGCGCAACCGCTCGACCGATGGCGCGGCAACGAGCCTGCCGATCTCGTCAGACAGAATTGCCAACGCGACGCCCGACTGCGCGGTGACGGCCTCGGGCACGTCGTCTTCGTCCGAGAAATCGAGCGCGGCTTCGATCGAGGCCGCTACGTCGACGAGGCGATCGTTCCACCGCTCGATCTTCTGGCGAAGCCCACCTTCCGACAAGCGCAATGCGGCACGCCGCTGATGCTCGGTCTCGGCGGCGAGGAGATCACCCAGCCCCTCGGCCTCGGTCAGATCAATGCGGCCATGTTCGAGCGCGCGCCGCGTGAATTCCCCCGCTTCGGCCGGGCGCAGTCCTTCGATCTCGCCGAGTGCGGCTTCGAGCGCGCGCTGGGTGGCGCGACCGCCGTGAACGTGCAGCTCGACGATATCCTCACCCGTCGCGCTGTTCGGGCCGGGAAACACCAGCACCAGTCCGCAGTCGAGCACCATGCCACTCGCCGGATCGCGAAGCGCGCGCAAAGTGGCAACGCGCGGCGCGGGCAACGTGCCGCACAACGATCGTGCCGCTGCCAAAGCCCCTGCCCCGCTGATCCGAAGGATCGAAATCGCTGCTGGTGCGGGGCCGCTCGAAACCGCGAAGATCGTTTCCACGGCTATTTCGACGTCGATGTCTCGAACATCTTGCGCCAGAAACTCATGCCGGCATCGCCGACGGGCGCCCAGCTCCGCATCATGTTGTCGACCATTTCATGCGAGACATTGCCGTCCATCGAGTTGGTCAGCATCTCGATATATTTTTCATGCACCGGCGTGAAATCCGGCAGGCCCATCACGCGCCGCGCTTCCTCCGGGGTACATTCGACCTCGACATTGATCTTCATCGACGCGTCCTTGGCTTGAGCGTCGGGATTGAACGCTCCATAGTCCACTTATGTATGCGCGCGACTTTGCCCTGATCGCAACGCCCATCGGTATGGTGCGG
>Ga0247729_10000300_pt1 | contig 21566 bp, 24 predicted proteins | sample UWRJL133311R2_FD_180958 | JGI IMG/M metagenome (GOLD analysis project Ga0247729, IMG submission 180958) | Plant litter microbial communities from Arlington Agricultural Research Station in Wisconsin, United States - UWRJ-L133-311R-2 | ecosystem: Environmental > Terrestrial > Plant litter >... | reverse complement strand
CATACCCGATTCGTTTGGTGGCGAGGTCGGCGGTTCCCTCGCTGGCTTTCTCCAGTCCGGAGGCGATGCGCAGCAGGGTGGACTTTCCACACCCGCTGGGGCCAACCACGGTGACAAACTCGCCGCGCTTGACGGTGAGGTCAACGCCCGACAGCGCAACCGTTCCGTTGGGAAACTGCATGGCCACGTTGCGGAAGTCGAGTAGCGGTTCGCTCACAACGTCCGTTCGCTCGGCGGTGGGGGTGAGGGTCAAGGTACTCATCTCTACAGGGCGGATAGGGTCTGGGGGCTCGTCGCGGGTGCGGCGACGGAGGTGGAGACAGAGGTGACGGCGACAAGGTTTCCGCGGTGGATGACCATGCGGTCCGCCGGAGCATCCGACAGCACCTGCGGAAGGCTCGTCCCTCGAATCGCGACGAACTCGGCCTGCGCACCAACGCGTGCTCCGGCAATCGGAAGCGCCATCACCTCGCGTGCCGCGTCACTCACAGCGGCGACGGCCTCGTCAATCGTGAGGTGCCCGGCAACCACAAGCAGCATCGCTGTCTCGAGAGCATCGCCGCTGCCGAGCGGGTTAAAGGGATCGCGCACGTTGTCGGCGCCCGCGGCGAAGCGCACACCGGCGTCGATGAGTTCGCGGGCGGGGGTGAGTCCGCGCGGTGTGGACATGGGATGCTGCCATCCCTGCAGGTACAGGTTGGTGATCGGGTTCGCGATGATCCCCACATTGCTCGCGAGAACCTCCGCAATGATGCGGGCGCGTTCGTCGGTCGGCAGTGTGCCGAGCCGCACGCAGTGGCCGGCCGACACGTTCTGGGTCCAGCCGTGCACGGCGCGAGCGAATAGGTCGAGGGTCACAGGCCCGTCGAGTGACTCGTCGGTGTGCAGGTCTACACCAGCACCACGACGCTCGGCGATGGCGAGTAGGCGCATCAGGTCGGCTTCGGGGTCGGCCGCGAGATGAGGCACTCCCCCGACAAGATCAACACCGAGGTCGAGGGCCGCCTCGATCTGCGAGTCAGGCACGTCGGGTCCGGCGAGCACAACAAGTTCCAGGTCGACGAGTCCCGTCAATTCATCGCGCACCCGCACGAGTGCGCGGCAGCACAGCAGCGGGTCGGCTCCGGCGAGGATGTCGATGTGCGACCGGATGGCGGTGGTGCCGCGGGCGAGCATGCTGAGCACCTGGGCACGAGCTCGATCCACCACTTCGTCTTCGGTCATCACCGCGGTGTAATCGCGCCAGGCACCGATCGCCGACATCAGGTCGCCGAGCGGAGGCTGGATCGCGTCCCACGAGCGTGCCTTGTCGAGGTGCGCGTGGGGGTCTGCCGTCGCCGTCAGCAGCACGTACCCGTCGAGGTCCACTGTGCTGTGCGGGTCGGCGGTGATGGTCGGGTCGCCCAGTTCGAGCGTCCCTGCAGGAGAAACTGCCGTCACGATGTCGTCGGAGATGGCAACATCCACCCGCGAGCCGTCGGGCAGCGTTGCGCCCCGCAGCAACGTGATGGGGCGGGGCAAAATCACGGGCTCTCCTCGAATAGTGGTGCTCAACGTTCCGAATGGTGGCGCTGAGCCGCAAAATGTTGATGTAATCAACATTGGAGAATCTATGGAGAGTTCGTTTCCGACATGTGTCGCGAGCGTTCCGGTCGCGTAAATTGCCGCAGCCACCCCCGCGAGACTCCGAATAAACCTCAGTTCGAACGCAATTTCGCCACCGAATCACCCCCTATAGTCAGGTCACATGAAAACCGTGAAGAGCGCAGAGGCAGAACGCCTCGGCACCCAGATTCGAGCGCTGCGGCGCTCGCGCGGGATGACCCTTGTGCAACTCGCGACACACACCGACCTGTCGCATTCGTTCCTGTCTCAGCTCGAACGAGGGCTCGCCGGGCCCAGCATGAATTCCCTCTCGTCGATCGCGCGCGCGCTCGGCAGTAGCCAGCTCGAGCTGCTCGCCGGCGCCGCCGATCAGGACCGCGAACAGGCCAACGACGCCCCCACGCTGGTGCGCGCACATGAGGGCGACAAGGGCCCGTACGGTTCCGGCCAGGCGCAGTTGCTTGTGCGGGGTGACCGGCGGTTTTACCCCATGATCTTCGAGGGCGAAACGACCGACCTCGATGACTTCCACAGTCACGTCGAGGACGAATTTGTGCACGTGCTCGACGGCTACTGCATCGTTGATCTCGGCACCCGCGGCACCTTCGAACTCGGCCCGGGCGACTCGCTGTACTACGCCGGAGGAACACCCCACCGCTGGGCGAGCACCACCGGCGAGCGCTTCCGACTTTTTGTGGTCAAGCAGCACGCGTCGCTACGCGGAACCCACAGCATCCTCGATCCCGCGGATAGCCTCACCTCAATCGCGGAGACGAGCCGATGAGTTTTTTCAGTGACGTCGAACGCGGCTGCGTGGTCGACCGGGTGCACAGTGCCGCCGACGGGGTCATGGTGGTGGAGCTCTCCGCGGTCAACGGCCGTGAACTGCCACCGTGGACCCCCGGATCCCACATCGACCTCATCCTCACCGGTGCGGACGGCTCTGTTCTCGAGCGCCAGTACTCGCTGTGTGGTGACCCGGCGGATCGCATGACCTACCGCGTTGCGGTGCTCCATGAGCCGGACGGACGCGGCGGGTCAGACATCGTCCACACGCGCCTCGCCGCGGGCGATGAACTACGGATTCGTGGACCACTCAACCACTTCGACTTCGACCCTCGGCCGAACATCCCCGTCGTTTTTCTCGCGGGAGGAATCGGCATCACACCATTTCTCTCGATGAGTGCCGCCGCCGCGACCTCGGGCATCGACTACCGGATTGTGTACGCGGGGCGGTCACGCAGCACCATGGCGTTTGTCTCCGACCTCGACCTCAGCCATGGCGACCGGGTCAGTGTGTACGCCGCCGACGAGGGAAACCGTCTCAACCTGGCGGGGTTCATCGCCGATCTCGCCCCGGGCACCGTGGTGTATTCCTGCGGACCAACCCGGCTTCTCGAAGCCCTCGAAGAGGCCTGCGCCGAGTGGCCGACGGGGCAGCTGCGCGTCGAGCGCTTTGAAGCCAAGGAGTTCGGGGAACCCGTCTGGCAAGACACCTTCGAGGTCGAGCTGGCCATGTCGGGAATCACCGTCGAGGTTCCCCTCGGTCGGAGCATCCTCGACGTGGTGGAGGAGAACGGTGTGCTTGTGGTGTCGTCGTGCCGTACGGGCACCTGTGGCACCTGCGAGACCCCCGTTCTCGAGGGCGACATCGAACACCGCGACTCGGTGCTGACGCCCGACGAGCAGGAAGACGGGGACACCATGATGATCTGTGTCTCCCGAGCGAACTGCCCGCGTCTGGTGCTTGACCTGTAATCAACGCCCCACGAGGGCGTGCAGGTGCGCGGTGATGTCTGCCTCGTCCGCATCAACCAGTTGGTAGTCGCGCACCACAACCCGCCCGGCCACAATGACGTGTCGCGGACGACGGCCAGGCGATGCCCAGAGCAGACCGGCCACCGGATCAGCCACTCCCGCATCCGCCACACCGGAGACGTCCCAGATGCAGACGTCGGCGGCAGCGCCGGCACGCAGGTGCCCAAGCTCCGGTCGTCCGAGCCCAGCGGCTGACCCCGCCGTCGCCATCGCGATCGCGTCGCGGGCCTCCAGCGGCGGTCCCACCAGCGGCGCGACCTGCATGGCCAGGCGCGCGTCGGCGAACAGGTGTCCGGCATCGTTGCTTCCCCCTCCGCTTGTCCCGAGGCCCACGGAGATGTCGGCGGCCCGCAGGGCCATCACCGGCGCGATCCCCCAGCCCATGGGCAGGTCGCAGCCGGGTGCGTGTGTGGCGCTGATTCCGGATGCCGCGAGCCGCACAATCTCGTCGTCGGTCACTGCGCAGAGGTGCGCAATGGTGACATCGGGGGCGAGCCAGCCCCAGTCCTCCAACAGGTCGAGGGGACGTCGTCCGTACCGCTCCAGCGCGATCACCACGTCGACCTGCTCGTTGGCCTGGGTCCGGCGGCGCAGGCCGTGGCGCGCGGCGACCTCGCCGAGAAGTTCAAAGGTCTCGCGGCTGTCGCTGTGCACACCCGCCGGACCAACTGCGAGCTGGAGCATCCCGTCCGCAGAAATTCCGCCGTGTACGCCGGGCAGGAGCGCGGACACAATGGCCTCAGCTGAGGCGGCGGCCTCCTGCGGATCATCCCGAGCAGACCCGCGAACAAAGACCAGTCGGCCACCGAGACTGCGGGCGGCATCCGTCACCGCCCGGGCAATGGCAACGGTGTCAGACCCGCTCGGCCAGGCGAGGTGGTGGTCGGCAACCGTGGTCACCCCGCTGAGCAGGCCCTCGGCAGTGCCCACCAGTGCGGCCGCCGCGGCCACTTCGGGCGTGATTCCCGCGTCCGCGTAGGCCGCACCCATTGTGGGAAGCCACTGTGCCATGGGCACACCGCGGGTGCCGGGCATGGTGCGGAACGCACTCTGAAACAGGTGATGGTGCGCGTTGACAAGACCTGGGGTCACCACGCATCCCGACGCATCGAGAATTTCGTTGATGCCGCTGCGTGCACTGTCATCCCTGCTGCTGGCGCCGCTGCTACTGCTATTGCTATTGCTATTGCTATTGCTATTGCTATTGCTGCCGTCGTTCGGGATGCCCCCGGCAACCACAACCCCGCCATCGAGTACAAGGTCACCCACACGTTCGGTGTTTTCGTCGATGACAATTCTGGTGGCGCCGGTGATCGTGAGCATTGTGTGTTTCTAGCAGGCTCGTGTGTCGGTCATGTGACAAACCCCGCAGCGTCACGGGAACGCCGTTCGAAGCGTCGTGCCCATCACCTAGGATTTAGCCCACGGCACGGCACACACATCCGGTTCCCGGGAGGATTCTCGCTCATGGCAACACATTTTGACCTGGTTGTGCGCGCCGCATCCGCCCTGATCGACGGCACCATTCGCCACATCGACATCGGGATTACCGACGGCATCATCACCGCCGTGAGCAACGACCGTATCGAGGGCGACCGCGTTGTGACGCTCGCCGACGATGAAGTTTTGATTCCCGGGCTGGTCGATTCCCACGTGCACGTCAACGAACCGGGACGCACCGAGTGGGAGGGATTCGCCAGCGCAACCCGAGCCGCTGCTGCCGGTGGGGTGACCACCATCATCGACATGCCACTCAACAGCATCCCCGCGACCACCACGGTTGAGGCGCTCGAGATCAAACGCGCCGTCGCCGCGGAGAAGACCCTCGTCGACGTGGGCTTCTGGGCCGGTGCCGTCCCCGAGAACCTGGGCACACTCGCCGCGTTGAACGACGCAGGAGCCTTTGGTTTCAAGGCATTTCTTGCGCCCTCCGGTGTCGACGAATTCGGACACCTCGACGCCGACCAGCTCGAGCGCGCCCTCGAGGAGATCGCCGAGTTCAACGGCCTTCTCATCGTCCACGCCGAAGACCCCTCGGTGCTTGATGCCTCCGCCAACGATGGTGGAACCAACTACGCGCACTTTGTGGATTCCCGCCCCGATGAGGCAGAAACCACCGCCATCGACCGGGTCATCGCGGGGGTTCGCCGCACGGGTGCGCGCGCCCACATCCTGCACCTCTCGTCGGCCGCCGCTCTTCCCGCCCTGCGAGCCGCCCGGGCCGAGGGACTGCCCATCACGGTCGAGACCTGCCCGCACTACTTGAGCTTCTCGGCCGAAGAGATCCCCGACGGGGCGACGCAGTTCAAGTGCTGCCCTCCGATCCGCGACGACGTCAACCGCGACCTGCTCTGGCAGGCGCTGCTCGACGGTGACATCGACATCATTGTCACCGACCACTCCCCCAGCACCGCCGAACTCAAGTTCGCGCATGGCGGCGACTTCGGCCTCGCCTGGGGCGGTATTGCCGGCCTGCAGCTGGGTCTGTCCGCCATCTGGACCGAGGCGTTGCGTCGTGGCATCCCGCTATCGCGTGTGATCGAGTGGATGTCGTCGGGGCCAGCCCGTTTCGCGGGCCTCCCCACCAAGGGTCGCATCGAGGTCGGTGCCGACGCCGACCTGGTGGCCTTCGCGCCCGCCGCCCTCTTCACAGTGGACGCGGCAGACCTGCTGCACAAAAACCCCGTTAGCGCCTTCGACGGCCGGGAGCTCACCGGTGTGGTGCGCCGAACCTGGCTGCGGGGAACAGAGGTGGACACCGCGCCGGATGCTCCGGTGGGCGGACAACTCCTCCGTCATTCGTAACACCACTGTCATTCGTAACACCACTGTCACATGTGCTTGAGACAATGTCGCCATGGCCATAATTCTTGGTGACAACCAGTACGGAAAAGCGGAATCGCGCCTGGTGCGCATCTACCGTGACTCCGCTCGGCATGAGATCCGCGACATCAACGTCTCCACCGCTCTGCGGGGTCCGTTTGCACCAGCCCATCTCGAGGGCGACCAGTCCAATGTGTTGCCCACCGACACCCAGAAAAACACCGCGTACGCCTTCGCGAAGTCCGCTGGTGTCGAAGCCATCGAAGACTTTGGCCTGACGCTGGCCCGTCACTTCGTGCACGATGTCGAACCCGTCGAGGGTGCCCGTATCGAGGTCGAAGAGTACGCCTGGACTCGCGCCGTCATCGACGGTGAGGAGCATGATCACACCTGGACCCGCACGGGCGCCGAAACGCGAACTGCTGCAGTGACGGTGGATGCCTCCGGCGAGTACGTCATCGGTGGATTCAAAGACCTCGTGCTTTTGAAGTCCACCGGCTCCGAGTTCGCCGGGTTTCTCGTCGACGAGTTCACCACCCTCGACGAGACGCACGACCGCGTGATGGCGACTTCGTTAGTCGCCCGATGGCGATTCACCGAGACCGACCTCGACTGGGATGCGACCTACGCTGGCATCAAGGCAATCATGATCAGGGAGTTTGCGACACTGCAGTCGCTCGCTCTGCAGCAGACGCTCTGGCACATGGGCCGCGCAGTGCTCGAGGCATATCCGTCGATCGCCGAGATCCGGCTCTCCGCCCCGAACAAACACCACTTTGTGGTTGACCTCGAACCGTTTACCCTCGATAACCCCGGCGAGGTTTTTTACGCTGCCGACCGCCCGTATGGCCTGATCCAGGCAACCGTGACCCGCGACGACGCCCCGGATGCGGGCGAGGCGTGGCGTTCGGCTGCCGGTCTGGCGTGATGAAATGACTACCGTGCCCCTCACAGATCCTGCCAACGCCGCTGATGCCGCCGACGCCGCCGACGCCCGCGCAACCGCTGACCTCCACGCATCCGGCGAGCTTCTCGCCGATAGTGCAGCAGCCGTCGAGTCCCTCGCCGCTGAGGTTGGTGCCGACGATGCCCGATGGCTCGCTCGCGCCATCGAACTCGCTACAGACAACGTCGCCAACGGCGGCGGACCCTTCGGCGCCGTTATTGTGCGCGACGGAAAACTGATTGCCGAGGGACAGAACCGCGTCACGGCATCACTCGATCCGACCGCCCACGCCGAGGTGAGCGCAATCCGCGCCGCCTGCCAGGTCGTCGGAGACTTCTCGCTCACCGGCATGACCCTCTACACCTCGTGTGAGCCCTGCCCGCTGTGTGTGTCGGCATCGCTCTGGGCGCGTCTCGACCGGGTGGTGTTCGCTGCCGACCGAGATGACGCAGCCCGCGGAGGCTTTGACGACCGCGAGTTCTACGAGCTCTTCGCTCGCGACCGCTCTACCTGGCACATGAGAATCGACTCGGTGCGACCGCTCAACGCGCCCGAGCCCTTCGACGCGTGGCTGGCGCTCGAGGCTCGCACCGACTACTAATCCGCAGGGCTGTTCGTCTGCAGCTTTGGGCTATTCGTCTGCAGGTTTGATCACCGTCGTTTTGTAGGGGATGCCGTGTTTGTCATAGGTGGTCCACTCCCCCACCTGCACCCCGGCCGCGAACGTGCCCGACCGCATCATGGTGCCGTCAAGACGGAACCATTCCCAATATCCGTCCGGTTCCCCGTTGAGCTTCTGCCCGTGCGCCCGCACGGATCCAGCACGGTGAAATTCCGTGTGAGGAACCAACCCGTCGGCAGCCGACGGCCCATTGTTTGCGGGCCCACTGCCTGCTGGCCCGCTATCCGGAGGCGTCATCACATCACCTCAGCCAACCCACTGGGCGAGTTGCAGAAGGTTGCCACAGGTGTCGTCGAGCACCGCGACGATCACCGGCCCCATTGGTGTGGGCGGCTGGGTGAAGGTTTCGCCGAGGGAGACAAGCCGGTCATACTCGGCCTGAACATCATCAACGCCGAGAATGCAGAACGGGATGCCGTCAGCGATCAGTGCGTCGGTGAACGGGACAACTGCCGGGTGCCCCTTCGGTTCCAGTGAGATTTGGGTGCCGTCCGGGCGGTCGGGGTCGACGACCGTGAGCCAGCGAAACTCGCCCAACGGGATGTCGGCGGTGACGGTAAACCCCAGTCGGGAGGTGTAGAAATCGAGGGCACGCTGTTGGTCGTCGACGAAGATACTCACGGTTTGAAGCTTCACTGGTTCGCCTCTCTCAAGAGCCATCGCTCGGAGATCTGCGACAGCGGTGTGGTGTCGATGGTGTGGAACTTAAAGCGGCCACGGCGCTCGGTGCGCACGAGTCCCGCTTGCTCGAGCACATCCAGATGCTGCGAGACGGCCTGACGTGATGGCGTCAGGTTATGTTTCATCGCGAGCTTCGTGCACAGTTCGAACAGAGTTTGCTCATCTCGCTGAAGAAGCTCGTCGAGCAGTACACGCCGGGTCTCATCGGCAAGTGCCTTGTAGACGTCGGCCATAGAGACAACATAGGCAAGCGAATACTTGCCTGTCAATCCGTTAGTCACACGCTGGGCCGACGAGCCCCGCGGTCTACAACTCAGCTGCCGCGATACGTCGAGTACGCGAACGGGCTCAGCAACACGGGCACGTGATAGTGCGCGCCATCGGTGACCTCGAAGTCGATGGTGACGCGCGGGTAGAACCCGGTCTGTTCCGACTGCGCGAAATAGGCAGCGGTGTCGAACACGAGCCGGTAGATGCCGGGCTCGAGTCGTTCCGGACCGAGCTCGCCGATACGCCCGTCGGCATCCGTTGCCCCCGCATCAAGCACAACGCCGGCGTCTGAGAGCAGAACCACGGGCACCGCCGCAGCCGGGCGCCCGAGGGCCGCGTCGAGAACGTGGGTGGTGATGTGGCTCATGCGGAGATCCCTCCGGTCGTCTGGGACTCGGTTACAAAAAGTTTCTCGAGCCGCAATACTGCAATGTCCCTGAGCTGCTCGCCGACGATGACCAGCTCATCGGAGTCGGACAGCTGCATCCGACGCTTGAGTTCCGCGAGGATCTCCGCGCGCGAACGACCCGCGGCGCGAATAAGGAACACCCTCCCGAACTGTGCCTCGTACGCGGCATTACCTGCGGCGAGCGCGGCGGCCAGGTCGGTGTCCTCGGCGTCAACGGACTGCTGCTCGCTGCGACTGAAGTTCTGCGCAGCGCCCTCGCCGACGGGCTTCTCGCCAATCCGCGGGTGGTGAGCGATGGCCTCGGTGATCTCCGATTCACTCAGCGGCGTTGCGGCATCGTGGGCGACGCGCAACAGCTCGGCACTCGACTCGAAGGGGGCCGCGGCCGCCACCTCGGTCATCCAGCGCTCGACGGACAGTGCAGCGGCCAGCGCCGCACGAAGTTCAGTATCGGGGAGGTCGATCATGGTGTGTATAACTGTACCCATGACGGCAGATGCAACCGAGGAGCCCCAGGGCCGGGATGCTACTCCATGGGACACCCGTGCCGCCCCGTCGACCACGTCCCCCGTGCCGCGCATCGCGGCAGTTGTCCTCGCGGCCGGTGCCGGCACACGAATGGGACAACCCAAGGGACTTGTCCGCACCGCAACGGGTGAACCTTGGCTGGTGCGCGCGACCTCCCTCGCCACCGACGCCGGGTGCGATCCCGTTTTCGCGGTGGTTGGTGCGCATGCGCCCGAAGTGAGCGCCCTGGTCCCCCCTGAATCCGCGGCGCAGGTTGTGGTCGCCACCGAATGGGCTGTCGGGATGGCCGAGTCGCTGCGTGCTGGCCTCGCGTCGGCCGTCGCGTCCGATGCGACGGCGTGCCTGATCCTTCTCGTCGATATGCCCGACCTTCCGTCCGCCGTGCTCGACCGTATTCTCGCGCGGGGGGTCACCGCGGACACCGTGACTCAAGCCGTCTATAAGGGTCGCCCGGGGCATCCCGTGCTCGTTGGACGCGCCCATTGGGCCGCGATGGTTCGAGACCTCGCCGGCGATCGCGGTGCGCGTGCCTACCTGGCGGCTCACGGTGTCGACGAGGTGGAGTGCTCGGACCTCTTCGACGGGCACGACATTGATCGTCCCGGGTCCGTCACGTAACTCAGCGGGTGATCGCGCGATGTTCCTCCGAGCGAGCAAAGGATGCCACGTGTGGTCAAGCCCATCCAGAGCCTGACAACAGATGAAGTCGGTCGCATCAGTCGGGTGCACGTCGTCAGAGTCACCACCACAGCGGAGATGTCGTCCTGGGATGTGACTCTCCATTCACTGGCGACCTCAGCGCCGCTTGCCCACGACGTCCTCAACCTGGAACGAGATGACCTCGACGGCATCTCCCCCTACGTCGAATTTGTCCTCGCCAGGGTCGGGCTTCGAATGATGGGCGCCCTCGAGCCCAGCGGGAACCCCGTTTCGCGATTTGTCGGGCACGTCGAGAGACGGTAACCCGTGCACAGATCGTTTGGCACCCACAGCGAAAGAGTCGTGCGCTCTGCCGGATAAGGTAATCGGATGCCCACAATCGTCGCCCTTATCGCCTGCGCCATTCTGATCGGCCTCGCAATCTTCCAGGCCGCCCTTGCACGGGGCGCCGCTCTGGGACGCTTCGCCTGGGGCGGACAGTACGACGTTCTCCCGTCTCACCTGCGCCGGTCCAGTGTGCTGGCGATCGTTCTTTACGTCTTTTTTGTCCTCATCATTTTGCAGGGGGCCGACATCATCAACCCGTTCACTGACCTGGTTGGGCGCATTGCGATCTGGGTACTCACGGCCTACTTCTTTGTGGCATTTATTATGAACGCACGATCAAGAAGTCGCTCGGAACAGATAGTGATGGGGCCGATCAGCCTCGTCCTCTCCGCGCTCACGTTGATTGTGGCGATCGCTGGGCGTATTCACCTGCTGTAAACACTGCGCCGCCACGGGATCCACCCACGAACCCGTACTACGAGGCCAATTGTTGCGTCGCGCGAACTGATCGACTCAGATCCGACTCAGTCACTTGTCCGCCCTCGGGCGGGTTGATCTCCGCCCACACGGCGTCGAGCGAGAGCCCCAGTGTGCCGGCGATGGCGGCGATAGTGGGGAATGCGGGAGTGGCGATTCGGCCCGTCTCGATCTTCCGGAGAGTCTCCGGCGACACCCCGGCATCGAGGGCGACATCCAGCATGGACCGGTCCGCTCTGGCGCGGCGCAGCAGGCTGCCGAGGCGCTGTCCACGCTCAACTTCATCGGGTGAGAGCGGTAAGCGAACCATGGTGCCGATCCTACACCGGGATAATATGGCCGGTATAGTTATTGGATGACTACGCGAGCTGACGCATGATCGAGATCCTCAACCCCGCCGAACTGGCCCGAGCACAGAAGACCGGTGCACTGGTCGGCCACATCCTGCACTCGCTGAAAAACCGCAGTGTTGTCGGCACCAACCTTCTGGACATCGACCGCTGGGCGAAAGCGATGATCCTCGAGGCCGGGGCGCAGTCCTGCTACGTCGACTACGCGCCTTCCTTCGGGCGCGGTCCGTTCGGTCACTACATCTGCACGTCCGTAAACGACGCTGTACTTCACGGACTCCCCCACAACTACACACTCGCCAACGGTGACCTGCTGACCCTCGACCTGGCCGTCTCCCTGGACGGGGTCGCCGCGGACTCCGCGATCAGCTTCCTCGTGGGAGATGCCCGACCGGCCGAGAGTGTCGCGCTCATCGCCACCACGGAACGCGCCCTTGCGGCGGGTATTGCCGCCGCTCTGCCCGGCGCTCGCATCGGAGACATCTCCCACGCCATCGGCACGGTGCTCAGCGAGGCGGGGTACCCGATCAACATGGAGTTCGGTGGCCACGGCATCGGGTCCACGATGCACCAAGACCCCCATGTCTCTAACGATGGTCGACCCGGTCGTGGGTACAAACTCCGCCCAGGACTGCTGCTCGCCCTGGAGCCGTGGGTGATGCTCGACACCTCGACGCTGGTGACCGATCCGGACGGCTGGACGCTGCGCAGCGCGACGGGCGCACGCACGGCACACAGCGAGCACACCGTGGCGATCACTGCCGACGGGGCGCAGATCCTCACCGTGCCGTCGTAGGCCCAGCCTGGTCGAGAGGCCCATCGCGACCGTATAACCACGCCCCGTCGCGTAGGCCCAGCGCAGTCGCGCGCTACAGCACTTCCAGCTCGTCGAGATCCCGGAAGACATCGCCAATACGCGCGATCCGCGTGCGACCTTCGCGCAGATCGTCGGCGAGTACCGCGGCAGCCAGCAGGCTGACCACGCTGAACGCCGCGGCGTAGCTGTCGAACGCGGTCACGCTGTCCACGGGGCAGACCAGGGTGTGGTCGACCTGACCAGCGGGGTGCGTTGCGCTTGCGTCGCCGAAGAGCACCACCCTCGCGGGACCGGCGATCAGGGCATCCCGCAGACGATCAAAATGCTGTGGCCGACGCCGGAAGCCGACCAGCACAACCACGTCGTTGGCGGTGAGCGAGGCGAGTTCTTCGCCCACCGTCTGGCCGGGGAGCGGAGCAAGGGTGACGCCGTCGCGCGCTTGGGCAAGCTGCTGCCGCAGGTGCAGGGCGACGGGGTAACTGTTGCGGAAGCCGATCACCACTACACGGGCGGCGCGGGCGAGGGTTGCGGCCGTCGCGGCAATGTCGCTGCCGGCGAGTGCCGCACGAAGGTTGGTGCTCTCCTGCTCCAGATGGTCGGTGAGCTGCGGCGGCAGGTCGCGGGCCAGCGGTGCTCCTGTAGCGCGAAGGGCTCGAACGTGGTCGCGCACCTGCTCCGCACTCTCGAAGCCGAGGCGACGGTAGAGCCTGCTGACGGTTGCCTTGGACACCCCGCTGAGGTGGGCGACCTCCGTCGCGTTGTAGACGGCGAGGTCGGCGAGGTGGTCCCGCATAAATTCCGCGGCCCGTCGCTCCTGGGGAGACAGGTCGGGAGTCGCCGCCACGAGCCGCTCAGCCAGACCCAGCCGCTCCACCACGCCCGGCCGCTCCGCCAGGCCGGTCATACGATCACGGTTCCCGACTCGGTGACTGCCACCGCCAGCACGGCGGCTTCGAAGGCGTCGAGCGCCGCCGCGACATCCGACCGTTTTACATGCTCATCGGGATGGTGGCTGACACCCCCGCGGCACCGGATGAACAACATCGCGATACGGGTGAGGTCGGCGACAGCCATACCGTCATGGCCGGCACGGCTCCACATGGCGAGGGGTTCGGTGTCGCCCGTGCTCTGGATGCCCGCGGCAATAGCGCGCTGCAGGAGGGGATCACATTCCGTGGCGTCAGCCCGGTAGATCTCCGTGGCATCACACGTGAGGTTGCGGCGCGCGGCGATGTTCTCTGCGGCCTCGAAGATCAGCCGCAGGCACTCGTCGCGGTCGACATCGAACTCGGCGCGCAGGTCGAGGCTGAACTCGACGCGTCCGGGAATGACGTTGACCCCGCCGGGAAAGGCCTGCAGTCGGCCAACGGTCCCGATGACGGAGTGGAGGATAGAGATGCGTTCGACCTCGATGACCAGCTCGCTCGCACCGAGCAAGGCGTCGCGGCGTCGATTGTAGGGGGTGCCTCCGGCGTGCCCGGCATGGCCCGTCATCACCAGGGTGAAGCGGCGGGCACCCGCGATGGACGTCACCACCGCAAGACGGCGGTCGGCATCCTCAAGGTAGGGACCCTGCTCGATGTGCGCCTCGAGGTATCCCACGAGGTTCTCCGGCCGGCGGAATGCGCCGGGCAGGCGGGCGGGGTCGAGCCCGAAGTCTTGAAATGCCTCCGCGAGGGTGATCCCGTCGCGGTCGGTGAGGTTCCACCAGTCCGGATTCCAGGTTCCGGCGAGCGCGCGGCTGCCGAGCAGGGCAGTGCCAAATCGGGTGCCCTCCTCGTCGCTGAAGGCCACCACTTCAAGGGCGAAGGGCAGGGCGATTCCGGATGCTCGGATGCGGCTCACCGTCTGGATCGCCAGCAAAACTCCGAGCATGCCGTCGTAGCGGCCGGCATCGGGAACAGTGTCGATGTGGGAGCCGAGCAACAGGGCGGGCAGTCCCGGTTCGCGTCCCTCCATACGTCCACACTGGTTTCCGGCCGGGTCTTGCCAGGTGGAGAGACCGGCTTCTTCCATCCAGGTGGCCACGACGTCGTTGGCCGCGCGGTGTTCGGGCGAGAGGTGGAGGCGCTCCAACTTCTCGGGGTGGCTGGAGAGCCCCGCGAGGTCGTTACAGCGCTCCATAATCAGTGCGGCCTCCGCCAGCGCGGTCGAATCGGCGTAGGCACTCATACTGTGGTTCCGGATGCCGGTGCTGTTCCAGCGGCCGGTGTGGTTTCCGAAGCCGCTGCGCTTCCAGACGCCTCAGAATCATAGAAGTCGAGCGCAGCGCCCGCACCACTGCCCGCGGTCACACTCACTCCCCCACGCCGAAGCACCTGCTCGAGGGCAGCGAGGGTGAGCAACACGGTGTCGCGACGGGCGTTGTAGCCCATGGTGCCGATTCGCCAGACCCGACCGTGCAGCGGACCGAACGAGGTGCCGATCTCGATGCCGTAGTCGTTCAGCATCGCGGCGCGGGCGGCATCGCCGTTGATCCCGGCCGGGATCTCGACCCCCACCACGTTGTTCATTGTGTAGTTCTGGTCGCCGAAGAGCTCGAGCCCCAGCGCCTTGAGCCCGGTCGCCATGGCGCTTCCGTGCAGGCGGTGACGCTCGATGCCCTCGGCTAGTCCTTCTTCGAGGATGATCCGGGCGCACTCGCGCGCTCCGAAGAGCATGGTGGTCGCCTCGGTGTGGTGGTTGAGGCGCTTGGGTCCCCAGTAATCGAGAATCATGGCGAGGTCGAAGTAGTTGGACCGGATGGGATGTGCGGACACGGCATCCCCCACAACCCGAATGCCCGCCTCAACGCTGGCACGCGCGGAGATGCGCTCAACCGCTGCGGCGGAAAGACTGATGGGCGCACTGCCGGACGGCCCACCAAGGCACTTCTGCAGGCCCGCCGTGGCGGCGTCGATTCCCCAGGCATCCATCTCAAACAGATTGCCGCCGAGCGACGCCGTGACGTCCGTGTACAGCAGCACCCCGTGCCGGGCGCAAATCGCACCGATCTCGTCGAGGGGCTGCGCGACCGTGGTTGACGTATCGCCGTGCACCACTGCGAGCAGCGTCGGCTTCACCTCGAGGATGGCCGCCTCGATCTCGTCGGGGGTGAACACCGTTCCCCACTCGCGTTCGATAACGTGCACCTCGGCGCCGCAGCGTTCGGCAATCTCGCGGAGGAGGTGGCCGAAGCGTCCGAATATCGGAACAAGCACCCGGTCGCCGGGCTCGATCAGCGACACCAGCGCCGCCTCGATGCCCGCGCGGCTGGTGCCATCGATCAGCACGGTCGCGTCATTCGCGGTGCTGAACACACCCCGGTAGAGCTCCATGGTTTCGTTCATGTACGCCGTCATGGCCGGGTCGTACTGTCCGACCAGCTGCGCCGACATGGCCCGAAGCACGCGCGGGTCGGCGTTGATTGGGCCCGGTCCCATCAGCAGGCGCTGCGGCGGGTTGATTTGGGACGGGATGCTCGGCATAACAACCTCTCGGGACTGAACCATGTGTTTCAGATCCCGAGTTTACGGAACAGCTGTTTCAGGGGTGTTACAAAGTTGCCGCCCCGACTTACAGCACTGCAGCCAGCTCCGACTTAGAACGCCCGGGCCAACTCCGCCCTACAGCGCCGCGGCCAGCTCCGCCCCGATCGAAATGAGCGAAAGGTCGCCGAACCGCGGCCCCACCAGGCAGAGCCCGGCCGGCCCGTTCGGGGTGTGCAGCACCGGAACCGACAGCGCCGGCATCCGCGTGATCCCCGCAATGGCGGTCAGTCGCAGCGTTCCCGCCCGGGTCGCCTCGATAACGTCCGAGCCGGCCGTGGTTGAGGGCGCGACCGACGATGCCGACGGCAGCAACAGAATGCGGTCGTCGAGGGCCGCGGTGATCCGCGCCTCCGCGATCATCAGTGCACTGCGGGCGAGAGCTTCGGCTTCGCCGGTGATGGTGGATGCCCAGGCAAAACGAGCCGCGATGTCGTCACCCAGCGCGCCGGGGTGCGCCGTGATCCACTCGCCGTGCTGTTTCCACGCCTCGGCGCCCTGCACCGTGCGGAAAGTTTCAAAGAGTTTGTTGATGTCGCCGAGTTCGACGTCTTCGAGGTCACCGAGCTGGCCCGCAGCGGTGAGGTCGGCGAGCGTCTCGCGGAACGCCGTGGCGACCTCCGCGGTGGCGAGGGACAGCAGTGCGGGAGCGACCGCGAACCGGTGGTCGAGCGTCATCTGTTTGCGCCCACCCACACTCGCCGCCGCGGCAGCACGCAGGGTGGTGGCGTCGCGGGTCAGCCAGCCGACGGTGTCGAATGACGGCGCGAGCGGCAGCAGTCCCTCGGTGCTCACGGCCCCGTGAGTTGTGCGGAGTCCCCAGAGGCCCTGGTAGGACGCGGGAACCCGGATGGATCCGCCGGTGTCGGTGCCGAGTCCGATGGTGGCCTGGCCGAGGGCGACCGCGGATGCGGGACCGCTCGACGATCCCCCGGAGATCGCGCCGGGTACCGCCGGGTTGGGAGGGGTGCCGTAGTGCGGGTTTTTGCCAGCGATGCTGTACGCGAACTCGTCCGTGCGGGCGATACCCACCACGTCGGCTCCTCCGTCGAGCAGCGCCTTGACCGCCGGAGCCGTGGTCTCCGCGGGGAACGCCTCGGCGAGATAGGCGGGTACTCCGCCACCCACCGGGAACCCGGCGACGTTGAACAAGTCTTTGACCGCGACCTTCTGGCCGTCGAGCGGAAGCGGTCCGTGCTGAGCGGGATGGTCGGCGTGGGCCGAGTGCACGGTCCCGGCGACGAGAGGGGTTCCCACAATGCGCCAGACGGACGAGTTGATCGCGGGAGTGGGGAGGCTCACGTGCGCGACGTCGACCACCCATCCGTTCTCGGTGCGGCTCCAGAGCTGCGTCTGCTGCCCGCGACCGCCACTGCGGAGCGAGGTGATGGCGACGATCAGCGCGGAACTGCCTGCTGTCCCGGCATCCACATCCGTATCGATTGGGCGTACATGCACCTCGACAAGGGTGCGCTCGGGAGATCCGCCGCGGCCAACGCGGAAGGCACTGATTGCCTCGTGACCCACAAGCACTCCCCCGGCGTCGCCGCGCAGGGTGTCTGGCGAGGCAGCGAAGAGCCGATCGAGAGTGGGGAGATCGTTGGCCATAAGCGCCCGCTCGTACTCCCAAAATGCCTCGAGAAGACCCTCGGGAGCGGTGACATCCTCGGGGAGCAAGACAGGGACGGTACTGTTCTGGCCAGCGCCAGGCTGGTCAGCGCTGCTCTGGTCGGCACTGTTCTGGTCAGCACTGTTCTGGTCGGCACTGCTCTGGTCGGTCAGGTCGCTATCAGGCATTGAAGTCCTCCACACGGATACGGGCATGAACGCCCTTGACGAGGTCAACGACCTGCGAAATATTAAAGTCGGTTGCGGCACTGAGATAGGCGTATGCGTGCTCAGCATCCATCCCAAACCGCGCCTGCAGCAGGGCGATCGCTGCGCGAACACATTCCTGCACGGCCAGGTCGAGGTCGGCGTTCATCCCGGTCGGGATCAGAAAATCGGTGGTCTCCGCCAGCGGCCCCACCAGAACACCAAACGCCTCGATGGCCTCGGCCTGCGGGACCACGTCGAAACGAAGAGTCGCACGCAGCGACGCTTCCATGGCGGTCAACGAGACTTCGCCGTCGCCCTGCGCGAAGTGCGGGTCGCCGATGTAGGCCAGCGCGTCGTCCACCTGTACGGGCAGGTAGAGCACACTGCCCTCGGTCAGCAGGTTGATGTCGATGTTGCCGCCATGGGTTCCCGGCGGAACCGAGTGCGGCCGGATGTCTCCCGCGACCGCGACGCCCATAATTCCGAGGAACGGTGCGAGCGGAAACCTCACCGTGTGCTCGCCGCCGACCACCCGCGGCATGATGCCAAACAGGGGTGCGGTCTCATCAGCACTATCTTCCACCGCCGCAAAAATACTCACGTTTCCCTCGCCGCGCGGGTATTCGCCGGGCAGGGCGCCTCGTCCGTGACGGTTCGAAATTACGCCATACGGCACACGCGGCAGCAGCTCAACAACCGTGATCTTCAGCAGATCGCCGGGTCGGGCACCGCGCACTCCGATGGGTCCGGTCACCACGTGCGGGCCGTCGATTTGTGGATCGCGGGGGTGGGTGGATGCCGCGAGCCGCACAGCATCGTTGAGAACAGCGTCCCTTTCCACACCAAAACGCGCAAAAAAGGACTCGGGATCGCGTCCCTGATCTTCGAGCACACCCTCGTGGCTAAGAGTGTCGATGGTGACCTCGGTGCCCGGATCCACGGTGATGCACGGAGCATCCACCCCGCACGGCAATCGACCCCAGTAGATGCTGTCGGAGTCCGCCGGAAGGTACACCGACGAGCGGATCGGGCCAGCGCCCGGCTGGAGGATGTCGCTCGTGTGCATTCAGACCCTCTGCTCGTTTAGATGCGCTGCTCGTTTAGACACGCTGCTCAGTGAGACGCGCTGCTTATGCAGACACGCTGCTTATGTAGACACGCTGCTCGTTCGCACCGTGTGGTTCGCGGTGACGTTGCTCAACTTTATTGTGTACCGCGCGCCCCGCCCACCAGCGCGGTAGCTGACAGAATTGACGAATGGATACCTCCACCCGTTATCTGCGCCAAACCACCCTTCCCGGTTTCGGCTCCGGCGGGCAAGAGGCTCTCGCGTCCGCGCGGGTACTCGTGATCGGTGCGGGCGGTCTCGGCAGCTCGGTGATCCCGGCACTGGCCGCCGCCGGAGTGGGCACCATCGGGGTGATCGACGACGACACAGTCGAGTCGAGCAACCTCCATCGCCAGTACCTCCACGGCGAGGCCGACGTGGGGCGCAGCAAGGTCGCGTCCGCCATCGACACGGTTGCCGCGCTGAACTCCTCGGTCACCGTGATCGCCCATACCGAGCGGCTGACCGCGACAAACGCACTCGAGATCTTCGCCGGGTACGGCCTAGTCATCGACGGAAGTGACAACTTTCCGACCCGCTACCTCGCCAACGATGCGGCGGCACTCAGCGGCATTCCCCTCGTCTGGGGCGCCGTGTCGCAGTATGCCGGCCAGGCCGGGGTCTGTTGGGCTGCGCGTGGTCCGCAGTATCGCGACCTATTCCCGACTCCCCCGCCGCCCGGAACCGTGCTCTCCTGCGCCGACGGCGGAGTACTCCCGACTGTGTGCGCGGTAATCGGGGCCATACTCGCGACCGAAACCATCAAACTTCTCACCGGAATCGGCGAACCCCTGCTCGGTCGCGTCACCACCTTCAACGCCCTGACCGGGAGCTTCCGTGAGATTGCCTACGAGCGCGACACAACTGCCGACCCCATCACGGGCCTCATCGACTACGACCTGTTCTGTGGCATCACCCCGGTCAGCGACACGGTGACGGCGACTGAGCTGGCTGATGAGCTGGCAGGTGAACTGGGACGAGTGGATGCCGCGGATGCGTCGACCACTGCCGCGGATGCGTCGACCTCTGCAGCGGGTGCGTCGACCTCTGCAGCGGGTGTCGCTCGCCGACACCTGAATCTGCTCGACGTGCGCGAACCATGGGAAGTCCAGGTGGCGCACCTGCCCGGCGCGATCGTTATTCCACTGGGCTCGCTCGAGGCCGAACTCGAGCAGGGCATCCCGGAGCTCGACCCGTCCCAACCGGTGGTGGTGTTCTGCCACCACGGGGTGCGCTCCGCGACGGCACTCGACCTTCTCCACGCCCACGGCTACACCGCTGCCCAACACCTCGAGGGCGGCATCGACGCCTGGTCGCGCACCGTCGACCCCGCGATCGCACGATACTGAACGTTGACATGACTACTCCTCGCGCCGACCACACCGGCCAGAACTCGAACGCTCCGGGCATCCACCCCACCCACACCGCCCCGCACCGTGACGCGACCGTTGATGACCACCTCGCCACGGTCACCGCGTTGCTGGCGCCGATGTTCGCGAGTCTGGGACCGCAGACCGTAGAGCTGGCGGATGCCCTTGGCCGAGTAACCGCGCAGGCCGTGGTGTCTCCCGTCGACCTCCCGCTGTTTCGCAACTCGCAGATGGACGGCTTCGCGGTGCACGCAGCGGACATTGTCACCATCCCGGCGACGCTCCCTGTAGTGGGCGAGATCCCCGCCGGACCCGGTACTCCCCCACCCCTGGCGCCCGGCACTGCCGTCAAAATTATGACTGGCGCTGTGGTTCCCGAGGGTGCGACGGCGATTGTTCCCGTCGAAGACACACACGTCGAGTCCAGCGATTCCACCCAGGTCGTCATCGGCCGAACTCGTGCGGCGGGCGAATACGTCCGTGAGCGCGGCAGCGATGCTCGCGCGGGCGACGAACTTCTGCCCCGTGGCATCCGGCTCGCGTCCCGTCATCTGGCCGCCCTCGCTGCCGCCGGCCTCGACACCGTTGAGGTGAACGTCTGTGCCCGGGTTGCGGTGATTACTACCGGCGCCGAGCTCGTCTCACCCGGACGCGCCGTTTCTGCCGGGCAGGTCTATGACGCCAATTCGGTGGCACTGACCGCGGCCGTAACTGCCTGCGGCGGGGTTCTCGGAGCAGTGCAGCGTGTGGTGGACGATCCTGAGGAGATGGCGACAGCCCTCCAGTTTGCGGCGACCTCGGCCGATCTGATTCTGACGTCCGGCGGTATCTCGCAGGGCGATTACGAAGTGGTCCGTGAAGTGCTTGTGCCACTCGGCGCTGCGACAGCGCACCTCGCGATGCAGCCCGGTGGACCCCAGCTGACGGGAACCTTCGACGGAGTGCCGGTCGTGGGATTTCCCGGCAACCCCGTGAGCACCCAGATCTCGTTCGAGGTGTTTGTCGCCCCACTTCTGCGGGAGCATGCTGGCCTGCCGAACGCCCGTCGCGAGCGACTTCCCCTGGCGGTTGATGTCACGTCCATCCCCGGCAAACGCCAGTTCCTGCGTGGCCTCACCCGCGCAGACGGAACGGTCGCCCCCATCTCCGGACCGGGTTCACACCTTGTGGCGGCCCTCGCTGCCGCTGACGTTCTGCTCGACATTCCCGCCGACACCACCCACCTAGCCGAGGGCGACCTCGTGGAGACTGTGCAACTGTGACCGAAAACACTCCTGAATCTGCCGACTCCGGTCGCCCTGCCGACTCCGCTGGCCCTACCGACTCCGCTGGCCCTGCCGACTCCGGGAG
>Ga0247729_10000299_pt1 | contig 21594 bp, 23 predicted proteins | sample UWRJL133311R2_FD_180958 | JGI IMG/M metagenome (GOLD analysis project Ga0247729, IMG submission 180958) | Plant litter microbial communities from Arlington Agricultural Research Station in Wisconsin, United States - UWRJ-L133-311R-2 | ecosystem: Environmental > Terrestrial > Plant litter >... | reverse complement strand
GGCGCGGTCAAGGCGGAGCATCCGGGTATTCGACCCAACTCCTTGAGCGACGGGTCTATCGGCTCCGCAATTTCGTGGGAGAAGGCGATCGCCGCAACGGCAATTGCAGCGGGAGGCCGGACGTCTCGGGCGATCACCGAAGCACTCGAGACACTAAGCGCGGAAATACAGCTTGGTGAAGGAAGACGGGCGCGTCTCTTCCGGCCGATTCGGGGCCCGCGCCGCATTCGACTTCCGGAGCGCATTGCCGGCGACGCGAAGGTGCGATTGCTGCTCTCGCGTGATGGTCGGACGGGCTATGCGCGCCGGGTCAATCAAGTCGACATCAAGGATTTAGTCTTCTGCCATCCGATGCGGGATTTCTCGCGCCGTCACGGACAGTCCAACAAACCAGTCGCGTTCTTCAGCCGCACAGTCGGGGACCTGGTCGCGTGTGAATCACAGCACGAACGCCGGTTCGCAATTCTTGCCGATTGGCATGAGGACGTGGTGCACATCGCAGCACAACCCTTCACGATCGACTTTCCTCCCGGTTCGGACATGGATTCGCACACCCCCGACTTCGCTCTGGTCAGCGCCGGCGGGGCCGTGGTAATCGTGGATGTGAAGTGGCCCTCGGACGCTGTCGACCCGGACGTCGTGCGTCGGCTCGAGGTGGTCCGGCGCCTGCTCGGCGAGGCAGGGATGCAGCATGCGGTGTGGGCGGGAACCGACAGGACCATCACCGACAACGTTGCGAATTTCGCGGCCGCCCGAGTACCGGAGAGCATGATGCGCGATCTGGCACCGAAGCTGATCGCTGCACACCGCTCCGGCATCCGAGTGGGAGAACTCGTCCAGATCGCGGCAGACACGCACCGCATTCCCGCCTCGACCTTGCTCGTCCTCGTGCGGCGGCTGTTGTGGGATCATCAATTCGCCATCGACATGTCCGTGCCGTTGACGGCTGAGACCGAACTGCGGGTCCGATGAGCGATGTCCACTGGATCCGGCCCGGCATTGAGTTCGTGTGGCACGGGGAACGGGTCGTCATCCGCAGTGTCGGGGCAATGGTCCGAATCTCGGCCGTCGACGGCTCGAAAGCAGAAGAAGTCCCCCTAGTCGAGATCGCTGCCGCGCTCCGCGGGGACACCGCCCCTCCCGATCTCGCGCAGTTGCACGATATCGAAGACCGACTCTCGGAACGGTCGAAAGCACGATTCGAGAGCGATTCCGACCTGCTGCACATCATGCTCACCGGACGGCACTCCTACCAGCCGGACACGGACCCGCCCCTGGCGGGCCTGGCTCCCGCTCTGGCTCCCGAAGGGGTGCGCCGGCGCAGGTTAGCGATGATGCTCCACAACACCGTCCGCGACTCGGGAAAGCGGAAAGGGTCGACTGTTTCCGTCGGCTCCGAGATGCGGCGGCTGCAGCGGATCATGAAGCGTTGGCGGGACAAGCAGAACTTGCTTGACAGCCGCTACACCAGACCGCGGACGTGGCGCACCAAGGACGATGTTATGGACGCTCTGCTCGAGTTCATGAACAACCACGCCCTTAAGTCGACCAAGTCGGACCGAGCAATGGGACGCGCTTTCGCAATCGACTGCGCCAAACATAGGCCCTCGCTTGTCCTGCCGTCGAGCACAACACTGTTCCGGAGAGTGGCCGAGATTCGCGGCGGGTGGTCCCACCTCGGAGCCAGCGCGAAAAACCGCATATCCGAGATGAACATCCCTGAATCCTCCGGAATGAGCCGGCTCGCAACCCGGCCCGGCGAACTCGTCCTGTTCGACACCACCAAATCGAATGTCTTGGTACAGGACCCGCGGACGGGCCGCAAGTTCCGTCTGGACGTGACCCTTGCGATCGACCTCGCAACCCGGTGCGTCGTGGGCCTCGCCATCACCCACACCACCACGCATTTCGCCATCGGACTGTGCCTGGCGGACGTCCTCCGACCCAAGACCGCCGTGCTGGCGAAGGAATGGGCGAGCGACAACGGCAGCGGGTCCCCCGACCAGCCCTTCGTCGGCAGACCCGACGCGTTCGTCTCCTTTCACTCGACTGCCTTTCATCCTGAGGGCGTCGTTGTCGACAACGGCAAACAGTACGTCTCCGCCTACGTCACCGCGCAGATGGGCAGGTTGAAGATCCACTACGAGCCGCAACGGTCTTACACCCCGACAGACAAGGCTCAGGTGGAGCGGGTCTTCCGCACTGTGAAGGACATGTTCGAGTCGTTGATGCCCGGGTTCACCGGCGGCTCGGTGCACGAGAAAGGCAGGGATCCGCAGAACGAGCAGCTGATGGCGCCGGAAGAGTTCGAACGGCGGATGCGGCAGTGCATTGACTTCTATAACCACCGGACCCACGATGGCCTCGTCCTCCCCGAGGACCCGTTCGCGCGACTGAGTCCGTACATGATGTATGGCATTCTCGCTGCGAAAGTGGGTGCCATTCCGGACATCGAGTACCAGCACGACTGGGTTCGCTTCCTTCCGTCGGTGACGGCGAAGATCTCGCACAGCAGGGTCAGAGTGCGACGGCTGAACTTCACCAGCCCTGCCTTGCGCGAGCTGCAAGGCGACCCGGTCGTGAGACTGACCGGTCAGTTGCGGGTCTACTACGACCCGACAGATCTTCGTATGACATGGTGCTTCGACGCGGACGGCGATCTGCATCCACTCCGCTGGCACCACCTGACCAAATACACCCCGAAATTCGGCGAGTTCCACACAAATCATGTCGTCGAGCAGTACGGCGACAAGAAGATGAGCGCGAACGACACCGAACGGATTCTCGTCGACATATTCACCGGGAAGCACGACACCGAGCCCGGCGCCGCAGTCCGGCAGGAAGTACTTGTCGACACTCTCCTGCGGGCACGTGCCGCGGATCTGATCGGCAACGGCCTCGACACCGAAGAGGAGAACACGGTCCTCGTACCTGCCGTCGCGATCAAAGCCCTTCCCCCGGCACCATCTCTCGTTCCGCTACGCGAGACAGCAGTGCGAACACTGGACAGCGTCGACGCGACCAGCCCCGCCCTCGCGGCGATCGCCGCACCTGTGGAGCGGGCGGAAGTTCCCAGCGTCCGTCGCGAACGGCGTGCGCTCCGGCCCTACAACCAGAGCGAGTCCTGACATGACTCTCCTTTCGTCCGACCGCGTGGGAGAAGCGGACCACATGCTCCTTCTCAGCGAGCGAGACCGTGCCTGGATCCACAAGGTGTTCGCCGACGACGTCCGCGACCCAGGCCGGGTCACGAAGGCGCAGCTGGCTGCGATGAGTCCGCGGGGGAAGGAACGGTTCCGCATACAACGAGCTAACTATCTACGGATGGTGCCGTTGTTGGAGACCAGCGTCGTCAACGAGGTGATGGGACGGCTCCGACTCATCGCGAGTTCCGCGATCCGATCCGACATGCACCAGCAGGACATCCCGATCGTGAACGGCGAGCCAGGCGTGGGTAAGACAATGATGCTGAAGACCCATGCTGCGCAGGAGATGCAACGGCTCGCACTTCACCGCAGTATCGCTCTCGAGGACGGCGATGCTGAACCCCTCGCCGCCTTCCGCCCGGTCGTCTACGTCCATCTCAGAGGGCCGATGACACGGCACGACCTCATTCGCCTGCTCTGCGACGAGCTGGGGTGGCCATCCGACCGCAATCCGCAGCGCGCGTTCGAACGCGCGGTAACTCAGTGCGGTGTGCAGCTGGTGATCATCGACGAGATACAACATGTCAACTTTGACGGAAAGACCGGTCGAGACGTACACAACATCATCCGATGGATGTCGAACTTCGGACTTCGTGTCCTCCTCGCCGGCACCGACATCGACTGGGTCCTCAACGCCGGCGGAGCCCCCGCGATCGAGGTAGCCGCGCGGAACTCCCGCGGCCGCTGGATACGGGTCGACGTCCCTAAACTCGAGATTCGCAGCCCAGCGCAACGGGACGCCTGGCTCGACCTGGTCTACTCGTTCGAATGCCGGCTCCGCCTCGCGGCCATGCCACTGGACGACGGCTGGTTCACCGAGACATTCGGCATCTACATGTGGGCACGCACCCAGGGATACATCAACTCGCTGATCCTGCTGATCAACCTCGCCGCCGCCACGGCCATGGATTCCGGTGTCGAGACAATCGATCGGGCGATTCTCGACGGCATCGAACTCGAGTACGAAGTCGAGAGGCAACGTCCGCAACGCATGGCGATGTTCGACGCCGGCACTTACCCGCTCATCGAGGATTGATGATTGATGATTGCCTTCAGCAACCCACAGAAGCGCCTTCGTACACCGCTTCGCCTCGGCACCCCGCTCCGCCTCGGTGCCCAGGTCGAGCTCTACCCCGGGGAGTGGCTCCACAGTGCCATCAGCAGGTGGGCCTGGCAGGATTTCGGAGTCTCTCGCGCCGCATTGTTCGCATCGTTCGGTCTGTCAGATACTCCCAGAAACGCGATAGTAACCATCGGAACGCGACTACTACCCGAGATCGCAGCAAACATGGCTTTCTCGACCGGGCTCTCCCAACATCAACTTCACGCCGCCACGATGGAGAGCCAGCACGGCAAACTGGTATGGATCAACGAATACCGCGACGGTCGGTTCTCGGGAAACGTGTCGAGGAGAGGGCCTTGGTCCTGGCAAGCTGGGACCCGATTTTGCCCCGAATGTCTGCACGAGCGGCCCGGAGTCTTCTACACGCGCTGGCGCAGTCCATGGGCTTTCGCGTGCACAAGACATTGCCGGATCCTCTTCGACGCGTGCCCTTCCTGCTTTGGAGAGATTGTCGAAATGCGCGACAGAAATAGGGATCTATTCGACCCGTCGACCTGTCGAGCCAATACGGCGACCAAAGGTGCAAAGGAACGCACGCTTTGCCGCGCGACACTTGCGCATTCGTGGGAGCACACCCGCCTAGACAGCACTTCCGTCGCTATCCAGACGCAAAAGGCGATATTCGCCCAACCACAATCGAAGGCGTCGTTGGAGTTTTTGGAACTCCTTCAGTCGGCGGCAACAGGGCTTCGCGGGGCGAAAGCTTTCGAGGAGATCGGGCGGCTGAGCGGCCTCGATTGCCGAGAGCTCAGCGGTCTTCTCGACGAAGAGAAGCACGTCGGCATCAGCGCCCCGAAGAGTGCGTACGCGATGGCTGGGCTAGCGGGAGCCGCTAAAGTCCTCATCGGCCTGGATGAGAGCATCGCGAACAGGATTATTCGCCGCGCGACGTTTGCCCGTCCGCCCGCACACGTTCCTCGAGGCGTTGGATACGGGCCAGGTAGTCCACGCGAGCTACTCACGAGGTGGCCCGGCGCGCCGAAAGTCTTCAGCGCTCAGATTCTGCGCGCACTGGATAAGGATCTCACCATCAGCCAACGCATCCTCTGGGACACCGCCGTCGCTCCGACGACCCTCGCAGTGCACTCTGCCCGGACAATGCACCTTTTGTATCGAAGAACCCGCATCCCCGAACAGCTTTGGCCTGCGTGGTGCAGCCGGCTCGACGTACGCGGGAACGTCGACATCGCCACCCTTGCCCGGGCGCTTGCCACCGCTGTGCGGCTAGTCGGGGCCAAAGGGTCCGGTCCTGACGACGAGAAGAACCTCGCCGCCGTACTCCGTCCAAACATGCTGGGCACGCCCGATCAAGCTCAGCAGCTCCTTGCGGGCATCAGCGAACTCGCTCACATCGTCGACAGCGATGGCAGGGACTGCGCAATCGACTACCCGAAGCGCGCCGACCTGCCAATCGCGGACTTTATGACACCTGTGCAGTGGCAACTCCTGGCGGCCAGCATCAGCTTCGACCCAGGTGCGCGGCGGCGTCATCGAAACGCCCGCAGATACCTTTGGCAACGGCTCACCGCCACGGGCATCGACCGCCTCCCCCCGGAACTGCACGTGGGACGAAGCCGCGACGACCTCAAGGAGTACACCGTGTTCCGCACGCGAATGACCTCCGAGCTTCAGCAAGCGCTGGATCAGTACGGCGAAGCGTTCCTGCGCCACCATCGAGTCGCGGGACCCGTCACATGGACGCCCTCTGTCGCAGTAGCCCTGGAGTGGCCCGGCACCGAGATCACTGAACTAGATCTCGAACGACTTCACTCATTGTTGCGGCAGGGGATCTTCATCCACACACGGCTCGGGGAGGAACTGGGCGTCTCGACCCGACGGGTCCTTCGAGCTATCGATGAAGTGCCGCCGACAACCGGAAGCACCGTGACACCTGTTGATTGGCAGCCGTTGCTTCTATCTGATTCAACCCTCGCCAGTCGAGAAGCCGGGTAGCCCTCCAACCACGGTGCAGAACGGAATCAAGATCGGAGACCGTACATGTTCGAACACTCACCAACCGAAGTGCAAGACCTCCCTGCTCAGCTAGTGGCAGATCCCAGCACTGACCGGGTTCTTGTTCCTAGCAACCCGCTTCCAACATGAAGAAAAACCCACAGCGTAAGGGAAGCGCGCTCACGGCGGAACAGGTCCGGTTCCTGATCCTCTCTGGAGAGTTCACCTCCGATGAACTTTTTGAAGTGCAGAGAAGTATTGCGCGCGGCGAGCTCGCCGCCGACGAGGAGAGAACGCGACAGAGCGCCATCAACGCATCGCTCGACGCCTCCGAGGTCGCGAGTGTGCTCACCGTCGATGTCGAAACGATCGACCGGATGGCTGCAGCCGGGAGCCTCTTCGCTTTCGCTTTTCACGGTGAGCGCCGCTATCCAACGTGGCAGTTCACTGGCGATCCGCAACGACCCGTCCTCCCGGGTCTGGCGGAGCTGACCAGCGCTCTCCGCGACGATCGACATCCTGCGAGCATTCTGGGTTTCATGACCACTCCCCAGCGCAGTGCACGGACACATGGACGTCCGACGACTCCGATCGAATGGCTCATGAATGGAGGCGACCCGCAGAAGCTCAGGGACATCTTGGAGAGCTTCCTGCAGTCCTGATCCGGGCGGGGCAATGACGTTGGTGGACGCTCACACGCCCTTCTGAGCGCACGACAGCCACGCAGCAGCAGCCGAACTCTCGGGCAGATCCCCGTACGCGTACCGGGCGAGGGCTTCGAGTACTTGAGCGTGCGCATCGTCACCCTCGACATCTGCGCTCTCTGGTCACCGAAGAAAGTGTTTGCCGGCTGAGTCGTTCCTTCTGGCGTCATAGCCACCTCGCCTGTTTGGGCCACGTTTAGCCTCGCCCCAACTAGCCGGCTCACTTCCGGCCTGGTGCGCCGCGCCAGGTGTTGCATCGATTAACGTGTAATGACATCCAGAATCGGGCTCATCACCTACGTTGATCTCTTTCGATGAGCCCAGACCTTCATAGTGATCGTGAGACCTAGGTGACCGAAGTGCTGCCCGATGAACTATTCGTAATCCTCACCAAGGACGCGAGCCCAATAGTGAAGTGGAATATGAGCCTCGGGCGGATCGTCTCTGCGGGCGCCGCATTCGCAGAACAATATCCTCAGGCCTATGCAGAGCAGCGAGACGAGTGGCTGCCTTGGATTCCAAACCCCGAGTTCCAGACATTCGTGGGTTTCCACTCACTGCGAGTATCTAGCGAAATACGAGCGGAGTACAACTCTGAGTTAGCACGCCTTAAGTATTTCCGGTACCTCCCGTCCCGGCTTGCATGCCTATACGCGTGGGGATCTTTCGGGGACGCTGTTTCCGCGAGGGCGATAATGGGCGGTCGGTTCAAGGGTCAGATTCTGCGCTGTCGGCCGCTGAACATTCTGCGGTCAGCCCGCTGCAATAGCGCGCTTGTCAACTTCGCTCAGCGCGCTGAGCGAAGCGGATTTTTTACGGAACAAGCTGCAATCGATCAAGTTTGGACGACCTATTGGTCAGGTTCGGGCACGCAGCTCACGATGGAGCGACAAAACATGCTCGAGCCATTGGGATCGGCCGAGAAGGTTGAAATGTCAGAACAGCCGCTCTGGGAGTGGCTTATAGATGGTGCCCTTGAGATTGTTGAGGACGTGACACCTTCGAAGTCAACGCAGAAAACTTCTCAACAGGAAGCGACCGGCATCAAGACGGCATCTGTTCGGCGAAAGCCTTGACCCTGCATAAAACTGGGACACGATGTTCCCCGCCTTGACTGCGCATTGATCCTAGGCGCGATCGCCGATAGTAGGCATAAGAGCGACAGTCGGGTCCAGAGCTCCCGCCCCTTGAAGTGAGTTGTCGCAAAACGTATAGGTAAACGCTATTTTCTGGCTTATATACAAATATCGGATGCGCTCTAGGCGCTGCCGGTGGCGTTCGATGGTCTTCTTGACCTCGCCCTATAGGCTCGCGGAATACAGCGCCAGGCAAGCTCGGTCCGGCCAAACGACGATGAATGGAATGACCTGTGCTGACCTGCGCTTCATGCCACCGTGATTACGACTCCGGCGACGCTGCCGCGGTCAGCGAACACACAGACCCTGTCACTGGCTGCATTTGCCATCGATGCAATGGAAGGCCGAGCTGCTACATGTGCCAGCGCGCTTTCTGCACGTGCGCTGCTCACTGACCGCAGCCACGACGATCAGGGCTGAAACCCCGCGTTGATGTCCGGCCCCGGCTACTGCCCTCTGCCATGCTTGGCGGATGGGCACGGTATTCGAGAACCTGCATGACTTCTGCGGCACGTGGTTCTACTGGTTCCCGGACTTCGCGCAGTCGCCCGGGTTCGCCGGTTGCCTGGCAGTGGTCGCTGCGGGCGTCGCCTATAAGGCGACGACGAAGAACGCTCGCAAGGAGCAATGGTGGAAGCGTGCCGAGTACGCGCTAAACCTGACGCTGACCGATGAGGAGACCACGCAGATCACGGGTCTCGAGATGCTCGATGCTCTCAACTCGAAGGGCAAGCGCGAGCGCGCATTCATCGAGGCAGCGACGCACTGGTTCTTGGCCAAAGAGCCCACGGGGGCGTTCGTTGGTGCACCCGGCGAGGAACCGCCGGCTGACTACGACGAGCCCGTGGCCACGGGGGTACGTGCACGAATCCGAGGTGCAGTACGTGGTATTTTCAGGCGACCGAGAGCATAATGGGCACAGGAACAGGAGGCACACCATGACGATCAACGAGATTCCGCTACGTCAGAGCGACAGCCGTCCGAGCCCCAAAGCGCAGGCCGTAGCTGCTCGCGTTCGCGTTAATGCAGACCGCCGCGGCGGTGTGAAGACGCCCAAGTGGATCGTCGCGCTTTCCAAGACGCCTGCCGCGAAGTAGCTAGAGCCTCTTCGAGCACTGTGTCATGAGCATTTCGACGCCAGGGAAGATCGAGCGCACGTCGCGCCCTCCTCACCTGCGCGATTTGACCGACAAGACGGTCCGCGATCAGATCGTTTCCGAGGCGCGTAGAGACGCGATCTCGACGCTGATCCGCGACCGCCGAGCGGACTCTCGCGCGGCGCAGGGCAAGTAACTCTTCACGCCGGCTCTGTTCGACGCTGGTTTGTGCCGCCGTCCCTAAGGGCAATCAGGTCGTCCAGCGCCACCGCTATCCTGACGCCATGTGGGACACCGTTTTCGTGCACAAAGACCGAACTGCGGAACTCCATGCGAGCTTCGCGGATTCACTCCCCGGCGCCCGAGCGCGAATGCATGCGCGGCTCGAAAGCGTGACGTCAGTTGATCTCGACTACTCCGTTGGGTCCCTCACCCCAGTGAACCGTTGGTACATAGATGAGATCAAGCGCGTCAAGGCCAATCCCGAGGACGCGCTTCCCGTGTGGTGGAACCCGGAGACGCCGACAGCTGAAGACGGCGACCCGGACACCTACCCATTCACTCGTTCGCAACTGACGCTGATCGACGAAGTCCAGGCATACTTCGCGGCCGTACTCGAGAAAGCACGACCTGACGCCGAATGGGTGACTTACAAACGCGGGAAGGTCGACATCAACAATGGTCGGAGCGTGCTGAAGTTCGGGAAGAAGTGGTTCCTCTCGTCTCGTACGGTCGCCTACGGGGTTGCGCTTCGCGTCGATCATTATCGCGAGGAAGTGAGGCCGGAACCGGTCGAAGAACTGGCCAGAGAGGTCATCGCCGACTGGCGCTAATTGTCAGCCCAACGGGGGATTTTCGCGCTCATCGTGCTCGCGGTTGAAAGGGCCCTGAGGGTCTAGCCTGATGTCGCGGAGCTCGGGATGGCGGCTCAGGTGCGCAGCCTTCTTCCGATCGCGAGCGGAGGCGTGCGTGCTGAATCCTTCGGCGCGGAGCAGGTCTTTGACGCCAGCGCTCTCGCCCAGGACGTAGGCCCTCGCGAGCCGCTCGTTGAACAGCGCTGCTTTGTCGGGGCTGTTCTCGTCGACGGGTACCACCAGCATCTCCGGCTGGGGCTCGCGGATGAGCACGCTGTTGGCGACGAACAGCGCAGTGCGCTTGTTTCCGTCCTCGAAGGGCTGTGCCTTCGCGATCCCGACGAACAGCTCGAGTGCCTGTTCTCGCGGGCTGGGCTTGGCCATGGCGCGGTCGATGAGCTGGTTCAGCGCAGCGTCGCTTCTCGGCTGCGGTTCGTGGCGCCCGTACTGGGTGTTTACGCCGATCTGCTGTGCGGCCGTTCGATACTGGCCGGGGTTCAGAGGCCCGCTGCGCGTGATCTGCGCATTGACCGCCCGGACGTAGGCGCTGTTGATGGGCGTCTCGCGGTTGGTGATGATGAACTGCGAGACGTCTCGGAGGTCCTCGAGCAGCGCGAGGTCGGAGCGGGAGGTGATCCCGTCGCGGCTCCCCGAGCGCAGGAAGTTCTCGGTATCGAGGCGGCCAGTGCGCAGCCCATCGAACACCTTTCCAGCGGAATAGACGACTCCTGAAAGATCGGCGACCTCGAGCGCAGTCTCTGCAGCGGCATTGCGGATCGCAAGCTTGCGCTCATGAGTGTCGGGCATTCCGGCCTCCTTGCGTTCGCTGTTATATGGAGGTTAGCGCTGTGCCGCCGAAGGTCTACTTGTGGACCTCACGGCGGTGGGCAACGCGGACCTCGGTCACGACGAGCACGTCACCTCAGCATCACCTCCAGACGCGCCTTCTCTTCCTCGTAGTCGTCGGTCATCAGTTCCGGCTTGCGGTCCTCGAGCAGAGTCAGCAGCTCCCGTACCCGCTCCTGCGACGGGCGCTGCATCTCTTCTATCTCCTCTTAGTCCTCGAGCGTCGACGGCACTGCCTCGATCAGGGCGAGTTCACTCATCGCTATCTCCTCGGCCTGCTGCCGTGATTCCGCGTGAGCACCGCAGCCTTCCGCCGCTCGGCTGTCTCGGCTAGATCGTTATCCAGTTTCACTTGTCCCGCGGAGCGCGGAGCTGGTTCGTTTGCGGTGCCATTCACTCTTCGCCTTATTCTCGTAAAGCCGGGGTTTACTGCGAAATCTGACGTACACCCCTTACAAGAATGCTCAAGAGAACCGAATCTCCCCAGCTTGGCAACCGTCATCGGCGACATGAAGGGCTTATCAATAAAAGTTGCGTTCCATGTCGGACTTTATTTTCGTCACAGACTCGAGAATTGGGGTCGCGCAAACGTGAGACCCAACCTCTTGATTAATTCAAGGCGACGGGACCCACACTCATTCGCCCGAGGAAGCTGATTAGGCCCGCCCGATCCGGGTAGATTGTCTCCTCGGTAAGTCCCTTGCTTTCCAAATACGCACGCACGTCGCGCTTCGCACTAGCCGCGATTCGAAGACTGAACATCGGCACAATATCCGCAGGATTCGGTTGGGCGACTCTGTCGTGCCTCGACGGAAATCCTACGATTCTTGTAGCTTCTGCGATCTCACCAGCAGTCCAGTCATCATCCAATTGCTGGTTAAACATTTCGAGCAATTCATCACCAATAATCGGTTCAGCATCGAATAGGAATGCGGCGCGCTGCGCTCTCATCCGCTCGTTCAATGCCGCTGGCTGCCAAGATCGGAGCGCCGCACCCGTTCCCCAATCTTTATCTCTGCGCGCAGCTTTATCAGTCCATTGATGCCAAAACGCATTCCCCCCTGCCGAGGGGATTACGGCTGGCGGATAGATCGGCATATTGCGTTTGGGAGCCGCTGATCGCCCCCAGGCAAGTACACGCGCGTCGGTCCCATCAAGTTCGTTTGACTCCTGAACGGCGAACCAAACGGCAACTTCGGGATCCACAGAAACGTCCACGAGTCGAGTGGGCGCTCCTTCGTGTTGCAATTCGGCTAAAAAGTTCAGATCGCCCAAGATATGAGGGATTCCCCAACGGTCCGCGGCAACCATCTGGAACTCCTCGACAGCGATCATCTCTTCTTCGCCGAGCTCACGGCCGTCTCGACGTAGACGCCGCGTAAGCGAACTATCTACTGCCCAATCAGCGTTCTGCTGACCTCGCCAAACAAGCCCTAATCGACTGTTCTTTGCCTGCATCGCCGCCAATGCACGCAAAAGTTCAGGCAACGTGTCGACCTGTGTCTCAAATGCAGCAAAGAAATCACCGGCCGTTCGCTTTCGCCGAGCTTTCGGCGACTTATTCGGGCCGACAACTCGCCCCAGAGCTTCAGACCAGTCGCGGAGTGGTGCCGACACACCGGAGAGCCCGGTAAGAGCGCTTCCTGACATCCTCTCCCCAATCGCTGCGCCCCAGAGCCCTTCGCGGTCAAGGCCCCAGCCCTGCAACGCACTCACGCCAAGTGCTCGTATCTCCCCTTGCGCCGCCACCGATGCGGCCAAACCAGACGTCCGCACCGCCTCCTGCGCCCCCAGCGCCGCTACCGCTGCGGCCAAACCGGACGTCCGCACCGCCTCCTGCGCCCCCAGCGCCGCGACCAAACCAGACGTCCGCACCGCCTCTTGCACCCCCAGCGCCGCTACCGCTGCGGCCAAACCGGACGTCCCCACCGCCTCCTGCGCAACCTCGGGGCTTCCACCTTGGTTTGATCCTTCTGAGGAAGCACCTTTGTCATTCGATTGACCTGTCATGAACGTGAGCATACGACGACAGGCCAGCTCTGAGTTTTCGCCTGAGTCATAGCCGACGAATTCGGGCACACAATACGCGGAAGTGATCGTTCAGTTGGACTCTTTAGGTGTATCCCAGCAGGACTGAAACGTCGGCAGAATCGCACCTCCCCGGGGGAGGGCTCTGGGGGTACATTTTTGTTTCGTAGAGGGAGCGGCTAACGGAGCATCGGACATACTTGCGAAATGAGCACACTTGATTACAGCCACGAGCTAGATCGCCTGATAGAACTATGGGACAAACACGCCGACCGCCCCTGGGAGACTCCAAGCGAACGTGACGGGCTAAATATCGCTCTGGTGAACGCGTTCGTCTCTCACAGCATGAACCTCGCCCGAGGGGTCCGTGTTCTTACTCGGGAGGGGCTCACCTTCGAGTCAACTTCATTGGTCCGCTCAATGATGGAGTGCACTGCTACAGGCGCGTGGCTGGCGTTATATCCCGACAAGACTTCGGACTTCACCCTCCATTCAGCTGGCGGTCGAAAAAAGACCCTGGACGAAATCGTCAAGCTGGGTTTCGACGGAGGAGAGGGTCTTATCCAGAACACAGAGTTCCTTGATGGCCGCAACCCGAACGCAGTGGACCCCGAAGGTAAATGGCTGAAGCACAGGTTCGAATCGATGAAGGGTGGCGACGACCTATACCTGACTTATCGCGTGCTGTGCGGATGGGATCACGCGACGGGAAGTCTCGCGGACGAGTACGTCGAAGATGTTGGCCGGAGTGATAAGAACCCGTGGGGAATCATCATGCGGGGCAAGGCGGATGATTTTGATCCGTGGACGAGCATGGTTGCTGCGTTGGCGCTACGCGCTCAAATTGCCGCGGATATGGTCCTTGTAAAACCCCGTCACGGAACGCAGCTTCGCAATTTCGCGCGGCGGTTTGAAGTGTCGGACGTCATTGAACCGGCCGTTTAATGAGTTCGATCATCGCGTTCTCAGCCGTCGACGGACAACAGAAGGGGGCCGCCCATGAATCGGCGACCCCCTCCCGTATTACTAGACGTGCTGGGTGATCGTTCCGCCTGGGTTTCTCTTACCGGTCGCCGTCGTGACGAAGCGTCCGGTCGAAGCCGAGCGGGTTACCGCGCGAGCGTTGCCCGTGCCCCCTTCAAGTGATTCTTCGCTCCGAACCTGGCCGGCACTGTTCTGCTGATCCCTTCGGTTCTACGCGGGGCGCCCTACATTCGGTATCGAGCCCACCACGGATCGAGGAGAATCTGAATACCTCGGGGTTCGTAGTTGCTTATGGCGAGGTCAATGTCGGTGGCCCGACTGTGGTTCCGCCACATTTTCAGTTGTTTCGTATTGCATTGCGCGACGCAGATCCGACTGAAGGGGGCGTTTCGCGGCATTGCATGAGTGCCGTGGTGGGGCGCCAGTTGAACGTCGTAGCTCGCGTGCAGGTCGGGGACTAGCGCTTGGACGACATTTGGTGGCGCGTCGCCATAGACGATCAGGGACTGCCCCCGGCTGTCGTGAAACACGAGAGACAGGTCGTTCTGCAGCTTGCGAGCGTCTCTAATTAGCGCTTCGTGCGTTCGCTTGTTCAGTATTGCTTTCCGGGGCTGTTCTTTCCGGCTCGAGGATGTGTCTGCGGTTGTCCTGCCGGATCGAAGGTCTGCATCATTCCAGCTGCCTTCGTTCTCTCCGTCACCTTCGTCCTGGGCGTCGGACGAGATCACGTCTTGGGTGTCCGCCGCGTCGTCGGGGGTATCGTCAATGACGGCGCTCAATGGTTCGGGCATGTCAATGTCATAGGATTCCGTAGTTCTGAAAGGTCCCTCGTCTACTCGCGAGTACGCGTCTTCTAAGAGTTCGCGAAATTCCGGGTTTGCGTCAGCAATCTTCTCTATTTGATCCAAAATCGACTTGGATTTCTGCACGACGGTATCGACCAGCGTTCTCGGCGGCCATACAACCTCGTAAGTCTGCCCAGCAACTTCCATCGTGTCCCCCCGTGCGACCGGTTTTCGCACTACATCGAAATGTTGGCTCCACGCCTTGGCGAAATCGATTGCTTCGACCCCCGAGGCGCTGGTGGCGCTTATCAACGCGAATACGCCTGCTGGCAGTCGGGGCGGGAAGCCAAAGGGTATCGCGGGTGAATAGAACAGCAGTTTTCTCTTCGTTGCCTTTGCCGTCCGAGGCCAATTATCTGCAACGTAGCGGAGCCCATTCCAGTGGTCCGCGTCCCAATGGGTAACAACGATACTTTGAAGCGAATCCCAATCCCCCCGCGAGAGTTCGGCTTCAAGATAGCCCGCCGCTTTACGTCCGCCACGAGAGCCCCGCCCGCAATCAACTATCGATACAAAATCGCCGAATGCGAACGGACCCTCTGCATCGCGGATCACACTGCAAGCTCCATTACCTACGGGAAGAATCCTCAAACTGCGCATATTGTCCATCATCACAGAAGTGACGCGGATATCGCTGTGCAAGCCGAATTCTCGCTTATTGAAAAGATGCGGGTGCCGAGATTAATGCGCTCGATGACAATCGGTGACTGCCTATTCTGGAAGTGCTGAACATGAAGTACACCGATGCCGACCTCCAGCCAATTTATGACATTTGGTTTGAACACGCGGACGCCGACTTCACGACAGAGTCGGTGCATGGTTTATCACGGCTGGGCGCGGCGGCAAAGGTGCCCTACCGAGCCGATGTGCGCCGGCAAATGGAGGAATATGTCAAGAATCGTTCCTGATTACGTTCCTTTCTCGGGCGGGTCAGTGGTTTCCCGGAACATCATGGAGCAAGTCGCGCCTCTAAAGTGGCTCGTTCGCGAGGTTTCAGTAAATCCGCAGGACAATGGCTGGCGATTCTTCTCAGCGATTGACGACGAAACATATTTGGATGATCCCGGAAACCTTCAGGTCGTCAGTTTCAACAGCGTCGCCGACATCGAGCCAGCAATCATTCCGATCCTCCATCTCCCAGTCGGCAGTGACCTCGAATTGGTTCGAGACGAATCCGGCGTTCGCTTCGTCGACAGCACTACCGGCGAAGGAATTGCGCTCAACTAGCTTTTATATTGCTTGCACCCGACAAGGGCGGATACGCGAAACCCTCACCAAATGCGGTCTTCTCGGCCGCGTGAACGCGCAGTGGTCTGGATCTGGCGCTACTTGAGTGCTGGCCGACGCACCAACCGATCTCGGTATGCCCAATGAGGTAAAAAGTCGTTCACCAACCGGTCTGGTGCTTGCAACCAGAACCACTGCTCGAAGCGGTTCCATTCCGGGCTCCGCTCAGTAGTAGGTGCTCGCCGTCCTGTGTCGGGCTCGCGCTCCATAAATGTCACCGCCATGTCTGACATTTCGAGAGACGGAAAGTATCCGAACAACCGCCTGTCCGCCCATCGGCGCCCATCGGACGACTTGGCAACTATCGTCCCGTTTCTGGTCTAGGTGCCGCACGAGGGCCGCGGGCCGTGCGGGGTGGTCACGCATAATGACCCACTCCGATTCGGATATCTGAATCATCGGCCAAGGCATCTGCCAGCGGGCTACTTTCATGGTTGCTCCTCGTGATGACGAAGCAGCCGGCCCTGCGTTTCTTGAAATCAGGCTAGTCAGACGTGCGACTTTGCGCGATGGGCAGAGCGTTACGAGTATCGTCCGCTACCGAGCCATTACCTGCGGCACGGAGTCGTTGAACGGTCTAAGCAACGCTCGCAAAGATGCCAAATCCGCGGCAGCACGCGGACTTGCTCGGAACGACGCTTTGTTTGGGAAACTGCGACGACACCTTGTTTGAGCAGGCCGCCTCATCGCTCAATTCGCAACGACACTTTGGCTGAACGTTCACACCTGACCCGTCCGCGCGGGGGAACGCGCACAGGAAACACCCCGCGCCCAGTGGCGTAAAGTTGACGCGAGCCCGTCGGAAAGAGGTTGCTCCCCGTGTCTACCCTTGACGACAACGTCACCCACGCCGCCCGCTACTGGCCGTGGGTGCTTCTGCGCGCGCTGTTCGCGATCGTTCTCGGCGTCGTCATCACCTTCACGGCCGACCACTCCACGCTCCTCGGCTACGTCGCGTTCGGCTCCTTCGCCGTCGTCGCGGGTGCGGTTCTCGTCGCGGGCAGCCTGCGTGCATTCGCCGCGGGCGTGCTGCGCTGGTTCCAGCTCGCGCAGGGCGCCGTATCTATCGCGCTCGGCGCCATCGCGCTGGTCACGACGGGCGCCGGCCTCCCCTTCCTCATCCTCCTGCTGAGCGCCTGGGCCGTCATCACCGGCTTCCTCGAGCTGTACACCGGGCTGCGCAGCCGCGGCCGGCTCGACTACGCCCGCGACTGGCTGTTCGCCGGCGGCCTCACCGTGCTCTTCGCCATCGTGGTACTCGTGGTGCCCGGCGACTACAACCAACCATTCACCGGACCAGACGGAATCGAACGGGCGCTCACGGCATCCGTGATCCTGGTCGGAGTGCTCGGTGCCTACGGCGCCGTGCTCGGTGTCTACCTCGTAATAGCCGGGCTGAGCCTCAAGTGGGCCAACCGGGCGGCGGCGGCCACGGCCGCGGAAAGCGGCAGTTAACGTGTCAAAACCCAGCAGGAAAGACCGCACCAAGCCGGCCGAACTCCTCGTGCTCTCCGGCGTGATGGCGGTCTTCGCCGGACTGATCGTGCTGATGTCGACGCGCGACATCATCCTCTCGCTCATCTTCACGGGCCTGGCGTTCATCGTCGCGCTCGTGATCATGGCGATGCTCGTGCTCGCCGTGCGCCCCGACGGCGAGGAGCAGATCGACCTCGACGAGCAGAACCGCCCCGACGGCCACTAGGCCCCGACGCGGAACGGCCGGCACCCCTCGGGAGGCGCCGGCCGTTCGTCGTTGTGCGGCGGGCGCGGCGGCGACCCGGTACGGGCGCCGTCGCAACTCAGGCAGAACGTGCGGCGCCGGGCCGCGGGTCCCCGGAGTTCCGGGCCCGCGGCATCCGCTCGCCGCGTTCTGCCTGAGTTGCGGTGGGGGCGCGGGGGCGCGGTGCCGCGGCGGGTCGGGTGCGGCGTTCGTCATTCCGGATCGATGGGAGGCGCGCCCCGGGAACGGCTGGCGAAGGGCCGGGAACGCCCGGGAACGCCGGGCCGGCTCGCCGCGCGGCTGCCGCGTCCCCTCGTCCGTCCGGAATGACGGACGGACGCCGTCGCAACTCAGGCAGAACGTGGGGCGCCGGGCCGGGCGTCCCCGGAGTTCTGGGCCCGCGGCATCCGCTCGCCGCGTTCTGCCTGAGTTGCGGTGGGGGCGCGGTGGCGCGGTGCCGCGGCGGGTCGGGTGCGGCGTTCGTCATTCCGGATCGATGGGAGGCGCGCACCGGGAACGGCCGGCGCGCCCCGGGAACGCCTGGGAACGCCGGGCCGGCTCGCCGTGCGGCCGCCGCGGGCCCTCGTCCGTCCGGAATGACGGACGGGCGCCGTCGCAACTCAGGCAGAACGCGGGGCGCCGGGCCGCGGGGCCCCGGAGTTCCGGGCCTACGGCATCCGCTCGCCGCGTTCTGCCTGAGTTGCGGTGGGGCTACTTCTCGATGAAGGCGACGAGCTCGCTCGCCAGGCCCGCGTACCCGGCGGGGGTGAGCATGCGCAGGCGGTCCTTGGCGTCCTGGCCGATGTCGAGGGCGTCGATGAACTCCACGAGCTCCTTCTGGCCGATGCGGCGGCCGCGCGTGAGCTCCTTGAGCAGCGCGTACGGGTCGGAGATGGAGCTGCGGCCGGCGGTGATCTCCGCGCGGATGACCGTCTGGATCGCCTCGCCGAGCACCTCCCAGTTGCCGTCGAGGTCGGCGGCGAGGGCCTCGGTGTCGATCGAGAACTCGCTGAGTCCGCGGCCGAGGTTGTCCATGGCGAGCATGGAGTGCCCGAGGGCGACGCCCACGTTGCGCTGCGACGAGGAATCGGTGAGGTCGCGCTGCAGGCGCGAGGTGACGAGGGTCGACGCGAGGGACTCGAGCAGGGCGCTGGAGAGCTCGAGGTTCGCCTCGGCGTTCTCGAAGCGGATCGGGTTGATCTTGTGCGGCATGGTGGACGAGCCGGTGGCTCCCGCCTGCGGGATCTGGGTGAAGTACCCCATCGAGATGTAGGTCCAGATGTCGGTGCACAGGTTGTGCAGGATCCGGTTGGCGTGGCTGATCCGCGTGTAGAGCTCGGCCTGCCAGTCGTGGGACTCGATCTGCGTCGTGAGGGGGTTCCAGTCGAGACCGAGACCCGTGACGAACTCGCGGGAGATGACCGGCCAGTCCTGGCCGGCATCCGCTGCGACGTGCGCGGAGAAGGTTCCGGTGGCCCCGCTGAACTTGCCGAGGTACTCGGTGGACTCCACCTGGCTCACGATGCGCTGCAGGCGGTGCACGAAGACGGCGAACTCCTTGCCCACGGTGGTGGGCGTGGCGGGCTGGCCGTGGGTGTGGGCGAGCATCGGGACCTCGCGGTGCTCGATCGCGAGCTCGCGGAGCTTCTCGACGATGCTGCGCAGCCGGGGCAGCCAGACCTCGCGCACCGAGGAGCCGATGGTGAGCGCGTAGGAGAGGTTGTTGATGTCCTCGCTGGTGGCGGCGAAGTGCGTGAGCTCGGCGATGTCGTTGAGGCCGAGTTCGGAGAGCTTGTGGCGCACCAGGTACTCCACGGCCTTCACGTCGTGGCGCGTGGTGGCCTCGAGTGTGGCGAGTTCGTCGATCTCGGCCTGGCCGAAGTCGGCCGCGAGGGCGCTCAGGGCGTGGGCCTGCTCATGGCTGAGGCGGCTCGAACCGAACAGCTCGTGGTCGGTGAGGTAGAGCAGCCACTCCACCTCCACGTGCACCCGGGCGCGGTTGAGCCCGGCCTCGGAGAGGAACTCGCCGAGACCGGCGACGGACGCCCTGTAGCGGCCGTCGAGCGGGCTCAGTGGTTGTTCTGGCAGTGGAGTCATCGTGCACCCTGGATTCCTGGTTTGATCTGGTCGAAAAGAGAGGTGCTCGCCCGCTCGATCATCGCGAGGGTCTGATCGAAGAAGGCTGCATCCGAATAATAGGGGTCGGGAACGTCGTGGACGCCGGACTGCTCCTTGTCGAAGCTCAGCAGCAGCTGCACCTTCGACTGGTCCTGCTCGGTCGTCGCCCATGCCTTGAGAATGCGCTCCTGGCTGTGGTCGAAGACGACCACCAGGTCGAGCTGGCCGAACCAGCCGGGGTCGAACTGCTTGGCGCGGTGGTGGGATCCGTCGTAGCCGTGCGTGGCGAGCGCGTGCAGCGTGCGCTGGTCGCTGCGCTCCCCCACGTGCCAGTCGCCGGTGCCGGCCGAGAAGACGCCGATGCGCTCCTCGAGTCCGGCCTTCGCGATGAGGTCGGTGAACACGGCTTCGGCCATCGGCGAGCGGCAGATGTTGCCCGTGCAGACGAAGCAGACCTTGAAGAGCGCGGATTCGTCGAAGATGCGCTCGAAACTCATTGGCCCATTGTCCCGTAGATTTCCCCTCCTACACAGCCGGGCCCCTCGGCGAGAAGCCCACCGATCGCCCGCGCGGGCCCCGCGGGCGGACGCGGGGGATCAGCATGGACGCGTGATACTCGACTCGCTCCCCCACCCCGTCGACGCCCTGCTGCCCGACGCCCTGCAGCGCCGTGCCGAGCTGCACGCCGCGAGCACGGCCCTCGCCGCGCAGACCAGCGCTCTCGCAGCCCTCCTCGCCCGCCTGGAGGCACTGCGACGCACCGTGCCCACCGGCGACGCGAACGCCCGGTGGCGCGGACCCGCCCATACGGCCTACCGCTCCAGCGTGCGCGAGCTCGGGTCGAGCCTCGACGAGGCGCTCGCGGTGCTCGCGACCGCCCACGCGGACAGCCGCCGCGCGCTGGCCACGATTGCAGCCCGTGTCCGGTGAGGGGGCCGGTGGCGGCCTGGTCGTCTCCGGCGGGGGATCTGCCGCCGTGGCGAGCGACGAGCTGTTCACCGACGCGCAGGCGCTCGAGGCGGTGTCCGAGCAGCTCGGCAGGGCGGTGGGCGAGCTCGCCCGCATCGACGCGCGGGTGAGTGCGGGCCTGCTGCGTCGAACGGATGCGCCGGTGAGCGCTTTCGAGGCCGAGGCCGGCATAGACAGCGCCGCGGGTCTGCTCGGTGCCGTGGGCTCGCGCGCGGAGACGATCGCGCTGATGCTCCGGCTGTCGGCGGAGGGCTACGGCCGGGCGGAGCGGCTCGCCGAGCGGGCCGTGCAGGGGCTCGCGGCACGCATGGGCTACGGGATCGGCATGCTGCTGCCCATGCTGGTGACGGTGATGCTCCCGGCACTGCCCGTGGGCGTCGCCGGGCTGGCGGTGGCCGCACTCGCGGCGCTGGCGGTGCCGGGCTGGGGCCGGCGGGTACCCGGCGCACTCGGCACCTGGCTCGCCGAGAACAACCGGGTGCTCACGAATCCGGGCACCGTCGCCCTGGTGCGCGCCGGGGTGATGAGTATCGACGACGTGATCGCGGGGGCGCTCCGCGTGCCGGCGGGAGCGGCGCGCGCCCTCGGCGACGAGGGCGCGGGGATCACGGGGGTCGCGACCTCGGCGGGGTTCTTCTCGGTCGTGGGCTCGCGGCTGGGCGTGCTGGCCGAGAGCCCGCTGCTCACGAAGGAGGTGACCACCCGGGCGGTCGTGCAGCGCGAC
>Ga0247729_10000298_pt1 | contig 21611 bp, 16 predicted proteins | sample UWRJL133311R2_FD_180958 | JGI IMG/M metagenome (GOLD analysis project Ga0247729, IMG submission 180958) | Plant litter microbial communities from Arlington Agricultural Research Station in Wisconsin, United States - UWRJ-L133-311R-2 | ecosystem: Environmental > Terrestrial > Plant litter >... | reverse complement strand
CGCCGGGGTCGGCCGGCGGGGGCGGCAGGGCCGCCAGCAGCAGGGGGCCGGCGGCCAGGCGGCGGGCGGCCAGGTGGTGCGCCAGCACCAGGGCCTGGTGCTGCCGGTGCAGGCGGCGGGCCTGGTAGTCGCACTCGCGCAGACGGGCTAGCACGGCGGCGGGGCCGGCCGCGGGCACGGGCGGCAGGCCGGGATAGGGCGCGGGGGCCGGATAGGCCGCATTGTCGGGCTGGGCGAGGACGGCTGCCCCGGCCCGCAGCCAGGGCCGGGCGTGCCGGGGCAGCGGCTCGCGCCCGGTTTCAACGTTGGCTACCTGCGTCCGGCTCAGGGCCAGCCAAGTGCCTAAGTCGGACTGGCGCAGACCCAGGTAGGCCCGCAGGGCTTGCAGGATGGTAGCGTCGGACATAGGGAATGGGGATAGAATAATAGTCCCCTAAGATAGGGCCGAGTCAGGAAACTGACACGTTATGACCCGAGGGCAAAACGTGTCAGTACACCGGAGCACTGACACGATTTCGTCTAAGGCAAAAATGTGTCAGTTTCCGGCCGGCCCGGGGCAGGGAGTGGGCGGCGCGGCGGGGTCAAAAGAAGGCGGCTGATTTACAAGCCGTTCCCGAAGCTGTCTACACTTTGTCTACGCTCGTTTTTAGGCCGGCGGGCCAGGCGGGTGGTACGTTTGCACGGTTCTGCTCCAGCCGGCTTCCCGCCCTTTCGGCTGCTTCTGCCCTACTGCCCGCCTAGCAGCACCATTACCTGCTCGTCCCGCTCGTCGCCCTGCTGCTGGCCACCCCGCGCCGCGCCGGGGCCCAGACGCTTCCCCCGGTGCCGGCGGTATGAGTACCATTGCCCCTTCCGCCCTGCGGGCCCGCCGGTCCCCCCCTATCTACCTGCCCAGGGACAAATTTCTGCCAAACTGCTGATGGGCGGAAGATTGGCAGGGATTTGTCCGCCGATCGGAGGGGCGAAAGCTTATCTTTACGCCGATACCCGGCCCGCGCCACGTGGCCGCGCCGGGTGCCTCGCCTCTTTTCTCCGCCCGGCCGCGCTGGCCGGCCATTCGCGTCGGGCACTTTCTTCCTTCCTCTCCTACCTCTCCTATGCTACAACATTTTACCCCAACTGCTCGCACCACCCACCGCCTGCGCGGGGCCCTGGCCGCCGCCCTGCTGCTGCCGGGTGCCTACCAGGCCCAGGCCCAGACGACCACCGGCTCGGTGGGCATCGGCACCACCACCCCCGCCCCTTCGGCGGCCCTGGAAGTCCGCAGCACCAGCCAGGGGCTGCTGCTGCCCCGCCTGACGCTGGCCCAGCGCGACGCGCTGACGGCCAGCACCACGGCCCCGCCGGTGCCCGGCCTGCTCATCTACCTCACCGACAGCACCCCCGGCCTGTATGCCTACGACGGCACCGCCTGGGTGCGCCTGGGCGCCGACAACCTGGGCAACCACTCTGCCACCCAAACCCTGAACCTGAACGCGCAGCGCCTGCTGGGCAGCGTCGGCACCTCCCTGGGCGACTCCACCGCCCAGGTCGAGCTGAACGCCAACGTGGGCACCCAGAGCGCGGCCCTGATGACGCGCAGCAACTTCGGTGCCCGCTACACCCGCGTCATTCTCTCCGGCTACGGCAAGCTGCCCGATGGCACCACCACCGCCAACGACTTCGGCATCTGGGCCACGGGCTACCGCGGCGGCTCCTGGGCCGGCTTCTTCTCGGCGGCGGGCTACGGCGCCAATAGAGAGCCTCTGCGCTGGGTGGGCATCTGCCAGAACCCGGGGTACAACAACACCGGCTCAGCCATCCGCATCGTCGATGGCACGCAGGGGGCGGGCAAGGTGCTGACCTCGGACGCCATCGGCTACGGTAAGTGGCAGTCGGTGCCCGCGCCCACGGCGGCCGGGGGCGACTTCAACCTGGGCCCGTACTCCCTGGTGGGCAACGGCGGCACCACAGGCATTGACATTACCAGCGCGGGCTACGTGGGCGTTAACGTTGCCGCTCCCTACTCGCAACTGGCCAACACGGCCACCAACATCGTCGGCAGCGACAATGTCGGCGGCAACCCCGGCTCCCTGGCCTGGGCAGCCAACCAGGCCGGCTACGCGGGCATGTTCTACAACGCCAACACGGCTTCCAACGCGTCCGGCTTAGCCGTTAAAATAGCCGCCACGGGCACCGCCGCCGCCCTCGACGTCAGCCAGGCCGGCACCCAGGACGTGGCCGGCACCCCGCTGCTGCGGGTACTGGGCAACGGCAACGTGGGCATCGGCGTGGCCACGCCCGTGGCCGGTGCCAAGCTCCAGGTGAACGGCATTGCCCTGGTGGGCGGCGGCACGGTGCCCTCTACCGTCAACGCCACGGGCCTCGGCTGGAATGCGGTGAACGTGAATTCGGGCGAAAGTGAGCTGTACAACTACCGGGGCTCCGGTAGCGGCGGCTTCCGCTTCTTCTCGGTGTCCGGCACGGGTGCGCCTACTAACAGCAACGACATTGCCTTCATCAACAACGCCGGGACGTACATGGCTCTGTCGGACCGGCGGGTGAAAACCAACATCACGGCCCTGGGCCAGGGCCTGCGCCAGGTAATGGCCCTGCGGCCCGTGTCCTACGACTTCCACACCAGCCGCCGGCTCAAGGACGGCATGGTCACCTTTTTGCCCGACGACCAGCCGGTACGGGCCCTGGGTTTCGTAGCCCAGGACCTGCTGCAAGTGGTGCCCGAGGCCGTGGAGAAGCCCGCCGACGAGCGCCAGGAGTTCTACACCGTGTCGTACACCACCCTGGTGCCGGTGCTCACCCAGGCCATTCAGGAGCAGCAGGCCCAAATTGAGGCGCTGCAGAAGCAGAACGCAGCCCTGCAAGCCCAGGCCGCCCAGGCCACGGCCGCCCTCGACACCTTCGAGGCCCGGCTGCGGCGCGTGGAGGCCACCACCGGCGGGCAGGCCCAGCGGTAGGCTTTGGGCGGCATCGCACCCACGCTGCTGCAAATAAGCACCCCTGGTCGTCAGGCACTTACCGAGTCTGTACACACTTTGTCTACGCGGCATTTTAGGAAATAGCGCGGGGACGGGGGCAGGTTTGTGGCTGCTGGGGCTGGTCGGCCACCACCCCGGCCTTCCGGGTTACTCGGCCACCGCTCCAGCCGGAGCGGGTGGCCCACCGGCGCCAGAGGTCAGCCCTCGGAGCCGGTGGGCCGCAGGTCACGGCCGCCTTCTGCTCGCCCTCGCCCTCCTTTCCCCCCTATGCAACACCGCTACCTTCTTGCCCCGCTGGCTGCCCTGCTTTTGCTGGCCGCCGCTCCCACTGCCCAGGCCCAGACGACCGGTGCCGTGGGCATCGGCACCACCGCTCCCGACGCCTCGGCCGCGCTGGACATCGTGAGCACGAGCAAGGGCCTGCTGCTGCCGCGCGTGGCCAGCGCCGCCAGCATCCCCAGCCCGGCCCCCGGCCTGCTCGTGTACCAGACCGGCAGCCCGGCCGGCTTCTACTACAACAGCGGTACGGCCGCCGCCCCCAGCTGGCAGCAGCTTGGCACCACCACCAACGGCGACAACCTGGGCAACCACACCGCCACCCGGGATCTGAACCTGGGCAACAACCAGCTGGTAGGCGAGGGCGGCAGCACCGGCCTGACCATCACCAACGGCGGCAACGTGGGCATCGGCATCGGCACCACCACTTCCCCCATCCGGCGCCTCGACGTGAACGGCTCGGGCCTGGTGCGCGGGCCGCTGCGGGTGGGCACCAACGTGGCGGCCGGTGCGCTCGAAGTGGTGGGCGCGGGCGGGGTCGTTACCGGCCTCGACCAACAGCAGCAGGCCAGTGACAGCGGTGGCGGCGGCTTCGACCAGTGGCAGTCGTTCACGGCCGGCCTGACGGGAACCTTGGCCCGGCTCGAACTGCGCATTGGCTCGCCGACAACGCCGGCGGTGGGCAGCGGCACCCTGTTCGTGTATGCCGGAGAGGGCACCAGCGGAGCGCTGCTCACCAGCCAGGCCGTCACGTTTCAGCCGGTGGCCAATGCCTACCAGACCTACGTGCTGACCATCCCCGTGCCGGTGGTAATGGGCGAGAAATACACGTATCGGCTGACGGCTGCCGCCGTAACGACCGGCTGGATTGCCGCGATTGGGAACGACCCCTACGCCGGGGGCCGGGCCAGTCTCGGGCCTACGGTGGATTTAGCGTTCCGAACCTACGTCACCGGGGCACAGCCCACGCCCCTGTTCACGGTGCTGGCCGGCGGCAACGTGGGCATCGGCACTAGCAGCCCCACCCAGCCGCTGGAAGTGGCGGGGCAGGTGTTCAGCAGCACGGGCGGCTTCCGCTTCCCCGACAACACCATTCAGACCACCGCCACCGGCAGTGGCAACTTCATCCAGAACCAGACCAGCGCCGACCAGACCGGTGGCTTCCGGGTGGGCGGCAACGGCACGGTGGGCGGCAACAGCACGGTGGGCGGCAACAGTACGGTGGGCGGCACCAGCACCGTGACGGGCAACAGCACGGTGGGCGGCAACAGCACAGTGGGCGGCACCAGTACCGTGACGGGCAACAGCTACGTGAGCGGCAACGTGGGCGTGGGCACCACCAGCGCCCCCAGCCAGAAGCTGGAAGTGGCGGGGCAGGTGTTCAGCAGTACGGGCGGCTTCCGCTTCCCCGACAACTCCGTGCAAACGACGGCGGGCCTGGCAGTCGGCAGTGCCATTCTCAACCAGGCCACGCTGCAAAGCGGGGCCAGTTTCAACATTTCCGGCAACGGGTACGTGGCCGGCAGCGTGGGCATCGGCACCACGGGCCCCGGCCACCCGCTCGTGGTGCAGGCCACCGCTGCGGGGGGACGGTTGCTGGGCTTCAACAACGCCACCGGTGCCGACAAGTACAACTTCAGCCTCGACCCCAACGGCCTCAACGGCTTGGCGTTGAGCGAGAGCAACGTGGCCGTGCGCCTTTTCGTGCAGAGCGGGACGGGCAACGTGGGCATCGGGACCACCAACCCCGGTGCCCGGCTTGAGGTGCAGGGGGTGGGCAACGTGGGGACGAACAGCTTTGCCTTCTTTCGCCGATTAAACAACGCCGCCAACTCGGGCTTCGTGACCGGCCAACCCAACGACGTGAGCATCTACGCCAGTGGCCCGGTGATGGCTGCCGAGTTCTACGCCACTTCCGACCGCCGCCTCAAGACGGTGGTGGGCCGGAGCGACAACGCCGCCGACCTGGCCCTGCTGACGAAGCTGCGCATCACCGACTACACCATGCGCGACCGGGTGCAGTTCGGTGACCGCGCTTTCAAGAAGGTCATTGCCCAGGAGGTGGAAGCCGTGCTGCCCCAGGCCGTGACCCGCCAAACCGGCTTCCTGCCCGACGTGTACGCCCTGGCCACGACCGTGCAGGCCCTGCCCGGCGATTCGCTGCTCGTGCTCATGCTGCCCGCCGGCCTGCCCGAGGGCGGGGCCCGGGCCGGCCAGCGCCTCAAGCTTCTCGGCGAAGCCGGCCCGGTGCTGGCCACGGTGGCCCACCCCGCCGCTGCCGCCGCCCGCACCATCACGGTGCGCCAGGCCCAGGCGCTGGCCGGGGCCGCCGTGTTCGTCTACGGCCTGGAGCACGCCGACGTGCGGGCCGTGGACTACGAAGCGTTGTCGATGCTGAACGTCTCGGCCACCCAGGAGCTGGCCCGTAAAGTAGCGGCGCTGGAAGCCCGCGCCGCTACGGCCACGGCCGAAGCGGCCACCGCCAAAGCCCAGGCCGCCCAGGCCACCGCCACGCTGGAAACCTTCGAGGCCCGGCTGCGACGGCTGGAGGCTACCGGCGGGCAGGCCCAGCGGTAGGGGCGGTCATCTCTTCGGACCTAGCGTCCTACCACCTATCTTCTTATCTTTCCGCCCCATGAAACTACACCTTACCCTCGCCCTGCTGCTGCCCGCCCTATCGGGCCTGGCCCAGACTACCCTGATCAACGACGGGGCCACGCTCACGGTGGGCGCCGGGGCCACGCTCTACGTGGCCGGCGCGGTGCAGAACAACGCCAACGGTAGCCTCACCAACGCGGGCACCCTGCAGCTCACCGGTAACCTGACCAACGCGGGTACCCTCGCTTCGGCCGGCACGCTGCTCTTCGCGGGTTCCACCAATCAGAACTTCACCCCCGGCGCGGCCACCGTGGCTACGCTGGTGGTCAATAACACCGGGGCCAGCGGGCAGCGTACCCTCACCGTGCCTACCGACCTAACCGTGGGCACGGCCCTGACCCTGCAAAGCGGCCTGCTGCGCACCGACCCCGCGGCCACGCTCACCCTGCCCGACGGGGCCACCCTCAGCGGGGAGGGCCCCGGCCAGTACGTGCAGGGCAACCTGCGCATCGTGCGGGCCGCCGGCAGCGGGGTGCTCGACTTCGGCCACGGCCTGAGCCTGGACCGTACCAGCCTTGGCCAGGTGACGGCCACCCGCGCCGCCGGCCTAATGCTCGACAACGTGAGCCGCACGGCCCTGCCCAACACCGCCGGCAAGAGCATCGACCGGATCTGGACCGTGGAAACCACCACCGCCCCCGCCGCCCCCGTGCCCGTGACCCTGCAGTGGCCCGCCGACGATGACAACGGCCTGAGCAGCTTTGCCCCGGCCCAGGCCTGGCGCTCCCCGGTGCCGGTGACGGCCTGGGCCCCCGTGGGCGCGGCGCAGGCTGCCACGGTCACCACGACTAACCGCAGCTTCTCGTTTGCCACCGCCGCCCTGGGCCGCCTCACCGTCAGCACTGCCAGCGCGACTCCGCTGCCCGTGGAGCTGACGCGCTTCACGGCCGAGGCCCAGGGTGCCGACGCGCTGCTGCGCTGGACCACGGCCTCAGAAACGAACAACGACCGGTTTGAGGTGGAAGCCGGCACCGACGGGCGCACGTTTCGGCGCATCGGCTCGGTGCCCGGCCACGGCACCAGCCCCCAGCCCCACGACTACCAGCTGCTGGACCCGGCCCTGGCCCGCTACGCCGCCAGCACCGTGTACTACCGCCTGCGCCAAGTGGATCTGGACGGCACCGCCCGCCTTTCGCCCGTGCGGGTGGTAGCCGTAGCGGCCACCGGCCTGGCCCTGTTTCCCAACCCCACCACCTCGGCGGCCACGCTTACCGGTGCCCAGCCCGGCGCGCCGGTCACAGTGTATGACGCCGTAGGCCGGCAGGTGCTGGCCGTCCGGGCCGATGCCGCCGGTACGGCCGTGCTGCTGTTGCCGCAGGAGCGCGCCACCGGCGTGTACGTGGTGCGTGTAGGAACCAAAGCTCTGCGCCTGAGCGTGCAGTAAAGGTCTAGCCGGCAGCAGAGGCTGGCGGCCGGGCTCACCCGGTCCCACCCCATACCTACCCGAACGTTCTGCCAGCTTGCTTCGGCCTTATAAAAAAAGCCTTCCCAATAATCGGGAAGGCTTTTTTATAAGGCGGGTTTCGGGTAGACTCTCTTCGCCTACTCGGCGGGCTTACGGTTGCCGGTGTGGCCGTCGCCCTTGTCGCCCTGGCCGGGGCGGCTGGTCTTTTTGGAGTTGTGCTGGTCATCCTGCGACAACGACCGGTTCAGATCCACGGACTGCTCGATCCGGCCCTTCTCGTCGCGGCGGATGTAGCGCTTGTCGCCTTCGGTGGGCTCGTTTAATTCTCGTTTCGACATGGCGGTGAAGAAGTTGGTAGAACGATCCTTCTACGCAGCCGGCGCGCAAAAGGGCTAGCTGCTCCCGCCTTCGCCTTACCGCGCCGGCTCCGTCACCCCGACCATCACCCCGAAGTCGCCGTCGGTCTGGAACCACTGCTGGGCGGGCAGGTAGGTGCGCGACACGTAGCCGTCCAGATACAGCGCGTCGCGGCAGCCGCGCCGCCGGAAGTAGGTCGCGAAGTCGTAGAGGCTGACTTCGCCCTTCGACATGGCAAACAGCACGCGCCCATCGGGCAGCAGGCCCACGCCGTTGCGGACGGTGCGGTTGCGCGAGCCCGGCCGGAATGCCGGGTGAATCTGCCCGCCCAGCACCAGCAGCGGCCCCGACTGGGTGGCGTAGCGGATCTTAGTAGAATACCGAAAGCGCCCGGACTCGCAGATGCCGGCTTGCCGGTCGGTGGTGACGTAAAACACGCCGTTGGGCTTGAGGTAGAAATTACCGGAGCCCGAAGCCGTATCCAGCGGCGCGACGATGCGGCCTGCTTTCACGAACAAGCCCAGCGGGGCGTTGCCCGACCGGTACATGCCCGCATTCGTGGCAAACACCAGCCGCTGCCCCCGGCCGCCGAGCCAGCCGCGCAGGTTCAGCAGGCTGCGCAGCGGCTGGCCGTGGTCGTCCTGCCAGTAGAGCTTCAGCTCCTGCTTTTTCAAATCGACCTCGTAGGCGACGAACGGGTCGGCAGCCGGCGCTGGTGGCAGCAGATAAAGCCCCCCGAAGTAGCCGGCGGCCAGCAACAGGCCGGTCAGGCCCAGATATAGCAGCAGCTTCGGCTTGGGCATGATAGGCACGGATTAAAGCAGTAGTGAGCGGGGCGTGGGGCCTACTTGCCCAGCAGCTTAGCTATGTACTTGCCCACGATGTCGAACTCCAGGTTGACCGTGTCGCCGGCCTGCAGCTGGTGGAAGCTGGTGTGCTCGTAGGTGTAGGGAATGATGGCCACGGCAAAGCCCGTATCGGTGCTCTCGAAACAGGTCAGGCTGGTGCCGTTGACGCTGATGGAGCCCTTTTCCACGGTCACGCGGCCCGCGCCGGGCGCGTGGCGGAAGCGGTACAGCCAGGAGCCGTTCTGGTCCGTCACCGACTCGCAGGTGGCCGTCAGGTCGACGTGGCCCTGCACGATGTGGCCGTCGAAGCGGCCGTTGGCGGCCAGGCAGCGCTCCAGGTTCACCCGCCGGCCGGGTGCCCACTGGCCCAGGTTGGTCTTTTGCAGCGTCTCGTCGATGGCCGTCACCACGTGGGTGCCGGCGGCCGCGTCCACGGCGACCACCGTCAGACACACGCCGTCGTGGGCCACGCTCTGGTCAATCTGCAGCTCGGCCGCGAAGGGCGTGGCGACGGTAAAGTGGCGGTTGGTGCCTTCCGGACGGACGGCGATAATGGTGCCGAGGGCTTCTACAATACCTGTAAACATGGCCGGGACCGGGCGCTAGCGCCGGATTTTTAGAGTTTTGAGCACGTCGTCAATCAGTTGCTGATTGGTTTTGTCGTCGGGGCTGCTGTCCATCGTCTGGAATGCTACGACCAGCACGCCCTCGTTTTCGCCCGACCACGCGCCGAGGTTGTACACCATCTGCTTGTTTTTCTGGCTCAGGGTTTTGGTTTTGCCGCGCAGCTGTTTGCCGTCAGTCAGCTTCAGACTGTAGGGCTTTTCCGACATCTTATAACCGGCCTTGCTTTCGTCCTTGATCAGCTGGGCAATCATGAAGTCAATCACATCGGCGGGGTCGACACCGGTGTATTCCTGGATAATCATGCCCGCGCCGGTGGCATTCATCAGCACCAGCTGCCGGATGCCTTCCTGATCGGTTTCGGCCACCGAAATTTTGGCCGGCAGCTGAAACGTGACCCAGCTGTCCTGAAACGTGCGAACGGTTTTTTCCCGCACTTCCAGGCGCACCGTCTCGCCTTTGGGCGTGGTCACGGTGAACTCCTTGCCCGCTTCCACCTCCATCGGCTGCCCATTGACAACGAGCTGGTAATTGGCGTTATTCCCGGGGGCCTGCTGCGCCCGGGCGGCGGAAGAGCCCAGCCCCAGCCCGGCCACCAGGGTAATGGTAAGCAACCGTTTCAACGTCATATCGGCTTTTAATTCAGAATTAAATAAATCGTGCTACCCATTACTTCCCCCGCCCTTCCACGATTATTTTAATCGTGTAGAGCATCACCCGGAAGTCCATGGCCAGGCTCATGTTTTCGATGTAGAGGATGTCGAACTTGAGCCGCTCCACCATCTGAGCTACGGTTTCGGCGTAGCCGTACTTCACCTGCCCCAGGCTGGTGATGCCGGGCCGCACGCGGTGCAGGTGGCGGTAGTGGGGCGCCACTTTCACGATCTGGTCGATGTAGAACTGCCGCTCGGGGCGCGGGCCCACCAGGCTCATGTCGCCCTTCACCACGTTCCAGAACTGGGGCAGCTCGTCGAGGCGCACCTTGCGCATAAAGCGGCCCCAGGGCGTGATGCGCGGGTCGTGGTCCGACGACAGCGAGGGGCCCATCTTCTCGGCATCCGTGTACATCGAGCGGAACTTGTAGATGCGGAACGGGTGCCCGAGCTTGCCCACCCGCTCCTGGGAGTAGAAGATGGGGCCCGGCGAGGAGGCCCGCACCATAATGGCGGTGAAGGCGTACACCGGCCAGGCCAGCAGCAGAAACAGCAGGGAGCCCACAATGTCCAGCCCGCGCTTGGTCACTTCCTGCCACAGCGGCAGCAGGTCGTGCTTGATTTCGATGAGCGGGGTGCCAAACAGGTGGTTCACCTTCACCGAGCCCAGCAGCATCTGGTAGAGGTCGGGCAGGATGCTCACGCGGGTAGGCGTGCCCTCCAGCAGGGTCAGGATTTCCTGAATCATGCGGTGCTCACTGGGCTCGATGGCAATGACGAGCTGCTCGATGTGCAGCGCCCGGATCAGGGCGGGCAGGCGCTTGTAGGAGCCGTGGGCGGGCAGCTCGGCGGCCAGGGTCTCGTCCACGGTTTCGCCCACCGGCGCGAAGCCCACCAGCCGCAGGCCCAGGTGGCGGCTGGTGCGGGTCAGCTCGTGAAAGGTTTCGCGGGCCAGGGCGTTGGAGCCCACCAGCAGCGTGTTAAAGTAAATCGTGCCGTTGTGCACCAGCCGCTGCACGCTCGTCACGGCCCAGGTGCGCAGCACGGCCGTGATGAAGAAGTGCAGCAGAAAGTAGGCCGTAATGGTCTTGTAGTAGAGCCGGTAGTTGCTCACGCCCTGGTCGTCGAGCAAAAAGGCGAAGAAGATAATCAGCGCCCCCAGGATGGATACGCGGGCCAGCCGGATGATTTCGGACAGGCGCGACTTGCGGAAGATATCCCGGTACTCGCCGATCAGGGCGTAGAGGATCATCCAGAAGGTGGCAATCATGATGGCCCCGCCGGTGAGCGTGAACAGGGCGCCCTCGTTGAACTTGTAGCCCTCGGTCATCTCACTGAGCAGGTATTTGCGCAGCAGAAAGAAGCAGACCCACGCCAAAAGCGCCGCCAGAAAGTCGGCGGCTATGAGCTTCAGTTTTTGAGCGGTGCGAATCAAGTGGGTGCGGGGCAGACCGGCACGGGCCGGCAACAGGTGGTTTTGTGGGTTCGAAGCCGTAGTTTCGCGGCTGATGGTGCTCTAAACAGGCCGCTGGTGCCGTTTTGGAGCCCCGCAAAGGTAGGGCATTAATGCGGAACCGCCGACTGCCGCCTTTCTTTCGCCTATGGCCCGCCCCCTTTCCCCTGCTCATGCACGCTGACAGCTACCGGCACCGCGGCCAGCGCCGCACCCTCGTGGAGGAGCTGCGCCGCAAGGGCATCCGCGACGAGCGGGTGCTGCTGGCCCTGGGCACCGTGCCGCGCCACCTGTTCTTCGAGCCGGCCTTTCAGGAACACGCCTACCAGGACAAGGCCTTTCCCATCGGCGAGGGCCAGACGATTTCGCAGCCCTACACCGTGGCCTACCAGACCGCGCTGCTCAGCCCCCGCCCCCAGGATCGGGTGCTCGAAATCGGGACGGGCTCGGGCTACCAGTGCGCGGTGCTGCTGCAGCTCACGCCCCACGTGTTCAGCATCGAGTTCAATGCCGTGCTCTTCGAGCGCACCCGTCGCCGCCTGGCGGCTCTGCACCAGGCCGCTCACCTGTTCTGCGGCGACGGCTCGGTGGGTCTGCCCCCGCACGCGCCCTTCGACAAGATTCTGGTGACGGCCGGCTCACCTACCATTCCGCGGGCCCTGCTCCAGCAGCTGCGGGTGGGCGGGGCACTGGTTATTCCGGTGGGCAACGAGCAAAGCCAGCGCATGCTGCGCATTACCCGGGAAAGCGAGGCCGGCTTCGTGCGCGAAGAGCTGGAGGAATTCCGCTTCGTGCCCCTGCTGGGCCGGGCCGGCTGGCAGAAGTAACGGCCGCCCTGGCCCGCGGCCCGCGCAAAACCGGCAAACCCGCTAACTTTCCTGCTCGCCATGGTGTTAGCGGCTGCAACGCCCGAACCTACCGTAGTCTTTCCCCACCATTCCACCAAGTTTGACAACACCCATTGTTTCCTTTTCCCTCATCCTCCCATGCTAAAAAAACTACTTCTCCTCTGGCTGCTGACCGGCGCGCTGCTGCGCGGCGCCACGGCCCAAACCTCGCCGCGGAGCTATCCGGAGCATAAGTTCGGCTTCGGGTGCGCCTTCGACAGCGTGCAGCAGGACGCGTTCCGGCGCACGCCGGGCGCCGAGCGCGACTACCGCAACTTCCTGCAGCAGGTGGCGGCCATGTCGGCCACGGAGCAGGCCCGCCTGCTGGCTTTGCCCGACGTGACGGTGCCCGTGGTCGTGCACGTGATTCATACCGGCGGCGCCAACAACATCAGCGACGCGCAGGTGTTCGACGCCATCCGCATCCTGAACGAGGACTACAGCAAGAAAAACGCCGACACCGCCGACGTCATTGCCGCCTTCCGGCCGCTCTACGCCAACGTCGGCTTTAAATTCCGGCTGGCCCAGCGCGACCCGAGCGGCAACTGCACCACCGGCATCACCCGCACCTACTCCACCCAGACCAGCATCGGCGACAACCAGGTGAAGAGCGTCATCCTCTGGGACCAGAGCCGCTACCTCAACATCTGGGTGTGCGACGCGGCCAACGGCGCCGGCGGCTACGCCTACCTGCCCTGCACGGGCGGCTCCGCCGACGGCATCGTGATTCGCAACGCGCAGTTCGCCAGCATCGGCCGCTCCTGCGGCAGCAACTTCTGCAACCGCTCCCTCACCCACGAAGTGGGCCATTACTTCGGCCTGCCCCACACCTGGGGCGGCTCCAACACGCCCGGCCTGGCCAGCAACTGCACCATCGACGACGGCATCGCCGACACGCCCAACACCACCGGCGTGGGCGCCCCGGCCGGCGGCTCGGGCTGCCCGCTGACCAGCGCCCCGTGCGGCGTGCTGGCCAACGTGCAGAACTACATGGACTATTCTACCTGCGCCAAGATGTTTACGCTGGGCCAGAAGGCGGTGATGCGGGCCTCGCTGCTGCTCACCTGCCGCAGCACGCTCACCTCGGCCGCTAACCTGCTCAGCACCGGCACCAACGACGGCTACCAGGCCACGCCCTGCGCCCCAAAAGTAGCGTTCCGGCCGTCCTCGCCGGTTATCTGCGCCGGCAGCACCGTAACCTTCACCGACCAGTCGTACAACGCCGACCTGTCCGCGGCCCAGTATGCGTGGCAGTTTCCGGGCGGGCAGCCCAGCACCTCCAGTTCCCGGCAGCCCACGGTCACCTACCCCGCCGGCGGCATTTACGACGTGACCCTGACCATTACAACGCCCGGCGGCAACGGCAGCAGCACCCAGCAGCAGCTCATTCAGGTGCGCAGCAGCGCCACCGGCCTGCAGACGCCGGTGGTGGAGTCGTTTGAAAACCCCGGCTTTCCGGCCAACTTCACCGCCCCCGACCTGCGCAACTGGGTTTCCAGCTCAACGGCCACGTCGGTGCTGGCCCGCTGGGAGCGGCAAACCACCGCCGTGCCCAGCAATGGCGCGGCTTACGTGCAGGTCCGCAGCCTGGTGCTACCCACCGGCACCGTCACCGACCTGACCTCGCCCAACATCAACCTCAGCGGCGTCAGCGGCTCGGTGGAGCTGACGTTTGACCGCGCCTACGCCCTGCGCTCAGCCACGGCCACCGACGTGCTCCGCGTGCAGTTCAGCTCCGACTGCGGCGCCAGCTGGACCACGTATACGTCTTACTCGGCGGCGGCCCTCTCCACCCAGGGCAGCCAGTATTTCGGCGGCTTTACCCCGGCCACCCCCGGCGACTGGCAGCCGCTCACGGTGCCGATTCCGGACTCCTTCAAGAGCAACGGCTTCCGGCTGCGCCTGCAACTGGTCAGCAACACCGGCAACACCTTCTACCTCGACAACCTGCGCATCGGCAGCACGATTACCGCCGCGCGCCAGGCCGAGCAGGCCGGCATCTACGTGTATCCCAGCCCGCTCACGGCCGCCACGGCCGTGCACTTCCGCCTCGCCACGGCCCAGCCCGTGCAGCTCACGCTCACGGACGTGCTGGGCCGGCAGGTGCTGGCCACCGCACCGCGCACCTACGGGGCCGGCGAGCAGCAGATTGCCCTGGCCCCGGCCGGCCGACCCGCCCTGGCCCCGGGCGTGTACGTGCTGCGCCTGCTCATCAACGGTCAGGTCTACACCAGCAAGGTGCTGGCCCAGTAGCCGCGCCCGCATTTCGTTTGGCTGAAATCCTCGGGGCCCCGCGCCCCGGGGATTTTTGTTTTACGGGCGCGGCGGCCGGTATTCTGGGGCCGGCGGCGTCATTGCGCGGCCCTGCGCCCTATCTTTGCGGCCGTTTATCCCTGACCAAGTAATCTTCGCATGATGCGCAAACAGAAGCCCGTCAAAGACTCGTTCGTAATTATGACCGAGCTAGTGCTGCCCAACGATACCAACACGCTCAACAACCTGATGGGCGGCCGCATGATGCACCTGATGGACATTGCTGCCGCCGTGTCGGCCCAGCGCCACTCCAACCGCATCGTCGTGACGGCCTCCGTCGACAACGTGTCCTTCCGCGACGCCATTCGCCTGGGCAACGTAGTAACCTTGCAGGCCCAGGTGACGCGGGCCTTCAGCTCCAGCATGGAAGTGCACATCGACGTGTGGGCCGAGGACATTCCCAGCGGCACCAAGATCAAGAGCAACGAGGCCTTCTTTACCTTCGTGGCCGTGGATCAGTCGGGCCGCCCGATTGACGTGCCGGAGGCCGTGGCCGAGACGGAAGAGGAAATCCAGCTCTACGACGGGGCCCTGCGCCGCCGCCAGCTGCGCCTCGTGCTGGCCGGCCGCCTCAAGCCCCAGGATGCCACGGAGCTCAAGTCCATGTTCGATATTGAGTAGCCCGGGGGAAGGTGCCCGCTGGGCACAGCCGCGGCAACAACTGAAATATTCACCATACTTCCGTTCCCGGCAACCCGGACCTTTGGGCTACCCAATCGATTGGGCAGCCTACAAAAAATCCTCATGGAGAACACGGGAATGGAGTTGCCGGCGAAAGTGCCGCAGGGCATTAACGGAAAAATGCGTGGGGCCCACGTCGGGCTGCGCACCCCGGACTTCGAGGGTACGATTCACTGGTACACGGAAAAGCTCGGCTTTCGCATCCTCAAAAAATGGGCGGTGGGAGATTTGCAGCTGGCTTTCCTCGCGCCGGCGAATGATGACAACTTCTGGCTGGAGGTGCTGAGCGGGGGCCTACCAGGCGCGCCGCCCAACCCCGCCCACCCGATTGGCTCGGGCTTCCAGCATCTTTGCCTGGAAGTGAACAACGTGGAGGAAACACTGGCGGCCCTGCGGGAAAAAGGCGTCCCGGTTGCCCGCGAACCGTTTGACGTCCCGCCCATTGGCAAGCGGTGCGGCTTTATCACCGACTTACACGGCAACGTCATCGAGTTTGCCGCCAACCTCGCCTAAGCGGCGAAAAGCTGCTTTACGGGTAGCTAAGTGTCCTTGCCAAGCCGTAAATTGTCCGGCGCACAGGTATCGACGGGGCCTGATGAAGCAGCCGGCCCCGACTTTCAACCTAAGCCACTAATTGAACCGATGGAACAGCAGCAGGCATCACTGGCTTTTTTTCAGAACTTCTACACCAACGTGTCGCTCTACGTGGTGCCCGAGCCGGCGGCGGCTACCCCGCCGGAAGCCCCGGTGGCAGTACCAGCCGCTCCTGCCGCCGTGGTGGCTCCGGCCGTGGTAGCGCCGGTGGCGGCAGTCAGCGCGCCGCCCGCCCAGCCCGCTCCGGTTTCGCCCACGCCCGTAGCGGCGCCAGCCCCGGCCGCCATTCCGATACCGGGCAAGCTGCCTTCCCTGGCCGGGCTTACCCCGAAAGCGCCGCCACTGCCGCCGGCCCCACCAGCAGCCGTAGCGGCCCCACCCGTCGTGGCCCCGCCAGCCGAGCCGGCGCCACCCCAGCGCACGGCCCCGCCGCTCACCCAGACGCCGTATTCGACGCTCGGCCGCAATGCCAACGGCCTGGTGATTCTGGTGCGCATGGACGCGGTAAAGTTTCAGCGGCTGCCCAAAAACGTGTTTCTCAACAACCTGCTCAAGGCCATCCGGCTGATTGTGGAAGACGTGGTGCTCATCAACGTGGAGTCGCACCTGCCGGTGGCGCTGAGCACGCTACGTCAGAAGCTGGCGGCCAAGCAGGTCATCGGCTTCGGCAAAAACCTGCTCGACGTGGCCGTCTACAAAACCCAGCTCTACGAACCCGTGCTGCTGGTCAACGACGTGGCCTATCTGCCCGCCGCCGAAATCGAGCTGCTCGAAGAAGACAACAGCCGCAAAAAGCTCCTCTGGCAGGCCATGCAGCGGATGTTTCTGGCGTAGGGACTTGGTTATTGGGTCTTGGGAACTTGGTTTTTTGTTCTGACATCCTGGATGCTGTGCTTGGCGCAGAAATCGGCCTTGGCTCCAGCGGCCAGCCCGGGGTAAAACACAAAGCCCTTTACCGTTGTGCGGTAAAGGGCTTTGCTCATTTTAGGGCGTTTAGCTGGGGTGAGGAGGAGGAAGCTTTTACGTCGCCGCCCGAAGCGCAGCAGGCCCAAGCTGTCAGAACCACAACCAAGGCCCCAAGCCCCACCGACCAAGGCCCTACTTCAACACCGATGCCAGCTTGGCTTCCAGGGCCTCGCCGCGCAGGTTTTTGTCGATAATGCGGCCCTGCGGGTCGAGCAGAATCGATAGGGGAATGGATTTGACGCCGTAGGTCTGGCCGGCGGCGCTTTCCCAGCCTTTCAGGTCCGAGACGTGGGTCCAGGTCAGGCCGTCGGCGGCAATGGCCTTAAGCCACTTGGCGCGGTCCTGGTCGAACGACACGCTGTAGATTTCGAAGCCCTTGTCCTTGAAGCGCTTGTAGGCCTTCACCACGTTGGGATTTTCCTGGCGGCAGGGGCCGCACCAGGAGGCCCAGAAGTCAATCAGCACGTACTTGCCGCGCAGGCTGCTCAGGGCCACGGTTTTGCCGTCCGGGGAAGCCAGGCTGATTTCGGGCGCTACCTCCCCCCGGGCCGTAGCCCGGAGCGGGTCGAGGCGGGCCACCAGGGCCTTGGTGTAGCGCGACTCGGGCATGGTTTTCTTGAACTGATTGGCCATCGAGTCGGCGAAGGCGAACTGCTCGTCGGGGTTGAGCAGGTTGCCCACCACGAAGGCCGACACCACCGACTTCGGATTTTGCCGCACCAGCCGCTTCATATCGGCGGTGGCAGCCGCCTGCACGGCGAAAAACTTGTCCTTGAGCAGCTGCATCGAGTCGGTGCGGCCGGCGGAGGCATTCACGCCGTAGCGCTGCTCCACGCCCGCCATCTGCTGCTTCGACTGCAGCAGGCCGCCGTTGAGCTGCTGCCACAGCTCCGAATCCTTGGAGCCCTTCACCGTGTAGTGGTCGGTGAGCTTGGTGGCGTCGCCGGTGAGCTGCACTTTGCTTTTGTTGTCGAGGGCCAGCAGCACCTGGTTGGCATCGTTGATTTTTACCTGGTAAAGACCGGCCTCGGTGGTGGTGCCGCGCAACGTGAACTTGCCCTGGGCGTCGGTAGTGGCCGTGTCGCGGGGAATAAACTGGGTTTCGCCCATCTCCGTCAGGTACACCTTGGTCCCGGCCGGGGCGTTGGTCAGCTGTCCGCTCACCTGGTAGCCGGCGGTGCTGGAGCTGGGGTTAGCTCCTTTGTTGCAGGCGTTGGCCATGGCCAACACGCTTCCTATCAGCAGAAAACTCTTCATAGTTCGTGGTTTCATCTCGGAGTACGGGCAAGCTACGGGCTTACAAACCGTTAAGGAAAGCGGGGTTTGAGGCTGCAAATTGCCGATTTGCCCCGGATTGCGAAAATGCCGGGCCCGGAAGCAGCTTGGAAGCGGCGACTTAAGCGGCACGGCAGCCCTGACAAAACCCCAAAAGCGGCGCATGGTTCCCACAAACCGGGCAAAGCGCGCCGCCGCTATGCGGGCCCTGCGGCGGTCCAGGAATTGCCAGTTCGGTCCAGTCCAGCGCCAACGCGCGGCGCAAGCGCCCCTGCTCCACTTCCAGCCTTTCTTTAAGCAGCTTATGGCAACAGCCTAGCCAGCTGCTGCTCCAGCGCCTCCCCGCGCAGGTTCAGCGCCACGACGCGGCCCTGCGGGTCGAGCAGCACGGTGTGGGGAATGGTAACCACGGCGTAAGTCAGCGCGGCCCGGCTTTGCCAGCCCCGCAGGTCCGATACCTGCGGCCAGGGCAGCTGGTCGGCGGCAATGGCCCGGGTCCACTTGGGCCGGGATTCATCGAGCGAGATTCCGTAGACCTGCCAGCCGCGGGCGTGGTAGCGGTGGTACAGGCGCACCAGCCGGGGATTTTCCTGGCGGCAGGGCCCGCACCAGGAGGCCCAGAAATCCAGCAGCACGTACTGCCCGCGCAGGCTGCTCAAAGCCACCGGCCGGCCGTCGGGACCGGGCAAAGCCAGCTCCGGGGCCACTTCGCCTACGGTCGTGGCCTGCCGCACGGCGCGGTGCAGCAGCAGAGACTTGGTGTAGCGCGAGACCGGCTGGGCCCGGGCCAGGCGGGTGGTGAGCGAGTCGATGGGCGCGTGCAGTTCGGGGTTGGCCTTCAGGTAGTCGGTGAGGTAGGCCGCCACGTAGGATTCGGGACGCGGGCGGGCCAGGCGCAGGGTGCGGGTGGTGAAGTCGCGCCAGATGCGGTTCCAGGGTTCGGGGCCGGCTTCCGGCGCCCCGGCGGGCTGCTGCTGCAGCGCGGCGGCCGTGGCTTCGTAGTGCGCCCGGAGAGCCAGAAACTGCTGCAGGTACCGGGCCGCCGCCGAGCCGCTGACCCGCTCGGTGGCCGTGGGCCGGGCCAGGTCGGCGGTGAGCTGTACCCGCCGACCGTTTTCCAGGGGCACGAGCAGCAGGTCCTGTTTTTTGTCGGGGGTGAGGCCGTACACGGTGGGCTCCGCCACCCGGCCGCGCAGCACGAAGCGGCCGGCCGCGTCCACCCGCACCGAGTCGGGGTAGCGCAGCCGGGTGCCCACCGCCTCGCGCAGGTACAGCCAGGTATCCGGCGCGGCGTTGGTGAGGGTGCCGCGCAGCTCGTAGCCGGCGGGGGCGGCGGCGGCCTGCTCCGGTGCGTCCGGCCGGCAGGTCGCCAGGCTCAGGGTTAGCAGCAAGCCGCAGAGGGGCTTCATATAAGGAGACATCAGAGACAGGATTAAAAACCGGCGCCGGGGCGCACGAGTCGCCTGGCGCGCGGTAGCACGGCGTTGCCGACTGGACTCCCCTTTACGGCAGTCGGGAGACTGGCGGCCGGCGTTCGACTGGAAGCCACGCTTCGCTTGAGACTTTCGCCAGCGTGCTTACCCGTTTGCTTCCGGTTTTGAAAAAACCAAAAGTGGAAACAAAACCGCCGGCCCGAAAACAAAAAGCTCCCGGGCGCCGGGAGGCGGACGGGAGCTTTTTACCGGGTTCCTGACCGGCTTACGCGTCGAGCTGCTGGCGCAGCAGCTGGTTGGCCAGCTTGGGGTCGGCCTTACCGCCGGTGAGCTTCATCAGCTCGCCCATAAACATGCCGGTCAGACTCTTTTTGCCGGCGCGGTATTCCTCCACCTTGGCCGGGTTGGCGGCGAGTACCTGCTGAATCATGGCTTCCAGGGCCCGCGCGTCCGACTGCTGCAACAGGCCCTGGGCCTCGGCAGCGGCGGCGGCCGTCTGGGTCGGGTTATCGAGCAGGTAGGGAAAGAGCTGCTTGGCCGCCACCGAATGGCCCACCTTGTTCTCGTCGATGAGCTGGATGATGTCGGCCAGGTGCCGGGGCGTGAGCGGGAAGTCGCTCAGGGCCAGGGCCCGCTCATTGAGGTAGGATTTCACCGCGCCCTGCACCCAGTTGGCCGCGGCCTTGGCGTTGGGCGTGAGCCGCGAAATCTGGTCGAAGTACAGGGCAATATCCTTCTGGTCGGTGAGCACCGTGGCGTCGTAGTCCGACAAACCCAGCTCGCCGGTGAAGCGGGCGTAGAGCTGCTGGGGCAAGGCCGGCAGGCTGGCCTGCATCTCGTGCAGCCACTCGTCGCTGATGATGAGCGGCGGCAGGTCGGGTTCGGGGAAGTAGCGGTAGTCGTTGAGAGTTTCCTTGCTGCGCTGCCCGTTGGTGGTGCCGGTGGCGGCGTCGAAGCCGCGGGTTTCGCTGTCGACGATGCCGCCGGCCTCCAGAATTTCAATCTGCCGCTCGATTTCGTACTCGATGGCGCGCTGCACGTTGCGGAAGGAGTTCATGTTCTTGACCTCCACCTTGGTGCCAAACTGGGCCGCCCCGTGCAGCATCACCGACACGTTGGCGTCGCAGCGCAGGGAGCCTTCCTCCATGTTGCCGTCGCAGATGTCGAGGTAAACCACCAGCTTCTTAATTTCGGAGAGGTAGGCGTAGGCCTCGTCGGCGTCGCGGATGTCGGGCTCACTCACGATTTCGATGAGCGGCACGCCGGCGCGGTTCAGGTCCACGAGCGTTTCCACCTCCCCGGCCAGGTGCATCGATTTGCCCGCGTCTTCCTCCATGTGAATGCGCGTGACCCCGATTTCCTTTACCGAGCCGTCCTGGAGGCGAATCGGGACGTGGCCGGCGGTGCAGATCGGGGTTTTGTCCTGGGTGATCTGGTAGCCCTTGGGCAGGTCGGGGTAGAAGTAGTTTTTGCGCGCGAACAGGTTGTCGCGGGTGATGTGGCAGTTGGTAGCCAGGCCCATTTTCATGGCAAACTCCACCGCCGTGCGGTTCACGCGGGGCAGCGTGCCGGGGTGGCCCAGCGTGATGACCGAGAGGTTGTTGTTGGGCAGGGCGCCGTATTCATTCTCGTCGGCGGAGTACATCTTGCTGTGCGTGAGCAGCTGGGCGTGTACTTCGAGGCCGATAACGGGCTGGTATTTGGCTTTTATTGCTTCGTCCATATCAATCAGAGTGAGCCGGAGCGGCGGGTTCGGGCCGCAATGCAGCCGCAAGATAAAAACTATCCGCCGCCCCGGCCGGACAAAAAAACCGGGCCGGCAAGCGGCCGGCCCGGTTTTGCGGGTGCTGGAAGGAGCCGGCGCGCCGGCCGCCGCCGGGCGCGTAAGCGCCCGGGCGGACAGCTAGTCGTTGAAGACGGGAATGTAGGTGGACTGGAAGTTGTTGCCGGCGCGGTTGTAAGCCTCCAGCAGCTTGTGGTTTTGGGCGTTGTAGGCCGCAATAAAGCCGTTGAAGGTATCGGCGTCGTGCTTGGTGAGGTGGTCCTTCTGCTCCATCAGCTCGGTCATCTGCTTGAACTGGTTGCCGGTCCAGATCAGGTAGAACTTGGCGAAGTCGCGGGCGGCGTCGCGGTACTGCAGGTCTTTGCCGCGGAAGGCGGGCACGGCGTTCAGCTCGGTCAGGGCCTTGTCGGTTTCGGTTTCGAGCTGTACC
>Ga0247729_10000297_pt1 | contig 21652 bp, 13 predicted proteins | sample UWRJL133311R2_FD_180958 | JGI IMG/M metagenome (GOLD analysis project Ga0247729, IMG submission 180958) | Plant litter microbial communities from Arlington Agricultural Research Station in Wisconsin, United States - UWRJ-L133-311R-2 | ecosystem: Environmental > Terrestrial > Plant litter >... | reverse complement strand
GCACCCTCTTCAGCGGAGATTACATCTGCCATGTACTCACTCCTTCGACATCGTCAATCACGGCACACCCGAGCAGGCGGTAACCGCCCCGAACCCCCGGTGAGTTGAATGCGCATCCTCGATGCACAAATTGAAGTTATGCCAACTCCGTCTGTGCGACAACGGATAGAACTACCCATGTTCCCGCCCTCGCGTTCGAGGTGCCCCTTGGTATGCTCTGAACATCTGTCAATCACACGCGTGCTCCGCAACGCCTGATCGTGAGGACCTGCGATGAGCGAAGCCGTCGTTATGACCGGATCCCTGGTACGCGTCTCGATCGTGAGCGAGGGTCGCCGACTCGACGTGGGGGTGCCCGCACAGGTACCGCTGATCGAGCTGATGCCGGGCTTCGCCCGCAGCCTCGGCGTGCTCGACCCCACTCTCTCGCACGGCGGCTACGCACTGCACCGGGCCGAGGGCGTGGTGCTCGATGTGAGCCGCAGCCTCGGCAGCCAGGGAGTGCACGACGGCGAGCTGCTCACCCTCGTGCGCGGCGGCCTGATCGCCGAGCCGCGCGTCTACGACGACGTGGTCGAGGCGGTCATCGACGCCACCGCCTCCCAGCACAGCGAGTGGACACCGAAGGACAGCGCGCGCACCGCCCTCGCCATCAGCCTCAGCTTCCTCGCCCTCTGCGCGGTGCTGCTCGTCACCTCCGGACCGAGCTTCGGCATCGGCGCCGTCATCGCCGGCAGCGGAGTCGTGCTGCTCATCACCACCTCCGCCGTGCTCACCCGCATCGGCCAGCCGGAGGCCGGTCACGCGCTCGGACTCGCCGCCGCGCTGTTCGGCGCGATCGCCGGGTTCCTCGCCGTTCCGATCGAACCGATCTGGGGCTGGCCGCTCGCCGCCGCCGGACTCGGCGCGGTGATCGTGGGCGGCGTCGCCCTCGCCTTCACCAAGAACGGCCCGGAGGTGCACCTCATCCCGATCGCCTTCGGAATCGTCGTGGGCATCACCTCCACCATCGCCGCGCTCTTCATGCCCGGCGAAGCCGCGCCCTACGCGATCATGATCGCGCTGATCGCCACCCTCTCCAACGGGCTCCCCTGGCTCGCCCTCAGCTCCACCCGCATCCGGGTGATCTCGCCGCAGAGCGACGTGGAGGTGTTCGCTCCCCCTGTGCCGATCGACGCGGACGACATCCGCCGCCGCGCGGCCGCCGGCCAGCGCGTACTGGTCTCGATGCGCATCGCTCTCGGGCTCGCCTCGCTGCTGGCCACTCCGCTCGTCGCCGCATCCGGGGCGACGGGGGCGATCCTGTGCACGCTCGCCTTCGCCGGCATGATGTTCCAGTCGCGCCAGGCCTACGCCCGCATCGGCGTGCTCGTGGTGATGGTGCTGGGTGCCGCCGGACTCGCGGTCACCGGCCTCAGTGTCTCGGCCGCCAACCCCGACCTGCGGGCACTGCTGCTCACGCTGCTGCTCGCCACCACCGCGATCCTCGTGACCCTCACGCTGCTCAGCCCGAAGGCGCGACTGCGGCTGGCGCGGCTGGCGGACAGCGTCGAGCTGTTCATCCTCGCCCTCCTGCTGCCGCTCGGCGTAGCGACCGCCGGGCTCGTGTAACCGATGGCGACCAAGAAGGACCTCATCGAGGCGCAGGGCTTCAGCCGGCGCCGACTGCTCTCCGCGTTCACCAGCGGTGCCCCGGGCGGCAAGGAGCTGGAGCCCGCCGCTCCGCTGCGCGCCGTGCTCGCCGGGGTTGTGCTCTCGGCCATGGTGATCCTCGCCGGGGTCTTCTACGGGCTGCTCCGCCCCGGGCTCCCTGCCGGGTGGGAGGACAACACCCTCGTACTGGTGAAGGACAGCGGCGCGCGCTACCTCTCGATCGACAGCGTGCTCTATCCCGTGATCAACACGGCGAGTGCACGGCTGCTGATGCCCTCCGGCGACTTCAAGGTGGTCACCACCGACAAGGCCACCCTCGACGGCATCGAGATCGGCTCCACGATCGGCATCCTCGGCGCTCCGGACGACATCCCGGGGCCCGACGCGCTCATCAACGACGACTGGACCGCCTGCGTGGCGCCCGACGCCACGACCTCGCTGGCGCTGCCGAAGAACCGGATCGCGACCCCGGTGGACGAGGCGTCCGTGGTGGAGCTGAACGACCGCCTGTACGTCGTCGCCGGGGACACCCGGTACGAGGTCGCAGCCGAAGACGCGGACGCGGTTCTGCGCGCTGTCGGCTTGAACGCGGCATCCGCAATAGAGGTCGACGACCGCTGGCTCAACCTCTTCGACGAGGGCGAATCGTTCACCCCGCTCGTCACCAGCAACGCGGGCGACGCACTGTCGGGCACCGATCTCACCATCGGCACCGTCGTGCACCAGACCGGCGACCCGGACGACACGCGCTACCTCATCACCGCCGACGGCAAGCTCGCCCCGCTGAGCCCGCTCGCCTACCAGCTATACCTGCTCGGATCGGGAGCGCTGCTCGGCGGCGAGCAGGACGAGAGCCCGGCCGAGCTGCGCAAGCTCACCACCACCGAGGCGGCCGGCGGCATCGACTGGCCGGAACAGCCGCTCGCGGCACTGCCCCTCGACTCCACGGCCTGCGCGGTGCTCGGCCACAACGACGCCGGCGAGCCGACCACCCGCTTCGCCACCCTCGTCGACGACGAGCGCGAGGTCGCGGAGGGCGTCGACGTGAGCGTCGGCGGCGGAGCGCTCGTGCGTGTCGGCGGCTCCAGCGCCGACGGCGCCGGACTGGTCTACCTCGTCGACGAGTCGGGAACCGCCTACCCGGTACCCGGCGCAGACGCCGACCTCGTCGGGCGGCTCGGCTACGACACGCGTGACGTGTCGCTCGTCCCCTCGGCCTGGCTGCAGTTCATGCCCGCCGGCCCCGAGCTCACCGTGGACGCCGCCGGCTCCTCGCCCGAACCCGCGGTGGCGGTCGGCAAGTGAGACCGGCACGCGTGCCGCGCCTCGCGGCCGGTGTGATCGTCACCCTGCTGGCGGCCGGCGTGCTCACCCTCGCGCCGGCGACCGCGCCCACGGCCTTCGCCGCCGGCGAGTGCGAGCCGGGCAACCCGCAGTACACCAGTGATGTGCCCTCCGCGCTCGCGCTGCTGCAGGCGCAGAAGACCTGGACCCGCGGCACCGGCACCGGGGTGCTGGTCGCGGTCGTCGACTCCGGCATCGATGCCAACAACGTGCACCTGCAGGGCGCCGTGGTGGGCGGACGCGACTTCGTGCTCGACGGCGAGAACGCCGAGGGCCTCACCGACGCCTACGGCCACGGGACGGCGATCGCCGGGGAGATCGGCGCCCGCGAGTACCCCGAGTCGGGTGTCATCGGTCTCGCCCCGGCCGCCGACCTGCTGTCGGTGCGCGTCTTCCGCGGAATCGACGACGAGTCGGTGCGGCTGGGCTTCGGGCCCTCCACCGCCCGACTGGTCGAGGGGATCCGCTACGCCGCCGACGCCCAGGCCCAGATCATCAACGTGTCGATCAGCGACTTCCAGGCGTCCGCGGAGCTCGAGGCGGCGGTGGCCTATGCCGAAGCCAGCGGCAGCCTCGTGGTGGCCAGCGCCGGAAACCGCGACACCGCCGTCGACACGTCGGACGGTCCGCGATACCCGGCCGCCTACCCGGGCGCACTCGCGGTGAGCGCGACGGACGACAGCGGTGTCGTCACCGAGGCGTCGATCCACGGCGAGCACGTCGAGATCGCCGCCCCCGGGCAGAACGTGCTGACCACGGCCACCGGCGCGGGAGACTGCCTGTACGCGGCCGAGGCGCCGTCGACCAGCTACGCCACCGCGTACGTGAGCGCGGCCGCCGCGCTGGTCGCCGCCGCGCACCCGGAGGAGACCCCGGCGCAGTGGAAGTACCGCCTGACGGCCAGCGCGGTGCGCAACAACCCGGACGCCCGCGACGACAACGCCGGATGGGGCATCGTGCAGCCCTTCGACGCGATCAACCTGGTGGCCGGCGCCACCACCCGCGGGCCGGAGAACCCCGACCCCGCCCTGGACAATGCGGATGCGGGGCTGCAGCAGGCGACCATCGTCGTCGAGCCCGACCACAGCGAGTCGCCGTTCACGGTGACCCGGGAGGCGACCGTGGTCGTGATCGTGGCCTCACTGACTCTGCTCGGCACCATCGCGGTGATCATCGTGTTCCGGCGCCGCAGGAAGCTCGCCGCTGGGCCGGATGACGACGACGACACCCGCGCCGCACCGCCGGCACGGCCGGGGCTGCTCGGCAGCTGAGCGGGCGCCGCGAGGGCGGCGTCAGTGCAGGACCGGGTCAGGGCACGACCGGGTCAGCGCACGACCGGGTCAGGGCACGACCGGGTCAGGGCAGGATCGCGACCACGATCGTGACCAGTCCGACGACCGAGACGACGCAGGCGAGGGCGAATCCGCCGACCGCCACGATTCCGATGGTGCGGGAGCGCTTGCCGACCGAGGGCATGGACGGCGCGGGGGCGCGCGTGGCGTCGGCACCGAGCGGCGGGGCCACCACGGCGGGCGGGACCGGGGCGATCGGGCGCGGCGCGTAGCTCGCGACCGCCCCGGGCCCGACGGCGTCGACCGGCGCGGCCCCGAATCCGGGCTCCACCGGCGGCAGGGTGATGCGGCGGCGTCCGCGGCGTGTGCCCGTGCTCGCCGAGGGACGACTGGCGCTCTTGGCGGCCGGCCGTTCGGCGGTCTCGTGCGCACGGGCGACGATGACCGTCGCCGCGTGGTCGTCACCGCCGTCCGCGGCGTCGGGGGCGTGGGACACGATGACCGTGCGTTCGTCGTCGTGGCCGGCCGGGGGGCCGGTGCGGTCGACGATGGTGGTGCGCTCGTCGTCGTCCACTGGCGGCGACGTGCGCTCGACGATCGTGGTGCGCTCGTCGTCCACCGGAGGTGACGTGCGCTCCACCAGAGTGGTGCGCTCGTCGTCGGGCTCGGGCGGCGCGGTGCGGTCGACCACCGTCGTGCGCTCGTCGTCCTCGGTGCCGCGCGCGGCATCCGCTCTCTCGACGACGGTGGTGCGCTCGTCGTCGTCGTCCGACGGCCGCAGGGTGGGGAGTTCGCTCATCGCCGGGCCTCAGACCTGGATGGTGGTGTCGTCGAGCGAGGGGTCGGCGAGGCTGCCGCGCTGCCCGCCCAGGCCGGTGGAGTACTCGCCGTCGGGCTCGCTGCCTCCGGAGACGACGTCGATGACGAGCACCGAGATGTTGTCGCGCCCGCCGGCGAGGTTGGCGCGCTGCACGAGCGCGCCCACCACCGACTCGGGCGTGCCGCCCATGGTGAGGGTGGCGCGGATGCTCTCGTCGTCGAGCTCGGAGCTGAGGCCGTCGGAGCAGATGAGCAGGCGTTCGCCGTTGGTCACCGGTACCAGCCAGCTGTCGGCGGTGCTGTCCGCCGCCCCGATCGCGCGCGTGATCACGTTGCGCTGCGAGAAGGTGGCGAGGTCCTCCTGGCGCATCTCGCCGCGGTCGACGAGCTCCTGGCCGAGCGAGTGGTCGATGGTGAGCTGCTCGAGGTCGCTGCCGTAGTGGCGGTACACGCGCGAGTCTCCCACGTTGAAGACGAGCCAGTGCGGTTCGCCCTCGTGCTCGATCAGCACCGCGCCGGCCACCGTACTGCCGGCCCCGCGCTTCGTCGCCTCGGCGACGATGGCGACGCCGGCGTCCGCCGAGACGAGAGAGTCGCGGATGCCCGCGAGAGTTCCGAAGCCGGCTCCGGCGAGCGGGCGGAACGCGTCGACGACCGCGGCGCTCGCCAGGTCGCCCGCGTCGTAGCCGCCCATGCCGTCGGCGACGAGGAAGACGGGAGAGGCGACGAGAACGGAGTCCTCGTTGACCTCGCGCTTGCGGCCCACGTCGGTGAGCACGGAGACGGAGAGCCGCACGGGGCCCACCGAGATGGCCTGCGCGGCGCTCACGAGCCCTGCTCCTCCTCGAAGCTGACGGCCATTCCGACCTTGCCGAGCAGGAAGCGGGACTGCAGCGGCACCGTCTGGTCGACGTCGATGAGGTTCTCGCTGCCGTCGGCCTCGATCACGATCACGCCGTTGGTGGAGTGCAGGTCGGTGAGTGTCCACGCGCCGTCGACGAGGTCGAGGCGCGCGTGCGTCTTCGAGAGGGTCTTGGACGAGTCGGGGATGGCGATCGCCTGCACGTCCATCTCGCCCGACGACGGGTTGCGGCCGAGCACCACCTTCGACGCGGTGAGGGAGGCGACGAAACCGTCGTCGGTGCGCAGCTTCCACGGGACGACCGGGCGGCGGTCGACCACGATCGTGTTGTCGAGGTCGTCGTCGCCCCCGTTGTCGGGCGCGAAGAACGCCGGGGTGCTCGACGGCGCGGGCGGCGGGCTCGACGGGGTGGGGGCGGGCACGAAGACCGGTGCCGCCGCCGGGGCGGCGGGCGGGGCGGGAGGAGCGACCGGAGCGGATGCGCTCGGCGGCAGCCCGATCGACGGAGGGGGCACGATGAAGCCGCTGTCGACCGGGGGTGCCGGAGGACCGGCGGGCGTGGGCGGTGCCGGTGGGGCGGGCGGCGCGGCGGCGGCCGGGACCACCGGCGGTGCGGGCGGCGGCGGCGGGGTGGTGGCCGCCGTCGGAGCGGGCGGCGTCGCGCTGGCGGGCGCGGCGCTCGGCTGCGGCGGCGCCGGCTGCGCGGCCGCGGTGCCCGGCTGCGCCCACGGGTTCTGGATGAGTCCGGCGGCCGGCGCGGGCGGCGCCGTGCTCGGTGCCGGCGGGAGCGACGGCGCGGCGGCCGGAGCGGAGAAGGCGGGACCGGGGGCCGCGGCGGGGGGCGGCTGCACCACGGGGAGCGCGTAGCCCGAGGCGTCGGAGGCGGCCGGCGCGAACGGTGCGGCGGCCGGTGCGGGGGGAGCGCCGAGCGGACCGCTGGGCTGCGAGGGGGCGTCGCCGCTGGCGAGCCCGCCCTCGACACGGCGGTCGTCCACACCGGCCAGCGCGGGCGTCGCACCCCAGGCGAGGATGCTGGCCCACACCGGAGGCAGCACCACGGCGAGCACGGTCATGCCGACGCCGCGTCCGAGCTGCACATTGATGCGGTGCACGGCGGTGATCTTGAGGTAGAGGCCGTAGAGGTTCACGACGGGGATGAAGTAGTAGACCACCGACCACCCGGGAACGCCTCCGCGGGTGAGGATCTCCATCTCGTTGAGGATGGGCACCCAGCCGCGCCACGACTCCGCCCCGAGCTTCGCGAACAGCTTCGAGAGCGCGAGCGCGTACCAGACGTAGTAGAGCACGCCCACGAGGCCGCCGACCAGCGAGAGGGTGGCGCTGAGCTGCAGCACCGCTTCGGCATCGTTGGTCATCGTGTCTTCTCCTTCGGACGGAACAGTGACAGGCTCGCGGCGAGAACGGCCCGCGGTGTGAAGTGGCGCAGGAACGACGACAGGTTCACCGCAGCCTTGATTCTCTCGAACAACGTGCTCGATTCGGCGAGGCTCGCGCGTTCGGCGTCGACGAGCGCCCACGCGGCGTCCGCCGATTCCCGGGTGGGCGGATGCTCCGCGAAGACCGCTGCGTCGACCGCTGCGGCCAGGCGCATGGCCGGGTCGCGACCGACCGCCTCGGCGATCGACTGCCGGGTCGCCCCGAACGGGACGTCGACGCGGTGGTCGGAGTAGCCGTCGATCAGCTCGTCCCAGGCGCCGACCACACGCACCTCGGGCACGGGCTCCGCGCGACGGCGGCGCCGGCGGCTGCCCTTGATGAAGAGCAGGAACAGCAGCGGGAGCAGCAGAAGGAACAGCGCGAGCACCCCGGTGCCCACCGCGGCCAGGATCGGCAGCAGGGCGGCCAGCCAGCCGGCCTCGTCGTCGTCGTCGACGGTAGACCCCTCGGAGTCGTCGCGCTGCGCGGGCGGCGGATCGAGCACGTCGCTGCGCGACTCCTCGGGCACGGTCGGGTTCTCCGGCAGCTGCTCGCCCTCGGTGACGTCGATCGGCGTCACGCTGTACTGCGGGCTCACGTCGAAGGGCACCCACTCGCCGGTCGAGGTGGACTGCACCTCGACCCAGGCGGTCACGTTCGCTCCCGTGCAGACCCCGTCCGAGCAGGGGGCGACGGACGGCAGCTCCTCCTCGGTCGAGAGGCGCGCGCCCACCACGACCCGGGAGTCGAAGCCGAAGTACCTCGCCAGCACGGCGGCGGCCGCGGCGAACTGCTCGTCGTCGCCGACCGCGGAGACGAGCACCTCGTCGGTGGCGTCCGGTCCGGCGCTGCGCTGCTGGTCGCCGAGCTGGGCGAAGAGCTCCTCGAGCCGCGCGGTGGAGTGGCCGGCGTAGGAGCTCTGGAAGACGTAGCCGCTGGTGGCCTGCAGCGCCGAGATCCACGGCGTGGAGGACTCGCCGTCGGTGAGCGCGTGGCTGAGGTAGCCGCGGTCGCGCAGCCGCGTGATCAGTTCGGCGAGGCCGTCGCCGGTGCGCGGCACGTCCTGCGCCTCGACCCAGTCGGCGAGCTCGGAGTAGTCGTTCTCGGAGACGAGCGGCTGGCCGCCCCCGCCCTCGCCGAGCTCGGCGCCCGCGGCGTCGCGCTGCACCTCGATGCGGTAGCTGTCGCCCGCCTCGAGTCCGTAGCCGCCGTCTGCCCGCTCGGCCACGTCGACTGCCGCGGCATCCGTCGCATTCACGTAGAAGCCGTCGGTGAGCTGCTCGGCCTTGCCGCCGGTGAAGGAGGGTGCGGCGTCGAGAGTGCCGGGCACGGGGAACCAGACGCCGGAGTAGCCCTCGCCGATGGTGACCGTGAGCGGCACTCCGCCGGGAGCGCCGTCGCCGGGGAGCCTGCTGTAGAGCTGCTCGCCGTCGCTGCCGCCGGCCCGGAAGACCTCGCCGTCGTAGTTGCCGAGCGTCGCGATGCGCACGCGGTCGATGCCGGTGGTGTCGCCGCTGACGGTGAACAGGGTGTCGTCGTAGGAGCCGCCCTCGAAGTTGGAGCGGTAGACGCCGAGCGGGCTGGCCTGCTTCTGCACGATGAGCAGCGGATCGACGGCCTCCCGCAGAGCCTCCCGGGACGACCAGCCGGCCGCGGTCGGCGCGAGCACGAGCCCGCCCACCACGGCGGCGACGACGAGCACCACGCCGAGGGCCTGGCGGCGTGCGGCCACCCAGCGCGAGTGGCTGCCCTGGCGGATGCCCGCGGTGCTCGCCTGCGCGAGTCGCAGTGCGCGCATGCGGGCCATGCGGGCGCGTCCCACCAGCCAGACGAGGGAGACCAGCACCAGCAGGATCGAGAGGAGCACCTCGCGCGGCGCCGGCACGGTGAGCGGGCCGAGCACGAGCGCGGAGCCGGTGTCGCTGGAGCCGAAGACGAGACCGAAGACGCTCATCAGCAGCACGACGGGGACCGCGGCGGCGGCGAAGCGGCCGGCGCGCAGTACGAGGAGCGTGGCGAGCAGGGTGCCGAGGAGGATCACGACGAGCAGCGGCACGAGCACGGCCTGGTACTCGCCGAGCGGCACGCTCAGGGTGAGCACCTGCTTCCAGCCGACCACCACGCCGACGATGCCGTCGCCGAGTCCGCGCAGGATGCGCAGCGGCGAGGAGAGTGCCGCGGGGATCGCGACCGGAACGACCACGAGCAGGTAGGCGGCGACGGTGCCGAGCAGCAGCACCCAGGCGGGCCACTTCAGCTGGCGGGCGAGCACCACGAGGCCCACACCGAGCACGGTGGCGACGGCGCCGACGAGCACGACCCGCGGCGTCTGGTAGATCGGCCAGGCGAGGGCGACCGCGATGGCGGCGCCGACGACGATGTAGGAGAGGTCCCAGAGCACGCGGGTGAGGGAGCCCCGCTCGCGACTCATTTGATGGCCCCGCGCGCGATCAGGTACTTGAGGTCGTGCAGGGCGCCGATGGTCATCACGCTGAGGTCGCCGATGGTCTTGAGGGTGGGCTCGGCGCCGGGCTCGCAGCGCACGGCCACGGCGGTGACGTTCTGCGGGAGGGCGACCGCCGCCTCGCGGATGCGGGTGAGCGACATCTCGGCGCCCGTCACGAGGAAGGCGATGGAGAGTTCCGGGAAGGACTGCACGGTGAGCGAGGTGACGGCGTTGAGCCGCATGGCGCGGTCGCTCTCGAGCACCTCGGACATCGCGTCGAGCAGCGCCTTGCCGGTGATCGTGGGGAGGGTGCGGATGGACTGCACCGCGTTGCGGGAGAGCTCGGGGATCTCGGCGCTCATGCTCACGGTCACCTCGCGGTTGTCGCGCACGCCCTGCACACTGATCGAGGCGGCGGCGCTCACCGCCATCTCGAACTCCTCCTCGGAGCGGTACTCCTCGGAGTTGAGGTCGAGGATGATCGCGAGGCTGGCCCGACGGGTCTCCTCGTACTGGCGCACCATGAGGATGCCGGTCTTGGCCGTGGACTTCCAGTGGATGTGCCGCTGCGAGTCGCCCGGCGCGTAGTTGCGGATCGCGTGGAACGACAGGTCGGCGTCGACGATGTCGCGGGTGGGGGTCCCCTCGAGGTCCTTGATGAGTCCGGCACTGGTGCTCGGGATCGGGACGGTCACCGGGTGCACGTAGATGCGCTCCACCTGCGGCCAGGCCACCTCGCGGCGGAGGATCCCGACGGGGTCGCCGCGGGCGATGGTCATCGGTCCCACGTCGATCACGCCGCGCTTGTGCGCGCCGATCGTGAGCTGCTCGGTGTGGGTCGCGCCGCCGAGCAGCAGCGGCACGTGCGCCTCGACGAGGCCCTTGCCCACCGGCACGTCGATGAGCCCGGGCAGCGAGATGCGCGCCGAGCGGTTGCTGATGGTGAGCTGGCCGCCCACGTCGGTGCCGGCGACGACGCGGTCGCGGTCGAGGGTGAGCTGCACCGAGTAGTCGTGGCCGCCGACCAGGAACGGCACGCTGACGACCAGCAGCACGGCGGCGATCGCCGCGGCGACCCAGGCCTCGACCCAGCCCATGCCGATGCCGGTGGCGACACCGACCACGAGCACGGCGCCGAGCAGCCAGCCGGCGGGCAGCACGGTCTCCGCCGCCCAGCGCGCGGCGCGGCGCAGCACGCCTCCCGTCGACCGGGCGACGCTGCGGCTCCAGAACACGCTGCCGCCCACGACGCCCCTGCGGGTGCTCGTGTAGCGGGTGACGGTCTCGCTGCGGGTGCGGGTACTCGTCGATGTTCGACTCAGCCGCGACTCGGTGTCATTGCTCATGCAGCGCCGTTCTCGGCGGGGGGCAGCACGTCGAGCAGGATCTGTCCGATCACGTCGGTGGCCGTGACGCCGTCGAACTCGGCCTCCGGCTCGAGGATCAGGCGGTGCGAGAAGGCGACGGATGCGAGCTGCCGCACGTCGTCGGGGGTGACGTAGGTGCGCCCGCGGGACGCGGCCCAGGTCATCGACATGCGGGAGAGAGCGAGGGCGCCGCGCACGCTGACGCCGAGGCGCACCTCGGAGGCGCGGCGTGTGGCGTTGACGATGCGCATGATGTAGTCGAACACCAGCGGGTTCACGTAGGTGCCGCGGGCGAGCTCGGTCATCGTGACGATGGTGGCGGTGTCGACGATGCCGCTCACCGGCGCCTTCGCGGAGACGACTCCCTGCAGGATGCGCAGGGTGGCGGCGTCGTCCGGGTAGCCGATCGAGGTCTTGATCATGAAGCGGTCGAGCTGCGCCTCGGGCAGGCGGTAGGTGCCGGCCTGCTCCACCGGGTTCTGCGTGGCGATCACGAGGAAGGGGTTGCCGACCGGGCGCGTGACGCCGTCGACGGTGACGTTGCCCTCCTCCATCACCTCGAGCAGTGCGCTCTGGGTCTTCGGGCTGGCGCGGTTGATCTCGTCGGCGAGCACGATGTTCGCGAAGATCGGTCCGGCGTGGAACTCGAACTCGCCCTTCTTCTGGTCGTAGACGGTGATGCCCGTCACGTCGCCGGGCAGCAGGTCGGGCGTGAACTGGATGCGCGAGCTGGTGCCGGTGACGGTCTGGCTCAGCGTGCGCGCGAGCGCGGTCTTGCCGGTGCCGGGGAAGTCCTCGAGCAGCACGTGGCCCTCGCTGATGGCGGTCGCCAGCACCAGCTCGACCACGTGGCGCTTGCCGATGATCGCCTGCTCGATGTTGTCGGCGAGCAGGCTGAACGTCTCGGCGAACCAGGCGGCCTGCTCGGGGGCAATCGTCATGCTGTTGTTTCCTCTCGGGGGTGGATCATGTCAGCCGCTTCCCGTGCCGGGATCGACCACGACGGGCGGGGCCACGAGGCAGATCGAGTCGCTCACCGCCGGCTCGAGCGACGCGAAGGCGTTCTTGAAGGTCACGGTGTAGACCACGCTCAGCTGGTCCTCGGACACCTTGAAGGTGATGTCCGCGTTGTTGCGCGCCGCCTGGCTGATCCAGCCGTTGTTGGTGTTGCCGGCGTCCGCCTGCGAACGGCAGGCGGTGGACGCCGGGAACTCGACCTTCACCTTGGTGGGCGCGGTGTTGGCGGTGATGTTGCTGGGCAGCAGGCACTGGTAGCCGGTGAGCGGCCGCTGCTGGCAGTAGCGCACCGTGATGCCCTGGGCGTTGTCGTAGCTCAGGAAGTCGTTGGTGAAGGTCTTCGTGGTCTGTCCGCCGCGGCTGTACTGCACCTCGTAGCGGGGCTTCTCGTCGGGGGTCGGGCCGGTCTGCAGCACGTAGTCGCGCACGGTGCCGGTGGGCGCCGTGGGGGTCTTGCTCACCGTGTAGCTGAGGGTGCCCGAGGGCGCGGTCGGCGTCGGGTAGCTCTCGGCCCACTGCTCGGCGGACTCGGCGACGCCGTAGCCGTTCGTGGCGCAGGCCTTGATGAAGTAGGTCTCCTCGGAGGGCACGGTGATGGTGCGGTTCGCCGACGAGATCCCGCCGTTCACAACGACGCTGTTGCCGTTCATCGCACAGCTCGGCTCGCCGTCGCCGAACTTCCAGGCCACGAACTTCTCGTCGCCCACCGGCGAGCTGTTGCGCTCGAAGACGGAGCCGTTGAGCGTCACCGAGGTGCCGGTGCCCGATGCCGTGCCGTTGTTGGAGTATGACGGCGACCCGATCGCCGTCACCTGCACGCTGCGCGTGGCGCCGTCGCTGGTCTTCGCGCCGATCGGCGGCTGGAACTGGCTCACCGGCACGACGTCGATCGAGTGGGCGCCCGGGGCGAGGGTGAGGGAGATCTCCGTGGTGTCGCCGGTGCGCGGGTAGGTCTGGTTGTTCGCCAGCACGCGGAAGAGCACGGTGTCGTCGGCCGCGCTCATCGCCACCTTCACCACGCCGGCGTTCTGCGCGGTGCGCCCGGGCTCGTACACCGAGGTGGCCGTGAGGTTCGTGACGACAGGAGCGCGGTACGCCCAGGACTCGACCGGGGTGGTGTCGAGCGACTGCCCGACGCTGTTCACGGAGCGCGCCGTGTACTGGTGGCGTTCGCCGTTGACCAGTCCGTTGACCACGCAGGAGAAGGAGCCGGGTCCGGCGGGGGCGCAGCTGGCCCCGGACACCGGGGAGCCGCCCTCGAGGATCTGTACGCCGCTCACGGAGGGGTGCGCCTGGGCGGCGTCGCCGAGCGGAACGCTCAGGGTGACGCTGGTGCCGGTGTAGGCGGTGGTGGTGACGCTGAGCGGGGTCTGCGGGAAGCTGAGCACATCGAGCGTGAGCTGCCCGGCGCCGGTGCGGCCCTGGGCGTCCTTCACGGTGATCGGCACGACGCAGATGCCGCCGGGCGGGCGCGCCCCGGGCCAGCTCGCGACGACCTGCGTGGCGCTGGAGATCGCGACGGTCGCCACGGGGCACGACAGGGTCGCGCCGTTGCCGACCTTCACCACGCTGAGGCCCGCGCCCGGCTTGCCGGCGAAGGGGTCGTACTCACCCGACAGGCCGACGACCGTGATCGCACAGCTGCCGCTGCGGGTCGCGTCGCACTGCTGGGTGAATGTGGCGCCGCGCGGGGCGTCGACCGGTGCGACGCCGGCGATGAGGGTGACGCTCGAGGCGAGTCCCCCGAAACCGGAGACGCTCACCTGGATGGTCTCGCGCGTTCCCGGGCGCGCATCCGCTCGTGCCTCGATCGAAACGGATGCGCCGCTCTGCGACACGATGAACGCCGACCCCGCGAAGGTGGTCGAGTAGTCGAGGAGCGAGCGGTCGCCCTCGCGGCCGCCCTCCCAGGTGGTGGCGTTGGCGTAGAGGTCGAGGCTCTCGGTGGTTCCGGGGGCGATGGTGCGCGAGATCGAGGTGAGGATCGCCTTCGGGTCCTTCGGCTGGATTTCGACGGGCACCGAGATCAGGGTGTACGAGGTCTGACCGGCCAGGCGCACGGGCACGGTGCAGGTGTCGGTCCACGGCGCCTCGCGGCCGGCCTTGTAGACGGCCGTGTCGGTGGACCCGGCGGCGCAGCTGGCGTTGGCGCGCTGCACGATGAAGCCGGAGTCGCTGCGCACCTCGGCGTCGGTGGACGCGTCGAGGTCGAGCAGGTCGCGCACCTCGAACTCCACCGACTTGTCCTCCTCCACCTGCACCGCGTCGACCGAGCCGCGCACCTGGATGCGCATGTCGTCGAAGGCGGGGATGCGGAGGAAGCCGCGGGCCACCACGGTGTCGCCCGAGGAGTTCTTGCCGGTGAGCGAGAACGGCACCAGCGCGCCGGACTCGACGGCCTCGCCGGAGATGGACGAACCGCTCACCGCGTAGCTGTCGGCGGAGTCGCCCCAGACCGCGAGCTTGAGCGACGACACGTCGCCGGTGGCCCACTGCACCTTGCCGGAGACCACGTCGATGCCCTTGGCGAGCTTCGAGCGGTCCTTCGCGGTGATCACGGTGTCGGAGACGATGGGGGCGTCGGGGGCCGCGCCCTCGGTGACGTCGACCACGATGAGGCCCTGCGCGGTGCTCGTCGACTTCGACGAGCGCACCGTGTACACGTACGACTGGGTGCCCACCACGTCGCCGGGCAGCAGGGAGACGATGCCGGCGCCGAGGTCGGTCTTCGGGCCGATCAGGGCGAGCAGGCGGGCGTACTCGGGGTTGTCGTCGGCGCTGGGCGCGTTCGGCACCACGGAGACGAGCTCGAGCTCGCCCTGCGCGGGGTCGCGGTCGTCGAGCATCGGCTGCACGGTGACGGCGGTGTCGGCGCCGCTCTGCACGCGGATGTAGTCGGAGTAGGTGATCGGGGTGGCGTCGGAGAGCTCGCTCGAGACGATGCCGACGCGCACCTCGCCGATGCCGGACTCGCCCTGGGCGTCACGCACCGTGTAGGCGAAGGCCACCTGGCCGCCGTCGACGCCGCCGGCCGGGGCGCGGTAGACGATCGAGCCGCCGTCCGCCGACACCGACGAGACTCCGCGGCCGGCCGGCGGGAGCTCGACATCGGAGAGCACGGCGCTGTCGCCGTCGGGGTCGATGCCGTACATGCTCACCGGGATCACCACGGTCTGGCCGGCGATGGCGCGGGCGCTGAGCACGATCGGCTGCGGCGCGCGGTTGGCTCCTGCCTCGAGCACCGTGACGGTGACGGCCGCGCTGTCGATGCGGTCGGGCTGGCCCTCGAGGTAGGTGGTGTAGCGCAGCGTGTAGGTGCCGGGATCGGCGGGGGCGAGGTAGCGCAGCTTGGTCTCGCTCGCGAAGGCGAGCTCGCCGGCGGCGCCCGAGCCCTCGACCTCGGGGTGCACGAGCAGGCGCTCGCCGCGCGGGCTGAGGTCGTTGTCGAGCACGGGGATGTCGACCTGTGCGCCCGCGCGCACGGTCACCGCGTCGGGCACGGCGATCGGGTTGGTGGCCGTCGTGGGCTCCACCAGGAACACGGTGACCTGCCCCTCGATCACACTGGCGTTGCCGTCGCTGATGGTGATGGTCGCGGTGCCGATGGGTCCGGGCTCGCCGGTCTCAGTCATGCCGCTCACCCGCACGCTCGACTGTCCGACGACGCCGACGCTGAGCGCGGGAGTGGAGCTGCTGGCGCCGGTGACCACGAGAACGCGCCCGGTGCTGTTCTGCACGGCGTCGAGCACGTCGACCGTGGTGTCCTCGTTGGCCCGCACGATCGCGGTGAGCGGCGGCACGGCGAGCGGGGCGTCTGCCGCGACGGCGGTGAGCCGCAGCACGGCGGACTGCTCGGCGAGCGTGACCGCGTCCTGCACCGTGTAGCTCACGAGGTACTCGCCCACGGCGGCGGCCGTGAGCTCGATGGTCCCTGCCGCGGTGTTCGGGGCCACGACGAGGCCGCCGGCCGTGGAGGCCGTCTCGACCGCGTCGATCACGCGGTAGGAGCCGGAGCCGCCGGTGACGTGGTCGCCGACGGTGATGCTGGCCTTCTCGCCCACTCCGGCCACGCGCGCCACGGGCGCGGCGACGAGGGTCGGAGTGGAGCTGACGGAGACGAGCAGCTCCTTCTCGGCGGTCGCGCCGCGGGAGTCGGAGACGACCACGGTGATCGCGATGGTGCTGTCCGGCGCGTTCGGGTCGTTGTGGCGGATCGCCACGCGGCCGTCGGCCGTCGGCACGATCGACACCGGGTCGGAGAGGTTGTTCTTGCGGGCGTCGGAGAGCATGATGCCGTCGCCCTCCGGGTCCACCCAGGCGGCGAGCACCGGGATGACGACGGTGCCGCCCGGCGCGAGCTGCGGGGTCGGCCAGTCCTGCTGGCAGGCCTCGACGCCGCACCACACCGGCGGGCTGTTGGTCTCGTCGCCCACCACGGTGAGGGTGACGCTGGCGGGCGCCGACTCGGCGGAGCCGTCGGAGACCGTGTAGCTGAAGGTGGTCGACCCGGAGTCCGCGCGCACGCGGATCGCCGCCGCCTGGTTGTTCGAGACCAGGCCGAGGTCGCCGAAGGCGGTGTCGGCGAGCGACCCCGCGATCGAGCCGGGCACAACCGTGAGCACGTCCTTCTTGTTGGGGTCGTGGTCGTTGAGCAGCAGCGGGAGCGACACCAGCTGGCCGGAGCGCACACCGAAGGAGTCGGCGACGGCGACGGGCGGCTCCTGCTGGGAGACGTCGTCCACCTGGATGGTGCCCGCCTGCTCGTCGTCCTCGGTGACCTCCCACTGAGAGATCGGGATCAGCCGGCCGTCGGGCACTGTCCAGAGCATTCCGGACGCCTTCTCCACCAGCACCGCGCGCTGCCCGTTGCCCTGCAGCACGGGCTCGAGGGTCTGCACCGTGTCGAGGGCCGCACCGTCCAGTTCGAGCTGCACCGTCGCATCCGCTTCGCTCGAGAACATCGTGCCGCCGTCGGCGGTGAGCCAGGCGGCGTAGGCCACGCCGTCGATGACGATCGGTGCGGCCGGTGTGCCCTCGCCCGCGCTGAGCTCGTCGACTCCGCCGGACGCCAGGTCGACCGCGACCAGGCCGCCGGTGCCCGAGAGGTAGGCGACATCGGCGTCGGCGCTGCTCGCCTGGAGCAGCGCGTCGCCCTCGAGGCCGGTCTCCACCGGGGCGTCGAGGCCGGCGACCCAGACGAGCCCCTCGGCCGGGGCACTGAGCACCCAGGTGTCGCCGATCATGGCGAGCTCGAGAGCGCTGTCGTCCTGCGGGGCGTCGGGCACGTCGACGGCATCGCCGACGAAGTTGGAGCTGTCGGCGTCGAACAAGCGGATGGCGGACTCGTCCGCCGAGTACGCGGCCACGCGGCCCGCCGGCGAGACGGCGATCGCCGTGGCGGAGTAGGTCGGGGGCTCCTCGCCCTCGTCGGCCACGACCTCCGCGAAGGGGTTCACCGGGAACGCGGTCGGGGCACCGCCGTCGGCGGCCACGAAGCCGCTGACGAACACCGAGCCGGTGTCGGTGAGGTAGGCGAGGTAGTCGCCGGAGGAGACGACCGAGCGGGTGCCGAGCGGGGTGTTCTGCGGACCGGGGGGCTCGGCGTCCTCCTCGGCGGGGGCGTCCTCCGCGGGGGCCGCACCGGCGGAGGCGGCGGTCCCTCCGGAAGTGTCGAGGTCGACCGGGTTGGCCGAGTCGACCGGCCAGAGCTGGCGGAAGCCCTGTGCGAAGACGACGCTCTGGGCGCCGGACTGGGCGACGCCGCTCGGCTCCTCCACCTGGCGTACGGTGTCGATCTCGGCGAGGTCGGTGTTCACCCGCGCGTACTGCCCCGAGTCGCGCGCGACCCAGACGTTGGTCTCGAGCGGCAGCACCTCCTGCGCGTCGTAGCCCTGGGCGAAGACGGCGAGGCCTCCGAGCAGCACCAGGGTGGTTCCGATGGCGATCGCCGGCACGAAGCGGCGGCGGGGCTTCTGCTGCTGGGCTCGCTGGCGCCGGGTCGTCATCCTCAGACCACCTGCAGCACGGCGAATGCGATGCCGCCCACGACCGCGATGGCGCCCACGGCGACTCCGGCGCCGATGAGCCCGGCCCGCATCGGGGTGGATGCGGGCTTCGCGGCGCGGGCGTCGTCGTCGGCGCTGCGGCGGTAGGGCGCGGGCTGGCTGGCGCGGGCCGCACGGCGGGAGTTCTTGTTGACCGTGGTGATCACCGGGCCGCGGGCCACCGAGTCGGAGAGGTTCACGGGCGAGGCGGCAGCCCACTCCGTCGCCGCCACCTCGAGCGCCGTCGGGGGCATGCCGAGTCCGTACTGGATGCGGCGCAGGTCCTCGGCGAAGGCGTACATCGACTCGTGCCGTTTGGCCGGGTCCTTCGACATGCTGCGGGCGAGCACGGCCTCGAGCTCGTCGGGCACGTCGCGGCGGCCGATCGGTGCATAGACCGCCTTCGCCACGCGGGCGGAGAGGGCGTCGCGGTTGTTCTTCGAGCGGTCGTCCACCTCGAAGGGGCTGCGGCCGGCGAGCAGCGTGTAGAGCGTGGCGCCGAGGCTCCAGATCTCGCTGGCGACGGTTCCCGTGGTCTTCTCGGCGAGCACCTCCGCGGCGCTCCAGGGCACCGACATGGCGAACACCTCCGCGTCCTCGCCATCCGCTGTCAGCGCGGCGGCGATGCCGAAGTCCGCGAGTACCGGGGTGCCCAGGGTGGTGATCAGGATGTTCGAGGGCTTGATGTCGCGGTGCAGCAGGCTCGAGCGGTGGGCAGTCTCGAGGGCGGCGGCGATGCGCACCCCCGCGTCGAGCACTTCGCCGGTGCTCAGCGGCGCCTTCTTGAAGCGGGCGCTCATGGTGTCGGGAGCGTACTCCATGGCGAGGTACGGACGCCCGTCGGCGGAGATGCTGGCCTGGTAGATCGTGACGATCGACGGGTGCGCGCTGAGGCGGGCCATGATGTCGGCCTCGCCGTTGAACGTGCGGAGAACCTCGGGGTTGATGGCGTCGCTGACCAGCACTTTGATGGCCACGACACGACGCGGCATGTCCTGCTCGTAGAGGAAGACGTCGGCGAATCCACCGGATCCGAGCGGGCGGATGTAGCTGAATCCGGGCAGCACGGGGGGCGATGAAGACTGTCTTCTAGCCATGCGGCGCCCCTCCCCCGTTTATCTGGGCACATGAGCCCTCGCGTCACGGGCTTTCGCCGGCGCTGAGGAACTCGACTCTGAGGATAACCCGGGATGCTCAGAGAGTCGAACGGTTCACGATAACAATGTGAAAACCTTCTCCGATGTCGAGCACATCGCCCTCGACGAGGTCGGTCGTCCTGCGCCCGTCGAGCAGTCGGGGAGCGCGCGAGGGGGTGACGACGACGGTGCCGTTCGTGGATCCGAGGTCGCGCGCGGTGAGCGCGCCGTCGACCTCGGAGATCTCGAGATGGGTAGCGGATACCTCGCGCTTCGGCGACAGCACGGCGACGTGCACCGCCGACTGGGTGTCCGACTCCACCGACCACGGCCGTCGGCCGATCACGATGGGTGTGCCGGCCGCGAGCTCGTTGCCGTCGGGGAGGCGGACGAGGAGCTGGCCCGCTCGTTCCTGCTTCGGCTCCTGCTCCTGCTCCTGCTTCGGAGGGGCGGGCGGGCCGGCCATCGCCGCCATGTCGATGCGGGTGGCGCGCTTCACCGGCCGGTCCGGCTTCGCTTGCTCGGCCTGCACCGCCTGAGCGGCCGCGTCGCGGATGCGCGGCACGTCGATCGGAACGGTGGGAGGGGTCGTCTCGTCGACGAAGACGGGAGGCTCGGTGCCGGTGGCGGTCTCCATGGTCACGGAGAGTGCGCGCACGACCCCGCGGCGGATGGGGAGGGGCTCGTCGCCCGGTGCGCCCGCGTCGAGCGACAGCGCGAGGGCGCTGACGCCGCGGGCCTCGCCGGTGATCCAGGTGGCGCCGGTCGGGCCCGAGAGCCGCGTGGTGGTGGAGCCGTCGAGGTTGGCGGTGACGCCGCCCCGTACGGCGATGTTCATGGTGCGCTGTTCGGTGTCGAGCATCTCGACGATGGCGAAGTGCTCGAGCGCGTGCCGCGCGACGATGGCGTCGAGAACCGCGTCGAGGTGCACGGGGTCGGCCTCGAGCGCGCGGTACAGGTCGCGGGTCGCCTCCGCCGAGGTGTCGGATCCGAGCAGACAGATGAAGCGCTCGGTGACGACCGCGTACCCGGCATCGGCGGCGTCGAGCGCGGGGAGGTAGGCGAACACATCGTCACCCTACAGGGCGGGATGCCGTCGGGGTCGGCAGCGGTGCGGTGCTGCGCGGGCTCGGCTCGGCCTGGCTGCGGCTGCGGCTGCGGCTGCGGCTGCGGCTGCGGCTGCGGCTGCGGCTGCGGCTGCGGCTGCGGCTGCGGCTGCGGCTGCTCATGCTGCACACTTCCGTTGTTCATGACGCTTCCGCCACGGAGGACATGTCTGCTGTGCTGCACGCTTCTGTTGTTCAGGACGCTTCCGCCACAGAGGACAGGTCTGCTGTGCTGCACGCTTCTGATGCGCAGGACACCTCTAGTTAGGCGGGACGGGCCTGTTGAGCAGGACACTTCCGTTGTGCAGGACATTCTCGGAAGCCCGCGGAAGGTCCTGCACAACGGATTCCCGGGACCCTGCGGAAGGTCCTGCACAACGGGTTCTCGGGAGCCCGCGGACGGTCCTGCACAACGGAAGTGCGCGACAGTGGGGAGGGTGGTGCTGCGGCTTCGTCTGGCCCGTGCACCTGAGACCAGTCGAGGGGCTCGGGGCGTTCGCGTGCGCTGGCGATCATCCGGCCGCGCCGACGAATCACCGCCGCGGTGACCCACCGCGCCCGGCGCGTCCGCTCCCGCCGTGCGCGCCGCGTCCGCGCCCGCAGCGCCGGCCTACCCGGCCCGCCCGCTGCGCCCGGCCCGCCGGGCCCGCCCGGCCTACCCGGCCCGCCCGCCGCGCCCGGCCTACCCGGCCCGCCCGGCCTGCCCGCCCCGCCGGCTCAGCACTCGATGACGTTGACCGCGAGACCGCCCTCGCTCGTCTCCTTGTACTTCGTGGACATGTCGACGCCGGTCTGGCGCATGGTCTCGATCACCGTGTCGAGGCTCACGACGTGCGTGCCGTCGCCGAGCAGGGCCAGCCGTGCCGCGCTCACCGCCGTCGACGACGCGATCGCGTTGCGCTCGATGCACGGGATCTGCACCAGGCCGCCCACGGGGTCGCAGGTGAGCCCGAGGTGGTGCTCCATCGCGATCTCGGCCGCGTTCTCCACCTGCCGCGGGGTCCCGCCGAGCACCGCGCACAGCGCGCCCGCCGCCATCGCGCAGGCCGAGCCGACCTCGCCCTGGCAGCCGGCCTCCGCGCCGGAGATCGACGCGTTCGCCTTGAACAGCGAGCCGATCGCCGTGGCG
>Ga0247729_10000296_pt1 | contig 21834 bp, 18 predicted proteins | sample UWRJL133311R2_FD_180958 | JGI IMG/M metagenome (GOLD analysis project Ga0247729, IMG submission 180958) | Plant litter microbial communities from Arlington Agricultural Research Station in Wisconsin, United States - UWRJ-L133-311R-2 | ecosystem: Environmental > Terrestrial > Plant litter >... | reverse complement strand
ACATGCCCCACTGGACCCCGGCTCGCAACGCGGCCGGCCAGCCGGTGGCAGTGCGACAAAACCTGTTCGTGCAGATGCCCAAGCCCGCCGTCGTCCCCCGCGGCAGCACCGGCCAGGCTCCCACCCGCCGAGCCACCGGGCCGCAGTCCGCCACGATTTAGCGGCCCGCGCTCCGGTTGTTATCCGCCTTTACCCAAGCCGTAATTCCCTTATTCATGGCCTCCTTCGCCCGACCGTTTCTGCTGATTTTCGCCCTGGGACTGGCGCTCCAGTTTGTGGGGCCCTGGTGGATTATTGCCCCGGTGGCTTTGCTGGGCGGCGCGGCGCTGGGTCGCACTGGCGGGCGGGCTTTTCTGGCGGGCTTCGCCGGAATCGGGCTGGGCTGGCTGCTGCTGGCGGCCTGGCAAAATCACCTCAACGACGGCCGCCTGGCGCGCCGGGTGGCAGAGCTACTGCCGCTGGGTGGCTCGGCCGCGGCGCTGGTGCTGCTCACAGCCGTCATCGGCGGGCTGGTGGGCGGACTAGCGGCGCTGGCCGGCTGCTGGCTGCGGCAAGCCGTGGCACCCGCCAAAACTACAGCAGCCGACCAGTCCGCCACGGCCAACCTGTAAGCAGCACCGCAGCTTACTCAATCCTCCTGAAAGCCAAATAGCCGCGCCTCCTGATGGAAGCGCGGCTGTTTACTTAGTGCTCTACCAGCTTGATACCTTAATAATACTGCGAAATAAAGGCGTAGGCCTGCAGGGTGTAGGACGTGGCCGAGGTGAAGTGGTTGCCGCCCGGAATGGGCCGCAGCTGCACCTGGGTGGCGCCGCGGGCCTGCATGGCATTATAGGCGTCCTGGGAGTTGAAAAACGGCACGTAGTCGTCGGCGGTTCCGTGGAAGAGAGCCAGCGGGGCCGTGGGCTTCCAGTCGTAGATGTCGTTGGCGCGGAAGGCGGCCAGCATGGCCTGGTCGGTTTTGGTCAGGATGCCCTGGCGAAACGCGGGCGTAAACAGCTGGCTGGCCTGCGTGGGCACTTCCCCGAAGGGGTTGGTGGTCAGCTGCGCGGCCCAGGGCTGGTTGAAGTAGTACGAAAACGGCCGGTCGATGCCGTAGACGCGGTTGTAAGTATCGAGCACCCAGACGTAGGTGCTCAGGAAGCTCAGCGGCTGGGTAGAACCCAGGATGTAGTCGGCGAAGGCAGACTTGTGGTAGGCTCCGGCCCCCGGCGCGCTGGCCGTCACGGTAAACTCGGTGGCAGCTTTTTCCTCCAGCAGCTTGTGCAAGGCCAGCGTGGCAAAGCCGCCCTCGGAGTAGCCCAGCAGGAAGTTTTTCTGGTTGAGCGGCAGCTTTTCTTTGGCCGCAAACTCCCGGGCGGCCCGCAGCATGTCCAGCGAAGCCGAGGCCAGGGAAGCAGCGTGCTCGTATGGGTGCGGCAGGGCTTTCGAGGCTCCGTAACCGAGGTAGTCGGGCGCCGACACGATGTAGCCCGTGGAAGCCAGCACCGATACCGCCGACCACACCTCACTGCTGGAACTGTAGTACGATGGGGCGCGGCCCTCCTCATCAGGCCGGATGGTGCCGTGCTGGTAGCTCAGCAACGGCAGCGCCTGAGTGCCGGCCACCGGCACCAGCATCGCCCCGGAGGCCGTCACGGACTTGCCGTCGGTGTTCAGGGTGGTGTAGGTGAGCTTATACACCCGAATTGGGTAGCGTACCAGGGCGCCGGCAATCGGAATTTCGGACACGCGGCCGGCCAGGGCGCTGGGGGAGTATTCGCCGATGAGCGTGCTGCTGACCAGGTGGGTTTCGGGCACAGCGGGCGTCGGCGGCGTTTCGACGGTGGCAGGCTGGGGCGCGGCCGTGTCCTTGGAGCAACTGATGCCGGACGCCGTGCTGGCGCCAGCCCACAAAACCAGGACGAAGCGCGCCAGACGCTTGGGGAGATGATTAACTATCACGGTAGATGTTAGGAAGATGAACAGGACTATTACAACACTGCTGCCGGCAAAAAATTTCCCTCCGGGCCGGTAAGATTCTGGATTGCTGAGACTTTAAAGTGTCTAATGAATCGTTTTTTTATTATCACCTAAATAAATAGTTGTTAAACTAAAAAATTAGTTATACCTTCATTCTATCAAAATCAGCTGCCCTCTTATGGAAACCTTTCCCGAACTCACTAAGGCCGAAGAGCAGGTCATGCAGGTGCTCTGGCGCCGCGGCCCGTCCTTCGTGAAGGACGTGCTGACCGACATGCCCGCCCCGCCGCCCGCCTACAACACCGTCTCGACCATCATCCGCATTCTAGAGCAGAAGGGCTTTGTCGACCACGAGGCCTTCGGCCGCACCCACCGCTACTTCCCCCGGGTGGCCCAGGACGACTACCGCCGCTTTTCGCTGCGCAAGCTGCTGGGCGGCTACTTCGGGGGCTCGTTCAGCCGGCTCGTGTCCTTCTTCGCCAAGGAAGAAGACCTCGACGCGGCTCAGCTGGAAAAGCTGCTGCACTTGGCCCAGCAAGACCTGCCCCAACCCGTTGTTCCCGCCGACGATGATGACGCCACCACTCCTCCCGCTGCTTAACTGGTGGTGGCAGAGCGCCCTGCTGCTGGGCGCCGGCTGGCTGCTGTACCAGCTCGGGCTGCGCCAGGAGCCGAGCTTCCGCTACAACCGCCGGTTTCTGCTGCTCGCGCCCCTGCTGGCCCTGGTGCTGCCGCCCCTGCTGACGCTGGCCACGCCGCCGCTCCAGGCCTGGCTGATGCGCCACGAGTCGGCGACGGCACTGCTGCCGCCCGCCTTTCTGCTGCCTGATCTAACCACTGGCGCAGCTACCGACTCCGGCAGCTCCGTGGACTTCAGCCTGGCGCTGCTGGGCCTGTACGTAGCGGGCGTGCTGCTCGGACTAGGACGGCTGGGCTGGCAGCTGCTTCGGCTGGGGCAGGCCACCCGTGGGCTGCCCCGCGAGCTACGGGCCGGCTACGTGCTGGTGCGCACCGGGGGCCGGCTGCCCGTCAGCTCGTTTGGCCGCTACGTTTTCTGGGATGACAATGCCCCACTCAGCGCTGCCGAAGCCCGGCTGGTGCTGGCCCACGAAGTAGCCCACGTGCGCCAGCGCCACTCCCTCGACCGGCTGCTGCTGGAAGTGCTGAAGAGCCTGCTGTGGCTTAATCCCTTCGTGTACCTCTTCCCCCGGGCCCTGGAGCTGACCCACGAATACCTGGCCGACGAGGCCGTGCTGGGGCCGGCCCCCGCCCCCGCGGCGGCCACGGCCTACGGCGCGCTGCTGGCCCGCCTCACCTTGCAACGACTGCGTTTTGCCTTGCCCCTCACCCATTCTTTCACTTATTCCCAAACCCTTCACCGTATTGCCATGCTGACAACCTCCCATTCCGTTCGCCGCTGGAAGCAGTGGCTGCCCCTGCCCGCCGCCGCGGCCCTGCTGCTCGCGCTGGCCGCCACCAACGTCTCGGCCCAGACTACGACGCTGCCTCCGCCCCCACCGCCGCCCACAGTCTACGATAAGGTCGACCAGATGCCCGAGTACCCCGGCGGGCAGGCTAAGCTTATGCAGGACCTGGGCGCGGCCATCAAGTACCCGGCCGCGGCCAAGACGGCGCAGCTGGAGGGCAAGGTGTTCGTGCAGTTCATCGTAGGGGCCGACGGGACGATGCAGGCCGTGAGCCTCAAGAAGGGCGTGCAGGCCCCGGCTGGGCAAGCCGCCGCCGCAAAGGCGCTGGACGAGGCCGCCGTGCGGGCCGTGCAAAGCCTGAACGCCCACTGGACGCCCGGCCGCAACAAGGGCAAGGCGGTAGCCGTGAGCTACATCGTCCCGCTGACGTTTGCCCTGTAGCGCCTGCCGGCCCGAGTAGCCGCCCCAAAGCCTGGTTTCGCCGCTCTGCCGGAGGAATCAGGCTTTTTGGGGTCTGAATAATACGCTGACTGAGTAGCCTTATATAGTGGCAAAGTTGAACCGGGCGGTTCTTTAGCGGCAAAAAGGCGTAACTTGCTGACCAGTTTTGCTTTCAACCTTTCTATTTTCAGTGGCCTTTTCCGCACCTTCTACCCGCTTCGCAGCGCCTCTCGTTTCGGCGCTGGGCCTGATGTTCTCCCTTTCCCTGGCCAGCTGCGGCACCCGCACCGACGGCGACAAAACCGACACCAAAGCTACCGCCGAAGCTGCCGCGGCCGCCGCGCCGGCCCCGGTCGACACCATCAAGCTCAAGGCTTTGGCCATGCAGCGCGACTCGCTCAAGGCCGATTCCATTGCCAAGAAAAGCGGGCAGCTGCCGGGCGCCATTCTGCCGGGTCACCGCATCGTGGCGTTTTATGGCAACATCCGCTCGAAGGGGATGGGCATCCTGGGCCGCGAGCCGAAGGAGCAGATGTTCCGCAAGTTTGAGGGCGTGCTGAAGGAGTGGCAGGCTGCCGACCCCAGCATCCCGGTGCAGGCGGCACTGCACAACGTAACCATCACGGCCCAGGGCTCCGCTGGCAAAGACGGCAAGTGGCGCCTGATGAACTCCAAAGCCACTATCGACGAAGTGCTCAGCTGGGCCAAGGAGCACAACTGCCTCCTGTTTCTGGACGTGCAGCCGGGTCACAGCACCCTGGAGGCCGAACTGCCCAAGCTGGCCGAGTACCTGAAGGACCCTATCGTGCACCTCGGTATCGACCCGGAGTTTTCGCTTTCCACCATGCCCGGCGTGCGTCCCAACCAGCGCATCGGCACGCTCGACGCCAAGGACGTGAACTTCACGGTAAACTTTCTGGCCCGCATCGTGAGCGAAAACCACCTGCCCCCCAAGGTGCTGACGGTGCACCGCTTCACCCGGAAGATGATTACCAACTACAAAAACATCAAGCTCGACCCCCGGGTGCAGATTGTGATGCACATGGACGGCCACGGCGAGCCGACGCTCAAGAAGGACTCCTACCACGACTACATCGTGAAAGAGCCCGTGCAGTACACCGGCTTCAAGCTGTTCTACGAGTACGACGCCCGCCCCAAGCCCCACCACATCATGACGCCCCAGGAGGTTATTGCCCTCACCCCGTCGCCCTTGTATATTCAGTACCAGTAAGCGGTGAGGTAGTGAGTTGTCGTACTGACGGCCCCTGATCCAAACGCAAGAAGGCCCGCCGTGCTACACGGCGGGCCTTCTTGCGTTTGGTGGGCGGTGGTAATAGCTAAGGTCAAGTCCTCCCGGGCCAATACGGGAGAGGTTCAGGCCTTACTAAAAGCCTTCCCAGACAAGTCCAGGGGCGCTGCGCATGTTGGTTAAGGGTTCCTAGGCTATCCTAGAGGCCCTGCGCGTATTGGTGCAAGGCTCCTAGGCTACCCGTGAGGCGCTGCGCATGTTGGCGAAGCCCGTCCTGACTTGTCTGGAAGGGCTTCGCCGAAAAGAAGACAGGCGCCCGCGGAAAACCACGGACGCCTGTTGCAAATAGCGGCAAGTCGCAAACTCACCATCTCACCTCCTCACCGCTAGTGCGCCGCGTTCAGGTCGATTTTCTCAGCCGTTTTGGCGCGCTTGATGAGCAGCACCAGCGGCAGGCAGGCCACGAAGAAGAAGCCGATGATGGAAAATACCTGGGAGTAAGTAATGATGGATACCTGCTTCATCAGGATGCCTTCCAGGGCGGCGTAGGCCTGCTTCTGGGCCTGCTCCAGGGGAAAGCCGTGGGCGAGGAAGTTGGCGGTGAAGGCCTGAATGCGCTGCACGGTGTTGGTGTCGTAGAGCGAAATGTGGGCCAGCGGGCTGATGCGGTTCTGGGCGATGTTGCGCTCCAGGTACGTGCCCACGATGGCCACCCCAAACGAGCCGCCGAGCTGGCGGATCATACCGGTGAGGCCAGCCGCCTGGCCCGCGTCCTTACCCTTGAGCCCGGCCAGGCTCATGGTCGTGATGGGCAGGAAAATTAGGCCCATACCCAGGCCGCGCACCATCAGGGGCCAGAAGAAGTCGTCTTCGCCGGCCGTGGGCGAAATGACGGTGGCCATCCAGTAGGTGAAGAAAAAGAAGATGATGAAGCCCACCGGAATCATAAACTTCTGCGGGATGCCCGCCTGCAGCATCCGCCCGATAACGGGCATCATGAAGCCGGCCGCCAGGGCGCCGGGCAGCAGGATGGCCCCGGTCTGGGCCGCCGTGAAGCCCAGGATGCGCTGGGTGAAGATGGGGAAGATGAACACGGAGGCAAACATGCCGAAGCCCAGCACGAACGACAGCACCGCGCCCACAGCCAGGTTGCGGCTCTTGCCCAGCACCCGCAGATCCACGATGGGCTGCCGGGCCGTCAGCTCGCGCCAGATGAAGCCGATGATGCCAATGGCGGCCAGCACCACGAACGTGTTGATGTAGGCGCTTTCGAACCAGTCCTCGGTTTCGCCCTGCTCCAGCACGAGCTGCAAGGAGCCTACGCCCAGAATCAGCAGGCCGATGCCGGCCCAGTCAATCTCGCTCAGCGGCCGGGGAATAGCGTTTTTGATGCGCTCCGGGTCGCGGATGAAGGCCAGCGTGAAGATGGCGGCCAGAATGCCCACGGGCACGTTGACGTAAAAAATCCAGGGCCAGTCGTAGTTGTCCACGATGTAGCCGCCCAGGGCGGGCCCGATGGTGGGGCCGATGATGACGCCCATGCCGAACAGGGCCTGGCCCAGCGGCAGCTGCTTGGGCGGGAACGTGTCGATCAGGATGGCCTGCGAGGTAGCCATCAGCGCGCCGCCGCCGATGCCCTGCACGAAGCGGAAGGCGACCAGTTCCCAGATGTTGGTGCTTTGCCCGCAGGCCATGGAGGCCAGGGTGAAGAGCACAACGGAGGCAAAGTAGTAGTTGCGCCGGCCAAACTGTTCGGCCAGAAAGCCCGTCATCGGAATGACGATGACGTTGGCGATGCCGTAGGAGGCAATAACCCAGGTTACCTCCTGCTGGGTGGCCGAGAGGTTGCCCATCATCTGGGTCAAGGCCACGTTCACGATGCTGGTATCAATGAGCTCCAGCAGGCAGCACAGCACCACCGTGATGACGATAATCCACTTGGTTAATCCGGTTTCCATTTGATTTCAGTTGCCGATTGCCAGTTGTCAGTTGCCGGTTACCAACGCTGTCCAAACGACAGCACTGGCAACCGGCAACTGACAACTGAATGACTATTTCACCTTCACCGTCGCCGTCACGCTCATGCCGGCGCGCAGCGGGTGCTCGGGGTCCAGCTTGTCGAGCACGATCTTGACGGGCACGCGCTGGGTTACTTTCACGAAGTTGCCGCTGGCGTTGTCGGGGGGCAGCAGGGCGAAGCGGGCGCCGGTAGCGGCCGACAGCGACTCAATGTGGCCCTGGAACTCCTCATGCGGGTAGGCATCCACTTCTACCTTCACGGGCTGGCCCACCTTCATGTTTTCCAGCTGGGTTTCCTTGAAGTTGGCAATGATCCAGGTCTGGGCCGAAGCCACGAGGCCGAACAGCTGCTGGCCGGGGCCGACCACCTGGCCGGGCTGCACGTTTTTCTTGCTCACGATGCCGTTGCCGGGCGCCGTGATGGTGGTGTAGCTGAGCTGCAGGTTCGCGTTGTCGAGGTCGGCCTGGCGCTGCTTCACCACGGCCTGGGCCACGGCTACCTGCTGCTGGGCGGCCAGCACCTGCTGCCGGGCCACGCCCACCTGGTTGCTGGCCGTGGCGCGCTGGGCGTTGGTCGACTTTAGGTTAGCCTGCACGGCGTCCAGGTCGCTCTGCGGGATGATGTCTTCCTTACGCAGGAACTGGCTGCGCTTGAGGTCTTTTTCCAGCTTGGCGCGGGTAGCATCACTCACGCCGATGGACGACTGCGCGGAGCTGACGTTGGCCTGGGCCGTGCCCACGCCGGCGCGGGCCGCTATTACGTTGGCCTGGGCGGCGGCCAGGGCAGCCTGCGCGGCATTCACGCGCTGCAGGTAATCCGACTGGTCGAGGGTCACCAGCACGTCGCCTTTTTTCACGACCTGGTTGTCCTGCACTTTCACCTCGAGCACCGGGCCACCCACGCGGGGCAGAATAGGGTACACGTCGCCTTCTACTTGGGCGTCGTCGGTGTCTTCGTGGGCCTGGGCGAACTGGTAGCGCTGCCAGCCGAAGTAGCCGCCCACGAGCAGCACCAGGGCCAGGATGATGAATACGATGGGGCGCTTGGAGCGACCCTCAGGCTGCTCCGCTATTTCGGGCTCGTAAGGGGTCTGAGCGGCGCCGGCGGGGGTAGAAGCGACGGCCGGGTCTTGTTGAACGGGGGTTGCCATATCAGGAAGTAAGTTGAAGGCGAAGGGATGATGTCGGAAGTGAAAACGAAAAGCGGGGCTCTTAGGCCGATTCGCGGTACTCAGTGACCGGGCTGGGCTTTACCAGCAGCGTGGCGCAAGGCGCGGTGCGCACCACGGCCTCGGCGGTGCTGCCCATCAGGAAGCGCGTCAGGCCGGTTTTGCCGTGCGCCCCGATAACAATCAGGTCGGCGGGGTAGCGGCCGGCTTCGGCCACAATCTGCGTGGCCGCGTCGCCCTGCAGCACGGCCGTGCTCACGCGGGCGCCGGACTGCTCGGCCACGGCCCGGTGCAAGCCCAGTTGCTCCGCTACCGAAGGCGCGGGCGTGCTGCCGGCGGCGGCCAGCACGGGCTGGGCTTCCTGCACGTGCAGCAGGCGCAGCTCGGCCCCCGAGGCAATGGCCAGGGCCGCCGCGTAGGTCACCAGCGCGGCCGAGGCAGCCGAAAAATCAAGCGGACACAAAACAGTGGTCAACGTCATGGGGGAGATTTTGTGAGTTGGCGGGTTGGTGAATTAGTGAGTTGAGGTTTTTGCGGCGGGAGTTGGCGCGGATTGAGCGTCAAACTCACTGATTCACTAAATCACCAACTCACCACTACCAGATCTGGGCGCCGGTGGCGCGCTTGAGCTGGTACTGGCCGAGGGTGTAATTGTAGATGGCCTGCAGGCGGGCCAGGCGGGCCTGGGCCAGCGAGGTTTCCGCGTCCAGCACGTCGAGGTTCTGGCCCACGCCGTAGCGGTAGCGGCCCTTGGCCCGGGTCAGCGCGTCGGTGGCCTGGGAAATCTGAATCACCGAGTTGTCGTAGCGGGCGGCGCTGGACTGCATGTTGTTGGCGGCCTGGCGCACGTCGGCCCGGATCTGCTCCTGGGTGTCCTGGATGCGCGACTGGGAGCCGCGCACGTTGGCCAGGGCCTCTACCCGCTGGTTCTTGTTCTTGTTGCCATCGTAAATCGGCACCGACAGCTGGGCCACCAGCGTGGAGTTGGGGCGGAACCGGTCGAGGTTGGGCTGGTAGCCGTTCTTTCCGCCGAGCTGGGCACCCACGCCGAGCAGGGGCAGGTTGCTTTTCTCAATGAGCCGCAGGTTGGCGTTGGCGCTGGCTTCGGCGTCGCGGGCCAGCTTCACCTCCGGCCGGTTTTCGATACCCTCGGCCAGGGCGGCATTCACGTCCAGCGCCTGGGGCTGGTAGGCAAACGTACCGCGTACCGGCACGTCGGCGTAGTCGGGCTTGTGGAGGTAGCGGGCCAGCTGCGCCTGCTGGTTGTGCAACTGGTTTTCGAGGTCAATCTTGGTGTTCTGGGCCTGGGTGATGCGCACCTGGGTGGTAGTCACGTCAAACTTGGTACTCACGCCGCCTTCCACACGCTTTTCCATCTCGCGCTGGTGCTGCTTGAGCGAGGCAATCTGCTCGTCCTGCACCTTGATGCTTTCGCGCACGAACAGGATATTGTAGTACACCTGCACGGCGGAGTAAGCCAGGTCGCGGCGCGTCACGTTGATCTGGTCGACGGCCGTCAGGCGGCGGCTTTCGGCCAGGTTGTAGGTGGCGTCCTTCTTGCCGAAGTCGAGCAGGCCGTACTGAATGGTGATGTGGGCGTCGTAGTTGTTGTTGGGCGCAAACTGGAACGCCGGCCCGTCGGGCGAGAGCTGCAGCTTTACCACCGGGTCGAGGCGGGTGTAGGTGGCCGTGCCGGTGATCTGGGGCAGGAAGCCGCCCTTGCTCTGCGTCACGCGGCTGGTGGCGGCATTCACCTCCTCCTCCAGCGTGGTGATGGCCGGGTTGGCATCCAGCACCGAGCGGATCGTCCCGTCCAGGGACAGCGAGTCGGAAACAACTTGGCCCTGCTGGGCGTGGGCCGCACCGCCCACCAGCAGCCCCAGGGACAGCAGCGGTACGGTGATTTTTGGTCGGGAAAGCATGTGGTTAGGCAACTTGTTGGTGCCCGCCCCTTACCGAACCTTGTGCCAGGGCATTAAAAAGACTTTAATCTTTTTCAAAAACTGCCTTAGCCGCGTTTAAACCGCGAATATATTTTTCCGTCTGTCCGTCACAACAAAAGCCCAGCCCAACTGTTTTTCTCACATTTAAGGAATACCTCATTTTAAATCCTGTTATATCAGGAAACAGTCCATGCCCAATCAGGAAGAATCAGTACTGCTCTACCTCAACGAGGCCATTGCCACCACCCGCAGCAAGGAAGCCTTATTCAGGATCGTAACCGAAAAGCTCCGGCTGATTTTTCCCTTCGACGTCATTGTCATTATCACCGTCGACGCCGAGGGCAACTACCGCCGGGTGCTGCTGCGCGACTACCTCAGCGACCTGAACGCCGCCGTGCTGGAGCCCTTTCAGCCGCAGTGCACGCCCGTGCTCGGCACGCCGGTCGAGCGGTTTCTAGCCGACGCCCGGCCCAAAACCCTGTTTCTGCCCGAGCTGGCCACCGAGTACCCCGGCTTCGTCATGTTCGAGTTCTTGCAGCGGCTCAGCATCGAGTACATGACGGCCGTGCCGCTGCGCACCGGCGGGCAGGTTATTGGGCTGCTGGCGCTGGCCTCGCGCCGCTGCCCCAACTTTGGCGACCCCGATATGGCGTTGCTGGAGAAAATCGGGAGTCTGGTGGCCGTGGCCGTGAGCAATACGCTGGCCTTTGAGGAAGTGGAGCGCCGGGAGCGGGAAAAAACCATGCAGCTGGCCGTCAACAACGCGCTGCTCAGCATCAAGGAGCGCAAGGAGCTGTTTCGCAACGTGGCTACCGAAATCAACCGGGTGCTGCCCTGCGACTTTTTCGGGGTGCGGGTGCAGCAACACGGCACGGTGAAGGCCTTCGCCGAGTTTGCCAGGGAGCCCGACGGCACCTTCGCCGCCCTCGACCCCAACCGCTGGGACCACCTGCCCGATTACCAGGCCATGCAGGCCGAGGCCTTCGAGCTGTTTTTCCAGCCCGCCATCTACAACGGCCCCGACTACGAGCGGCTCGCCGACCAGTACCGCCTCATGCGGCACATCCGGGCCAAGCACGGCACCAAGTCGATGATGGCCGCACCGCTGGGCACCAACAACGACCAAGCCGCCGCCCTCATCATGGCCCGCCACCAGGGCATCGACTTTCAGCCCGCCGACCTGGAGCTGCTCATGAGCCTGGCCCCGCAGATTGCCCTGGCCATGCGCAACCTGTTCGCCTTCGAGCAGATCGAAACCCTGCGTACCCAGCTCGAGCAGGAGCGCACCTACCTGATCGACGAAATCAACACCACCGGCAACTTTGAGGACTTCGTGGGGCAGAGCGTGGTGATGCAGCAGGTCCAGACCCGCATTGCCCAAGTGGCCCCCACCGATACTACGGTGCTCATCAGCGGCGAAACCGGCACTGGTAAAGAGCTGGTGGCCCGGGCCCTGCACAACCTGTCTCCGCGCAAGGACCGGGCGCTGATTAAGCTCAACTGCGCCGCCCTGCCCGCCCAACTGATCGAAAGTGAGCTGTTCGGGCATGAGAAGGGCGCTTTCACCGGAGCCCACGACCGGCGCATCGGCAAGTTTGAGCTGGCCGACGGCGGCACGATCTTCCTCGACGAAATCGGGGAGCTGCCGCTCGATCTGCAGGCCAAGCTGCTGCGGGTGCTCCAGGAAAAGGAGTTCGAGCGCATCGGCGGGCGGCGCGTCATCCACACCGACGTGCGCGTCATTGCCGCCACCAACCGGGTGCTGGAAGACGAAGTGGCCGCCGGCCGCTTCCGCGCAGACCTATACTACCGCCTCAACGTGTTCCCGGTTCGCCTGCCGGCCCTGCGTGAGCGGCCCGAGGACATCGAGCCGCTGATGCGTCACTTTCTGGAGCGCTTCACCAAGCAGATGGCCAAGCCCGTGCGCGGCCTGCGCGAGCGGGATTTGCGGGCTTTGCAGCAGTATACCTGGCCGGGCAACATCCGGGAGCTGGAGCACGTGCTGGAGCAGGCCGTCATCGTCTCGTCGGGGGCGTTCCTGGAATTTGCGGGCTTTTCGGCGGCCACTGCCCAGGCCGCCTCGCCCCTACCCGACCACGCCCCTATCAAAACTCTGCGCGACCAGGAGCGCGACCATATCCTGGCGGCCCTGCACCGCACCGGCGGCCGGGTCAGCGGCCCCCACGGCGCCGCCGTCCTGCTCGACATCAACGCCAAAACCCTGGAAGCCCGCATGAAAAAGCTGGGCATCCGGCGCACGGTGATGGCGGGGGAGTAGGGTAAAAAAGAAGGGACGTTTTCTCGTAGCGGGTGGCGAAGCTTCTTGCTTCTTTGTCAACTCATAGCCCCTGCGGCCTGCTACCACTGCCGGTTTATCCCTTTGATACGTACCCTTGCCCGTATGAAGCCAAAATCCCTTGCCGCCTTTTACGAAGCGTGTGCCCCTACCCCGGAGTCGGTCGGGGGCGTGTTGCCGCCGCCGGATATGGGGTCGGGTGTAGGGCATTTCAACGTGTTTCCACTGGCCGACCTGCGCGGGGCGCCCCCGATGACGTTTACCCGGCGGGACTACCACAAAATCACGCTCTGCCGCGGACGCAGCCAGGTGGACTATGCCGATCAGGCTTCGCACGTCGGGGCCAACACCTTATTTCTGGTGACGCCGCGCGTGCCCTACCGGTGGCTGCCGCTCACTGACACGCCCGCGGGCTACTCCTGCCTCTTCGACGACGCCTTTCTGCTGCCCGCCCGGACCGGGGTGGTGGTAGCGGAGCTGCCGATTTTCCAGCCCGGGGCCTACCCGGTGTGGGAAGTAGCCGAGGCCGACTGCGCGGTGGCCGAAGCTATTTTCCAGAAGATGGCGCACGAGCTCCGGTCGGGCTACGCCTACAGGCACGACCTGCTGCGCACCTACCTCTGGGAGCTGATCCACTTGGTGCAGAAGCTGCAGCCGGTGCCCGCCCCGCTGGCCACGCACAGCGCCGCCGAACGGGTCGCCACCCAATTCACGGAACTGCTGGAGCGGCAGTTTCCGCGCCCCAGCCCACCGCTGCCGCTGCGCCTGCGTACCGCCACCGACTACGCCGACCAACTGGCCGTGCACGTCAACCACCTCAACCGGGTGCTGAAGGAAACCACCGGCCACACCACTACCGCCCTCATCAGCCGCCGCCTGACGCAGGAAGCCAAGCTGTTGTTGAGGCAAACCACCTGGAGTATTTCGGAAGTTGCCGATAGCCTGGGCTTTGCCGACGTGGCCCATTTCTGCACCTTTTTCAAGCGCCATGCCGGCCAGACGCCGGGCGACTTCCGGCAGTTGGCCGGGGTTGGCGTCTGACATGTTTGAAATCTAAAACAGATGGGTTGATTGGTGAAGCTTGCCGCCCGGCTGCCGGCCGGACCTTTGGGACGTACTCATTCACCCCCTATCCAAGGAGGCTAAACCCACAGGCAACATGGCAAACAAAAAAATTGCGCTGGTCACCGGCGGCAACAAAGGCATCGGCTTCGAAATCGTGCGGGGGCTGCTCCGGGCGGGCTGCCGGGTGTACCTGGGAGCCCGCGGAGCGGCCAAAGGCCAGGAGGCCGTAGCCAAACTGGCCGCCGAAGGCGACGTCATCTTTCTCGAACTGGACCTAACCAGCCAGGCGACGCTCGACGCAGCGGCGGCGCACCTGCAGCGCACGGAAGGCCGCCTCGACATCCTGGTGAACAATGCGGGCATCAACGCGCCCGGCGACGGCTCGGCCAGCACGGCCGCCGGGGCCAGCGTGGCGCAGGTGCTCCACACCAATTTTCTGGGTGCACTGGCCGTCACGCAAGCGTTTTTGCCGCTGGTGCAGCAGGCTGCGGCGGGGCGCATCGTCAACGTGTCGAGTCCGCTGGGCTCCCTCACCCTCAGCGGGCAGAACAACTGGGGCCTGCTGGGCTACTCGGCCTCGAAGGCCGCGCTAAACATGCTCACCGTGCAGCTGGCCCACGAGCTGCGGGATACAGCCATCAAGGTCAACTCGGCCGCTCCCGGCTACACCGCCACCGACCTGAACAACTTCGCGGGCACCGATACGCCCGCCCAGGGCGCGGCGGAGGCCATCCGGCTGGCCCTGCTGCCGGCCGACGGCGTCACTGGTACCTGTTCTTCTTCCGCCGGGCCCCTGCCCTGGTAAGCGCCGGTCGATAAGGGATCTGGTAATAACAGTCTTCTGAAACGCCGGCTGGCAGGTCCGTTTGCGCATTCGACCAACGGCGGCAGCCGGGCTGCGTATAGCAAGTATCCATCTACCCGCAATCCAGAAATCATGGCTCAGACGACCACCACGCCCAAGCACACGGACCCCGCCACCAAGAACAAGGAGAAGGCCAACGAGGAAACCGTGAAGGACAAGCCCGACGGCAAAAGCAAGACGACGCAGAAAAAATAGGCTACCACACAGCAAAAAGGCCGTTCCGACGATTGTCGGAACGGCCTTTTTCATTGGAGCCGGAGCGGAAGCCCTATTTCGCGGCCTGGATTTCGGCAATGGCCTTGTCGGCCACGGCCTGGTTGGCGGCGGCGTTGGCGGTGCTGGCCTGCTTTTTCACGGCCTCCTGAATCATGCCGATGGTCGGCTGGTCGACGCCGTAGCGCTTGTAGGTGATGGCCAAACCCTTGAGACGGTCAACGTCTTCGGCAAAGGCTTTCGGATCTTCGAGGCGGGCCAGCATGGTACCCATGCCTTCAAAGTAGCCGAACTTGGCCTGACCCTGGGCGGCGTCAAACTTGTCGCGCACGTAGTTCCACTGGGCCAGCCCGCCGGTTTTGGCGTACACGCCCGTCACGGCCTGGCTCAGGGCGCCCTCGGCAGTGCTTTCCAGAGCCTGGGCTTTGCTCAGCGCCAGCGTGGGGTTTACGCTCCCCAGGGCTTGCAGCGCGGCGGCCTGCACGGCGTACGACGGATTGCTCAACTGCTGGGTGAACAGCTTTTCGTCTTTCTTATCCTTGAGCTTGGCCAGAGCCGTCAGCTCCATAGCCAGTGCGTGGACGTCCTTCTCGGCGGCCGCCTGCTTGCGCAGCGCCGGGACGGCCGTTTTGGCCACGGTCTTGTGTCCAGCTTCAGCCGCTCGGCCGCTACCATGCGCAGGTTGTTGAACTTGTCGCTCAGCCCGGCCGTCAGCAGCTTCAGCGCGGCGGGGTCGGTGGTTTGCTTGGCGTCGGCGGCCAGCAGGGCCTCGCGCCGGGCCACGTACTGAGGCACGTGGGCGTACTGGTAGGCAAACTCCGCCAGCGGCTTGTTGTCGGTCTGCTGCCACACCAGGGTTTTCTGGGCGTCCACGTTCACTAGGTCGGGCTTGGCGGCCAGCGGCATGCTGAAGGTCTGGCTGGCTTCGGTCATCGTCACCATTTGGCGCTGGGCCTTGCCGTTCACGTAGTAGTCGATGGCGAAGGGCAGCTGGAACACCGGGCCCGGCTGGGTCTGCTTCACCGTCACGGACTGCACCTTTTTGGCCGCGTCCCAGGCGTAGTCGATGCTCACCACGGGGTGGCCGGTGCCGAAGTACCACTGGTTGTAGAACCAGTTCAGGTCCTGGCCCGACACGGCTTCCATCGCTAGGCGCATCTGGTGGGCTTCGCCGTTGCCGAGGGCGTTGTCTTTGAGGTATTTCTGCAGGCCGGCGAAGAATACGTCGTCGCCGAGGTAGGCGCGCAGCATCTCCAGGATGGCGCCGCCCTTCTGGTAGCTTACCAGGTCAAACATGTCCTCCTTGTCCGCGTAGTGGAAGCGCACGAGCTGCTTCTGGGCGTCGGGGGCGCTGCGCAGGTAGTTGCGCAGGTTGCGGTGCTTGTGCGAGTCGGCGGCGTCGACGCCGTACTTATGCTCGGCGTAGAGGCCTTCCGAGAAGTCGGCCATCGATTCGTTCACGGTCAGGTTGCTCCAGCTTTCGGCCGTCACGTAGTCACCAAACCACTGGTGAAACAGCTCGTGGGCAATAACCGACTCGTTCTGGTACTCGCGGTCCACGAGCTGCTTGTCGGTCATCTGCACAAAGTCGCCGTGCAGCGTGGCCGAGGTGTTTTCCATGGCTCCGCTCACGTAGTCGCGCACCACGATCTGGGCGTACTTGTTCCACGGATACTCCACGCCCAGACGCTGGGAGAAAAACTCCAGCATGTCGGGCGTGTTGCCGAAAATCTGCTTGGCGTAGGGCGCAAACTTAGGCTCCAGGTAGTAGCTTACCTCTTTGCCCCGCCACGTGTCCTTGTAGACCTTGAAGTCGCCGACGGCCATCATAAACAGGTAGGGCGAGTGCGGCAGCTCCATTTTCCAGGTGTCGGTGCGCAGGCCCGCGCCGGCGGGCTTGGAGGAGTCGAGGCGGCCGTTGCTGAGCGTGACGTACTTGCTGGGCACCGTCAGGCTGATTTCGGAGGTCGTCTTCTGGTTGGGCCGGTCGATGGTCGGAAACCAGGCCGAGGAGCCTTCCGTTTCGCCCTGGGTCCAGATCTGCACCGGCTTGCCAGCCACGGCGCTGTCGGGATTGATAAAGTATAGTCCCTTGGCGTCGGAAATGGCCATGCTGCCTTCCACCTTCAGCTCGTCGGGCTTCGATACGTACTCGATGTACACCGTGTAACTCGTGCCCGGCGCCACGGATTTGCCCAGGTGAATGCGCAGGTTCTTGGCGTCGGTGTAGTTGTACTTCAGCGGCTGCATCTTCTCGCCGTCCATCAGCGCCACGGCTTTGATTTCCATGCCTTTGGCATCGAGGCGCAGCGAGTCGGTGGCGTAGGCGCGGGGCTTGAGCGTCACCCATTCCTTGCCGTACAGGTAACGCTTGGCGTAGTCGAAGCGCACGTCGAGCCTGGTGTGCACTAGGTCGCTGACCTTGGTAGCCGAGGCCCGGTAGAGTTTCAGCGCCGGATTGGCCGGGGCCGGGGGCGCCTGTTGAGCCACGGCCGCCGTGCTCAGCAGGCAGACGGCAGCGGTAATGATTTTTTTCATGCGGGAATGAGGGAAAGTGGAGTAGCGGAAAGGATGTATCAGTAAGGAAGCAGGCGACCAACTGCCGCGCGGCGGTACTATAGAGGAGAAGCAGGCCACTACAGATGCCTGACGAGGGCCTAAAAGTAGTTTTATATTTTTCCGGGCGCTTTTTTCTGGCTCCGGCTGCTGCCTCGCGGGGCTTGCTAGGGTAGCAGCTAGACCAGCTTTGATAATGGGACAAACATAAAAGTCGGTACTATGCAAAGCAAGGTACTTTATAATTTTATTTTCTTTTACCTCATCGTTTATACTCTTAAACACCCCGAATCAGCCGGCATTTTAAACCCCGGCGGCGTAAGCCAGGAGTGATTCGTACTGGACTTGCGTTTTGCCCGTACTTTTAACCGAATGCCCGCCTCCTCTCCCGACCCTTCCCAGCTCACCCGCGAGCAGGTGCTACGCGCCCTGCGCCACCTCGACCGGACGGCCCTGGCCATTCCCGCCAGCACCGTCTACGACCTCGTGTACCGGGGCCGGCGCTACCCGCCGCGGGCCGTGGCTCAGCAGGCATGGCGCTTTGCCACCGCCCAGCCCGACGCCACCTGGCCGCTCCCCGCCGGCGCGCCCACCAACCACGTGCTGGAGCGCCTCGACTTCACCATTGCCACCAAGCGCCCCACCCTGGCCAGCTCTCCCACCCTCGACGGCGACGTGGCCGCCCAGGAAGCCATGCAGGACCTCTACACCGGCACCACCCGCGAACCGGCCCCGGCGCCGGTGGCTAAGCGCGCGGCCGCGCCGGTGGCCCAGGAGCCACCCGCCGCTTACCACGCCCCGGCCCCGCCACCCTACGACCGCACCACGGCCCGGCAGGAGCTGTTTTTGTCCGACACTGGGCTGGATCAGGCGCTGGCCGCGCTGCACCGACGGCGCAACCTGATTCTGCAGGGGCCGCCCGGCACCGGCAAAACGTTTCTGGCCCGCCGCCTGGCCTGGCTGGAGCTGGGCGCTACCGACGCGGCCCGCGTAGAGTTGGTGCAGTTTCACCCCAGCTACAGCTACGAGGACTTCGTGCAGGGTTTCCGCCCCGATGCTCACGGCGCCTTTCACCTCACGGCCGGCGTGCTGCTGGACTTCTGCCAGAAAGCCGCCGTCGACCCCGAAAAACCTTATTTCCTGCTCATCGACGAAATAAACCGGGGCAACGTCAGCCGGATTTTTGGGGAGCTGCTGCTGCTGCTCGAAGCCGACAAGCGCGGCCCCGCCCACGCCGTGCGCCTGCCCTACGCCCCGGCCGAGGCCCCGCGCTTTTTCGTGCCCGCCAACCTCTGCGTCATCGGCACGATGAACACCGCCGACCGGTCTCTCACCCCGCTAGACTACGCCCTGCGCCGCCGCTTTGCCTTCGTGCGCCTCGAGCCCGAGTTTGGCGCGCCCCTGCAGCAGTTCCTGACCGGCCAGGGTGTGCCCGAACCCGTAGTTAGCCGCCTCACCGCCCGCCTTACGGAGCTCAACCAATCTATTGCCGACGACCCGGAGCTAGGCCCCGACTTCCGGATCGGGCACAGCTACTTCTGCCAGCCGCCGGCCAGCCCCGCCGAGGCTGCCGACTGGCTCATGCTAATTCTGGAGCAGGAAATCGGGCCGCTGCTGGACGACTACTGGCTCGACCAACCCGCTAAAGCCGCGGCCCAGCGCAAAAAGCTGCTGCGGAGCTAATCCAGCGCCATGATTCCGATTCAGAACCTGTATTACCTGCTCTGCTACGCCTGGAACCGCCTACCCGAGCAGCATACCCTGCTGGCTACGGAGGCCACCGCGTTTCACCGCCCGCTGGAGTTGCTGGCCCACGTGCTGGCTACCGGTACACGCCGGCTGCTGAGCCAAGGATTAAAAAATGCGTATTCGGAACGTCAGGAAAACGTAACTGAGCTGCGCGGCCGCCTGCTACTGGCCCCCAGCGTGAGCCAGGGCCTGCTGCGGCGGGGCCGCGCCGTGTGCCGCTACGACGAGCTTGGTCCGGCCACGCCCTTCAATAGCCTGCTGCTGGGCACGCTCACCCAGCTAGCCGCCCTTCGCAGCCTGCCCGCGCCCCTGCGCCAGGAGTTGCGGGCCGTCCGTCGCCGCTTTCCGGCCGCCGTTGCGCCCACGCCGCTTTCGGCGCCGGCGCTGCGGGCCGTGCGCCGGCTGGGGTCGCACGGGCTGGAAGCTTTTCTGCTGAACGTGTGTGAGCTGATTTCCCGCAGCGCCCTGCCCCAAGCCGCCCCCGCCGGCCCCACCCGCTTCCGCGACTTCCGCCGCGACGAGCAACTCATGGCCCAGCTGTTCGAGGCTTTCGTGCGCAATTTTTACCGCCACGAGCAGCGCCACTTTCGGGTGCTGTCCGAAACTATTACCTGGCAGGCCGCCGCCGATTCGCCCACTGACCTAGCCCTGTTGCCGGCCATGATTACTGATACCACGCTGGAAGCACCCGAGCGCAAAATCATCCTCGACACCAAGTACTACACCGCCGCCCTGCGCCCGCGCTACGACCAGCAGAAGCTGATTTCGCCCCACCTCTACCAGCTCTACGCCTACCTGCAGAATCAGCCCACGCTCCCGGAGCAGCACCTGGAGGGTGTGCTGCTCTACCCAGCCGCCGCGCAGGCCCTAAATTTGCGCTACACGCTCGGGGGGCACCCCGTGCGAGTCGTTACGCTGGATCTGAACCAACACTGGCCCGGCATTGCCGCCGACCTGCTGGCCCTGATCCGCTGAACATCAGGCTTACCGACCGCCGAGCTGGATGGCGGCGTAGGCCTGAAACACGCGGTTGTGCAGCTTCGGGTCATTTACGCCGCTCACGCTTTTCACGTCGCTGATGTCGTTGAGGCCCGCGTTGAAGCGTCCGCCCACCAGCACCGGCCCCATTTTCAGGCCCAGGCCGGCACAGAGGCTGAAGTCGCCTTTTTTGTAGCTATCCTCCACCTGCCGGCTGGTGCTGCCGTACTGCGCCGTCGTGCCGGGCGCCGAAACCAGCATATTGCCCGCGTCGCGGGCGGTGAGCAGCACGCCAAACTGTGGCCCGGCTTCCACGAACAACGGCCCCATATGCACCTTGGCCAGCACTGGCAGCGTCAGGTAATGCAGCTTGGTGTCGTAGTCCTCAAACTCCGATTTGGTTTCGGTGCCCTGCAGGGAATACAGTAGCTCGGGCTGAATGGACACCGGTCCGGCTATCTTGATTTCGTAGAACAGGCCGGCGTGGTAGTACACCTTGTACTTGGTGTCCTGGTCGATTTTTCCATCCACCACCGCGGCGTTTACCCCGGCTTTTACGCCCAGCTGGGCCTGCGCTACCTGCGCGCCCGCCAGTCCGAGCAATACTAATACGAGACGTTTCATGGTAAAAAGCAATAGGTAGGACAAAGACGCCAAAAGCGGCCCGAGGCCCCGGACGGATGCCAGGCGCTACGCCGCTTACGGATTTTGTCGGCAGATTGATCTTGCCTGCCGCCTGCCGCTACCGTGCTAACGCTTAAGCGGCCCCGATTATTGGCTCCGCCTGAAATCAGCGAGCCTTCTCTACGAGACCTGAACGGCGCACAGGGCCAAGGCGTTAGTAGCGAATATCGGGGTGGCCGCTCAGCATCTCATCATCGGCGTCTCCTACCAGATAACCTCCAACGGCGAACACGCTGCTAGAGCTTGGCGCGTTCGGGTTGGCCGTACCTTCCGCGGCGGCGGGCTCCGCTACAGAATCGGAATCGGAACGGGGGGTAGGTACAGTAGCAGGGTGCACGGCGGGGTGGAATAGGATAAAACGGTCTGGACCAGACGCTAACTTCTTGGGTGAGAAGCAGTACAAATATTGAACTTTAAAAATTATATATTTAATAAAACCTCTAGATTTTTTTTGCGGCCGAGTCGGCCGGGCAAAATAAACGGCCCGGCATCCAAACTGGATGCCGGGCCGTTTTAGTAGTACCAACCAGCAGACGCTGGCGGATAATTACTTGGTCTCGGTGGTCGTCGTGGTGGTCGAGGCAGCAGGAGCTACGGTCGAGTCAGCAGGAGCAACGGTCGTGGTGGTGGTAGCCGACGAGTCGGTAGCAGCAGGAGCCGTAGTTTCAACCGTAGCAGGCTCGGTGGTGGTGGTTTCGGTCGTAGCGGTTTTCGACTCGCACGAAGTCAGAGCAGCAGCGAATACGAAAGCAAGAGCGGAAACCTTCAGGAGATTCTTCATTTTTGGTGTTACGTTTGAAAAAGTTTGTCTGAAAAACGCCCTTCATACCGGCTTTACCGGAAGGTAACCCGACCGCAGAAAAAATATTTTCCTTGGGTTACCCAACCCTCCCTACTGTATTAATAAGCAAAGCGAATGGGCAAGGGTATTCCTTCCTACACCGATGAAGAGTTTGTGGCGGCCATCCGCCACGGCGACGACCGGGCGCTGGCACAGCTTTACCGCCTGCACTACCCCATGATTTCGCACTACGTGTTGCAAAACAGCGGCACCGACGATGAAGCCAAGGACGTGTACCAGGAAGGCGTAATGGTGTTTTACGAGAAGGTTCGCGACGGTTCCCTGGAACTCAGCTGCCAGATCAAGACTTACCTCTACGCCGTGTGCCGCCGTCTGTGGCTGAAACGGCTCACCGAGAAAACCCGCTTCGGCGGCCG
>Ga0247729_10000295_pt1 | contig 21858 bp, 18 predicted proteins | sample UWRJL133311R2_FD_180958 | JGI IMG/M metagenome (GOLD analysis project Ga0247729, IMG submission 180958) | Plant litter microbial communities from Arlington Agricultural Research Station in Wisconsin, United States - UWRJ-L133-311R-2 | ecosystem: Environmental > Terrestrial > Plant litter >... | reverse complement strand
TCTTATCGATGAGATCGTCGGCTACCGGCTCGACGGCGACAACTACGGAGATCGCCATGCAGCGCTCGCCAGCCGAACCGAACCCCGCGTTGATCGCCGAGTCGGCAACGAGGTCGAGGTCGGCATCGGGCAGCACGAGCATGTGGTTCTTCGCACCGCCGAGGGCCTGTACGCGCTTGCCGTGCGAGGTGCCTTTCTCGTAGACGTACTTCGCGATCGGGGTCGACCCGACAAAGCTGATCGAGGCGACGTCGGGGTGCTCGAGCAGCGCGTCGACCGACTCCTTGTCACCGTGGACAACGTTGAGCACGCCGTCGGGCAGGCCGGCTTCCTTCATGAGTTCGGCCATCCAGATCGCTGCCGACGGGTCTTTCTCGCTCGGCTTGAGCACGACGGTGTTGCCGGCCGCGATCGCGATGGGGAAGAACCAGAGTGGCACCATTGCCGGAAAGTTGAACGGGCTGATGATGCCGACCACTCCGAGTGCCTGGCGGATCGAGTAGACGTCGACGCCGGTCGAGACGTTCTCGCTGTACTCGCCCTTGGCCAGGTGCGGGATCCCGGTGGCGAATTCGACGACCTCGAGCCCGCGGGCGACCTCTCCCAGCGCGTCGGAAGTGACTTTGCCGTGCTCGTTGGTGAGGATGGCGGCGACCTCGCCCTTGCGCGCGTTCAGCAGCTCACGAAAAGAGAAGAGCACCTGCTGGCGTTTGGTCAGGGAGGTACCCGACCACCCCGCAAACGCGGCCTTCGCGGCTTGCACGGCGACGTCGACATCCGCGACCGTAGCCAGGCGAACCTCGCGCGCGACCTCGCCGAGCGCGGGGTTGTAGACCGGGGCGGTGCGGGTGGATTCCCCGCTCGCGGGGGCACCGTTGATCCAGTGCTCGACGATCGACGATGATGACGTGGCTGAAGTGGCTTCGGTGCTCATGGTTTCAGAGTAATCAAAGACATTTCCGAAACATTTTGACGGGGAGAAATGCCCGCTCAGGCCTCGCCCTGCTCGGCTTGCTGCTCGATCTCCTCCAGGCTCGTGCCGGCGTTCGCAGCGAGCTCCGACAAGTCGATGAACAGCAGTGCTGCCACTCGCTCGGTCTTGCCGGTGCTGTACTCCTCGTCAACGGTGACCAGCTCGTCGGAGGATTCGATGGTGGCGTGTGCGGTGATCTCGGCGAGCGCATCCTCGCGCGCCTCACCCAGAATCGCGTCGAGGCCTTCTGTGTCGCTCGCGAGGGCGCGCAGGGCGAGGCCGAGCCCGGTGTGGATCTCTTCCCGTCGCGCGCTCTCCTGCGGCAGGTCAGACGGACTGGTCGCCCTCAGGCTGAGGGCCTGGTTGCTTCGTCGCTGGCGGACGCGTTCTGCGGATGCTTCTTCCTGGGCGGCGAATTCGGCAAACCGGTCGACGGCGAAAGAGACGAACTGGTCGTGGTCGTAGGCGAGGTCGTCACGCAGCGCGGCGACGATCATCCGGTTCTTCACCGCCATGCGCACGGCCGACCGGGCGATCATCGCGCCTTCCTCGACAACGACGGAAACGGGCGCGACGGGCACTGCCAGCGGACCCTCATACCGGCCGAGGTCCACGGAACTGCGTCGGCGGAACAAATTCATTGGTCTCATTCTCGCGCACCAGCCCCACGAGCACCGGATAAGGTCCGGTGAATATCTGTGCGTGCGCCGCGCACCCAGTGTCGGCCCACCCTGCGACACTTGCCCCATGGATCCCATCGTTGCCCTGCTCATCGGACTCGTGATCGGCGTTGTACTCGGCGCGGTCATCGGCGCGCTGGTCGCGCGCGGACGCGCGTCGTCGCCCGCAACTGTTCACGTACTGGGCGAGCTCAAAGCCGAAGCTGCGGCAGCGGATGCCACGGCCACCGCCCTGCGCGAGCAGGTCGAGCAGCTTCTCGAGTCGCAGCGCGGCCACCAGGCCCGGCAGGATTCCGACAGCCGCGTGCTGCAGGCCCTGAGTCCCGTGCAGGAGGTGCTGCGCACCATGCAGCAGAAAGTCACCGACCTCGAGACGCAGCGCAGCGTGCAGCATGGGCAATTGAGTGAACAGCTCAAGAACGCCACCGAGTCCGAGGAGCGCCTGCGCGCGACGGCCGAGACTCTCGCATCCGCCCTGCGCAGCAACAGCACGCGCGGGGTGTGGGGCGAGACCCAGTTGCGCAACGTCGTGCAGGCAGCCGGCCTGATCGAGCGCGTCGATTTCGATGTACAGCACAGCATCCGAGCGGATGACGGAGCGGGAGTCCGCGCCGGTCGCCCCGACATGGTGATCCACCTGCCCGGCGGAAAGAACATCGCCGTCGATGCGAAGGTGCCCTTCACTTCGTTCCTCGAAGCGAGCCAGATCGCCGCGACCGCGACGGGCGAAGAGGGCGCACGTCGCGACGCACTGCTCAAGCAGCACGTGCGCGTCATCCGCAATCACATCGACGCCCTCGCGTCGAAGGCCTACTGGTCGGGGCTCGACGCCTCCCCCGAACTCGTGATCGCCTTCATCCCCAGCGAGTCGCTGGTGTCGTCGGCGATGGAAGCCGATCCGAGCATCATGGACTACGCCTTCAGCAAGCGGGTCGCCCTCGCGTCGCCGGTGACCCTGTGGTCGGTGCTCAAGACGGTGGCGTTCTCGTGGCAGCAGGATGTTCTCACCGACCAGGCCAAGTCGCTCTTCGACCTCGGCAAGGAGCTCTACCAGCGCCTGTCGACGCTCTCCGAGCACGCCGACAAGCTGCGCAAGTCGATCGATTCGACTGTGTCGAGCTACAACCAGTTCGCGAACTCGCTCGAGTCGCGCGTGCTGGTCTCGGCTCGCAAGCTCAATGCGCTCGACGAATCGAAGGTGATCCCGGAATCCCGCACCATCGAGACCTCGGCGAAGCCCCTCACCGCCCTCGAATTCGACCTTCCACTGGTGGAGCGACGAGCAGAAGCAGGCTGACAACTGGCTGCGCGCAGGGCCGACGCCTGACACCGAGCGGGTGCCGCATGTTTTGATCGGGCGGTGACCACGTTCATCGGCACCTCGGGGTGGAGCTACGACCACTGGGAGCAGGTGCTCTACCCGCCCGGGCTGCCGTCGGCGAAGCGACGCGAGGTGTACACGTCCGAGTTCGACACCGTGGAGCTCAACGCCAGTTTCTACCGCTGGCCGCGTGAGTCGACGTTCGCCTCCTGGCAACGCACTCTCCCACCCGGTTTCGCCCTCTCGGTGAAGGCACCTCGCGGTCTCACGCATGGCAAGCGCCTGTACTCGCCGGAAGTATGGGTCGACCGCATCGTCCGCAGCTGGCACGAGCTCGGCGACAAGCGTGCGGTGCTGCTCGTGCAACTCCCTCCCGATTGTGCACGCGACGACGCGAGGCTGGACTACTTTCTCTCGATGATCCCGTGGTGGATCCGCGTTGCTGTCGAACTGCGTCATCCGAGCTGGAACAGTGACGAGGTCTACGACCTGCTCGCCCGGCACGGTGCCGCCTACTGCGTCATGAGCGGGGCGAACCTGCCGTGCATCCTGCGTGCCACGGCACCGTTCGTTTACCTCCGGCTGCACGGACCCGACCATGAGTTCCTGTACGGAGGTTCATACTCGGATGCCGACCTCGGCTGGTGGGCGGACCGCATCAGGGAGTGGTCGGCGGCCGGCACAGACGTCTACGCGTATTTCAACAATGACGGCGGTGGCAACGCGGTGCGGAATGCGCGCACGCTGCGCTCGCTGCTCGGGCAGTAGGCGCGCGGTGCGCGGCCCAGCGGCCTGTGACCAGCACTTTTCCACTCGTCCGCTCCGCGGCCGGCCTCGATATCAGCCAGCATCCGTGCGTACTGGGGTCGGTCTTTACCCCTGAATGCCGAAATATCGATGTCAATGTCCTCTTCCGCGACAGTCCAGCCACGTTCGGCAGCAAGCTTCCGGCAGTCTTCAAGCTGGCGTTGGACGCCTAGCGCTTGCCCTGTCTGGTCGCTGGAAATGCGGGCGTAGATCGCGGCGGATCGCACTGGCTTCATAAGGGGTCATATTGGCGTTACGTGGGTAACTGCATCCTCGTGTGCCCCCAGTTCCACCGGTGGCTGGTCGATACAGGATTCCAATTCCGGATGATCAAAGGCCGACCCAACCAACTCGCACCACCACATCTGGATCCGTCCCAAACGTGGCGGCGGATGGGAGTAAGTCGCACCGAAAAGCGCGAAGCGCTGAGTGGATTCGACTGGCGTAGTTAGTCGCTGTCGCGTCGAGCTACTCGACCAGCGGAGCTGGAGGAGCGGTACGCGTTTGCTGCAACTCGGCGAGGTCTACGTCGACAAGCTTCGCGAGGCGGTCGGCGAGCTCCGCGTCGTAGTCGGGGTCTCGCTCGTACAGTGCGGCTTGCTCGCCCGCCTTTGTCATCAGGACGTCCGAGATCTCCGACCACGCCTCCGCCCGCGCCCGCTCGACGATCGCAGCTATCGCCTCGCGGTCGTCGACACGGGCGGCAAACGCATCCGACGATGCTCGATGGATGCGTTCCCGTCGCAAGCTCTCCTGCAGGTGCTCGAGGTCGAACGCCGCATAGTCCTGCAGCGGATCGTCGACCCGCTGGCGGTCACGCCGGAATTTGATGCGCTCTGCCGACTCCCATTCCTGGTCGGCGAGGCGGGCGAGTTGCCGGGCCGCGGCGTTACCGAGCGCACGCCGGTCGAGATCGATACGGTCACGAAGCACGTCGACGATGATGCGATTGCGTAGGGTGAGGCGCACGACGGAATCCCCGATGAGGAGCCCGTCGGCGACGATGCGGGACACCGGCGCCGGTGCGACCGGCTCGGGTGCGACGTAGGTGCCGAGGTCGACACCCCGTCGCCTCCGCAACCACCGCATGCCATCCATTGTGCTCCGATCGTGCCCGTGGTGCCGGGCGGGTGCGCACCTAGCGGCACCACCAGCCACATCACCAGACCGGTCGCTCAGGCCGCTGGAACGATCACGTCCCTCACCAGCGCATCGAGTTGTGCATCGGCGTCGAGGAACTGACGCAGGGTGTTGCGCGACGCCCCGAAGTCGATGAACTCGTCCGCCGTCATCCCGTCTTCGTCGTATGCCCGTCGGAATTCGCTCAGCCCGAGCAGTTCGTCGAGTATGTCTCCGCTCACCGGGATGTCGATTCGGTTCTCGGCGGGAATGTCGTTCTCGTTGATGCGCGCCTGCCAGTCGAATGGCGGCGACACCACGAGGTCTCCCCCGACGAGTTCGGCCCAGTGCAGGTGACTGCGGAATGCGGCCGAGAGGATCCGGCTGCGGTAACCCCGCTCCACAAACAGGTGGTGTGCCTTCTTGAGGGCCGCGACTCCGGCCCAGTCGAGTACCCCGGGAGTGACCAGGATGCGCTGCGCCGTCGCCCATTGCTTGAGCCAGTCGTCGAGACGACCACCCATGATCGTGACGACGTGCCCGAACTCCTGGTCGGGCAACCCGGCAGCAGCCCGGCGGTCGAGGGCCCTCTCGAGCGCCTGCGCCACGGCGAGCGCCTGCGGAACGGTGAACGACAGCGTCGCGTTGATGCTCACGCCCCGAAAGGCAGCTTCCTCCATCGCCCCGATGCCGGTGGCCGTCGCCGGGATCTTGACGATGATATTCGGTGCGAGCTTCGCGAACTCCTCGGCCTGGTCAGCCAGTGCAGCAGCATCCCGGTGCAGTCGCGGGTCGGTCTGAATCGACAAGCGACCATTGCGCCCGCCGCTCGCCTCGAACGCCGGCACCAGCTGCGCGGCGGCCGCTATCGAGAGTTCGCGCACGGCCGCCCAGCCCAAGTCGGACTCGCCCCAGGTCGGATGCTGTGCCGCGAGCTCGCGCAGTCGCGGCACCCAGACATCCGGGTGTGCCTTGATGGCGGTGAACGCGATAACCGGGTTGCAGGTCGCCCCTACGGCACCGAACTCGATCGATCGACGGAGTTCTTCCGGGTCGGCCGAATCGTTCCAGAGCGATGTCGGCGTCGATTGCGCTGCGCGCGCCAGTGACGCCAGGGGTGTGGCGAGCTCACTCACGGGAAGCCGCCGGACGTTCGGTGGCGACTTCGCTCTGCAGCTCGGCGACCAGGGTGGAGTTCGGCCCGAGTTCGCGCTCCAGCTCGTGGGCGAGCGAATCGAGTTCCGCACCGCCGGCCATCAGGCTGGTGAGTTCACCGACGGTGATGTCTTTCTTCTCGTAGGTGCCGAGGCTCGTGCCGCGGTTGAGCAGCAGGAACCGGTCACCCACCGGAAAGGCGTGGTGCGGGTTGTGCGTGATGAACACGACGCCGAGTCCCTTGTCGCGCGACCGCGCGATGTAGCGGAGCACGACCCCGGACTGCTTGACACCGAGCGCTGCGGTCGGTTCGTCGAGGATCAGCACGCGTGCCCCGAAGTAGACGGCGCGCGCGATTGCAACGCACTGGCGCTCTCCACCGGACAGGGTGCCGATCGGCTGGTCGACATCACGCAGGTCGATCCCCATGTTGGCGAGCTCGGTGTTGGTGATCCGCTTCATTGCGGCGACGTCGAGCCGGCGGAACGGACCCCAGCCCTTGGTCAGTTCCGACCCGAGGAAGAAGTTGCGCCAGACCGGCATGAGGGGCACCACGGCAAGGTCCTGGTAGACGGTGGCGATTCCCTCATCGAGAGCTGCGCGGGGTGAGGAGAACGTGATGGGCTTTCCGTCGAGCAGCAGTTCACCCTCGCTCGGCGAGTGCGACCCGGCGAGCATTTTGATGAAGGTGGACTTTCCGGCGCCGTTGTCGCCGAGCACGCAGGTCACCTGGCCGGGATACACCGCGGTCGAGATACCGCTCAGGGCGTTGATCGCCCCGTAGCGCTTGCCGACGTTGCGGACCTCGAGAATCGGCTCGACGAGGGTGATGGTGTTGTCGGTCGTCGTCATTTTGTTCCTCCAGCACGAATACGCACCCAGTGGTTGAGAAGTACGGCGAGCAGCAGCATCACACCGAGGAAGGTGCGCAGCCAGTTGGTGTCCCACTGGGCGAACGTGATTCCCTGGAAGACCATGCCGTAGATGAGGGCGCCGAGCGCGGCTCCGATTGCCGATCCGAATCCGCCGGTGAGCAGGCATCCGCCGACCACCGCACAGATGATGTAGATGAATTCCTGGCCGACACCGGTGTTCGCCTGCACGGTCGAGGTGCGGAACAGGGAGATCATGCCGACCAGCCAGGCTGCCCCGGCTGTGGTCATGAACAGCCCGATCTTGGTCTTCATGATCGGAACACCGACCTGGCGCGACGGCTGGAGCGCTCCACCCACGGCGAAGATCCAGTTGCCCGCCCGAGTACGCAGCAGCACCCAGGTGGCGAGGGCGGTCACCGCGAACCACCACAGCACTGACACGTAGAACACACCGGTACCGATCTGGATCGAAGCACCGAACACCGGCTGGATTGAGTCGTAGAACGGGACCTTCGCCATCCCCTGGATCGAGACCTGGCCGGTCAGCGCCTTGGTCAGTGCGAGGTCGACACCGGCGAGCACGAAGAACGTGCCCAGGGTGACGATGAAGCTGGGGAGTCCGGTGCGCATCACCAGGAAGCCGTTGAGCGCCCCGACGGCGAGCACCGTCGCGAGGGAGATGAGCACAGCGACCCAGATGTTCAGGCCGAACTGCGTGGTCAGCACTCCGACAATGAGGGCGCTGAAACCGGTCATGACACCGGCCGAGAGGTCGAACTCCCCGCCGATCATGAGCACGGCCACTGCAACCGCCATGATGCCGAAGGTGGATGCCGACTCCAGCCAGACGCCCGCCCCGGCGAGCGTCATGAAGTTACGGGTGTAGAAAGAGAAGAATGCCATCACGGCGAGTGCCGCGACGAGTGCTCCTATTTCCGGCCGGGCGAGAAAGCGCCGGAATGGTCGCTTCTCGAGTCTCGGTCGCGTGGCTACCGTCACGATATCTGTCGTTGTCAACGCTGACTCCTCTGATCTGTTGTGGGCCGGATGGGGCGGCAGAACCGCACCGCCCCATCCGGATGCCGGTGTGCGGTTATCGCGTTCCGTTGGCGGCGAACTTGGCGACGTCTGCCGCGTTGTCCTTCGTCACGAAGGCCGGGCCGGAGTAGACGGGCTGTCCGCCACCGAGGTCGTTGCCGTTGGTCGAGCGCAGGTAGAGTGCGGTGACTCCGATGAAGCCCTGCACGTAGGGCTGCTGGTCGACCGCGAACAGGATCGAGCCGGCTTCGACGTCGGCGACGACGTCATCCGAGAGGTCGAAGGTCGCAACCTGGGCCGCGCTTCCGGACTCGTCGACGGCACCGACCGCGTCGATCGCGTACTGGCCACCGAGAGTCAGCACCCCATCGATCGAGCTGTCAGCCTGCAGCTTCGACTTGATGGTCGCCTTGACCTCCGCGTCGTTGGTTCCGTCGACCTGCAGGTTCTGCATGGTTCCGCCGAAGGTCGACGCTGCTGCCTTGCATCGCTCTTCGAGACCGACGTTGCCCGCCTCCTGGATGACGCAGAGCATGTTGCTCAGTCCAGCTTCGGCGAGGCGGGAGCCGACAGCCTCGCCGGCAACGGTCTCGCTCTGCCCGACGTGGGTGATGGCACCGAATTCGGCCGAGCGCTCGATACCGGAGTTGATGGTGACGACGGGGATGCCGGCGGCGACGGCGCGCTTGACACTCGCCTCCACGCCATCCGGGTTGGCCATCGAGACGACGATCCCGTCGACCGACTGGGCGACAGCGTTGTCGATGAGCTGGGACTGCTTTGCCGGGTCGGGGTCGGAGTTGTAGGTGACACTGACGCCGTAGTCGGAACCGGCTTTCTCAGCGCCGGACTTGACGCGGTCCCAGAATGCATCGCCGGGACCGGAGTGGGTGACGACCGCGTAGGTGAGGTCGAGATCGGCGTCGTTGTTGTTGTTCGGAGTCTCCTGCCCGGTGCCGGAACATCCGCTTAGAACCAGGGCGGCAGCGGCGACGATGCCGGCGCCGGCAATGATTTTCTTGATCATCTTGTGAAACCTCTCTTGGGTGCTTCCTAAAGGAAAGGTGGGTACCCACGTCTCCAGTGACGTTCGCTTCTTGCCGGGAACGGCCGGTGGAGAGAGGCCTCAAGGGGGCGAGGCGGGGTTCTCCGTCGAACCGGTTTCTCGACTATGGACGGCACTGTCGATCGAGCGTGTGGATAGAGTAACCGACTCCCACGGACTTTGTCTATACATTCTGTCATCAGTGTGTATTGTGGAAGTAGACGCTGACGTCTCCCGTCGAAAGGACACCAGGAATGCCCGCTAAAACTCACATCGGCGTGGGTCTCATTTCGGTCGGATGGATGGGCAGGCTGCACTCGCGCGCCTACCTGGCCGCCTCTCACCACTATCCGGAGCTTCCGGTCGCGGCAAAACTCATCGTGGCCGCCGACCCCGACGAACAGGGCAGGGCCCATGCGCGCGACGCCCTCGGGTACCGCGAAACAGTCTCCGACTACCGCGAGGTGCTCGCGCACCCGGATGTCGACGTCGTCTCGATCTGCTCCCCCAACTTCCTGCACCACGAGATCGCCCTCACGGCCATAGCGGCCGGCAAACCGTTCTGGATCGAGAAGCCGATGGGACGCGGCGTCGACGAATCACGCGATATCGCCGAGAAAGCGAGTGCCGCCGGTCTCGTCACCTCGGTCGGCTTCAACTACCGACATGCGCCGGCAATAGCCCACGCGCGAAAGCTCGTGCGCGACGGAGCGATCGGTCGCGTGACCAACGTTCGCGTGTCGCTGCTCGCCGACTACTCCTCCGACCCGAGCGGTGCACTCACCTGGCGCTTCAGCCGCGACCGGGCCGGCTCCGGTGTTCTCGGCGACCTGCTCTCGCACGGTGCCGACCTTGCGCAGTACGTTGTCGGTCGCATCTCGGCGGTCACCGCGATGACCGAGACCTTCATCCGCGAGCGCCCGCTTCCGGCATCCGGGGCCGCGAGCCACTTCAGCAAGGGCGACGAGGCCGGGCCGAAGGGCGCCGTCGAGAACGAGGACTACGCAGCACTGCTCACGAGGTTCGAGGGTGGCGCGGTCGGCGTACTCGAGTCGAGCCGGGTCGCGATCGGCCCGCGCGCCGAGTACGTGATCGAGGTCTACGGCACCGAGGGATCCCTGCGCTGGGACTTCCAGCGCCTCAACGAGCTCCAGGTCGCCGACGACACCTCCGGCTACCGCACCATCATGGTGGGGCCGGGCTTCGGCGAGTTCTCGCACTTCCAGCCCGGGGCAGGAACCGGGATGGGCTTCGACGACCTCAAGACGATCGAGGCCACGCTCTTCCTGCGTTCCGTACTCGAGAAGAAGCAGCTCGCACCGTCGGCGACCGACGCCTGGTCGGCCGCCGAGATCGTGGATGCGGCACTCCGCAGCACCGCGACCGGCGGATGGGTCGACGTGCCAGAGGTCACCGGTCCGCATACTTACGACGCCTGACGCGCTCATCGAGCTACGAGGTGCGCCATATCCTCCTTGGCCCCGCCTGGGAAGAGGGATATGGCGCAACTCGTCTGGTCTCAGCCGGTGAAAGCGGCGCGGAACGACGCGAGCGCGGCATCCGAGTCGTCGCTGGCCCAGCCCTCGAGGCCGACGACCCCGTCGTAGTCCAGAGCGCGCAACTCGGCGGCGATTGCCGGGTAGCGGATCTCGCCGGTGCCCGGCTCGAAGCGCCCGGGCACGTCGGCCACCTGGATCTCACCGATCCACGGCAGCGAACGTCGCACGAGCTCGATGAGGTTCCCCTCGCCGATCTGGGCGTGGTAGAGATCGAGGTTGAGTCGCAGCCCCGGGCTGTTGACAGCGCTCACGAGAGCGAGGGTATCGGAGGCCCGCGCGAACGGCACGCCGGGATGATCGACCGCAGTGTTGAGGTTCTCCAGGGTGAAGACCCGGCCGGCTTCTTCGCCGAGGTCGGCGAGGCGGCGGAGGGTATCCGTCGCCGTTGCCCAATCGGCATCGGTCACGCTCTCGCGCGGACGAACGGGCAGCCCGTCCGGATCCAGACCGGTGCCGTGCAGGTTGAGTCGCGGCGAATCGATGGTCTCGGCAGCGCGCAGAGACACCTCGGCAGTCGCCAGCAACTCGGCGATCCCATCGACGGTGGTGAGGTCGCCCCGCAGGTAGCCGGTCATTGACGAGAACGTCGCCCCGGTCGCCGCGAGGGCGTCGAGATCCTTGGTGCTCCAGTCCCAGATCTCGACCTCGAATCCCTGCTCGGCGATGCGGCTGACACGCTCGACGAACGGGAGGTCGCGGTAGAGCATCTCGGCGGACGCCGCGAGCCTGATGGTCATCGTCGCCCTAGCCGAGGTCTACCGCGACGACGGTGTGCTCAGTGGCCGAGCGCTGGGCGGCATCCGCCAGGATCAGTGCCGCATGACCGTCGTCGAACGTCGGGCTCGTCGACGGCTCACCGCGAACGAGTTTGATGAACTCGCTGAGTTCCGCGGCATACGCCTCGGCGTAGCGCTCGAGGAAGAACTCCTGGTACGGCGACCGCGACTCCACCGCCGTGGCTCCCGAAAAACTGACCAGGCTCGTGCCGGCGTTGGCGACCTGCAGCATTCCGTTCGCCCCGAACGCCTCGATGCGCTGGTCGTAGCCGATCGCACTGTGGCGGGAGTTGGTGATCGAGATGGTGGCTCCGGATGACGCGCGCAAAATGGTCACGGCCGAATCGAAGTCGCCGTGCTCGCGCGCCCCCGGGTCGAAGACGGTGCTGCCGACCGCTGTCACCTCGACGATGTCGGGCAGGAAGAACCGGGCCATGTCGAAGTCGTGGATTGTCATGTCGCGGAAGATGCCGCCCGATACGCCGACATAGGCCGCCGGCGGCGCTGACGGGTCGCGGCTGATGATCGCAAGCTGCTCGAGCGTACCAATCTCGCCCGATTCGACGCGGGCACGGGCGGAGGCGAACCCGGGGTCGAAGCGCCGGTTGAAGCCGATCGCGACCGGCACTCCCGACGCAGCAACTCGAGGCCGCAGTGCTTCCACGCGCGCGATGTCGAGGTCGATGGGCTTCTCGCACAGCACGGCGAGTCCTGCATCGACCGCGCGTCCGATGAGGTCGACGTGGGTGGGAGTGGGCGACGCGACCAGCAGGGCATCGACCTCACCCGAAGCGATGACAGCCTCGACGTCTTCGGTGGCTTGTCCGCCGTACTGCGCGGCGGTGCTGCGGGCTCCTTCGACGAAGGGGTCCGCGACCCAGGTGAGTACGGCATCCGGATTCGCGGCGATGCTCGCCGCGTGCACCTGGCCGATGCGACCGGTGCCGATGAGTCCAAAACGAACGGGCGTCGTTGTCATTTCGTTGTCCTTATTCTTAGGTTTTCGGGGTTCTCAGCACCACTGCTGCAGAAAAGTGCGGTTGGTCTGCTGGTCGGCCGCCCGCTGCTCGCGGAAATCCCGCAGCGCGACATCGGCACCCGGAAGCACGTCTTGTTCGATGACGATCCAGCCATCAAAGCCGGATGCCTCGAGCACGGTCATGACACCGGTGAGGTCGATCTGGCCAGCGCCGAAGGCGACAAACGCCCCGGACGACCAGACCTCGGTCATGCCACCACCCGCGGCGAGCACGAGGGAGAGCTCGTCGAAGTCGACGTCTTTGAGGTGCACGTGGTTGACCCGGGTGCCCCAGCGGCGCAGTACGTCCAAGGGGCTGCCCCCGCCGATCACCAAGTGGCCGGTGTCGAGGGTGAGCCCGATGTCGACGGCGTCGAGAAACCTGTCGATCTCGTCTGGCGACTCCACGAAGGTTCCCGCGTGGTGGTGGAAGGTCGGTTCGAACCCGGCGGCCCGCACACGTTCGGCGGCTATCCCGGTGTTGGCGACCAGGCGGTCCCAGCCGGCGGCGGCAAGGCGGTCGGCATCGTCACCGTGCCCGGGAGCACGCTTTCGCGCATCGGAACCGTGGTCGGCGAGGGTTGGTTTCGGCAAAAGCGTCGGCCCGTTCTCGGCGGCGTCGCTGAAGGCCCTCAGGGCAGCATCGAGGTCGGGCAGCGAGGCGGCGAACGCCTCGTCATCACTGAACGGCAGTTCGACCCAGCCGCCGGCAAGTTCGAGGTCGAATCGCGCGAGGCGGTCGCGCAGCTCCGCTCCCTGCCCGAAATACCCGAGAGGACCGAGGTCGACTCCGGAGTGGCCTGTCTCCCGCAGGATCTCGAGCATGTCATCAGGAGCGAGGACTTCCGCGCCCTCGGGCGTCATCTCGAAGACCCCGAAACTCACCGGGGCGCCCGCTACCCGCGCCTTCACGACGTGCCTTCCTCTGCTGCTGCGTCTGATGGAACAGCGTCGCCGAGCAACGGTCGGCGCGCTGCGCTCTGCTTCTCGTAGTCCTCGCGAGCGCGCGCGGTCGTGTCGAGGGTCGACACCTCGGCGACCGGTACGTCCCACCAGCCCTCGCCGCCTGGCGAGTACCGCAACGGGTCGCTCTCGATGTGGATGAGTGTCGATCGCGACGACGCCTTTGCTGTCGCCATCGCGGCGCGCAGGTCGTCGATGGCGGATGCCGTCTGGGCGACCTCGATGACATCGATCCCATAGCTGCGGGCGTTCATCGCCAGGTCGACCGGCAGCACGTCATCGCCCTGGAAGTTACGGGCAGCGGGGTCGAGGTGCCGGTACTTCGTGCCGAACCGCTGCGACCCGACGGTCTCCGACAGGTGGCCGATCGAGGCGTAGCCGTGGTTCTGGATGAGTACGACGATGATCTTGATCCCCTCGGCCACGGCAGTCACCAACTCCGAGTTGAGCATGAGGTACGACCCGTCACCCACCATGACGATGACGTCACGGTCCGACCCATTAGCAACAGCACCGCGCTTGACCCCGAGTCCGCCGGCGATCTCGTAGCCCATGCACGAGAACGCGTACTCCACGTGATATCCGAGCGGATCCCGAACTCGCCAGAGCTTGTGCAGGTCGCCCGGCAACGATCCGGCTGCCTGCACGATGACATCCGCCGGTTCGCTACCACCCTGCACGGCACCGATGATCTCGGTCTGGCCGGGGCGGGAAAGCCCCGACGGGGCGAAAGCGGCGTCGACCGTGGCGTCCCACTCGGCCTTCTCGCGCGCGGCACGTTGCTCGTACGACGAATCGACGCGGAAGCCGGCGAGCGCCGCCGCGAGTTCGGTCAGGGTCTCGCGGGCATCCGCGATGACGGCGATCTGCGTTCCGTGCTTGTAGGCATCGAACGGGGCGACGTTGATATTGACGAACCGCACGCCGGGGTTCTGGAATGCGGTGCGCGAGGCTGTGGTGAAGTCGCTGTACCGGGTGCCGATGCCGATCACCAGGTCGGCATCGGCGAGCAGGCGGTTAGCGGCAGTGGTGCCGGTGGCACCGACGGCGCCCAGGTACTGCGGCTGGTCCCAGGCGAGTGAGCCCCCGCCGGCCTGGGTCGTACCGGCGGGGATTCCGGTCGCCTCGACAAAAGCACGCAGCGAATCCTCCGCGCCGGAGTAGATGACTCCCCCACCGGCGATGATCACCGGGTTCCGGGCGGCGCGGATCGCAGCGACGGCACGGCCCAGTGCGGCACGCTCGGGGAGCGGGCGCCGGATGTGCCACTCGCGGTCGGCGAGGAACTCCACCGGTACATCGATGCTCTCGGCCTGTACGTCTTCGGGAAGCGCGATGGTCACGGCGCCGGTCTCGACCGGGTCGGTGAGCACGCGCAGTGCCGAGAGCGCGATGGAGTAGAGCTGCTCCGGTCGCTGAACGCGGTCGAAGAATCGCGAGAGCGGACGGAACGCGTCATTGACGCTGAGCCCGGTATCCCACGGCTGCTCCAGTTGCTGCAGCACCGGGTCCGCAACCCGCGTTGCGAAGGTGTCGCTCGGAAGCAGCAGGGCGGGCAGGCGATTGGTCGTAGCGAGCGCAGCGCCGGTCAGCATGTTGGTCGCTCCCGGCCCGACAGACGCGGTCGATGCGAACGTCGCGCGCCGCCGATGCATCCGCGCGTACCCGACCGACTGGTGGACCATCGCCTGCTCGTTGCGCGCCTGGTAGTAGGGCATGACATCCGGGGTCTGAGCGTTCAACTGCGCGAGCGCCTGGCCGATTCCCGCGACGTTGCCGTGCCCGAAGATGCCGAACACCCCGGGGATCGTGCGCTCGCGGATGTCACCGTCGACGGTCCACTGGTGCGCGAGGAACTCGATGAGCGCCTGGCTGACGGTCATCCGCCGGGTGTGTGGGGAAGAGTGTGGAGCAGGCATCATCGCCCACCTTTCTCGGGGTTCGTGTGGATCGGGGAAGAATACGGAAGTCGAGGGTCGGGTTGCTGGCCGGTCCAGGTGTCCCGAACCCAGGCGTGGGCGGGGTCTTCGGTGATGAGCCAGGCGCGTTCCGGGTCCGGGCCCGCCATCACGTTGAGGTAGTAGAGGTCGTAGCCCGGAGCCGCAACCGCGGGGCCGTGGTAGCCGTACGGCACAAGGGCGATGTCGCCGGTGCGCACCATGGCGCTGATGTCGATCTCGCCGGCCGGCGACGAATAGGTGCTGAACATGCCGAATGCGCTGGCCGGCTCAGCCGTGCCGCCCGCAATGGGAGCGGACTCGAAGTAGTAGATCTCCTCGAGGCGGGACTCGTGCCCGTCGATGTGCTCGTCGTGCTTGTGAGGCGGATACGACGACCAGTTCTCGGCCGGCGTGATGACCTCGCAGACGATGAGCCGCTCGGCGTCGAGCGCCGCCGGTGTGCCGAAGTTGTGGACCTGACGACTCGACCTGCCGGCACCGCGCAACTCCACCGGGGTCTCTGCCGCGGTGATGTGGCGGGTCGGGTGCACCCGCGTGGTCGGCGAACTCGCCACCGCGACCCGGCCCTCCCCCTCGATGACGGCGGATGCCGCAGCCGACAGGTACAGCACGTCCGTCGGGCCGGCGAACACCGAGTCGCGCCCGGCGAGACGGGTGCGGGTCGTGACACCGTTCTCTGTGTGGGTCACCTCGAAACGGCCGACCAGCGGCACGATGATCCGCTCTTCGGCTGCCTCGGGCAGCTCAAGGGCCGTGCCGGGGGCGCACTCCCCGACCTTCAGGCCGGTGTGCTGCCAACCCGGGGTCGACGAATCGACAACACTCTGCCAGCCCGCGCGCGCAAGTTCACCCCGACGGTGAAACCACTCTGTTTCGTTGTCGCTCATCGCACCCGTTCCGGTCAGTCGTTCTGTGGGAACCCGAGGTTGATTCCGCCGTGACTCGGGTCGAGCCACCGGCTGGTCACCGCCTTCTGCTGTGTATAGAACCGCACTCCCTCGGCACCGTGGGCTTTCGTGTCACCGAACAGCGAGTCCTTCCACCCTCCGAACGAGAACGTGGCCACCGGCACGGGGATCGGCACGTTGATACCGATCATGCCGACTTGGATCTCGTTCTGGAAGCGCCGTGCGGCACCTCCGTCGTTCGTGAAGATCGCCGTGCCGTTACCGTATGCACCGTTGTTGATGAGGTCGACACCGTCTTTGTACGAGGCCACCCGCACGATCGAGAGCACGGGGCCGAAGATCTCCTCGGTGTAGACGCGCGAATCGAGCGGCACCCGGTCGATGAGGGTCGGGCCGAGCCAGAAACCGTTGGGGTCGCCATCGGGCTTCACATCGCGCCCGTCGACGACGACGGTTGCGCCATCCTCGGTGGCGATGTCGATGTACGAGGCGACTTTGTCGCGGTGCACTCTGGTCACGAGTGGTCCCATGTCGCACCCGCGACGGCCGTCGCCGGTGCGCAGGGTAGCCATGCGCTCGGTGATCTTCGCGATGAGATCGTCTGCGACCGGCTCGACGGCGACGACGACCGAGATCGCCATGCAGCGTTCCCCGGCGGAGCCGAAGCCCGCGTTGATCGCTGCGTCCGCGACCAGGTCGAGGTCGGCATCCGGAAGCACGAGCATGTGGTTCTTGGCACCGCCGAGCGCCTGGACGCGCTTGCCGTTGCGGGTGCCGGTCTCGTAGACGTAGCGGGCGATCGGCGTCGACCCGACAAACGAAATGGCGCGCACGTCGGGGTGCTCGAGCAGTCCGTCTACCGCGACTTTGTCACCGTGGAGCACGGTGAAGACGCCGTCGGGCAGCCCGGCTTCTTTCCAGAGGGCGGCAAGCCAGTTGGCCGCCGACGGGTCTTTCTCGCTGGGCTTGAGTACAACGGTGTTGCCGGCCGCGATGGCGATCGGGAAGAACCAGGACGGCACCATGGCCGGAAAGTTGAACGGCGAGATGATGCCGACGACGCCGAGCGGCTGGCGGATCGAGTAGACGTCGATTCCCGTCGATACCTGCTCGCTGAACTCGCCCTTGAGGTGGTGGGCAAGGCCGGTGGCGAATTCGACGACCTCCTGGCCGCGGGTGATCTCGCCGAGCGCGTCGGAGAGCACCTTGCCGTGTTCGCTCGTGAGGATCTCGGCGAGGTCGCCTTTGCGCGCGTCCAGCAGTTCGCGGAATCTGAACATGATCGTCTGGCGCTTCGCGAGCGAGGTGTCTCGCCAGGCCGGGAACGCTGCCTTCGCGGATGCGACCGCGGCGTCGATCTCGGCGGCATCGGCGAGCGCGACCCGCTTGGTGACGATACCGAGCGCCGGGTCGTAGACGTCAGCGGTGCGGCCGCTCGTCGAGACGGATTCCGCCCCGTCGATCCAGTGCGGGACAACGGCGGTGGTCGTGGGAGTTTCGGTCGTGGTCATCGGTCTTCCTTCTTCGTAGTGCGTGCAGGTCAGGGCAAGACGCTGGTGTCGACGGTGGTGTCGACGGCAGTATCGGCGGCGAGATTGCCGAGGGCCGGGTGGACCAGCGCGGCTGCAACATCGACTGCGGCCGCCACATCACCGTCCGGCGGGTACAGCAGGGTGCGCCCGACGGTCAGGCCGCGCACTCCCGGAAGCGACAGCGCGTCTTCCCAGCGGGCGAACGTCTCATCCGGGTCGGCGCCCGAGTCCCCGCCGAGAAGCAGGGTCGGCATCGAGGTCGCGGCCATGACGCGCTCCATGTCGGGCACGACGGGCAACTTGAGCCAGGTGTGCGAACTCGACGCCCCGAGCCCCGAGGCGATCGCGACCGACAGAACCACGGCATCGGTGCTGAGGTCATTGAGCACCCGGCCGTCAGACCAGCGGCTGATGAACGGTTCGAGCATGATCGGCAGGCCGGCGGCGGCGGCTTGCGTCACCACCCGCGCCGTCGATTCGAGAGTCGCCACGGTTCCGGCGTCGTCGAGGTTCACCCGCAGCAGGGTCTTCGCGAAGTCGATTCCCGAGCGCACCATCGTCGGCACGTCGTAGGCGGTGAACCTGTCGTCCATCTCGAAGGACGCACCGCGCAGGCCACCGCGGTTCATCGAACCGACGATGACCTTGTCGTCGAGCAGGCCGAGGGCAGCGAGGTCGTCGATGATGTCGGGGGTGCCGAGCACGCCGTCGACGCCGGGGCGGGCGAGGGCGATCGCGAGGCGTTCGAGCAGGACATACCGGTCTTCCATTGCCGCCGGGTCAGAACCAACCGCAAGCGCACCCCGCGCCGGGTGGTCCGCAGCGACGATGAGCAGGCGGCCATCACCGCGGATGACGGGGCGGCGGATGCGGGACGCGAGCGACTGCGGGATGGCACTGGGCTGCTCGGCGCGGATGCCGCGCAGCCTGGCACGGTCGATCAGCGGTTCCGCTGCCGGAGTCGTGGTGTCGGAGGTTGTCATCTCAGGCTCCTGTTCCCATGAACGTCTCGACCTCGGCTGCCGTGGGCATCGCTGTCGAGCACTCCCGCCGGGACGCGACTATCGCCCCGGCGATGTTGGCAAAGCGCAGCGTGCGCTCGAGCTCCCAGCCTTCAAGCAGGCCGTGCGTGAGGGCTCCGCCGAACGCATCGCCTGCGCCGAGTCCGTTGACGACGGAGACGAGGTGGGGCGGCACTTCGACTGTCGCGTCCCGCGTCTTGGCGAGGACCCCGCGGGGCCCCTGCTTCACGATCGCGAGCTGGACGCCTCGCTCGAGCAGGGCATCCGCCGCTCGTTCCGGCTCGGTCTCACCGACGGCCACCTCGCACTCTTCGCGGTTGCCGACGGCGACCGTGGCGTACTCGAGGGCAGCAGCGACCTGGGTCGAGGCGTCGGCCGGGGTTGGCCAGAACATCGGGCGGTAGTCGAGGTCGAGAACCGTGTGGCCCGCGCGACCACGTTCCCGAAGGGCGACGAGGTGGGTACCGCGGCTGGGTTCTTCGCTGAGGCCGGTGACCGTGCACCACAGCAGGCCGGCCGAGCGGACTGCATCGAGGTCGAGTTCTGCTTCTGTGATGGTCAGGTCGGGAGCCGTGGGCTCGCGGTAGAAGTACAGCGGGAAGTCGTCGGGCGGAAAGATCTCGCAGAAGGTGACCGGCGTCTTGAGGTCGGGATTGACCCGGACGTACCGGGGATCGACGCCCAGCACGCCGAGTTCGCGCAACAGGAAACGGCCGAAGGGGTCATCCCCGACACCCGAGACGAGAGCAACGTTGTGTCCGTAGCGCGCGGTGGCTACGGCGACGTTCGCGGCACTGCCACCGAGGTATTTTCCGAAGGTCTCAACGTCTTCGAGTCCGACCCCGCTCTGCATCGGGTAGATGTCGACCCCGAGCCTGCCGAGTACGAGGACCTCAGGCGAAACGTACGTGTGCGTCATACTCCGATGTACAACTTTCCTGGCTGAGCCGCCCGTGTCGGGCGGCGGCGGAAGCGAATGTCCTAACAATAACACATTGGCTCTTCGTGACAAGGGCCGCGGAGACGTAAGATTGTCGGGACATACTCGTGTACGGCGCATGAGACTTGAGGGAGGTCGATATGCCCAGCGACGAAACATTCTGGCCGGATGAGGTATTCGCCGATCTCGACCGCACCGGCCCTATGCCCCTCTATTTCCAGGTCTCCTCCCGGCTCGAAGGCGCGATCCGCTCCGGCCAGATCCCGGCGGGTGCGCGCCTCGAGAACGAGATCGCCATCGGCCAGCGCCTCGGACTCTCCCGGCCGACAGTGCGTCGCGCCATCCAGGATGTTGTCGACAAGGGCTTGCTCGTGCGTCGGCGCGGAATCGGCACGCAGGTGGTGCAGGGCCAGGTCACACGCCAGGTCGAATTGACCAGCCTGTTCGAAGACCTCAAGGGATCGCACCACGAGCCGGGCACCCAGGTGCTCACCCAGGACATCCGCCCGGCGACCGAGCTGGTCGCAACCAGCCTCGGCGTCGCTCTCGGCTCAGACATCGTCTACCTCCGCCGGCAGCGCAGCACCGATGGTGTCGCTGTTGCCGTGCTCGAGAACTACTTGCCGCCGGAGTTCTCAGACATCACGACCGAGCAGCTTGAGTTGCGCGGCCTGTACCAGATCCTGCGTGCACGTGGCGTGACGATCCAGATCGCCAAGCAGAAGATCGGTGCGCGCCGGGCGAAGGGCGATGAGGCCGAGTTGCTGGGGATCGACAGGAGTGGCCCGGTGCTCACGATGGAGCGGGTCGCATTCGACAACTCCGGGCGAGCCATCGAGTTCGGTCACCACTGCTATCGTCCGGACATGTACAGCTTCGAGACGACTCTGGTGGCGAAGTAGGTTCGACAAGGAGTGCACGGGTCGCGGTTGCGTGAACCCCACTAGTCCAGCCGCTGGTTGAGCTTGTCGAAACCCCCTGGATGCCACCCCACTACTCCAGCCGCTGGTTGAGCTTGTCGAAACCCCCTGGCTCACTCCACAGATTGCTCTGTTGCATAGCCTGACCTGCACTTTTGCCCAACCTCTACTCCTCCACAAAAGTTATTTCACGAAGTTGTTCACATACTCGCTCAGGTAGCATCCAATGTCGGTGGTCTTCGCCAGACTAGGCACATGAATCCCGCAGACCAGACCACGGAGCAGGCACCGCTAGTGCCTGCGATGCTGTCGTCTGCGGAACTAATGCGGGAGCTGATCGACGCCGGGCAGACGATGCGCGATGCGAAAGCGCGTTTGGTGCAGCTCGCGAACGAGGCCGCCTACCGGTCCCGGTCATCACTACCCAAGGCGGAGAACCTGGCCGCGCAGAACGGCCACGCGAGTGCTGCCCGGCTGGTGGAGTTTCTGACCCGCCTCTCCAGCCCGGAAGCCCGCCGCCTGGTCTCGGTCGGCGCAAAAACGCAGCCCCGACAGCTACTCGGCCAGACCCTGGAGCCCGAGTACCCGTTCGTCGGCCGGGAACTGGATGCCGGTCTGATCGAGCCCGACACCGCGCTGATGATCACCGGGATGCTTCGCTCCTGCGCCCAGAACGGCGTCATGCCCGAGAAGCTGCGGATCGCGGAGGAGGCTCTGGCGGTCGAGGCATCGCGCTCTTCATTAGACCTGGTGAAAGTGCAGGTCAAGGTGTGGCAGGCGTACCTCGACCCCGACGGCCTCGAGCCGCAGGAGAAGCGGGCGTTCCAGAAGCGTTCGCTCCGGTTCGGGAAGACGGAGAACGGCCTGACCGAGATCTTCCTACTCGCCCCGACGATCGATGTCGCACGGATCAAGGCCGCGTTCACTGAAGCGGACAAGCTCACTAGTCAGCCGCGCTTCCTCTCCGAGGAGGAAGCCGCCGCGCAGTCGGCAGCGCCGGAGATCGTGACCGGCCCGCACGGGGAGCAGTACACGAAGTTCCGTGACCCCCGCACACCGGCCCAGCGCCACTACGACCTCATGCTGGGCTACTTCAGCGCCGGGTTGCGTGGCCACGAGACAGGTGCCAGCGGCGCGCGCAGTCTCGCCACCGTCTCCGTGATGATCACCGCAAAAGACCTCGAGACGGGGGTCGGTGTCGGGTGGGTTGAAGGCATTCGGGACGGCATCTCGGTGGCTGAAGTGC
>Ga0247729_10000294_pt1 | contig 21873 bp, 17 predicted proteins | sample UWRJL133311R2_FD_180958 | JGI IMG/M metagenome (GOLD analysis project Ga0247729, IMG submission 180958) | Plant litter microbial communities from Arlington Agricultural Research Station in Wisconsin, United States - UWRJ-L133-311R-2 | ecosystem: Environmental > Terrestrial > Plant litter >... | reverse complement strand
TTGGGGAAACTGTCTATGCTGCCGCGGACGAGCGCAAGGCCGCCCTCGCGCATGCGGGTATGCGCGGTGTCGCTTCCACGCACTCCGCGTCGTCCCCGCGAAAGCGGGGACCCATACCCTCCGAGCCAGTGAGGCGGTAAAAGACCACAGCCTCTTCCGCGTACAGGTCGATAGGACGGTGGTTATGGGTCCCCGCTTTCGCGGGGACGACATCTTACCCCGCTTCCGCCACCGCCCGTTGCGCCATCACCTTGATCAGATTGGCGCGGTATTCGGAGGAGCCGTGGATATCGCCCATCAGCCCGTCGGCGGAAATCTTCACATTGTCCAGCGCGGCCGCCGACCAGTCCGCCTTCAGCGCGGCCTCGATGGCCGGCACCCGGATCACGCCGGTCTGCGACGCGCCGGTGGCGGCGACGCGGACTTCGCCGGACTTTGTCTTGGCCACGAACACGCCGGTCAAAGCGAAGCGCGAGGCGGGGTGGCGCATCTTGGAATAGGCGGCCTTGGCGGGGATCGGGAATGACACCGCGGTGATGATCTCGTTGTCCTCCAGCGCCGTCGTGAACAGCCCCTTGAAGAACTCGTCGCCGGGGATCAGCCGCTGGTTGGTCATGACCGTTGCGCCGAGCGCCAGCACCGCGGCGGGATAGTCCGCGGCGGGATCGTTGTTGGCCAGCGAGCCGCCGATGGTGCCGCGATAGCGCACTGCGGGATCGCCGAGCACCGAGGTGAGGTGGACGATGGCCGGGATCGCGCGCTTCGCCGCTGCGCTCTGGGTGATGTCGTAATAGGTCGTCGCCGCCTTGATGATCAGCGCGTCATTGGTGGCCTCGATGCCGATCAGGTCCTTGATCCGGCCGAGGTCGATGACATCCGTCGGCGCCGCCAGCCGTTGCTTCATCACCGGGATCAGCGTGTGGCCGCCGGCGAGATATTTGGCGTCGGTATATTTGCCGAACAGGCTTGCTGCTTCGTCGACGCTGGCGGGGCGGTGATAGGTGGTCTCGTACATGGCAATTCTCCTCAGAGAGAAACTCAGTCCCATCCCCGTCATTGCGAGGTCAGGGAAAACTGGCTAGCCAGTTTTCCCCTTGGCGAAGCGACGCGGCAATCCAGAGCCACAAGGAAGAACTGGATTGCTTCGTCGCAAGGGCTCCTCGCAATGACGGTGGAGAGGTCCTTCGACGAATGGCTATTCCGCCGCTTGCTGCAGTTGCATCGCTTCCCACACCCGTCCCGGCGTCGCCGGCATCTCGATCCGGTTGTGGCCGATGGCATCCGTGATGGCGTTGATCACCGCTGGCGACGAGCCGATTGCGCCGGCCTCGCCGCAGCCCTTCACGCCGAGCGGATTGCCCGGGCAGAGCGTCGTGGTGTGGCTCAGCTTGAACGACGGCACGTCGTCGGCGCGCGGCATGGCGTAGTCCATGAACGACGCGGTCACGAGCTGGCCGTTGTCGTCATAGATCGCGCCTTCCAGCAGCGCCTGGCCGATGCCCTGGGTCAGGCCGCCATGGACTTGGCCCTCGACGATCATCGGATTGATCAGTCGGCCGAAATCGTCCACCGCGACGAAGTCGATGATTTCGGTCTTGCCTGTGCCGGGATCGATTTCCACCTCGCAGACATAGGCGCCGGCGGGGAAGGTGAAGTTGGTGGGATCGTAGAACGCGCCTTCCTTCAGGCCGGGCTCCATGCCGTCCGGCAGGTTGTGCGCGGTGTAGGCGGCGAGTGCCACCATCGGCAGCGCGATCGACTTGTCCGTGCCCGTCACCTTGAACTCGCCGTTCTCGATGACAATGTCCTCTTCGGAAGCCTCGAGCTGATGCGCGGCGATCTTCTTCGCCTTGGCTTCGATCTTTTCCATCGCCTTGAAAATCGCCGACATGCCCACCGCCGCCGAGCGCGAGCCGTAGGTGCCCATGCCGAACTGCACCTTGTCGGTGTCGCCGTGCACGATCTGCACCTGATCCACGGAGATGCCGAGCCGTCCGGCGACGAGTTGGGCGAACGTGGTCTCGTGGCCCTGGCCGTGGCTGTGCGATCCGGTCAGCACCTCGATGGTGCCCACCGGATTGACCCGCACCTCGGCGGATTCCCACAGTCCGACGCCGGCGCCGAGGGAGCCTACCGCCTTGGACGGCGCGATGCCGCAGGCCTCGATGTAGCAGGAGAAGCCGATGCCGCGCAGTTTGCCTTCGGTCTTGGCTTTGGCCTTGCGCGCGGGAAAGCCGGCATAGTCGATCGCTTTCAGCGCGGCATCCAGCGAGGCACCGAAGTCGCCGGTGTCATAGGCCATGATCACCGGGGTCTGGTGCGGAAACTGGGTGACGAAGTTGATGCGCCGCAGTTCGGCCGGATCGACCTTCAACTGTCGCGCCGACGTCTCCATCAGCCGCTCCAGCAGATAGCTCGCCTCCGGCCGCCCGGCGCCGCGATAGGCGTCCACCGGCGTGGTGTTGGTGTAGACCCCCATTACCTCGGCATAGATCGCCGGGATGTTGTACTGGCCGGACAATAGCGTGGCGTAGAGATAGGTCGGCACCGACGAGGAGAACAGCGACATGTAGGCGCCGAAATTAGCGTGGGTTTTGACCCGCAAGGCGAGGATCTTGTTGTTGGCGTCGAACGCCATTTCCGCATGCGAGACGTGGTCGCGGCCATGCGCGTCGGTGAGGAAGGCCTCGGAACGGTCGCCGGTCCATTTGACGGGGCGGCGCACCTTCTTGGACGCCCATAGCGCGACCATTTCCTCGGGATAGATGAAAATCTTCGAGCCGAACCCGCCGCCGACATCCGGGGCGACGACACGCAGCTTATGCTCCTGCGCGATGTTGTAGAACGCCGACAGCACCAGGCGCGCCACATGCGGATTCTGCGAGGTGGTGTGCAGCGTAAAATGCTCTTCCGCGTCGTTGTATTCGGCAATGGCCGCGCGCGGCTCCATCGCATTCGGCACCAGCCGGTTGTTGACCAGTTCCAGCGACACCACATTGGCCGCCTTGCCGAAGGCGTCGTTGACCGCCTTCTCCTCGCCGATCGCCCAGTCATAGACCACATTGCCCGGCGCTTCCGGATGCAGTTGCGGCGCGCCCGGTGCAATCGCCGCCTTGATGCTGGCGGCAGCCGGCAGTTCCTCATAGGTCACGACCACCGCTTCGGCGGCATCGCGCGCGAGGTTCTTGGTCTCGGCGATCACCACCGCCACCGCCTGTCCGGCGAAGCGCACCACTTCCGGCGCCATCGCCGGCCACGCGCCCATTTTCATCGGCGTGCCGTCCTTGGACGATACCGCCCAGCCGCAAATCAAATTGCCGATCTTGTCGTCGACCAGTTGCTGGCCGGTCAGCACGTCCACCACACCCGGCATTTCCTTTGCCGCGGTGGCGTCGATGCTCACGACCTTGGCGTGGGCGTGCGGACTGCGGACGAAATGCGCGTGGGTCAGGCCCAGCACCTTGATGTCGTCCACATAGCGGCCGCGGCCGGTGATGAAACGTCGGTCTTCCTTGCGCACGACGCTCGCGCCGATGCCTTCCACGCCCATGATCGTCTCCCTGCCGGAGTTCTGTTACCTGCCGTTTCCATCGAAGCGGCGGCTTCTGTTTGGCTTATTTGATAGAGGTGTGGTCGCGCCGGATCACTCCGCCGCCATCGACACCTTCATGCGCGAGGCGGCGTCGAGCACCGACTTGACGATGTTGTGGTAGCCGGTACAGCGGCAGATGTTGCCCTCGAGCTCGTGCCGCACCGTGTCCTCGTCGAGGTCGCCGCCGTGGCGGTTGACGATGTCGATCGAGCTCATGATCATCCCGGGGGTACAGTAGCCGCACTGCAGGCCGTGATTGTCGCGGAACGCTGCCTGCATCGGGTGCAATTCGTCGCCGCGCGAAATGCCTTCGATGGTGGTGACGTTGGCGCCCTGGACCTGGCCCACCAAAGTGGTGCAGGATTTCACGGCGCGGCCATCGATGTGGACGATGCAGGCGCCGCACTGGCTGGTATCGCAACCGACATGGGTGCCGGTGAGGTTGAGAGTTTCGCGCAATAGCTGGACGAGAAGGGTTCTGTCTTCGACGTCGGCAGAGACAGCTTTGCCGTTGACCGTCAGTTTGACTGTGGACACGCAGGCCTCCCGGTAGTTTTTAATTGGACTAATTAGAAGCGCGCGCGAAAAACTTTGCAATGGGATTTTGGGATGAGCGTGCGCGGGCGGCGCCTTCTTTCTTCCTTCTCCCCTTGTGGGAGAAGGTGGCGCCGACAAAGTCGGCGTCGGATGAGGGGTCACTAGCCTCGGAGGTCGTGGCACCCCTCACCCGTCCGCGCTGTCGCGCGGCCACCCTCTCCCCACAAGGGAGAGGGAAGGACGCGAGCGCGCACCCCACGCCTGCAGATTTGTGGCTTTATACAGCCTTCGCTTGATGCTCTATTCGCGCTGCAATAAGTGCGGCAAGCGGCCGTGCCACAACAATAATTTCGCCACAGGGAGTTTTGCGTGATCGACAAGCGAGTGAAAAACCTGGCCGACGCCGTGGCCGGGGTGAAGGACGGCGCGACCGTGCTGGTGGCCGGGTTCGGCGTGGTCGGCGTCGCCGACGATCTGATCGAGGCGCTGCACGAGCAGGGCGCGCGCGACCTGACCATTGTCGCCAACAATGCCGGCAATGGCGATGTCGGCCTGGCCCGGCTGATCAACTCCGGCCGCGTGTCAAAAGTGATCTGCTCCTATCCGCGCTCCGGCGACTACAGCGCCTTTCTCAAGGCGTACCGCGACAATACCCTGGAACTCGAACTCGTGCCGCAGGGCACCATTTCGGAGCGGATGCGCTGCCATGCCGCGGGGCTTGGCGGCTTCTTCTCGCCGGTCTCGGCCGGCACCAAACTCGCCGACGGCAAGGAGACCCGCGAGATCGACGGCAAGCTGCACGTGTTCGAGAAGCCGCTGAAGGGCGACATTGCGCTGCTGCGCGCCGACAAGGCTGATCGCTGGGGCAACCTGACCTACATCAAGTCGGCGCGAAACTTCAATCCGGTGATGGCCATGGCCGCCGACCTCAGCGTGGTGCAGGTCAACGAGATCGTCGAACTCGGCAGCCTCGATCCCGAAGCCGTCGTCACCCCCAGCATCTTTGTCGATCGCGTCGTGGTCGTAGGAACAAACGCATGACCCTGTCTTACAAGCCTCTCACCCGCGAACAGATGGCCTGGCGCGCCGCGCAGGACCTGCCGGAAGGCGCCTTCGTCAATCTGGGCATCGGCATTCCCACCCTGGCGGCGAGTTTCGTGCCCGCAGGCCGCGAAGTGATCTTCCACAGCGAGAACGGCATTCTCGGGCTGGGCCCGAAGCCGGAGCCCGGCATGGAAGACCCGAACCTGACCGATGCCGGCAAGAACCCGACCACGCTGATCACCGGCGGCGTGTTCATGCATCATGCCGACGCCTTCCTGATGATCCGCGGCGGCCACATCGATGTCAGCCTGCTCGGCGCCTTCGAAGTCTCCGAGGCCGGCGATCTCGCCAACTGGACCACCGAGGATCCTGCGTTTCCGCCGGGCGTTGGCGGCGCCATGGATCTCGCGGTCGGCGCCAAGGCCATTCGCGTGATCATGGACCACACCGACAAGAAGGGGAATCCGCGCATCCTCAAGCACTGCTCGCTGCCGCTGACCGCGGCAGGCTGCGTCAAGCGCATCTACACCAACCTCGCGGTGATCGACATCACGCCGCAGGGCCTGTTCGTGGTGGAGATGGTCGACGGCATGACGCTGGAGAGATTGCAGGCGATCACCGAACCGAAGCTGCAGCTCGCCAATAGCTGGCAGGCGCTGGCCCCGCCCGAAGCCATGGCGGCGTAGTATAAATCGATGTCGTCCCGGCAAGCGAGCCCGCGAGCGCAAGCCGGGACCCATACACGCTGCCTTGGCACGCCAAGGCGGCAGCCGTCTTCATAACCACCGCTACGGCGGTTATGGGTCCCGGCGTTCGCCGGGACGACGAAACATCAGCCGTGCCGCGGTGGAAATCTCGCAACCTCCGGCTTTGTTTCCGGTACGTGTTTACTCCACCTTAGCCATTCCTGCGTAGTATCAACGGATCGGGAGTCGCCGGCGGAAGCCTGCGAACAACACCGATTCATGGGAGCGACGGGGGCCTGACGTGGGATTGACGACGCTTATGCGGCTGCGGCCGGTTTCGCTGAAATTTCCCGCTCTGCGGTTTCGCGCCAAGGTCACGCTCGGCTTTGCCGCGGTGCTCGCGATTTCCGCGCTCAGCATGGCGCTGGCCTATGTCGGCTTCGAACGCGTCTCCGCCGGTGTGGTGGCCTATCGCACCAGCGTCGCGGAATCCGGCCTCGCCCGCAACATTGATCGTGAGCTGATCTCCTACCAGGCGCTGACGCGCTATTACGTGCTGACCGGCAAGGAAGACGACGCCAAGGCGGCGCTATCCGCCGAAGCCAGCCTGAAGGACGCCATCGACGCCTCGATGCTGGCCACCACCCATCCGGCGCGGTTCGAGCCGATCTCGCGGCTGGCCAATGAGTTCGCCGCCTTCACCATGATTTTCGCGGAAATCATCTCGCTTAAGAACGAGAGTGCGATGCTGGCGCAGAACCAGGTCACTCGCGGCGGCACCACGATGCGCTACAAGCTCGACGACCTCGCCAGCCTCGCCAAGGAGGCGGAGCTGCCGGCCGTCGAACTCGGCGCCCGGCAGGTGATGTCGCAATATCAGGCGATGACCGCGCTGGTGAATACGTTTCTGGTCAATGCCGACCGCATGGGCGCCGCCAGCGCCGTGGCGCGCATCAAATTCGTCGAGAACTCGCTGAAGGCCATCGCGACCACCGACGCGAAGCTCGTCGCCAACATCAAGGAGGTTCTCGGCCTGCTCGTCGACTACCAGAAGGCGCTCGCCCGGCTGATTGCCAATTCAAAATCGATCGAGGACCTGGTCGGCAAGATGACCGACGCCGCCGCCGCGATCGGCAAGGGCGCCAATGCCATGAAGGCCGACCTGCTGTCGGACCAGCAGCGGCTGGAAAGCGAATCCGATGCCACCATTCATGCGACCGAACGCCAGGTGGCGCTCCTCGGCCTCGGTGGCTTCATCATCGGCGCGTTGCTGGCGGGCCTGCTCGGGCGCGGCATTTCGAAGCCGATGACGGCGATGTGCGCAGCGATGCGCCAGCTCGCCGCCGGCGATTTCGCGGTGGTGCTGCCGGGTCTCGGCCGCCGCGACGAACTTGGCGACATGGCGGCCGCGGTGGAGGAATTCAAGGTGCAGGCCATCGCCAAGGCCGAGCGCGATGCCGCGGCGCAGGACGCGCAGAGCCGTTCCGCCGGTGCCGCGCGCCGCGCCGAATTGATCCGCTTCGCCGACGATTTCGAATCCGCGGTCGGCGCCATTGTCGCCCATGTGTCGGATTCCGCCGGGCAACTCGAGTCCGCGGCCTCGACGCTGACGCGCACCGCCGAAACTACCGAAGGCCTGTCCGGCCGCGTCGCGGGCGTTTCCGAACAGGCCTCGTCGAACATGCAGTCGGTGGCCACCGCCACGGAGGAACTGTCGCTGTCGGTGGGCGAGATCGGCCGCCAGGTGCAGGCCTCCAGCCGGATCGCCGACAGCGCCGTGCAGCAGGCCGAAGCGACCGACGTGCGGATCGGCGAGTTGTCGCGCGCGGCACAGCGGATCGGCGACGTGGTCGACCTGATCACGGCGATTGCCGAACAGACCAACCTGCTGGCGCTCAATGCGACCATCGAAGCGGCGCGTGCGGGCGATGCCGGCCGCGGCTTTGCCGTGGTGGCGCAGGAGGTGAAGTCGCTGGCCAGCCAGACCGCACGGGCCACCGACGAGATTTCGGCGCAGATCGCCGGCATGCAGAGCGCGACCCAGGAATCGGTAGCGGCGATCAAGCAGATCGGCAGCACTATCGGCCAGATCTCCGGCATCGCCTCGGAGATCGCCAGCGCGGTGTCGCAGCAAAGTGCCGCGACGAAGGAGATCGCGCAAAACGTTCAGCGCGTCGCCCACGGCACCCAGGAAGTCGCGAGCAATATCACCGAGGTCAACCGCGGCGCCACCGAGACCGGTGTGGCCTCGGCGCAGGTGCTGCACTCGGCGCAGTCGCTGTCGAGCGAGAGCGCACGGCTGCGCACGGAGCTCGACCGGTTCATGGAGAATATCCGGGCGGCGTAGCCCCGTTCCCCGGACGCGATGCAATACGAAGTATTGCGTCGCAGATCCGGGGTCCCGGTTCCTGCATCAGAAGAAACCGGGATCCCGGCTCTGCGCAGCGGCATAAGGATGCCGCAGCGCGCCCGGGAAACGATGAGCTACTTCTTCTCCGCTGCATAAGCGCGCCAGCCGCCGAAATGCGAGATGTCGCGGGCGCCTTCGATCGCGGTGGCTTCCACGAGAAAGCCTTTCACGCTGGAGCCGTCCGCGAGCCGCAGCGTGCCGATCGACAAGGGCGCTGGAATCGCCGCGACGAATTTCCCGAACGAGGCCGCCGACAGCGCCCAGATTTCCACGGCGATTGCCGAGCCCGACCCGGCCTCGACGCGCAACAGGCCGGGCTTGGGCGGCGTGGTGCCATTCAGCGCATAGAACCTGTAGTCCGGCGCAGTGGTGGCGGCCTTCAGCAGCCGGCCGTGCAAAGCCTGCAATTCGCCGTTCAGTGCCATGCCCGACAGATGCGCGCCGACCACGGCGATGGCGATCTCGTCGCCATGGGTCACAGCGGGCAGGGCGGCGAGCGCCGGCTGCGGCAGCCCTTTGGCGCCGACGGTGAGTCCGGTGTCCGCATGAAACGCGCGGCCGATGCTGGCGAGCTGGGCGTCATGGCCGGCGGGCGCCAGCAGGGTGATGCCGAACGGGATGCCGTCGCTGCGCATCGCCGCCGGAATCGCAAGGCCGCACAGGTCGAGCAGGTTGACGAAATTGGTATAGGTGCCGAGCCTTGAGTTGAGCTCGATGGGATTGGCCAGCACCTGCGCGGTGGTGTAGGCGGTCGGCGCGGTCGGTAGCACCAGCGCGTCGAGTTCGGCGAACGCCGTCTCCGCGGTGCGCTTGAGGCCCTGCAGCTTGTACAGCGCGGCAAAGGTGTCGGTGGCGCTCTGCCGCGCGCCGGCGATGGTGATCTCGCGGGTCACCGGATGGATCGCGTCCGGCGCCGAGGCCAAGAGATCGCGGATCACCAGCAGCCGTTCCGCGACCCATGGTCCATCATAGAGCAGCCGCGCGGTCTCGTAGAACGGCTCGAGGTCGAACTCCACCAGTGTCGCGCCGAGCGACGTCCAGCGCTTCAGAGCTTCGCCATAGGCCTTTTCGGACACCGCATCGCCGAAGAAGATCAACTGCCCGGCGCGCGGCACGCCGAGCCGCAGGCCCCTCGGAAATTCCGTCAGCGCGCCGACGTCGCGTGGCCGGGAAAACGGATCATGCGCATCGTAGCCGCCCATCACATCCAGTGCCGCCATGGCATCGTCGACGGTGAGGGTGAAGATCGAGACGCAGTCCAGCGTACGGCAGGCCGGCACCACGCCGGCGGTCGGCACCAGGCCGAGGCTCGGCTTGAGGCCGACGATGTTGTTGAGCATGGCCGGGACGCGGCCGGAGCCGGCGGTGTCGGTGCCCAGCGACAAGGGCACCAGTCCGGCGGACACGGCAACCGCCGAGCCCGAGCTGGAGCCGCCCGGAATCAGATCGTCGCGCACCGCGTTCTTCGGAATGCCGTAAGGCGAGCGCACGCCGACGAGACCCGTCGCGAACTGGTCGAGATTGGTCTTGCCGATAATGATGGCGCCGGCGGCGCGCAGCCGCGCCACGGCGCTGGCGTCGCGGGAGGGCGTATAGGCAAAGGCCGGGCAGGCGGCGGTGGTCGGCAGTCCGGCAACGTCGATATTGTCCTTCACGGCCACCGGCACGCCGTACAGCGGCAGTGTCGCGCTGTCCTTGCCGGCCAGCGCCACGGCTTCGGCCAGCGCCTCGGCCTCGTCGCGCAAAGTGATGAAGATCGCGGGATCGCCGTGCGAGCGAATGCGCGCGAAGCTGCGTGCAACGGTCTGCGCGGGGGTGACGGTGCCGGCGCGGTGCGCGGCAACGATGGCGGCAATGGTCTCGGTCACGAGGCGAACCTGCTGCGGATGGCGCAGGCGCGCCACCCGCCGAAAGCGACGATCTTATTCAGCAGGTACGGCAAGAGGCGGCTCCGATTGCGGGACAGAAACAGGGGCGGTGCCGAACTTCTCCGCTGCGTACAGCCCGGCCGCCACGAGAGCATAGGCCAGGGCGACGCCGGGCGTCACCCCCAAACCGCCGCCGATGCCGATCGCCTCGCCGTGCATGAAGCCGAAATAGGTCAGCACCGCGCCGGCCATGGCGAAGCCGGAGGCGTTGACGAACTTGCGCTCGATAACGAACACCGCGATGGCGCCGAGCACCAGGCCGGTCAGGATCGAGCCGCCGCCCATCACTTCGAGGCCGTGGAACAGCACGCCGTTCTGTCCCATCTTGGCGACGAACTCCGGCGCATGCTGCGCGCCGAAATTCATCCCGGCGGCACCGAGCGCGCCGGACAACAGCACCGTGGCCCAGGCCGCCAGATGCGGCGTCAGCGACAGCGCGATCGCTGGCGCGTGTTCGCGGGGCGTGGTCTCGAATGCCTGCGCGCAGATCAGCATGCCGATGTACAGCAGGATCGGCGAGATCGCGACCACCGGAACGATGGCCAGCATCAGGGAGATGACGCCGAACCACGACAGCACCACCACCATGATGCCGGTCGCCGCCGAATAGCCGATCCGGCCGCCCATGGCCTTCCAGCCGGGATGGCCGATATAGACTGCGTTGATGAACGGGTTGCCCATCAGACAGCCGATCAGCGACACCACGCCGTCGGCGGTCAGCACCCGGGTGGTGGGGTATTCGTCGCCGGCGGCTTCCGCGGACTCCACATTGTCCATCGCCTCGACCAGATCGTAGATGCCGTAGGGAATCGCGGTGATCAGAATCACGCCGAGGAACTGGAAGCCGGAGAACACGTGACCGAAGGCGGGGATCGGCACCGCGAAGCCGAAATTGCTGAAGGCCGCGGTGACGCCGGCGACGCTGACACCGCCGATGCCGATGCCCAGCAGGTTCGACCCCCAGGCGATCACCATGCCGACGCCGATCGCCACCAGCCCGGCCGGAATGTTCTTCGGATACTTGTAGCCGCCGAACCAGCTCAGCATGATGATGGCGAAGCAGGTAAGTCCAATCACCGGCGTCATGAACATTTCCAGCGCCGGACGCATGGCAATGAACGTGATGGAGACGCCAGCCAGCGTGCCGAGCAGCGCCGCACGCGGCGTCACCTTGCGGATCCAAGGTGCGACGAAGCCGCCGATCATCAGGATGAAGCTCTGGAAGAACACCCAGACCAGGCCGGCTTCCCAGCCCTTGATGGGATCGCCCGTGGTGATCGAGATCGGCAGCATGATCACGAAGGTGACGATGAACATGTGCGGCACGCTGATGCCCGAGGGCAGCGCGCAGACGTCGGAGCGGCCCGTCTTCTGCGCCAGCCGGTAGGCGAGGTACGCGTAGTAGAACGTCGACAGGCACATCATCAGCCCGAGCGCCGGCAGGATGCGGCCGAACACGATGTTGTCCGGCATCTTCAGCACGAAGCGCAGCAGCCCGGTCAGCACCAGCATGTTGACGAGGATGTTGGTGCCGAAACCGAAGAACGCATTCCAGTCGCCCGGCGTCCATAGCACTGGCTTGAAATCGGATTTGCCGGCAGTCCCCGTGATCGTGCTCATCGTGATGCTCCGTTGCTAAAGGATTGAGGGCTCCAATGCGTTCATGGTCGTCATCGCCTGCAGCACGCTGGCGGAGTCGCTGACCCAGCCAAAAATGCCGCCCTGGGCCTTGATCATCTTCAGGCCCATCTCGTGGAATTCCGGGAAGTAGGAGGCGCAGCCGTCGGCCAGCACGATGCAGCGATAGCCGCGGTCGTTGGCCTCGCGCACCGTGGTGTTGACGCAGACCTCGGTGGTGACGCCGCACACCAGCAGCGTGTCGATGCCGCGCGCCTTCAGGTCGGCGCCGAGCGTGGTGGCGTAGAACGCGCCCTTGCCGGGCTTGTCGATGACGATTTCGCCTTCGACCGGATACAAAGCCGGGATGATGTCGTGGCCGGCCTCGCCGCGAATGAGAATGCGGCCCATGGGGCCGGGATCGCCGATCCGTAACGACGGCGCGCCCCGTTCGATCTTGGCGGGCGGCGCATCGGAGAGGTCGGGCAGGTGGCCCTCGCGGGTGTGCACGACCATCATGCCGGTCTCGCGGGCCGCCTTCAGCACGGCGGCGATGGGCTGAACGGCGCGGGCCAATTGCGAGACGTCGTTGCCAAGCGTCTCGCCGAACCCGCCCGGCTCGATGAAATCGCGCTGCATGTCGATGATGAGGAGCGCCGTATTGCCCCAGTCCACCTCGATGGGGCCGGGCTCGGCGGCAACGGTCATTGTATGCAGTGAGTCCGCCATTGCCGATTACTCCCCCGAGCTATGGACATCTCGGGGTTAGCGAAGCAAGCGGCGTGCCATTGTGTACAATAATGTGCAGCGGTCGGTAAAAAGGAAATTTCTTTTATCGATCATGGTGTTGTGGAAAGCGAAAGCTTTGCACAACGGATGAGCACGGCGGTTTCGGACGTTTAATTTGCTCAATAGATGATCGACGATGGATTAAATGGCAGGATGCAGTCGGCACCGAGCAAGGCGAAATTCATGGTTGGAGTATGCGGCAAGGTTTGTCCCGGATGTCGCTTCGCTCATCCGGGCTACAGGCTCACAACAAGTCTTTTCAACTACGCGACGCTGCCGCGGCGAAACCCGTTCCACATGGCGGTGGCGGCGCCGGAGGTCAGCACCGGCAGGTAACGGGCGTCCTGGTAGTTGCCGTTCAGCGAGACCCGCGGCAGGGCGGTGAGCTGTTCGGAATTGTCGGCGAAGATCACGCCGGGGCGGGTGGTCACCGCGGTCTTGAAGCCGGCCTTGGCGGCAAGCGCGAATTCGCGCGGGCCGGCGGCGCCGCGGTCGCCGTAGGGGTAGGCCAGATGCACGGCCGGGCATTGCAGCGTGGCTTCGATGCGCGCGCGGCTGGCGGCCATCTCATTGAGCGCCACGGCCTCGGTCTGCTTGGCGAGATTGCCATGGCTGATCGAATGGGCGCCGATCGTCACCAGCGGGTCGGCGGCGAACGATCTCAACTCATCCCATGGCATGCAGAGTTCGCCGCTGATGGCGTCCTCGTCGACGCCGTGGGCGGCGCATAGCGCCGTCATTTCGCGGCGGATGTCCTCGTCGCCGGGCAGGCCGCGCAGCCAGTCGTGTAGCCGGTCATAGGCCATTTCCTTGGCGACCGGATTCGAGGTGTCGAGCCGGACCATCTGGCCGTCGATCGGGACCTCGATGGAATTGGCCCGGGCCACCACGCGTTCCAGCGCCACCCACCACAGCCGGCCGATGCCGTCGGCGAAATCGCTGGCGGCGTAGACGGTGAACGGGGCGTCAAAATCCTGCATGGCCGGCAGGGCATGGTCGCGGTTGTCGCGGTAGCCATCGTCGCAGGTAAAGCAGGCGAAGCGTCGCGAAAAATCCTGCTCGGTCAGCCGCCGCTGCACCTCGTCCGGCGTTACGATGTCGATGTCGGAGGCGCGGATATAGGCCAGGGTGGCGCGCAGGAAATCCGGGGTGATTTCGAGGTGACGGTTGGGCTGGAACAGTCCGGCATGGGCCGGCCGGACGTGATGCAGCATGAAAATCGTGCCGACCCCGCCGAAAATCGGCCGCAGCATGCGGTGGGCGCCGCTGAAGTACAGCGCGTCCAGTCCGGCACGGATAATGGCGCCTCGTATCTGCTTCATCGTATGACCAAGCAATTGATGCTACCCACAGCAATAATTAGAAACCGTTGAAGAACCGTTATCCGAATACCCACCAGCGTACCATAGGCGGCACGCGATTACAGTTTGACAGCCCCGCAAGGGTTTGTTTTCTCTCTGCTTCCAGACCCCGCAGGACTTCGAATGCACGGACTTTTCAGGTGGAGCAGCAAATGGTGGCCTGGCCTCATTCCCTTCGCCATCCTTTGGGCGGTGGCTGCCTGGGTTAGCACGATTCCGATCGAAGCGGACATTGCTGCACGCAGCACAGCCGCGCTTAAAACTACCGTGCTCGACAAGACCCGGATTTCCGTCGCCGGCCGCGATGTCAGCTTCGCCGCCGAAGCCTTTTCCGAGGACGGTCGCCGCAGCGCCGTGGGGTCGGTGGAAGCCACTCCCGGCGTGCGGCTGGTCAATGACGAAACCCGCCTGGTGGCCGAAGCCAAGCCGTTCATCTGGGTTGCCGAGCGCGACAACGTCCGCGTCACTTTGTGGGGCACGGCGCCGTTGCCGGCCAGCAAGGCGCGCATCACCGAGGCGGCGCGTGCTGCGCTCAACGGCACCGAAGTGTCCGACCGCATGGGTTTGAAGCGCGGCGCGCCGCCACGTTTCGACGCCGCGGTGCTGCTGCTGGTCGACCAGATCGCCAAGCTGAAGGACGGCAAGATCGTGCTCACCGACGGCGCGGTCAGCCTGTCGGGCATGGCGCGCGACCTCGGCGGCCGCGAAGCCATTGCCGCGGCGCTGAAGAATCTGCCGGAGGGATTTTCCGTCGCCGCCAACGACGTCAAGGCACCGCCTTACGTGTTCCAGGCCAACAAGGATCCGGTCGCGGTGACGCTGACCCTGAGCGGCTACGTGCCGGATAACAACGTCCACGCCGCGCTGGCGCAGGCCGCGGCGCGCAAATTCACCAATGAGAAGATCATCGACAATTTGAAGGCCTCGATCGGCGCACCTTCAGGCTTTTCCGCCGCGGTGACCTCGGCGCTGGGCGCGCTCTCGCGGCTGTCCACCGGCACGCTGGTGGTCTCCGACCGCGAGGTCAAACTATCCGGCGATGCGCTGTATGAAGCCGCCGCCGGCCAGATCCGCAGCGGTCTCGCCCGCGACCTGCCGCAGGGATGGACCGCCAAGCCGGAAGTCTCGGTCAAGCCGGCCGCATCGCCGGTGGACTCCACCGTATGCCAGCAATTGTTTGTCCAGAACCTCACCAAGGGCCGGATCCGGTTCGAGACCGCGAGCGCCTCCATCAACGCGGATTCCGCGGGCCTGCTCGATCGGCTGATCGAGATCGCCATGCGCTGCCCGAGCACCGGCGTGGAAATCGTCGGCCATACCGATGGCGACGGCGACGCCGGCTTCAACCAGGGCCTGTCGGAGAAGCGCGCGCAGGCGGTGCAGGACTATCTGGTCAAAGCGGGCCTGCCGGCCGAACGCTTCAGCACCGTCGGCTACGGCAGCAGCCAGCCCATCGCCACCAACGACACCGACGAGGGCAAGCTGCAGAACCGCCGTATCGAATTCGTGGTGAGGCAATAACGATGGCCTATCTGGCAATGTTTCTCTGGGGCTGGTTGCTCGGCGCCTTCCTGCTCGGTTTCTGCATGGGGTGGATCGCGGTGGTGTATCGCGGCAAGCCGGTGCCGAAGGTCTGGATTCAGCGGCTGTCGGTGATCGCGGTGGTCATCGTCGGCATCGCCATCGCCCGGGTGGTGCCGGGCCGGTTCGGCTACTGGCTCGATCTCGGCCTGGCGCTGTTCGGCTTCTATCTGGTCGGCTGTGCGATCGGCTCGTGGCTGCGCGACGGGGTGGTGTCCCGCCACGCCCGCTCGGTGTGAGCGAACCGATGGGCCTGCTGGCGCACTACAGGATGTTCGGCCATTACAATGCCTGGGCCAACGCCAGGCTCTACGATGCCGCCGCAGCACTGACGCCAGAGCAATTCCGGGCCGATCGCGGCGCGTTCTTCAAGTCGGTGCAGGGCACGCTGAACCATCTGCTGGTGACCGACCGGATCTGGCAGAAGCGCTTCACCGGAGAAGGCGATGCGCCGGACCGGCTCGACGCGATCCTGTTCGACAGCTTTGACGACCTGCGTGCGGCACGGATCGCCGAGGATGCCCGGATCGTCCGCTATGTCGACGGGCTCGACGAGACCAGGGTCGCCGGCACCATCAAATATCGCCGGGTTTCGTCTCCCGAGGAGTTCGAGCAGCAACTGGCGCCGGCGCTGGCGCACTGGTTCAACCACCAGACCCATCATCGGGGCCAGGTCCATGCCCTGCTGACCGGACTGACCGGGGCAGCGCCCGAGCTCGATCTGTTGTTTTACCAGCGCCTTGCCGCCAGACCGGCGGCGTGAGGTCACGAACGCTTCATCGCGGTGTGCAAGGTGGCTGCCGCCGTCATTTTGCCGCAGGTGGCGTGGCACACCACCCCACTGGTTTGTTAAACCTGACCTAATATATTGATGCTGCGCGTTTTTTGTTCACGGTCGACGAATTCCACTTTGCCGCAAAACACGCTAGGACATGTCGTCCTGGAGACACGAGACGGCGGTGACGCCGAGGTTTGCCTGACTGCCCTTGGTCGTTGATCGTATTCGAGGTCTAAATGCTGGAAGCCATACGCAGGGCGGTCTCGTTTCTGCGCGACAAGCAAATCCTGCACAAGCTCGGTGTTCTGTTCAGCGTCGCTGTCATCGCGTTCGCGTGCTACATGCTCTACCACAAGCTGCGCAACATCAACGGCCACGCGGTCTACGAAGCCATGAAGGCCACCGAGCCGCGCCTGATCGGGCTTGCGGCGCTGTCGGTGGCGGCCGGCTATTTCACGTTGACCTTCTATGACTGGTTCGCGGTGCGGGCGATCGGCCATCGCGAGATCCCCTACCGCGTCAACGCGCTCGCGGCGTTCTCCAGCTATGCGATCGGCCACAATGTCGGTGCCAGCGTGTTCACCGGCGGCGCGGTGCGCTACCGCATCTATTCGGCCTGGGGCCTGAATGCGATCGACGTTGCAAAAATCTGCTTTCTCGCTGGCCTGACGTTCTGGCTCGGCAATGCCGCGGTGCTCGGCATGGGCATCGCCTATCATCCGGAAGCGGCGTCGGCGATCGACCAGTTGCCGCCGTGGCTCAACCGCGTGCTGGCCTTCGTGCTGCTCGGCGGGCTCGCCGGCTATGTCGGCTGGGTCTGGGTCAAGCCGCGCAGCGTCGGCCACGGCACCTGGTCGGTGCTGCTGCCGGGCGGGCCGCTGACCCTGTTGCAGATCGTGATCGGCATCGTCGATCTCGGCTTCTGCGCGCTGGCGATGTATATGCTGGTGCCGGACGAGCCCAATCTCGGCTTCGTGGTGGTGGCGGTGATCTTCGTTTCGGCGACGCTGCTCGGCTTTGCCAGCCATTCGCCGGGCGGGCTCGGCGTGTTCGACGCTGCCATGCTGGTCGGGCTGTGGCAGATGGACAAGGAAGAGCTGCTGGCCGGCATGCTGCTGTTTCGCGTGCTGTATTATCTGGGGCCGTTCTTTATTTCCGTCATCCTGTTGACGTGTCGGGAACTTATCATTGGCGCGCGCTCGAAACGGCTGCAGGCGATCGCCGCCTCCATCGAGGCCGATCCCCGCGCGGGCGTCGGTCGCCCACTCAAGGAACATGGCGGCTCCGGCGCCTGATCAAGAAAAATCCGGAGCAGGAAGAGAACCCGCCAGATGGCCGTCGAAGCTTCCTCCCCCAACCTGTTTTCGCCCTGGCCCGACCGGCTCCGCCATTCCGCGATCATTCTGCTGGTGGCGGGCCTGGCGCTGGTCGCCCTGGTGATATTCGGCGAATTGTCGCCGACCCGCGCCGTCATTGCCTTTCTCTGCATCGCCGGCGCCGCTTTGGTGCCATGGCGGCTGCACGACGTGGTGACGTCGCGCGAGGAAGTGCTGGGCGTCAATCCGGTGGAAGCCCCCGCGGTGCGCGCCCTGATCGCCGGCATGCCGGATCCCGCGGTGCTGCTGGACCGCGCCGGCCGCGTGCTGCATTTCAATGCCGCTGCCGCGCAGCTGGCGCCGGCGCTGCGCAAGAACGAGCTGGCGCAGTTCGCGCTGCGCTCGCCGGAGATCGTCACCGCCTTGCGCGAATCCATCGCCACCACCGAACCGCGTCGCGCCACCTATCTCGACCATGTCCCGGTGGATCGCTGGATGGAGCTGATCATCACGCCGTTGTCGGTGCCGACCGCGTTCGGCGGTACCGACACCTGCATGCTGATGACCTTCCACGACCAGACGCCGCTGCGCCGGGTGGAAGAAATGCGCGCCGACTTCGTCGCCAATGCCAGCCATGAACTGCGCACGCCGCTGGCGGCGTTGTCCGGCTTCATCGAGACTCTGCAAGGCCCCGCCAAGGACGATTCCAAGGCACGCGAGCGCTTTTTGGGGATCATGCACACCCAGGCCAGGCGAATGGCGCGGCTGATCGACGACCTGCTGTCGCTGTCGCGGGTCGAGCTCACCGCCCATGTCCGGCCGGACATGCAGGTCGATATCCTGCCCATCATCCGCCAGGTCGGCGACGGCCTCGAGCCACTGGCCGCAGAGCGCAACGTCCGGATCGAGATGGAACTGCCGGACGCACCGGTGGCCATAGCCGGCGACCGCGAGGAGCTGTTGCGGCTGTTCGAGAACCTGATCGAGAACGCCCTGAAATACGGCGCCTCCGGCGGCAAGGTGGAAGTGTCGGTGACATCGGCCGCCAGCAACGAGGGCGCCCCCGAAGTGCGGGTCGCGGTACGCGATTTCGGCCCCGGCATCGCGCCGGAACACCTGCCGCGGCTCACCGAGCGGTTCTACCGGGTCGACGTCGGCGACAGCCGCGCGCAGGGCGGCACCGGGCTCGGATTGTCGCTGGTGAAACATATTCTTAACCGTCATCGCGGCCGGCTTTTGATCGAAAGCGTGCCGAAAAAAGGTGCGACGTTTACGGCGGCTTTTCCCCAGCTCAAAGCCCCGACAACGCTCTAAATCCTTGCGATTTCAACGGACTAGCGCTGTCATCCAGTTGTCACCAAACCATCATAAAAGCATGGTCGACGCCCCTTAAACGGGCGGCGTGAGCGGGATCGGGCGCATCCGGCGCCTTGGCTCACCAACGGAGACCATCATGAAATTCCTCAAGGCAATCGTCGCTGCAGGCCTCGTGGCCGCGTCGACCTCGGCATTCGCTGCCGACATCACCGGCGCTGGCGCGACCTTCCCCTTCCCGGTCTATTCGAAGTGGGCTGACGCCTACAAGAAAGAGACCGGCAACGGCCTGAACTACCAGTCGATCGGCTCCGGCGCCGGCATCAAGCAGATCCAGGCCAAGACCGTGACCTTCGGCGCCACCGACGCGCCGCTCAAGGCCGAGCAACTCGAGAAGGACGGCCTCGTCCAGTGGCCGATGGTCATGGGCGCCATCGTTCCCGTCGTGAACCTCGAAGGCGTCAACTCGGGCGAACTCGTTCTCTCGGGCGAACTGCTCGCGGACATCTATCTCGGCAAGGTCACCAAGTGGGACGACGCCGCGATCGCCAAGCTGAACCCGAAGCTCAAGCTGCCCTCGGCCGCCATCACCGTGGTCCGTCGTTCGGACGGTTCGGGCACCACCTTCAACTTCACCGACTATCTCGCCAAGGCCAGCGCCGACTGGAAGACCAAGGTCGGTTCGGGCACCGCCGTCGAGTGGCCGGTTGGCGTTGGCGCCAAGGGTAACGAAGGCGTCGCCGGCAACATCAGCCAGACCAAGAACGCCATCGGTTACGTCGAATATGCTTACGCCAAGCAGAACAAGCTGACCTATGCCGGCATGATCAACAAGGCCGGCAAGACCGTGCAGCCGACCATCGCTGCCTTCCAGGCCGCCGCTGCGAACGCTGACTGGGCCAAGGCTCCCGGCTACTACGTGATCCTCACCGACCAGCCGGGCGAAGCTTCCTGGCCGATCACTGCCGCGACCTTCATCCTGATGCACAAGGCCCCCGCCGATAAGGCCGCCTCTGCCGAAGCCGTGAAGTTCTTCACCTGGGCGTTCTCGAAGGGCGGCAAGATGGCCGAAGAGCTCGACTACATCCCGATGCCGGAGCCGGTGGTCAAGCTGATCGAGAAGACCTGGTCGGCTGACATCAAGAGCTGAGACTAGACACCGACAGTAGTGTCCCCTCCCCCCTTGGGGGGGAGGGTCAGGGAGAGGGGGAGCCACAAGCTCCGGCGCTTGTTGCTCCCCCTCTCCCGGCGCTTCGCGCCACCCTCCCCCACAAGGGGGGAGGGGACTCGCCGGCGCGGCTCGAGTTTCGATCTCTACCTCATGCGCTGATGCATTTAAGCACGTAACAACAACAGGGGACTGGCGTGGCAGATATGGCCGTACAGAGCTCGTCGATGGAAGCTGCCGGACCGTACGACCGTGCCAAGGCGCTGAGCGCCTTCAAGTTCGGCGATCAGGCATTTTACTGGATCACGCGCGTTTGCGCGCTGTCGGTCCTGCTCATCCTCGGCGGCATCATTCTATCGCTGATCGCGGGCGCTTGGCCGGCGATGAAGGAATACGGCTTTGCGTTCCTGTGGACGCAGCGCTGGGCGCCCTCCGCCGAACCGCCGGTGCTCGGCGCGCTTGGTCCGATCTACGGCACGCTGGTCACCTCGGTGATCGCCATGGCCATCGCCATCCCGGTGGGCCTCGGCATCGCGATCTTCCTCACCGAACTGTGCCCGCAGTGGCTGCGTCGCCCGATCGGCATGGCGGTCGAGCTGCTCGCCGGCATTCCCTCAATCATCTACGGCATGTGGGGCTTCTTCGTCCTCGGCCCGTTCCTGGCCAACCACGTCCAGCCGTTCATGATCAGCACCTTCGAAGGCGTGCCGGTGCTCGGCACCATCTTCGCCGGTCCGCCGTCCTATCTCAGCCTGTTCAACGCGGCGCTGATCCTCGCCATCATGGTGCTGCCCTTCATCACCTCAATCTCGGTCGACGTGTTCAAGACGGTGCCGCCGGTGCTCAAGGAAGCCGCCTACGGCGTCGGCTGCACCACCTGGGAAGTCGTCCGCAACGTCGTCATCCCCTACACCCGCGTCGGCGTGATCGGCGGCGTCATGCTGGCGCTCGGCCGTGCACTCGGCGAGACCATGGCGGTGACCTTCATTATCGGCAACTCGTTCCGGATTTCCGGCTCGATCTTCGGACCGGGCACCACGATCTCGGCGGCCATCGCCAGCGAGTTCGCGGAGAGTGACGGTCTGCACCAGTCGGCGCTGATCCTGCTCGGTCTGCTGCTGTTCGTGCTGACGTTCTTCGTGCTGTCCGGCGCGCGCCTGATGCTGATGCGTCTCGAGAAGAAGGCGGGCAACTAACATGAACCCGATTTATGCGTCCCGCCGCCGCTTCGACTTCCTGATCCGGGCCCTGTGCTTCGGCGCCGCCATCTTCGGCGTCACCTGGCTGGCCTTGATCCTGTTCACGCTGTTCGCCAACGGTATCGCCGGCATCAGCGTGCAACTGTTCACCCAGAACACGCCGCCGCCCGGTTCGGCGGAAGGCGGCCTGCTCAACGCCATTGTCGGCTCGATCATCATGACGGTGATCGGCGTCGGCATCGGTGCGCCGCTCGGCCTGTTCGCCGGCACCTATCTCGCCGAATACGGCAAGAACGACCGGCTCACCTCGGTGATCCGCTTCATCAACGACATCCTGCTCTCGGCGCCCTCGATCATCATCGGCCTGTTCGTCTACGGCGCGGTGGTGGTGCCGATGGGCGGCTTCTCGGCGCTGGCCGGTTCGCTGGCGCTGGCTGTCATCGTGATCCCGGTGGTGGTGCGTACCACCGAGGACATGCTCGGCCTGGTGCCCAACCCGCTGCGCGAAGCGGCGTCTGCGCTGGGCCTGCCGCGCTCGCTGGTGATCAAGCGG
>Ga0247729_10000293_pt1 | contig 21894 bp, 16 predicted proteins | sample UWRJL133311R2_FD_180958 | JGI IMG/M metagenome (GOLD analysis project Ga0247729, IMG submission 180958) | Plant litter microbial communities from Arlington Agricultural Research Station in Wisconsin, United States - UWRJ-L133-311R-2 | ecosystem: Environmental > Terrestrial > Plant litter >... | reverse complement strand
CATGGGCTTCACCGACATCATCGAGCGCATGGGCATCAGCTACGAGAGCGAAGAGGCCTACGACCTGATCGACGAGATCATGGAGCACGTCTCCTACGCGGCGATCGACGAGAGCGCCAACCTCGCCAAGGAGCGCGGCTCCTACAAGAACTTCGAGGGCTCGCGCTGGGCCCAGGGGCTCGTGCCGATCGACACGATCGCGCTCACCGAGGCCGACCGCGGCCAGGAGATCAAGGTCAACCGCACGACCCGCCTCGACTGGGACGCCCTGCGCCTCAAGGTCAAGGGCGGAATGCGCAACGCGACGCTCATGGCGATCGCGCCGACCGCGTCCATCGGACTCGTCGCCGGCACCACGCCCGGCTTCGACCCGCAGTTCTCACAGATCTTCAGCCGCGCCACCTCGAACGGCAAGTTCCTCGAGGTCAACCGCAACCTGGTGACCGACCTGCAGAAGCTCGGCCTCTGGGAGTCGACCAAGGAGACGATCCTGCGCAGCCAGGGCGACATCCAGAACATCGACTCGATCCCCGACGCGATGAAGGCCACGTACAAGACGAGCTTCCAGCTCTCGCCGTACGCCTTCCTCGAGGTCGCGGCTCGCGCCCAGAAGTGGATCGACCAGGCCATCAGCCGCAACATGTACCTCGAGACGCGCGACATCGGCGACATGATGGACATCTACATGGGCGCCTGGGAGCGCGGGGTCAAGACCACGTACTACCTGCACATGAAGCCGCGCCACACCGCGGAGCAGTCCACGGTGAAGGTCAACAAGTCCGAGGACGCCAGCGGCGGCGCACGCAAGGGCTTCGGCTCGGCGTCGACCCCGTCCACCGCAGAGCCGGTCGCCGCAGCAGCGGCCCCGCGCAAGGGATTCGGCTTCGGGGGTGCGAAGTAATGAACGAAGAGTATTACGTACCCGTCGACCCGATGGACGAACTCCAGTGCGACAGCTGCCAGTAGAAACGATCTAGGAACGCAATCATGGGAATTCTCGGAACCGGCCTGCAAGACGGCCTCCTCCTCAAGCCGATCAAGTACCAGTGGGCAATGGACCTGTACGACCAGGCCGTCGCCAACACCTGGTTCCCGAACGAGATCCAGCTCGGTGAGGACATCGCCGACTTCAAGAAGATGTCGGACGAAGAGCGCCACGCGGTGACCTTCCTCATGAGCTACTTCAACCCGAACGAGCTGCTCGTCAACAAGGCCCTGGCCTTCGGCGTGTACCCGTACGTCTCCGCCGCGGAGTGCAGCATCTACCTCGCGAAGCAGATGTGGGAAGAGGCGAACCACTGCATGAGCTTCGAGTACGTGCTCGAGACCTTCCCCATCGACCGGGAGGCCGCGTACAACTCGCACGTCGACATCCCCTCGATGGCGCGCAAGGAGGAGTTCGAGATGAAGTACATCCGTCGCATGACGGAGCAGACGCTCGACATCTCCACAGTCGAGGGCAAGCAGGACTTCGTGCGCAACCTCGTGGCGTACAACGTCATCCTCGAGGGCGTCTGGTTCTACTCGGGCTTCATGGTCGCGCTGAGCTTCCGCCAGCGCAACCTGCTGCGCAACTTCGGATCGCTCATGGACTGGGTGGTGCGTGACGAGAGCCTGCACCTCAAGTTCGGCATCAACCTGATCCTCACCGTGCTCGAGGAGAACCCCGAGGTCGGAACCGAGGAGTTCGCGAACGAGATCAAGCAGATGATCCTCGACGCCGTGGAGATGGAGGAGGAGTACAACCGCGACCTCCTCCCCAACGGCATCCTCGGCCTCAACGCCACGTACATCAACCAGTACGTGAAGTACCTGGCCGACCGCCGCCTCGAGGAGCTCGGATTCGACGCGCACTACAACGTGTCGAACCCCGCCAAGTGGATGGCCGCCGCGAACGACACCCTGCAGCTGGTGAACTTCTTCGAGTCCACCAACACCTCGTACGAGTCGAACGCCTCGGCGACGTCGAAGCCGAAGGCCGACGCGACCGTCTAGCTGCAACACGCATCGCCCGCACCCGCGAGCCTCCCCGGAGGAGCGCGGATGCGGGCGATTCGTGGTTAATCCTCGTTCTTCTTGTTAGCGTGGAGGCGTGACCCCGACGCCGCAGAACGGACTCCCCGCCCACCTCTCCGCGCTGCCGCAGCAGCGCCGGGAGCAGTTCGACTCCCTCTCCGCGCTGGTCGCGGCGATAGCCGTACCCGAGTCGATCGCGGCGTTCGTGTTCCTGCCGAACCAGGTCGGGCATCCGCTCTTCGACGACGCCGCGGAGGTGTTCTGGCGGGCGGTCGAGCAGCTGTACCTGGGCGACGCGGTCTCCGACGGCGAGCTGCCGCTGGTCTACTGGGGCTTCCACTCCTACGACCTGCTGGCCCGCCGCTCGTCGAACGGGGTGCTCGTCACCGACCGCACGCTCTACCTGGTGGACATCGGGCGCAGCTCGGCGCAGTTGCCGCTCGCGTCCGTCGACACGATCACGGCCGACGACGAGCGGCTCGCCGTGGGCGATGCGGCGATCGGACTGAAGCAGGCGGCGCGACTGCTGGGCGAGGGCAGCGCGGCCGACTCCGCGCGCTACCTGCGCGAGGTCGTCGCGGTGTTGCAGGCCGTGATCGACACGCCAGCAGCGGATGAAGACAGCGAGCTCACGACGGACCACCTGGTGCGCGCGAGCCGGCTGAGCGCGGACTTCCTGCTTCCCTCGCGCCCGAAGGACGCGAAGAGAATCGCCAAGCTCGCGGCCAAGTGGGACATCCCGCCGGGCGAGACCGTGCGGGTGTCGCTCTCCAGCGCGACCCTCGCCGGCATCTACGGGCTGGCGATCACCGAGACCGCGCTGTACTCCCGCGACCTGATGGAGCCGCTCGATCGCACGGCGCTGGCCGACATCGAGGGCGTCGAGTGGGTGGCGGAGAAGAAGGCGTTCCGGGTGGCCGAGGGGCACTTCGTCCCCACCCTTCCCGCGATCACCGACGACAACCGCGAGTACGTCGCCGGGCTGTTGCGCTCCCTGCTCTCGGCGCGGGCCTGACGCGTGTCAACTCCCTATGCCCCCGCGCGCAGGCGCGATTCACTGGTGGGCATGAGCTGGCCCCCGTTCACCCCGGCAGAGGTGCGATCGCGGGTGCGCGGCGTGGCGGTCACCTTCGTGACCGCGTCGGTTCTGGGGTTCGCCGCGGCGGCCTGGGTGATGTCGCTCACCGACGGCGGAGACACGGGTCGCCGCTGGGGCGCCTGCGCGGCGTACGCCGTCTCGGTCGGGCTGCTCCTCGCATCCATCGCCTGCCTGTTCGCCACCTCGCGCCTCGTGAGGGCGGTGCGGTCGCGCTTCGACCCGTCATTCCCCTGGCGCAAGGACGTGAGCGATCTGATCACCCGCGGCCGCGGCGACAGCATCGCCGACGACAAGCGCGAGCTCGCCGCGCGCTACGCGGCCGTGCTGGCGGTGTACCTCCCGTTCCAGCTGGTCCAGCTCGTGCTGCTCTACCTCGGGCTGGCGGGGCTGCAGCTGGCGGCGCTGCTCGACGGCAGCGCCGGTGACAACGCCCCGCTGCGGGCCGGCATCGCCGTGCTCGTCACCCTCGCGGTCGTTGTCTCGGTGCCGTACTCGCTGCTGCAGATCGCGCGGGTGCGGCGGTACCTCGCCGCGAACCGGGAGCTGCTGAGCGCATGAGGTTGCGCACAGCGGCGATCGCCTTCGCGGTGGGCTTCGTTCTGTCGACGGTCGTACTGCTGCTCGTGATCCCCGCCGATCCCGGTCGGACGCTGCCGATGCTGGCGCTCTCACTCGCGCTGGCTCTCATCACGGCCTCCTTCGCCGGCTCCGTGCGGACGTTCAGGTCGATCGGGATGCTGCGACGCATCGCCGACCCCGACCCCGTCTCACAGCGCGCGATCGCCCGTGCTGTGACGCGCAACGACGACTCGCACCTCGACGACGAGCAGCGTCGCCGCTCAGCTCACTTCGCGGCTGCCGTCGCCTCCTACCAGCCGACATTGTTCTCTCAGACCCTGCTGGTGCTCGTCGCCGTGGTCGTGCTGCAGTTCTCGGGTCCCAACGGGTTCGCCGACGACCTGGTCGTGGTGCGCATAGTGCTCATAGGGGGTGTCGCGCTCGCGATTCTGGTGCTCGCGCCGATCGCCGTGCGTCAGATCCGCTCGGTGCGCCGCTACTCGCGCAAGCACCCCATCGACGCGACGGCAGGATTCGAACCTGCGAAATAACGGGTTATGAGTCCGTTCCCTTAGTCCACTTGGGCACGCCGCGATGTGATGACGACCCTACGCAGGCTCGCGCGCATCCGCTCATCGTGTGACGCGCTCTTACCCCGCGTTACGCGAGCCGCTCGATGATCGTGGCGTTCGCCATGCCGCCGCCCTCGCACATCACCTGCAGCCCGTAGCGGCCACCCGTCTGCTCCAGCGTGCCGAGCATCGTGGTGAGCAGGCGGGTGCCGCTCGAGCCGAGGGCGTGACCGAGGGCGATGGCGCCGCCGCGCGGGTTGACGCGCTGCGGGTCGGCGCCGAGCTCCTTCGTCCAGGCGAGCGGAACGGATGCGAACGCCTCGTTCACCTCGAACGTGTCGATGTCGTCGAGCGTGAGCGAGGCGCGCTGCAGCACCTTCCGGGTCGCCGGCACGACCCCCATCAGCATCTCCAGCGGGTCGGAGCCCACGACCGCGAAGCTGTGGAAGCGGGCGCGCGGGGTGAGTCCGAGCTGTGCGGCGCGCTCCTCGCTCATGATGAGCACGGCGGATGCGCCGTCCGTGAGGGGCGAGGAGTTGCCCGCGGTCACGCGCCAGTCGATCTGCGGGAAGCGGCCGCTCATCCGCTCGTCGTGGAACGCCGGCTTCAGGGCCGCGAGCGACTCGAGGCTGGTGCCGGGGCGGATCGTCTCGTCGGTCGTGACGTCGCCGAGCGGGAGGATCTCGCGGGAGAAGTCGGCGGCGCCGGCGAGCCGGTGCGAGCGCTCGGCGTAGGCGTCGAGCTCCTCGCGGCCGAGCTCCCACTTCGCCGCGATGAGCTCGGCGGAGATCCCCTGCCCGACGAGCCCCTCAGGGAAGCGGGCGTGCACCCGGGGGCCGAGGTAGTCCTCGCCGAGTGTGGCGGCGTTGATCGGGTGGCTGCTCATCAGCTCCACCCCGCAGGCGATTGCCACGTCGTAGGCGCCAGCGATCACCCCCTGTGCGGCGAAGGACGCCGCCTGCTGGCTCGACCCGCACTGGCGGTCGACGGTCGTCGCCGGCACGGACACCGGGAAGCCGGCCGCGAGAACCGCGTTGCGTGTGACGTTCACCGACTGCGTCCCGACCTGGGACAGGCATCCGCCGATCACGTCGTCGATCGTCGCCGGGTCGATCCCGGTGCGCTCGACCAGGGACGCGAGCACCGTGGCGAGCAGATCGACCGGGTGGAAGTGGGCGAGCTGGCCGCCGTGCCTGCCTCTGCCCGAGGGGGTCCGGATGGCGTCGACGATGACTGCGGTGCGCATAGCAAGCACTCTAGGCGTGCTTGACCGGCCTCGACAGTGCGGCGTACGGTGCCAGAGCGCACCCGCACGCCAGCCAGTCACCGTCGACAGGAGCACCATGCCGAACCCGACCTTCCAGACGCTCTCCGTGGCCGCCATCCTGAAAGAGGCGGCGGACCGCACCCCGGAGGCGACGGCGGTGGTGGTCGGGGACGACGCGATCAGCTACGCGAGACTCTGGGACGAGTCCCGCGCCTACGCCGGAGCACTGCGCAGCCGCGGGGTGCAGCCGGGCGACGCCGTGGCGATCCTCATCCCGAACGTCGCCGACTTCCCCCGGGTCTACTACGCGATCCTCGCCCTCGGCGCGGTCGTCGTGCCGGTGCACGCCCTGCTCAAGGCCGACGAGATCGAGTATGTGCTCCGCGACTCGGGCGCGAAGCTGCTGATCTGCGCCGCCCCGCTCCTCGGCGAGGGCGAATGGGGCGGGGCGCTCGCCGGGGTGCCGGTGTTCTCCGTACTCGCGCCGGAGCCGATCGTGGGGGTGCCCCAGCTCGAGGTGCTCGCAGCGGATGCGGGGCCGATCGACACCTACGTTCCCCGCGCCCCCTCCGACACGGCGACCATCCTCTACACCAGCGGCACGACCGGGCGGCCGAAGGGCGCCGAGGGCAGCCACCTCGCGCTCGTCGAGCAGACCAGCACGCTGCTGCTCGGCACCTTCGACCTGGACTCCGGGGACACGATCCTCGGCTGCCTCCCGCTGTTCCACACCTTCGGGCAGACCTGCACACTCAACACCGGCTTCCGCGCCGGAGCGACGGTGGTGCTGCTGCCGAAGTTCACCGGGGAGGCGGCGCTGCGGGCGCTCATCGACAGCGAGTGCACCATCATGATGGGCGTTCCGACGATGTACATCGCACTGCTCGAGGCGGCGAAGACCATCGAGGAGCGTCCGAAGCTGCGCTACGCGATCTCCGGCGGGGCGTCGCTCCCGCTGGCCGTGATCGAGCGCTTCCGGGAGGTCTTCGGCGTGGAGATCTACGAGGGCTACGGGCTCACCGAGACCTCGCCGGTGGCCAGCTTCAACCACGTGGGGCGCGAGCCGCGGCCCGGCAGCATCGGACAGCCGATCTGGGGCGTCGACATCGAGATCGCGAAGTCCGACCTCGACGAGAGCATCGAGCTGCTGCCCACCGACGAGCTGGGCGAGATCGTGATCCGCGGCCACAACCTGATGAGCGGCTACCTCAACCTGCCCGAGGAGTCGGCGCGGGCGGTGGTGGACGGCTGGTTCCGCACCGGCGACCTCGGCACCAAGGACGCCGACGGCTACCTCTGGATCGTCGACCGCAAGAAGGACATGATCCTGCGCAACGGCTACAACGTCTACCCGCGCGAGGTGGAGGAGGTCATCAGCCACCACCCCGACGTCTCGAGCGTCGCGGTCTTCGGTGTGGCGGATGAATCTCACGGCCAGGAGGTCATGGCCTGCGTCGTGCTCGTGGCCGGCGCGGCCACCGAAGCCGGCACGCTCCAGGCCTGGGCCGAGGAGAAGCTCGCGGCCTACAAGTTCCCGCGGCGCGTCGAGATCGTCGACGCCCTGCCGCTGGGCCCGAGCGGCAAGGTGCTCAAGCGCGAGCTCGTGGCGCGGTACGAGGATGAGGTCGCCCGAATGTGACGCCCTCGGTCACGCGGCGTCACGCGGGGCAACAGAAGTGCGGTTCTCACCGCGCCGCGCCTAGTGTCGTCGGATGACCTACATCGGAGAGCCCACGAGGGTGCACGCGGCGAACAGCGCCGGCATCCTCTCCTCCGTGACCGACCTGATCGGCAACACCCCGATCGTCGAGTTGCACAACCTCACGGCCGGGCTCGACTGTCGTGTACTGGTCAAGCTGGAGAGCCGCAACCCCGGCGGCTCCTCGAAGGACCGCGTGGCCCTCAACCTCATCCGCACCGCCGAGGCCGACGGCTCCCTGCTGCCCGGAGCCACGATCGTGGAGTCCAGTTCGGGCAACACCGGGATCGGGCTCGCCCTGGTCGGGCGCCTCACCGGGCACCCGGTGATCATCATCCACAGCGCCTTCATCTCCAACGAGAAGCGCGCGCTGCTCACCGCCTACGGCGCAGAGCTCGTGGAGGCGGACTGGGAGGCCGGACCCGAGGACCCGCAGAACGCGCGGGCCATCGCCGACCGCATCGCGGCCGAGATCCCCAACGCCTGGCGCAGCTCGCAGTACGTGAACGAGGCGAACCCGCAGGCGCACTTCGCGACCACCGGCCCGGAGATCTGGGACCAGACGGCGGGCACCGTGACCCACTTCCTCGCGGGCATCGGAACCGGCGGCACCGTCACCGGCACCGGCCGCTTCCTCAAGAGCATCAGCGACGGCGCCGTGCGCGTCATCGGCGCCAATCCGGTCGGCTCCACCTACGGGGGAGCGCCCGCGTCGACGATCATCGTCGACGGCGTCGGCACCCGCTGGCCGGAGTCGAACTGGCCGTCGATCTTCGACAAGTCGGTGACCGACGAGATCGTCACCATCGACAACGACACCGTCTACGACACCGTGCGCCGGCTGGCCGACGAGGAGGCGCTGCTGCTCGGTCCGTCGTCCGGGCTCGCGGTGGCCGCCGCGCTGAATGTGGCGCGCACCGCCCCGGCGGGATCCGTGATCGTGGTGATCGCGCCCGACGGCGGCAACAACTACCTGAGCAAGGCGTTCAGCAACAACTGGATCGAGTCCGCGGGCGTCAACGCCGACGGATTCGCCGACGGATCGGGCGACTGATGGCTCTGCAGCACTTCGGATGGTTCCTCGGTGCGGGCTTCGGCGTGCAGGGCTGGGGCGACCCGACCTACGGCATCGGCTACGACTGGAAGCAGCCGCCGGTGTACCAGGACGCGGCGAGGCTCTTCGAGGCGAGCGGCCTCGACCTGTTCATCATCGAGGACGGCGTCACGGTGCCGGACACCTACGGCGGCACCGCCGAGGTCAACCTCCGCGACGCGCGTTTCGTGCCCAAGCACGATCCGCTCCCGCTCGTCCCGTACCTGCTCGCGGCCACCTCGAGACTGGGCATCGTGCCCACCCTGAGCGCCAGCTTCTACGAGCCCTTCACCGCGGCCCGACTGCTCGCCACCCTGCAGCACTTCGCCGGCGGGCGGCTCGGATTCAACGTGGTGACCAGCGGCAGCGACATCGCCGCGCAGAACTACGGCCTCGACAAGCAGATCGAGCACGACCTGCGCTACGACCGCGCCCAGGAGTGGGTCGACGTGGTGCGCAAGCTCTGGCGCTCCTGGGACGCCGACGCGATCCTCGAAGACACGGCGGGCGGGCGCTTCGCCGACTTCGAGAAGGTGCACACGATCGACCACAGGGGCGAGTTCTTCCAGGTGCGCGGGCCGCTGAACACCGCACCGCTCGAGTCGGAGCCCGTGATGGTGCAGGCCGGCGCGTCCGGCCGCGGCCAGGCCTTCGCCGGGCAGAACTCCGACGTGATCCTGCAGCTGGCGTCGACGCCCGAGCGGATGCGCGCCTACCGCGAGTCGATCCGTGCGGTCGCCGAGGCGGCCGGTCGCGATGCCGACGCCGTGAAGGTGCTCTTCGTGGTGAACCCGATCGTCACCGCCAACGATGAGGAGACCGCCACGGTGCGCGCGCGCCGCGCCGAACTGACCCAGGCCGCGATCGACGAGGCGCTGCAGGGGGTCTCCTACCTCTCGGGTGTCGACTTCAAGACGTTCGACCTCGACGCCCCGCTGCCCGAGCTGAGCACCAACAGCAACCAGGGCACCCTCGACAACTTCGTGAAGTCCGCCCCCGCCGGTTCGACCCTGCGGGAGATCCTGCAGGCCCGGGCGCGAAAGGACGGCCTCGCCGTGATCGGAACCGCCGAGCAGATCGCCGACCACCTCGGCGAGCTGTCCGACGAGGTCGGCGGCGACGGCTTCCTGTTCACCGGGCAGGTGCACCCGGCGCACGTGCACCGCACGCTCGACCCGCTCGTGCCGGCGCTCCGCCGTCGTGGACTGCTGCGCGACGAGCTGGGCGACGGCGGGCTGCGCGCCAACCTGACAGACTTCTAGCCGTGCCCATCCTCTCCCGCCAGTCCGTCACCGCCGCCGATGTCGTCACGGTGGCGAGGGGCGGTGAGCGGGTCGGCTTCGCGACCATCCTCGAACGCGACCTGCAGGCGTCCCGCGACGTCGTCGAGCGGATGCTCGCCGCCGGGCAGCCGGTCTACGGGCTGAACACCGAGCTCGGCGCCGGCCGCAACATCGTGGTGTCGACTGAGCGGCTCGAGGAGTTCCAGCGGCGCACCATCCGCAACTCGCTCGGCGGCGTCGGCGAGCCCCTGTCGTTCGAGCAGACGCGCGCGGTGATTGCCGCCCGCCTGATCGGCTTCAGCCGCGGGGGAGCGGGCGTCACCGTCGCGCTCGCCGCCCAGTACCGCGAGCTGCTCAACCGCGACGTGCACCCGCTCGTTCCCCGCACCGGATCGGTGGGTGCCGCCGACCTCACCCAGCTGGCCGCGATCGCGGCGGTCGCGACCGGGACCGGCTTCGCCATCGTCGACGGCGCGGTGGTGCCGGGCGCCGAGGCGCTCGCCGCCGTCGGGCTCGAAGCGATCGTGCTACAGCCGCACGAGGCGCTCGCCGCACTCAGCGCCAACAGCTACAGCGTGGGCGTCGGCGCCCTGCTGCTCGCCGACCTGCGCGGGCTCGCCCGGGCCGCCGACCTCGTCGTGGCGCTGTCGCTGACGGCGGTCGCCGGTCTCAGCGGCGGCGGCAACCTCTCGCCGTTCGACGAGCGGGTGCAGGCCGCGCACGCGGTGGGACCGCAGGCGGTATCGGCGGCGCGCATCCGCTCTCTGCTCGCCTCGTCGTCGCTGGCCTCCGCCGACCGCGTCGTGTCGACGCAGGACGCGATCTCGTTCCGCTCGGTGCCGCAGGTGCACGGATCGCTCGGCGTCGCCATCGCGCGCCTCACGCAGGCGCTCGAGCTGGAGCTCAACTCCCGCACGGAGAACCCGCTCGTCGACGTGGAGTCCGACGCGCTGGTCTCCGGCGGCAACTTCTTCGCGCTCGAACTGGCGCTGGCCTTCGAGAACCTGCGGCTGGTGATCGGCCACGTCGCGGCGATGAGCGAGCGGCGGCTGTCGCAGCTGTCGACCCTCGGCGCCGACCTGCGCCGCTCCGGCGGGGCGGGCGTTCCCGGGCTGCTCTGGTACTCGGCGGCGGCACAGCTGACCGAGCTGCGGCACCTGGCCGGGGCGGTGACGCTGTCGGGATCCTCGCTGTCGGAGGGCGTGGAGGACCACTCCTCCAACGCGGCCGTCGCGCTGCAGCTGCTCGAGCGCTCGGTGGAGCTGCTCGGCTCGATCCTCACGATCGAGGCGGTCAGCGCGGTGGAGCTGATCGAGGTCGGCGAAGCGGATGCGGGTGAGCTGCTCGCGCCGGTGGCCGCGGCCGTCGGTGCCGCTCTCGCCGCCGGTACGCCGCTCGACGACCGGGTGCGCGAGGCGCTGCGCGTGCTGCTCGTATCAGCTGGGTGAGGAGCCCGCGACGAAGGAGCAGGTCCCTTTTCGCTGGTTGAGTAGCCCGCGACGAAGGCAGGTCCCTTCCCGTTGGTTGAGTAGCCCGCGACGAAGGCAGGTCCCTTCCCGTTGGTTGAGTAGCCCGCGACGAAGGAGCAGGCGTATCGAAACCTCCGTTCGCGAATGTGGGGTTTCGATACGCGATCTCGCTTCGCTCGCCTGCTACTCAACCAGCGGGGCGGGGGCGGGGGAGGAGGACGCTGGCGGGGGCGGCAGCGCCTTCGTGAACGCCAGGTAGCCGACCGCCTCGAGGTCGCCGTCGAGGTCGAACTGCGGGGTGTAGCCCAGGCTCAGGTAGAGCGCCACCGCCTCGGGCTGCCGGGCGCCGGTGGTGAGCTCCACCTCGGTGTATCCGCGTGCGCCCGCCTCGCGCTCGAGCTCCGCCATCACCCGTCGTGCCAGCCCCTGTCGGCGGTGGGTCGACGCGGTCCAGACGCGCTTGATCTCGGCGGTCGTCGCATCCGCTCTCTTGAACGCGCCCCCGGCCACGGCCTCGCCGTCGCGCACGAGGAGAAGGAAGGCGCCGCCACCCTCGGGCGAGAACAGCACGGCCGGGTAGCGGCTGAGTTCCACCGAGGAGGGGATGCCGTCGTTGAGCCCGTAGCGCTCGTCGTACTCGCGGGAGAGCTCGTCGACCAGCGGGCGGGCGCGCGGATCGTCGGCGCTGGTGTAGAGGAAGCCGTCCGTCACCCTCATCACGCTACGACCCGCGCGCATCCGCCACCAATCGGCCGCATCACAGTTCGTCACAACCGGCGTCACCCGGTGCGGAGTAAACTTCCGTGACTGGCACATTCTGCCCACAGATTCTTTCAAGGAGCACCATGCGTACCGCCCTCACCGTTTCCGCCCTCGCCGTGGCGGCGGTCTTCGCCCTCACCGGCTGCGTCGACAACAGCACGCCGGCCGAAGACTCCGGATCCGACACCGCGTCGACCGTCGAGGTCGACGACGCGGCCGCCGCCCTGCTGCCCGAGGACATCGCTTCCGCCGGCGTCATCGTGGTCGGCATCGACCCGAACTACGCGCCGAACGAGTACAAGGACGACGCCGGAGACCCCATCGGCTGGGAGGTCGACCTCGGCGACGCCGTCGCCGCCAAGCTCGGTGTGGAGATGGAGTACCGCTCCTCGGGCTTCGACAAGATCATCCCGAGCATCACGGGCGAGACCTACGACATCGGCCTCTCCTCCTTCACCGACAACGCGGAGCGCGAGGAGATCGTCGACTTCGTGAACTACTACAACGCCGGCATCCAGTGGGCCCAGCCCATCGACGGCGCCGTCGACCCCGACAACGCCTGCGGGCTCACCGTCGCCGTGCAGGCGACCACCTACGAGGAGACCGAGGAGCTGCCCGCGAAGTCGCAGGCCTGCCTCGACAGCGGTGCCGAGGCCATCGACATCCTCAAGTTCGAGACCCAGGACGAGGCCACCAACGCCCTCGCCCTCGGTCGCGCCGACGCCATGAGCGCCGACTCCCCGATCACCCAGTACGCGGTGTCGCAGGTCGACGACAAGATCGAGCTCGCCGGTGAGGCCTTCGACGTGGCGCCCTACGGCATCGCGGTCGCCAAGGACTCCGACCTGAGCGCCGCCATCCAGGCCGCGCTGCAGTCGCTCGTCGACGACGGCACCTACGGCGACATCCTCGCCGAGTGGGGCGTCGAAGACGGCGGCATCGAGGAGATCACCATCAACGCAGGCGCAGACAGCTAAGCACCGTGGCCTCGCACACACCCGTCGCGCTCAGCGACTCCGCGGCAGAGCAGGCGGAGGTGATCAAGGCGATCAAGCTGCGCCACCCCTGGCGCAACGTGTTCGCGGTGATCGTGCTGCTCGCGCTCGCGCTCTTCGTCATCGACGCGGCGCAGCGGCCGGCCTACGGCTGGGAGACCTTCGGGAAGTACCTGTTCGACCAGCGCATCTCCCAGGCGGCGCTGAACACGCTGATCCTGACGGTGCTCTCCATGGTGATCGCCGTGATCCTGGGTGTGGCGCTCGCCGTGATGCGGCTCTCGCCGAACCCGGTGGTGAAGGGCGTCTCGTGGCTCTACCTCTGGATCTTCCGCGGTACCCCGGTGTACGTGCAGCTCGTGTTCTGGGGACTGTTCGCCACGATCTACAAGACGATCGAGTTCGGGATCCCGTTCACCGACCCCTGGGCCACGCTCACCACCGACGACTTCCTCGACGTGTTCTGGCTCGCCGTGATCGGCCTCGCGCTCAACGAGGCCGCCTACATGGCCGAGATCGTGCGCGCCGGGATCCTCTCGGTCGACAAGGGTCAGGACGAGGCGGCCACCGCCCTCGGAATGTCCTGGCTGCAGACCATGCGCCGCGTCGTCATCCCGCAGGCGATGCGCATCATCATCCCGCCCACCGGCAACGAGGTCATCTCGATGCTGAAGACCACCTCGCTGGTCGCGGCCGTGCCCTACAGCTTCGACCTCTACGGCCGCTCGCGCGACGTGTCGGCCGCGATCTTCGAGCCGATCCCGCTGCTGCTGGTCGCCTCCGCCTGGTACCTGCTCTTCACCTCGATCCTGATGGTGGGCCAGTACTTCCTCGAGAAGCGGTTCTCCCGCGGCGTCGGGCAGGCGCGGCCGGACAAGCCGTCGCTGCTCACCACCCCCACCACTGTCCAGGGCACGGAGTCCACGAAATGACCGACGTCCCCATGGTGCTCGCCGACCGCGTCTCGAAGAGCTTCGGGAGCAACCACGTTCTGCGCAGCATCTCCCTCGAGGTGCCGCGCGGCGAGGTGCTCTGCCTCGTCGGGCCGAGCGGCTCGGGCAAGTCCACCTTCCTGCGCTGCATCAACCACCTCGAACGGGTGGACGCCGGCCGCCTCGCCGTCGACGGCACCCTCGTCGGCTACGAGGAGCGCGGCGGCAAGCTGTACGAACTGCGCCCGAAGGTCGCGGCGAAGCAGCGCAGTGACATCGGCATGGTCTTCCAGAAGTTCAACCTGTTCCCGCACATGACGGCGCTCGAGAACATCATCGAGGCGCCCACGCTCGTGCGCGGCATCTCGAAGTCGAAGGCGCTCGCCCGCGGCAAGGAGCTGCTCGACCGGGTCGGACTCGCGAACAAGGCCGGCTCCTACCCCGCGCACCTCAGCGGCGGCCAGCAGCAGCGCGTCGCGATCGCCCGCGCGCTCGCGATGGACCCGAAGCTCATGCTCTTCGACGAGCCCACCTCCGCGCTCGACCCCGAGCTCGTGGGCGAGGTGCTCGACGTGATGAAGGGCCTCGCCGAGTCCGGCATGACCATGATCGTCGTCACCCACGAGATGGGCTTCGCCCGCGAGGTCGCCGACTCCGTGGTGTTCATGGACGACGGCGTGGTGGTCGAGTCCGGCCGTCCCGACGACGTGCTCACGAACCCGCAGCACGCCCGCACGAAGGCGTTCCTCTCCAAGGTGCTCTAGCCGCCGGCCAGCACCTTGGTGATGCGCTGCAGCGACACCGGCTCGGCCGTCGGGAGATGCTGGGCGAACAGGCCGACGCGCAGCTCCTCCAGCATCCAGCGGGCGTGACGCAGGTGCTCGGGCGCGTCCGGCTGCAGCGGCAGGTCGCCGCCGGCGGACACGTATCGCTGCGTCGCCTCCTGCACCTCGGAGAGCCAGACCCGGTCGCGGCCGAGGTTGTCGGTCAGCCGCTCGATGCGGTGCGACAGTGCGGCGAGGTACACCGGAAGGCGGCGCAGCTGCGTCGTTCCGGTGGCCGCCACGAACCCGGGGTAGACCAGGTCGACGAGCTGCTCGCGGGCGTCGGCGAGCGGGCCGAGCAGCGCCATGCTCGAGGTCTTCGAGATGAGCTTCTCCGCGGCCCGGGAGGCCAGCAGGATCGCGCTCACCTGGGCGACGGTGCGGAACATCGCGTCGACGATCGTCGCCGAGACGCGGTCGCGGGCCGCCTCGAACTGCGCCCTCGTGAAGATCTCCTCGCCGCCGATCACGTCGTCGATGCACGCGGCCATGCAGTCGGCGAAGAGGTCGGCCGTCGACTTGTACGGGCTCGTCGCGAGGGACAGCTTCTCGGGGGCGGTGAGATGCTGCTGCACGTACGCGGTGGGTGCCGGAATCGCGAGCAGCAGCATCCGCCGCACACCGCCCCGCATCGCCCTGGCCTGGTCGTCCGGCGTGCTCTGCAGCCGGATGGCAACGCTCTTTCCCTCGTCGACGAGCGAGGGGTAGGCGCGGATCACGCCGCTGCCGTGCTTGGTGTCGAGCACGCGGGGGAGCTCGTCGAAGTCCCAGCTGGTGAGCCCGCCGCGCTCAAGGTCGCTCTTCGGGGTGACGGACGCCTTCGCCACGCTCTCGCGCACGGTCGCCTTGAGCTGCAGCTGCAGCGAACTGAGCACCTTCGAGCTGGCGGTGACGCGGCCGCGCTCGTCGATCGCGGCGAAGGTGACGCGCAGGTGGCCGGGCACGCGGTCGACGTCGAAGTCGGTCGGCTCGACCGGGGTGTAGGTCTGGCGGCGGATCTCGTCGGCGAGGTACTGGGTGAGGCTGGTGTCCGGCTCGTCCGGCACCGCGGCGAGGAGCTTGCGCGCCCAGTCGCCGGCGGGCACCACATTGCGTCGGATCTCCTTCGGCAGGCTCTTGATCAGCGCGGTCACGAGCTCCTCGCGGAAGCCGGGAACCTGCCAGTCGAAGCCCGCGGGGCGCAACGACGCCAGCAGGGCGACGGGCACGTTCACGGTGACGCCGTCGTCCGCCGACCCCGGCTCGAAGCGGTAGCTGAGTGCGAGCCTCTGGTCGCCCTGGTGCCAGATGCTCGGGAAGGCGTTCTCGTCGACGGTGGCCTCGGGCTCGTCGACGAGGTTCTCGGCCGTCATGGTCAGCAGCGCGGGCTGCGTGCCGCGCTCCTTGCGCCACCAGGCCTCGAAGCTCTTCGTGGAGAAGATCTCGGCGGGAACGCGCTTGTTGTAGAACTCGAAGATCGCCTCGTCGTCGAAGAGGATGTCGCGGCGTCGCGTGCGTTCTTCGAGCTCGGCGAGCTCGGTGCGCAGCGCCGTGTTCGCCCGGTAGAAGTCCCAGTCGCGGCTCTTCATCGTCTCGGGCACCACGTCGCCCTCGACGAGACCGTGGCGGATGAACAGCTCGCGCGCGTAGGACGGGTCGATGCGGGAGAACTGCACCCGCCGCTTGAGAATGATCGGCACGCCGTACAGCGTCACGCGCTCGTAGGCGACGATGGCGCCCTGCCGCTTCTCCCAGTGCGGCTCGGAGTAGCTGCGCTTCACCAGGTCGCCGGCGATCTGCTCGGCCCATGCCGGGTCGATCGCGCCGTTGACCCGGGCGAAGAGTCGGCTGGTCTCGACCAGCTCCGCGCTCATGATGGCGTTCGGCTGCTTCTTCGCCAGCGACGAGCCGGGGAAGATCACGAAGCGCGACTGCCGGGCGCCCACGTAGTCCTTCTTCGCGACGTCTTTGAGCCCGATCTGGCTGAGCAGGCCCGCGAGCAGCGAGCGGTGGATGCCGTCGGGGTTCGAGTGCGGCTCGTTCAGGTGCAGGCCGAGCTGCTTCACCAGGCGGGTGAGCTGCTTGTAGACGTCCTCCCACTCGCGGATGCGCAGGTAGTTGAGGTACTCCGAGCGGCAGAGGCGGCGGAACTGGTTGCCGCTGAGCTCCCTCTGCTTCTCCTTCAGGTAGTCCCAGAGGTTGAGCAGGGTGATGAAGTCGCTGGTGGGGTCGGTGAAGCGGGCGTGCGCCTGGTCGGCCTGCGGGCGCTTCTCGAGCGGGCGTTCGCGCGGGTCCTGGATCGACAGCCCGGCGACGATGGCCATCACCTCGCGGGTGGTGCCGTGCTTCTTGGACTCGATGATCATGCGCGCGAGCCGCGGGTCGATCGGCAGCTGCGAGAGCTGCTTGCCCACCTGGGTGAGGCGCGGGTGCTCGCCGACGCCGTCCACGGCGCCGAGTTCGCGCAGCAGGTCGAGGCCGTCCTTGATGCCGCGGGAGTCCGGCGGCTGCAGGAATGGGAACGCGGCGATGTCGCCCAGCCCGAGCGAGATCATCTGCAGGATCACGGCCGCGAGGTTGGTGCGCAGGATCTCCGGCTCGGTGAACTCCGGACGCTTGAGGAAGTCCTCTTCGGAGTACAAGCGGATGGCGATTCCATCGCTGGTGCGGCCCGAACGGCCCGATCGCTGGTTCGCGGAGGCCTGCGAGATCGCCTCGATCGGCAGGCGCTGGATCTTCGAGCGCACGCTGTAGCGGGAGATGCGCGCGGTGCCCGCGTCGACCACGTACTTGATGCCGGGCACGGTGAGGCTGGTCTCGGCGACGTTCGTGGCGAGCACGATGCGGCGGCGGGTGCCGGCCTGGGTCGAGGGCTGGAAGACGCGGTGCTGGTCGGCGGCACTCAGGCGGCCGTAGAGGGGGAGCACCTCGGTGTTCGGCAGGTTGCGGCCGCGGATGGCGTCCTCCGCGTCGCGGATCTCCGCCTCGCCGCTGAGGAACACCAGCACGTCGCCCGTGCCCTCGCGGGCGAGCTCGTCGATGGCGGCGGTGATGCCCTCGATGGGGTCGCGGTCGACCGCCGCTGCTCCCTTCGCTGACTGAGCAGCGCCCGACGACGGAGGCCGCCCACCCGCTGGTTGAGTAGCGCCCGACGAAGGAGGCCGCCCACCCGCTGGTTGAGTAGCGCCCGACGAAGGAGGCCGCGTATCGAAACCGTCCTCGTCGTCGTCGCTCTGCTGCGCATCCGCCACCAGCGGCCGGTACCGGATCTCGACCGGGAAAGTGCGCCCGGACACCTCGATGATCGGGGCGTCGTCGAAGTGGCGGGAGAAGCTGCCCGGGTCGATCGTGGCGCTGGTGATGATGATCTTGAGGTCGGGGCGCCGCGGCATGAGCTGCTTGAGGTAGCCGAGCAGGAAGTCGACCGTGAGGCTGCGCTCGTGCGCCTCGTCGATGATGATCGCGTCGTACTTCTTGAGGTCGCGGTCGCGGTGGATCTGGTTGAGCAGAATACCGTCTGTCATCAGTTTGATCTTGGTGTCCGCGCCCACGCGGTCGGTGAACCGCACCTGGTAGCCGACGAGCTCGCCGACCTCCTGGCCGAGCTCCTCCGCGATGCGCTCGGCGATGGTGCGCGCCGCGATGCGCCGGGGCTGCGTGTGGCCGATGCTCTGGTAGCCGAGCTCGAGCAGCATCTTCGGGATCTGCGTGGTCTTGCCCGAGCCGGTGGCGCCGGCGATGATCACCACCTGGTTCTCGCTGATGGCGCGCGAGATGTCCTCCCGGCGCTGGCTCACGGGGAGGTCGGGCGGGAAGGAGATCACAAACGGGGCATCAGACATCGGCTCTCAAGCTTAAGGCTCGTGGGCAGCGCCACGCCGCCGGATGCGCGGCGGGCGCGCGGAGTCGTTCTGCTACCGATTGTGACCCGCCGCTACGCCCTGTGACGCCGTCGCTCGACCTCTGGGAGGGGCGTGCCTAGCGTCGAAAGGTGACGGAAAACGGCAGGCATCTCATTCTCGGCGCGACGGTGCGCACACTCGGCGCGTGGCCGTCGGGATGGCGGCTGCCCGGCGCGCACCGCGACCCGCGACAGGACCCGGCGGTGCTGCGCAGCACGGCCCTCACCGCCGAGGCGGCCGGCCTCGACTTCCTGTTCTTCGGCGACTGGCTGGCGACCGCGGCCGAGTTCGAGCACACCGACCCTTACCTGCTCGCCCGCGTCGAGCCCTTCGCCGCGATCGGCTACCTCGCCGGCATCACACAGCACATCGGCCTCGTCGCCTCGGTGAGCTCCGCCCACTCCGAGCCGTACACGATCGCCCGCGCCGCCGCCTCGATCGACCTGCTCAGCGGCGGACGCGCCGCGCTCTGCGTGGCGACCGGCGCGGAGGCACGGTCGGCGAGCAACTTCGGCTGGTCCACCGTGCACAGCGACGCCGACCGCTCGGCCGCCGCCGGCGAGTTCATCGACATCCTCCGCGGCCTCTGGGACAGCTGGGAGGACGACGCCTTCGTCTCCGACGCGGAGTCGGGGCGCCTGATCGACGCGACTCGTCTTCATCCGCTCGGCTATGTCGGTGCGTACCGGGCGTCCACCGGCCCGCTGAACGTGATCCGGCCCCCGCAGGGTCACCCGCCGATCGCCGTCGTCGGCGGTTCGGTGAACGCGCGGCAGCTCGCCGTGCGCGACGCCGAGCTGCTGTTCGCGAGCCCGCGCACCTTCGAGGAGGGGGTGGAGCAGTATGTCGCGGTGAAGCGGCAGGTCGGCCTCGTCGGGCGGGACCCGGAGGCCTTCCGCATCGTGACGCCGATCCTGCCGATCGTGGGCGCGACCCGCGAGGAGGCGTGGGACGCCTACGACCGCCTGGTGGCGCTGGTACCCATTCCCGACGAGCAGCAGGCGGATGCGCCGCTCGAGTTGCCGGCGAACCGCGGCTTCCGCGCGCTGGCCAGTGTGCTGGGCGTTCCGGTGGCCGGGGTGGCCGCGGACGACGCGGTTCCCGCCCGGGTGGCCGCGCGGTTCGGCACCCTCGGCGCGCAGCTGCTCGAGGTGGTGCGCGCCCGCTCGGGACGCACGATCGGCGGCGATCGGCCGGTGACCTACCGGCAGCTGATCGTGGCGCACGCGGTGACCGCTCCGGTGCTCGTGGGGTCGGCGACCGAGGTGGCGGACCACTTCGAGCGCTGGTTCTCCGGGGGAGCGGTGGACGGTTTCACGATCCTCTCCGCGTTCACCGCGGCCGCCGGCTCCGACACCGTCGACTCCCTCGCCGCGTTCACCACGCTGGTGGTTCCGGAGCTGCGGCGCCGCGGCCTCTTCCGCAGCGCCTACGAGGGCGCGACCCTGCGCGACCACCTCGGGCTTCCGGCCGTGCCGAACTCGCACCTGAGGGTGACGCTGCGGTCGCTGTAGGCCTGGTGCCGGTGCCGGTGCCGGTGCCGGAACCGCGTCACCGCAACCGGCGCGTCTCACAACCACCACACCTTTCCGTTTCAGCTGTGTCAGTTCGTGCTGAGTCAGCACGAACTGGCACAGCGAAAACGGAACTGTCGGTCCGTTTTGGGATCGCATAGCGACCCGTCCTCCACACGCGGGGGTACGCGGCATCTCGCCACAGATCCCGCATGGCGTCACCACGCGCATCCGCTGACGACTACTCCTGGATCATGAACCCGTTCCAGATCATGTCCGAGCCCATCCGGAGACGGATCATCGAGGTGCTCGCATCGGGCGAGCACACCGCCGGCAACCTCTGCGATGTCATCGTCGCGGAGTTCGGAGTGACGCGGCCCGCCGTGTTCCACCATCTGGCCATCCTGCGCGACAACGGGTGGGTGGATATCGTCGCCGACTACACCACGCGGCACTACCGACTGGAGCCCGATGTCTGGAAGCGTCTCGACGCCGAGGTGCGGTGGCTCAAGCAGCTGTGGAAGCGCCGCATCGGTTCGCTGTCCGGAAACGACACCGACCCCCGCCTCGCGGCACAGCCGGAGTCTCGGCGCTATCCGCGAGGAGCCGCCGGCTCGGTCAAAGGGCTTCGCGGCACGGGGAGGCGTGCCAGTCGATTGGCGTTCTACTCGTCATGGCCCTTTCCCCCTATGGAGGAGGGCGGGGGCGGGGAGGTGGTCGACAGCACCGGAGCGGGCGAGGGGGAGAGCTGGGACGACTAGAAGCCCTTGCCGGGGTTCAGCGTGCCCGCCGGGTCGAGGGCGTCCTTGATCGCGCGGTGCATCGCCACCACCCGCGGTCCCAGCTCGCGCCGGGCGCCGTCGAGCTTCAGCAGCCCCACCCCGTGCTCGCCGGTGACGGTGCCTCCGAGGTCGATGCAGTCCGCCACGATCCGGTCGAAGGCGAGCTTCGCACGGTCGCGGGCCGCGTCGTCGCCCTCGGGCGCGACGATGAGCGGGTGCAGGTTGCCGTCGCCGGCGTGGGCGATGTTCGCGATCACCACGTCGTGCTCCGCGGCGGTGGCCTGGATGCGCGACAGCATCTCGGGCACGGCTCCGCGCGGCACGCAGATGTCCTCGGTGAGCACCGGGCCGAGGCGTTCCAGGGCGGGGTAGGCGAGCCGGCGGGCGAGGAAGAGCCGATCGACCTCGTCCGCATCCGTCGCCCGCTCCACGTCCGTTCCGCCGGCGGCGGCGAAGATCTCGGCGAGGGAGGCGGCGAGCTCGTCGCCGGCGGCACCGCGCTCGTCGATCTTGGCCAGCAGCAGGGTGTTCGCGGTGGCGGGCAGGCCGAGCTGCTGCCACTCGTTCACGGCGGCCAGGCAGGTCGCGTCGATCAGTTCGAGAGCGGCCGGGATGATGCCGGCGCGCGACACCGCAGCGACGGCGAGGCCTGCGGCGTGCAGCGAGGGGAAGTAGCCGATGACGGCGCGCTCGTCGCGGCCGGCCAGCGGCAGCAGTTTGAGCGTCAGCGAGGTGATGATGCCGAGCGTTCCCTCCGAGCCCACCATCAGGGCCGTGAGGTCGTAGCCGGTGACGCCCTTGGCGGTGCGGCGTCCCAGGGTCACGATCGAGGCATCCGCCAGCACCACGGTCATGCCGAGCACGTAGTCGCGCGTCACCCCGTACTTGACGCAGCAGATGCCGCCGGCGTTCGTCGCGGCGTTGCCGCCGATCGTGGAGATCTGGTAGCTGGCGGGGTCCGGCGGGTACCAGAGGCCCTCCGCCGCCACCGCGATGCGCAGGTCGTTGTTGATCAGCCCGGGCTGCGCCACCACGTAGCGCTCGTCGGTGTTGATCTCGAGCACCTCGGTCATCAGCTCGAGGGAGACGACGATGCAGTTCGCGATGCCATTGGCACCGCCGGACAGCCCGGTGCCCGCGCCGCGCGC
>Ga0247729_10000292_pt1 | contig 21898 bp, 26 predicted proteins | sample UWRJL133311R2_FD_180958 | JGI IMG/M metagenome (GOLD analysis project Ga0247729, IMG submission 180958) | Plant litter microbial communities from Arlington Agricultural Research Station in Wisconsin, United States - UWRJ-L133-311R-2 | ecosystem: Environmental > Terrestrial > Plant litter >... | reverse complement strand
TGCCAGACTTCATGGTGTTCCTGAACTACAAGGAACTGCCATGGTACTGGTACGGCTTCGACATGTTCTGGTTCGCGGCCATCATGGTGCTGGTGGTGCCCGGCCTGCTCGCGTTCGGCTTCGGCTGGCTGACCTTCCGCTCCCGCGTGTCGGGCGTGTACCTCTCGATCATCACCCAGGCGATGACCTACGCGCTGCTGCTGGCCTTCTTCCGCAACGATTTCGGCTTTGGTGGCAATAATGGTCTCACCGATTTCAAGGACATCCTCGGCTTCAACGTACAGGCCGACGGCACCCGCGCGGCGCTGTTTGCACTGAGCTGTCTCGCTTTGATGCTTGGCTTTCTGGTGTGCCGCGCGGTGGTGACGTCCAAGCTCGGCAAGGTGCTGATTGCCATCCGAGATGCGGAATCGCGCTCGCGCTTCCTCGGCTACCGCGTCGAATCCTACAAGCTGTTTGTCTTCACGCTGTCGGCCTGCATGGCCGGCGTCGCCGGCGCGCTCTACGTGCCGCAGGTCGGCATCATCAACCCCGGCGAATTCGCCCCGGCCAATTCCATCGAGGCGGTAATCTGGGTCGCGGTGGGCGGCCGCGGCACGCTGATCGGCGCTGCGCTCGGCGCCGTGGTCGTGAACTACGCCAAGACCGTGTTCACCTCCGGCGCCCTGGCGCCGTACTGGCTGTTCATGCTCGGCGCGCTGTTCATTCTCGTCACCCTGCTGCTGCCCAAGGGCATCGTCGGCACCTTCAACGCCTGGTGGGAGCCGTGGAAGGCGCAACGCGACACCGCCAATGAAGACAGCGCGGCGGCCGAAGACGGCGTCACCAAACCCCATCTGGCGGAGTAGGGCGCATGACCATTCTCGAAGAGCCCGTTATCGCGAAGCCCGCGCACCACGCGCCCGCGGTGATCGATCCCGTGGTCGCCGCGCGCGAGGCGGAAGCCCGGCAGAAACGCATCACCTCGGCGCTGCTGTATCTCGACGGTGTCCACGTCTCGTTCGACGGCTTTCACGCCATCAACAATCTCTCTCTGGTGCTCGGCCCCGGCGAGATGCGCGCCATTATCGGTCCCAACGGCGCCGGCAAGACCACCATGATGGACATCATCACCGGCAAGACCAAGCCCGACGAGGGCGACGTGTATTTCGACGGCACCCACGATCTCACGCTGCTCGACGAGACCCAGATCGCCACGCTGGGCATCGGCCGCAAATTCCAGAAGCCCACGGTGTTCGAGAGCCAGACCGTCTGGGACAATCTCCTGCTCGCGCTGAACGTCGACCACCGCGTCCGCGGCACCCTGTTCTGGCGCAACACCCGCGAACAGACCGAGCGGATCGGCAAGGTGCTGGAGATCATCCGCCTGACCGATTCCCGCCACCGCCTCGCCGGCAACCTGTCGCACGGCCAGAAGCAGTGGCTGGAGATCGGCATGCTGCTGGCGCAGGACCCGAAACTGCTGCTGGTCGACGAGCCCGTGGCGGGCATGACCGACGTCGAGACCCACCAGACCGCCGAACTGCTGAAAGAGATCAACCGCGACCACAAGACCGTAGTGGTGGTCGAGCACGACATGACCTTTGTGCGCGAACTCGGCGTCAAGGTGACGTGTTTGCACGAAGGCACGGTGCTGGCGGAAGGGACGATCGACCAGGTGTCGACCAATGATCGGGTCGTCGAAGTGTATTTGGGAAGATGACCCCGCGTCGTCCCCGCGAAGGCGGGGACCCATAACCACCGACAGAGATTGTGAAACGATGGCGGTAGCCCCGGCGCGAAACAGATCAACAGCGTGTATGGGTCCCCGCTTTCGCGGGGACGACGCGCGGAGAGAGCTATGCTGAAAGTCGACAACATCTCCCTGTATTACGGCGCGGCGCAGGCGTTGCGCGGCGTCACGGTGACCGCGGAGCCCGGCAAGGTGACCTGCGTGCTCGGCCGCAACGGCGTCGGCAAGACGAGTCTCCTGCGCGCCATGGTCGGCCAGCAGGCGATTTCCGGCGGCTCGATCACCTTCGACGGCACGGACATCTCGACGCTGAAACCCTACGAGCGGGCGCGGCGCGGCATCTCCTTCGTGCCGCAGGGCCGCGAGATCTTTCCACTGCTCACCGTCGAAGAGAATCTGAAGACCGGCTACGCGCCGCTGAAGCGCGCCGACCGCAACATTCCCGCCGACGTGTTTGCGCTGTTCCCGGTGCTGAAATCCATGCTCGGCCGTCGCGGCGGCGACCTGTCGGGCGGCCAACAGCAGCAGCTCGCCATCGGCCGCGCGCTGGTGATGCGGCCAAAACTGCTGCTGCTCGACGAGCCCACCGAAGGCATCCAGCCCTCGATCATCAAGGACATCGGTCGCGCCATCACCTATCTGCGCTCGCTCGGCACTATCTCCATCGTGCTGGTCGAGCAATATCTCGATTTCGCCTGCGAACTCGGCGACCAGTTCGCGGTGATGGACCGCGGCGTGGTGAAATTCGCCTGCGACCGCTCGACCCTCGACCCCGCCGAGATCAGCCGGCAGATGGCGCTCTGAGCCATCTGCTGTAGGATGCGGTCGGAGACAAAATGGCCATCGATTCCCCGAGCGCATCGTCCGCAATCTTCGCCGCCAACCGCGCGCGGGGCTCGGTGACGTTCGACGTCCACCTCGTCGAAGGCAAGACCCGCCGCCGCCAGCTCCATGAATCCGGTTCGCTGCGCGTGCGCTTCCCGTCGCCCGAGGACCACGGCCTGTCCGCCATGTTCGTCAACACCGCGGGCGGGGCGGCCGGCGGCGACCGTTTCGACATCGACATTTCGGCGGGCGCAGGCACCAGCCTCACGGTCGGCACCGCCGCCGCGGAAAAGATCTACCGCTCCCACGGTCCCGCCGCCGAGATCAACATCGCGCTGAAGGCCGCGGCCGGTGCGCATCTCGCCTGGCTGCCGCAGGAAACCATCGTGTTCGACCGCTCGCGCACCGAGCGCTCGATCGACATCGACCTCGACGCCACGGCGTCATTGATCGTCTGCGAGATCGTCATTTTCGGCCGCGCCGCCATGGGCGAAAAAATGCTGAGCGGCGGCTTTGTCGACCGCTGGCGGCTGCGCCGCGGCGGCAAGCTCGTATTCGCCGAAACCGTTCGCCTTGAAGGGGATCTCGGCGAGAAGCTGGCACGTCCCGCCATCGCGGCTGGCGGCCTGGCCATCGGCACGGCGCTGATCGTGCCGGGCGACGAGGCGCTGGTCGAGCGGATCCGCGAGGCGTCCGAAACGTTCGGCGGCGAGGTCGGCATCTCCGCGTGGAACGGATTTGCAATGGCCCGCTTCTGTGCGCAAGATGCGGCGAAGCTGCGCGTCGACATGATGCAGGTGCTGGCCCGTTCCGGCGCCACGCTGCCGCGGCTGTGGCTAAACTAACTCAACGAAATTCAGAGTACGCGATGAACCTGTCCCCCCGCGAAAAAGACAAGCTGCTGATCTCGATGGCCGCCATCGTCGCGCGCCGCCGGCTGGAGCGCGGCGTCAAGCTCAACCATCCCGAGGCCATCGCCATCATCTCCGACTTCATCGTCGAGGGCGCCCGCGACGGCCGCACCGTGGCCGAGCTGATGAAATCCGGCGCCGAAGTCGTCTCCCGCGCCCAGTGCATGGACGGCATCGCCGAGATGATCCACGATATCCAGGTCGAAGCGACATTTCCGGACGGCACCAAGCTGGTCACCGTCCACGAACCGATCCGATGACGGAGACCGTCATGGCCGACGACTCACCGAAGCCGAACTGGAAGGACCTGGCTGATTTCGACCTCAGTGAGCCCGAGAATGCGCTGGCTTTGGTCGAGCACTTTCATGGAGAGTGGTACAATGGCGGCTTCGCGCAGCTGTTCTCGAACTGGAATCGCGCGGACATCGTGCTGATCCCCGAGGCGCTCAGGATCGTCGGCGCGCCCGAGGCCGCGCCGATCGTCGAGGCCGCGATCGCTTTGTTTCCCGACGATCAGGACGACTGGCGCGATGTCGCGCTCAAGGCCATGCTGGATCCATCGAGTCCGCTCGGCAACAAGCTGTGGGATTTGAACAGCCCGCTCGGCGATCTCGAGGATGACATCCAGAAGGCGGCCGAGGCGTTCGAACTGAAGCCCAGCGAAGACGAAGATCTGTAAAGGACCGACCATGATCCCCGGCGAACTCTTCATCCAGGACGGCGACATCGAGCTCAATGCCGGCCGCGCCACCGTGACGCTGACCGTCGCCAATTCCGGCGACCGTCCGATCCAGGTCGGCTCGCACTATCATTTCTTCGAGACCAATCCCGGCCTGAAATTCGACCGCGACAAGGCCCGCGGCATGCGCCTCGACATCGCCGCCGGCACCGCCGTCCGCTTCGAGCCCGGCCAGACCCGCGACGTGCAACTGGTGGAGCTGGCGGGCAAGCGCGAGGTCTATGGATTTCGCGGCGACGTGATGGGCAAGCTGTGAATCGCGTTGATTGGCGCCTGCGCAAGGAATATCCTGCCGTCTGAGGAGACGCGAAAATGTCTTACAGAGCGACTGCAGTCATGGCGTCGAACGGACAGTTTACCTTACCTGACGCCATCCGGGAACGCCTCGGCGTCAAGGAAGGCGACAGCCTGAATTTCGACCTGGCCGAATCCGGTGAACTCACGGTGACCCCCATTCTCCGGCGGAGCATTTTTGAAGATCTGGATGAACTTCAACTGCCGTCTCTCGGGCGCCCGGTCACCCGGAAGGACATAGATGATGCCATAGCGGAAACGGTGAGCGAGAAATTCGCACGCCGGAGCATGCAAAAGGGATGATCGCCATCGATACCAACATCCTGCTCCGCTTTCTGCAACAGGACGACGATGCGGCGCAGAGTGCGGCAGCGCGTGAGTTGGTTCGTAGCGAAGAAATAGTCTTCATCAATCCCATCGTCATGGTCGAATTGGCTTGGGTCTTACGTTCCACGTTCGAGTTGGACCGCCCGTCGATTCACGCCCGGTTGAAGCGTCTGGTTGCGGCCTCCGAATTCAAGGTGCCCTTTCCTGAAGCAACCGAGCGCGCCGTGGCGCAATACGGAAAAGGGCCCGCCGATTTTGCCGATTGCCTGATGGGCGAACTCAATCTGGCGTTGGGCTGCGATACGACCATGACATTCGACAAGGACGCCTCGAAAACTCGTGCGTTTACATCATTGAAAATCCGATAGGCCCCCATGTCCGTGAAAATCCGCCGCTCCGTCTATGCCGACATGTTCGGGCCCACCACCGGCGATCGTATCAGGCTTGCCGATACCGACCTGATCATCGAGGTGGAGAAGGACTTCACCATCTACGGCGAGGAGGTGAAATTCGGCGGTGGCAAGGTGATCCGCGATGGCATGGGGCAGAGCCAGGCCACCAACGCCGAGGGCGCGGTGGATACGGTCATCACCAACGTGCTGATCGTCGACACCTGGGGCATCGTGAAGGCCGACGTGGCGATCCGCGAAGGCTATATCTGCGCCATCGGCAAGGCCGGCAATCCGGACATCCAGCCCGGCGTCACCATCAATGTCGGCCCCGGCACCGACGTGATCGCGGGCGAGGGCAAGATCCTCACCGCCGGCGGGTTCGATAGCCACATCCACTTCATCTGCCCGCAGCAGATCGAGCACGCGCTGATGAGTGGCGTCACCTCGATGCTCGGCGGCGGCACCGGCCCGTCGCACGGCACCTTTGCCACCACCTGCACGCCGGGGCCGTGGCACATCGGCCGGATGATCCAGTCGTTCGATGCCTTTCCGGTCAATCTCGGCATTTCCGGCAAGGGCAATGCCTCGAAGCCGGCGGCGTTGATCGAGATGATCAATGCGGGGGCCTGCGCGCTGAAGCTGCACGAGGACTGGGGCACTACGCCGGCCGCCATCGACAATTGCCTCACCGTCGCCGACGACCACGACGTGCAGGTGATGATCCATTCCGACACGCTGAACGAGTCGGGTTTTGTGGAAGACACCATCGCCGCGTTCAAGGGCCGCACCATCCACGCCTTCCACACCGAAGGCGCCGGCGGCGGCCACGCGCCGGATATCATCAAGGTCGCCGGCCTTGAAAATGTGCTGCCGTCGTCGACCAACCCGACGCGGCCGTTCACCCGCAACACCATCGACGAGCATTTGGACATGCTGATGGTCTGCCACCATCTCGATCCGTCGATTGCCGAAGATCTCGCCTTCGCCGAAAGCCGCATCCGCAAGGAGACCATTGCCGCCGAGGATATTTTGCACGATCTCGGCGCGCTCTCGATGATGTCGTCGGATTCGCAGGCCATGGGCCGGCTCGGCGAGGTCATCATCCGCACCTGGCAGACCGCCGACAAGATGAAGAAGCAGCGTGGCTCACTGCCGCAGGACAAGGGCAACAACGACAATTTTCGCGTCAAGCGCTACATCGCCAAATACACCATCAATCCGGCGATCGCGCATGGCGTGTCGAAACTGATCGGCTCGGTGGCGGTCGGCAAGCTCGCCGATCTCGTGCTGTGGTCGCCGGCGTTCTTCGGCGTCAAGCCGGATCTGGTGATCAAGGGCGGCATGATCGTGGCGGCGCCGATGGGCGATCCCAACGCCTCGATCCCCACGCCGCAGCCGGTGCACTACCAGCCGATGTTCGGCGCCTTCGGCCGCGCGCTGACGCAGTCGTCCTTCGTGTTTACCTCGAATGCTGCGATTGCGAACGGGCTGCAGGCCAAGTTGGGCACGCAGAAGGCGCTGTATGCGGTGGAAAATACCCGCTCGGGCATCTCGAAGAAGAGCATGATGCACAACGACGCCACGCCGGATATCGAAGTCGATCCGGAGACCTATGAAGTGCGCGCGGATGGCGAACTCTTGACCTGCGCGCCGGCGGAAGTGCTGCCGATGGCTCAGAGATATTTCATGTATTGAGGCTGCATTGTCGTCCCCGCGAAAGCGGGGACCCATACACGCCGGAGACATGAATTAAACGCCGTGGAAGCGACTTGTCCGTCTCAACTGCCCGGACGGTGGTTATAGGTCCCCGCTTTCGCGGGGACGACGGCGGAAAGGCCATCGCCAAGCCCCCCTTCAATCCCTCGCCATAACCCCCTACAGTCCGCCCCGGCCGTCTCAGCGCCACAACAACAACCCGGGAGAACCGCCTTGATCTACGTCGTTGCCACCCTCACCGTGAAGCCGGAAACGCGCGCCGAACTGATCGCCGCCGCCACCGCCTGCATCGCGGAGACCCGCAAGGAAGCCGGCAATATCGCCTATGACATGCATGAGAGCATCACCGACCCCACCAAGATGGTGTTTGTCGAGCAGTGGGAAAATGCCGACGCGCTGGTGCCGCATCGCACGACCGAACACATGAAGGCTTTTGGCCGCGTCGCCGTGAAATGCTTCACCGCGCCGCCGAGAATCGAGATCATCACCCCTGCCGATGTCGTCGTGCGATAACCATGCAGTGGTCATTGCGAGGTCAGAGAAAGCCAATTGGCTTTCCCTGAGCGAAGCGACGCGGCAATCCAGTCTCGCTTTAAAGAAAGAGCTGGATTGCTTCGTCGCAAGGGCTCCTCGCAATGACGATCCCAATGCAGCAAGGCGCTTACATTATTCCTGATACGAGACCCAAACCATGATCCGCGCCACCGACGTCAAAGGCCAGCACCCCTGGAAAGAATCCGCGGCGGATACCGTCGTGCTGGATTTCGACGACCGCCATCGTCGCCGCATGGCGATGACCGGCACGCGCGGCCTCGAATTCCTGCTCGACCTGGAAACCGCCGTGGCGTTGCGCGGCGGCGATGCTTTGGTGCTGGAAGACGGTCGGCTCGTCGAGGTGGTCGCCGCCCCCGAACCGCTGGTGGAACTCCGCAGCCCGGATCCCGCCCATCTGGTGCGCGTCGCCTGGCATCTCGGCAATCGCCATCTGCCGACCCAGATCACCGGCCGCGGCCTGCGCATTCGCCGCGACCACGTCATCGAGGCGATGGTGCAGGGTCTCGGCGCGCGCATCATCGAGATCGAGGCGCCGTTCGATCCCGAGGGCGGCGCCTATGCCGCGGTGGCCGAGACCCATGGCCATGCCGGCCATGGCCATCACGACCACGCGCATCACGATCACGGCAAGCATGATCACGCCGCGCACGACCATGCCGAACACGTTCACGACGAGAACTGCGGCCATGATCACGGGCATCACGGCCATTCCCATGCTCATGACCACAAATAGGCCGGCGGATTTCATACCGCTGGGCGAACCCGCCGCTCTGTCTGCCGACGAGGGCGCGGCTTTGTACCGGCTGATGACCTGGCTGTCGCCGGCGTTTCCGGTCGGCGCGTTCTCCTATTCCAGCGGCATCGAATGGGCGGTGGAGGCCGGCGACATCGTCGATGCGGCGACGCTGAAGGACTGGCTGTCGTCGATGCTCACTGACGGCTCCGGCTTTTGCGACGGCATATTCCTGGCTCATGTGCACCGTGCGGCGTCCGCCGGCGATGAAAAGAAACTGCGAGAGATCGCCGAACTCGCCGCGGCCTTCGTCCCCTCGAAGGAGCGTCAGCTCGAGACCACGTCGCAGGGCAGGGCGTTCATCGAGATCGCCCGCAGCGCCTGGAATCACGACGGCCTGGAGCGCCTGATCGCCGCCTGCGACGGCGCCATCGTCTATCCCGTCGCGGTCGGCCTGGTCAGCGCCGCGCATAAAATCCCGCTGGCGGCCACCATGCATGGCTTCTTCCATGCCGTGACCTCGAACTGGATTTCCGCCGGCGCACGCCTGGTGCCGCTTGGCCAGACCGACAGCCAGCGCGTGCTCGCCGCGCTGGAGCCCGTGGTGGTCGCCACCGGCACGCGCGCGATGGCAGCCTCGCTCGACGATCTCGGTGGCGCGACGTTTCGCGCCGATCTCGCCAGCCTGCGGCACGAGACGCAGTATACGCGGCTGTTCAGGTCATGAGCATGGTTGCAAAGCGCTTGAATATGTCGTCCCGGCAAGCGAGCATAGCGAGCGCAAGCCGGGACCCATACACGCTGTCGCCTTGGTTACGCGCTGTGGCTAGTATCCTGCTTCATCACACGCGCCTGAGGCTATGGGTCCCCGCTTTCGCGGGGACGACGCGGCGTTTCAGTTTCAACCGAAAGACCCCCTGACATGTCCTCCTTTCACGGTCCGCTGCGCGTCGGCATTGGCGGTCCCGTCGGCTCCGGCAAGACCGCGCTGATGGACCTGCTCTGCAAGACCATGCGCGAGCGCTACGACATCGCGGCCATCACCAACGACATCTACACCAAATGGGATGCCGAATTCCTGGTGCGCTCGGGGTCATTGACCGCCGACCGCATCGCCGGCGTCGAAACCGGCGGCTGCCCGCATACCGCGATCCGCGAGGACGCCTCCATGAACCTCGCCGCAGTGGCCGACATGCGCGCGAAATTTCCCGACCTCGACATGGTGCTGATCGAATCCGGTGGCGACAATCTCGCCGCCACCTTCTCGCCGGAACTGGCCGATCTCACCATCTACGTCATCGACGTCGCCGCCGGCGACAAGATCCCCTCCAAGGGCGGCCCCGGCATCACCCGCTCCGACCTCTTGGTGATCAACAAGATCGACCTCGCGCCCCATGTCGGTGCTTCCCTGGAGAAGATGGATGTGGACGCCAAGCGGATGCGCGGCGCGCGCCCGTTCGTGATGACCAATATGAAGACCAATCTCGGCCTCGACCAGATCATCGCCTTCATCGAGGCCAAGGGCGGATTGAAGGCCAGGGCAGCGTAGGCCGTCGCCCGCTTGCCCCGGACGCGATGCAATACGAAGTATTGCCTCGGAGAGCTGGGGCCTTTACCGGCGACAGCGATTGGCACGGTCCCGGACGCGGAGCGGCACAAGAGTGCCGCACCGCGTCCGGGACAAGGCGCCGTTCGGCCATTTCGTTAAGCATGCTTGCGTACATTCGCTCGAAATAAATCCGATGCGCCCGGAACAAATCCGTTCCGGCGTGATTGGGCTACTCCTAGCCGCGCACCGACAGCCAATCTGACCCGCTAGCGAGTTCGGTGGTGTGACGACCCTTTCATGATTCCGGGTATTCTGGCGTGCAGTGCATTTTGACGTCTCTCTCGCTTCGCTTTTGCCACCCGCGAACGGCACGTATTTTTCAGCAACGCCAGATTTTCGAGTAAGCGCGTGGTTCGGCTGGGTTTCATCATCGGTTTCATGGCGCTGGTCGGGATGTTCCTGTCCGGCCTCGCGGCCTATCGGGTGCATGACCAGGAACTGGCGATCGACGGTATCGCGTTGGGTCGCGCCGTGGATATCCATGCCAGCCTGGTGCAGGAACGCCTGACCGAGCGCGAATTGCTGGCGCGGGTTGCCTCCGGCCTGTTCCGCGCGCCCTCGGTGATCAAGGCCAACATGCTGCAACCGCTGCGGTCCTCGATCTATGCCTTCAAGACCGATTTCACGATCGCGAGCTGGATCGCCCGGCTGCAGCCCGGCGAATTGCCCGCCGCGCGCGCCGAACTGACCAGCGCCGGCTTCCGCAATCCGACAATCCGCAGTTTCGACGACAAACCGCTGGGGACGCTGGAAAAGCCCGTCGATGTCCTGATGGATGTCGAGCCGCGCAATTCCGATACCGAGAACCTGGTGGGCCGCGTCCTCAACAATGGCCCGACCATGGGCCCGACACTGGCCCGCGCCCTTGCCGAGGGCAAGCCGGTGGCCTCCGATCCCACCAACCTGCTGCGTCCCGGCGGGCCGGTCGGCCTGGTGCTGGCGTCACCGGTCCTGCAGGACGGCAACGCCGTGCCTGCGGGCTTCGTGTCGTTCTCCTACGAACTCGGGCCGCTGATGCTGGCCAATGACGAGATGTCGCTGTTTGCGGTGGCGCTGAAGGATCCGCGGGTGCCGGATGGCGAGCTGATCGCCGACGAGCGCGGCGAGGTCACCGCGCGCTCCCTGGTGCCCAACGGCCCGGCGCTGACCATCCTGCGCACGGTGTCGTTCGGCGGCCGCGACTGGTCGCTGGGCTATTATCCGAAGATCAACATGACGCTGCGCGCGCAACGCACCGCCGCGATCGTCGGCGCCGTCGGCCTGGCGCTCACCGCGATCCTGTGCGGGCTGTTCGGCTATGTCGCCTACAACAACCTGCGGCTCAGCCGCGAAGTGCAGCGCCGGATCGGCTTCGAGCGTCGCCTGACGGCGGTGATCGACGAACTCAATCACCGCGTAAAGAACATCCTGGCGGTGATCCAATCAATCGTGACGCGCACCTTGCGCCACGGCGCCGATGTCGACGTCGCCCGCGACCTGCTGATCGGCCGCATCCACGCCATGTCCAACGTGGTCTCGCTGTTGAGCGAGAGCCAGTGGCAGGGCGTGCAGTTGAAAGGCCTGTTCGAGGCCCGCGCGATTCCGCACGCCGATCGCATCGCCGTCACCGGCCCGGACATCGTGGTGTCCGCCCGTGCGGCGCAGAGTTTGTCGCTGCTGTTCTTCGAACTGGCCTCACACACCGACGAAGGCCTGTCGCTGGTCGGCAAGCATCCGCACATTGTCGCCCATTGGGAGATCAAGGGCAGCGGTCCGCAGGCGACGTTCGACTTCCGCTGGGAGGAATTCAACACCTCTGAAGCGACCCGGCGGCCGGACAGCGACTTCGGCCAAGTGCTGCTCGATCGCGTCGCCCCCGAGGCGCTCGGCGGTTCGTCGAAGCGCTACTTCACCGACGTGTCCTACGTCTATGAACTGACCGCGCCGATGGAAACGGTCATCGACATGACCGAGCGCGACCGCACCGAGGCACTCGCCAAGCCGGTCAAGTAGCCGGGCTCGGATTTCCCCCCGCCATGGCGATGAGCCTTGCGACCAAGCAATCCGGTTCTTCAGCGCGCGTGGCCTCTGGATGGCCGCGTCGCTTCGCTCCTTGCAATGCCGGCTGAAAGGTCTTGGTCCCTCTACTTCTTCACTATTCTCACAAAAAAGCGGCCACCGAAGTGGCCGCTTTGCTATATTTTCAAGGCCTTGCGACGAACTAGCCGCCGCTGCCGCCAATCACTGCACGGATCGTGTTGTCCGGGCCGAAATCGTCTGCGCCGTCCACATAGAGCAGGGCGCTGAGCTTCGAGCGCGCACGGTTGACGCGGCTCTTGATGGTGCCCACCGCGCATCCGCAGATCGTCGCCGCGTCTTCATAGGAGAAGCCCGACGCACCCACCAGGATGAGCGCTTCACGCTGGTCCTGCGGCAGCTTTTCGAGCGCTGCACGAAACTCCTCGAACTCCAGATGCGCATTCTGCGCGGGCTGGGTCTTCAGGGTCTTGGCATAGCTGCCATCGGCGTCTTCGACTTCACGCCGGCGCTTGCGATAATCGGAGCGAAACAGGTTGCGCAGAATGGTGAAAAGCCACGCCGGGAGGTTGGAGCCGACCTGAAACGAATCGATATTGGCCAGCGCGCGCAACAGCGTCTCCTGAACCAGATCGTCGGCACGGTCGCCGTTGCCGGACAGCGAGATTGCGAACGCGCGCAAGCTCGGGACCGACGCGAGGATGTCGTCACGAAGAGAGTCTGTGAGGGGCATTATTCGCTCCCATCGGTTTTGGCCGCGGGATTTTGCGCCTGGGGTTCGTCGAGCTTGCGGATCAGATCCGCAAACCGGTCCGGTACCCCTTGCCGCACCACATCGTCATACATGGCGCGCAACTGGTGTCCGATCCGCGACTGGATTTCGGAGTTGAGCCCGCCCTGCTTTGGCTTCACATCTTTCATGACCCGTTCCAACTTCCCCAAGAGTTAAGCCCCTGGAATTCGAGAGTTTTTCTTTATTTTTGAAGCCTTTGCGGCCTGTGTTACGGTTCTAATTCAAAGCCGGGTCGAAAGTTCCGACGCAGTGGAACTTTTGTCTGGCTGGGGCGTAAACAAGCACATCAGGGGAGCCGGGAGTCTGTTTCTCCCGACCTGAATTGACTCAGAAGGATGGAGTGGGGATGTCCCGATCACAGCTAGTAGCTGAACATTTGCCGCTGTTGCGGCGCTATGCCCGTGCGTTGACGGGTAATCAGGCCTCCGGCGACGCCTATGTCGGCGCCATGCTTGAAGCGCTGCTGCAGGACCCGTCGCTGCTCGACGAGCAGCACGGCCCGCGCGCCGGTCTTTTCCGCCTGTTCACGCAGATCTGGAATTCCGTCGCACTGAACGACGATCCCGATGTGACGCCGCTGCCGGCCGCGTCCGAGCGTCGGCTGTCGAACATCACCCCGCTGCCGCGTCAGGCGTTCCTGCTGCTGTCGCTGGAAGGTTTTTCGGAAGAGGAAGTCGCGTTCGTTCTGGATGCCGACGTCACCGAGGTGCGTACCCTGGCCGATACCGCCGGCCGCGAAATGGCCGCCGAAATCGCCACCGACGTGCTGATCATCGAGGACGAGACCTTCATCGCGATGGATCTCGAGAGCCTCGTGAAGAACCTCGGCCATAACGTGATTGGCGTCGCCCGTACGCATGCGGACGCCATCGCGCTGGCCAAGAACAAGAAGCCCGGCCTGATCCTCGCCGATATCCAGCTCGCCGACGGCAGCTCGGGTCTCGACGCGGTCAACGAGCTGCTGCGCATCTTCGAAGTGCCGGTGGTGTTCATCACCGCGTATCCGGAACGCTTCCTGACCGGCGAACGCCCGGAGCCGGCGTTCCTGATCTCGAAGCCGTTCCAGCCCGCGATGGTTTCCGCCGTCGCCAGCCAGGCGCTGTTCTTCCAGCGCAACTCGCGCAACAAGGCGCCGAAGGCTGCGGCTTCCTGAGCCGGCGGTTCTAGCTATCGACTACAATCAAGCGGCTGCATGTTTGCAGCCGCTTTTTTGCGCGCAGGTTTTGCTAGTCGATCGGCGGCAGGTTGGCGAACACCAGTTTGGCATTGCGCGATTGCGTCGTGAAGCCGAGCACCGCGCACGATCTCGGATCGCGGGTCGGCGCCTGTCCTGCCATCACAATTTCGCCGTTGCCGTCGATGGCGCCGCTGACAGGATATCCAGCCGGCGCGCAATTGGCCTTGAACGTATAGGCGGTGCCGGAAAACCGGTGCTGCTTGTCTTCGGTGCCCTTGAACAGCAGCTGGCCCTTCAGCCATTTCGGCAGGCCGGCGCGCGGCTCGAGGTAGCGGATTTCCACATCGCTGCCGCGCCGAACCAGGTTGACCACCGACTGGTTGTGCATCAGCGCCGTCTCGCCATTGGATCGTTGGGCAGTCGCCTTGGCCGTGATCTCCGACAGGTTATGCGCCTTGCCGCAGGCGACGAGGTCGGCGCGGTCCGCCGAGATGGCGTGGCGCGTCATGTCCTCGCAGACGCTGATTTCGCCGACCATATCGTTGCCGTCGAACAGCCGCAGCGGGCAGGCCGCCACGTCGCAATCGTCGCGGTCCGACAACATCGTCGCGATCAATTGCCGGCCGTCAGCCAATGCGAGCTTCGCCGAATAAAGCCGCGCCCGCCTGGGCCCGTTCCACGCGACGAAATTGACGCGGTCGCCCCAGTAGCGGTTGAAGTTGAGATCGTTGACGTCGGTCAGTGGCCGCTCGGCGTAGAGCAGCAACGGGCCGGCGCGGACCGTGGTGCTCAACCTGGCCTGCGCCGACGTCGCCAGACCGATGACCGTCGCGGCAAGGCCGATCGCGAAGGTCCAGGCAGTCAAACGCATCGCGGTCTTCATCGGGGTTCTCGCATGTGAAAAGGGGGCCATGATCAAACTACTTCGTACTGGCGGATTGCTGAGGAATGGCGGGGATTTCGCGCAGCGTGGTCATGCTGCGATCGGCCAGGTTGATCAGCACCTGGCGATGTTTCTCGCCATTCTCCGGAATGTAGGCCGTGCCCTCGGGTGGCGGACCGACGGTCCCCGCAGACTCCTGGCCCGCCGTCTTGCAGACGGATTTGATCAGCGCCGCATCGGCATAGGTCAGTTCGGCGGTGACCGTGCCGGGCGCCGGGCCCAGGCCGAGCTTGCTGAACCCCAATTGATCCAGCGGGCTGTCGGGCCGGTTGCCGCAGTACACCCGGTTGAGACCATAGGCGCCGGAATTGTCGGACGCATCCGCCAGGCTATCGTGCGACACGCTGATCGATTTGCCCGAAGCCCGCAGAACGTATTCTGCGATCGTCGTCGCGACCTCTCCGTAACCGTTATGCGAGCTGATGCAGACCAGCCTGTCACGCACGGCGCCGGCGGCGACGACGCATTCGTTCAGGCGATAGGAAGGCTGGTAGGCCCTGAACACGAAGCTGTCGCCGATCTTCTCGAACACCGCCGAGCCGCCGAATTCAGTGGCGTGGGATTCGCATCCGCTCTCGTAATCGGCCAGCAGGAAGACCCGGGATGCATCCATGAACCGGCCGCGATAGGATCGTCCGGTGAAGCCGACGCCGCAGGTCTGGTCGCGGCTGTAGCCCTTCGCATTCTCGCAGTCCGACCCGTTGATATCCTTGGCGGCGCACATGGTGGCGAGCAGGCCGGCCACCGGCGGCATCGCCGGCTCGGTGGCCGTCGGCTCATCCAGCGGAATGGTTTTCGAGGGGTCGCAACGGTCGGCGCGGCCGACCTTGCATTTCAGGTCTCCGCTGACGGAGAAGCGGGCCACAACCGGCTTGAGGCCGATGCTGCTCAGGACCGGCTTGCCGGACGTGGCGTCGGTGAGCACGACCTCGAAGCCGCGCGCCCAGTCGGGCCGTCCCGTCGGCACCGTGCGCAGGACAATGTCGGCCGTCTTCTGCCCGGGCGCCATGGTCACGATCCCGGACGGGTAGTTGTCCGAACCGAACAGGTTGGGCATCGCGTGGTACATGTCGGTCGAAGCGCGGACATGCCAAGCGATGCGGTAGGCGCGGTTGTCGTTCGGCAACCGCTTCACGTACACGTGCCGCGGCAGCGCCTCGTTGAGCGCCTGCTCTTCAGGCGTCGACTTGGCGCCGGGATTGCCCACATCTTCCGTGGTATCGACGACAATGGCGCTGGAATCTGCCGGGCGCGCCGCGGCGACCTGCACGACCGCCGGCGGCTCGGCGCCCGGCTGCGCCTGGAATACCAGGCGCGCCGCGGCGAGGTCGGTGCGGTAGCCCATGATGGCGCAGTTCGTCGCGCGCAGCGGTGCGGCGCCTGTCAGCACCAAGGTTCTGCCGAGCGATCCTTCCACTCCATAGGGAGCCGGCGCGCAGCCGCGGGCAAAGGTGTAGGCGACGCCGCGCAACCGGCCGTCGCGCGACGCCATGCCTTCGAACAGGGTGGTGCCTGGGACAATGCCGTGACGTGCGAGGCCGGCCCGCGGGGCCTGGTAGCGGATCACGGCCCGGTCGCCGTTGGCGGCATAGACCATCTGCGAGCCGTTGTGATCGAAACGCATCTCGGCCGCGGCAGCCGGACAGGCGGAAATCGCCGTGAGGGCGAAGACCGCTACACATCGGGACATCATTTTCATGGAGTGTCGCTTGTCCACTGCAATCAAGGCAGGCTGCCAAACCTCCGCGAGTGCGGCGGTCACCGATTGCTATCAACGGGACGCGAAAATATTACCTTCGGGGCGTCACGGAATTAATTCAAAATGGAATGGATTGCCGGCCGGCGCGGCAGGTCGGGTTCGGTAAAACGGACCATATCGACAGGTAAGTTACAAAAGAATGCGGGATACAACTGGCATCACCACAGTTGTATCCCGCGTCGCCGGTCAATTGGGGCAGGGGACATGACCGGCTGTTGGGATGACGCTCATCCCCGAAAAGCGTTCCCGGAACCCAGAAAATTTAAACACGGTTAAGTGAGCACCAACGCCGCGAAACCAAATGGGGCGGCCTGCGTTGCTGTTTCGAATGCCGCAGAGCGGCACGGGCAGGCGAGGCGACCATGTCTCAGGTGTTCAGGCTTTCCAGCGGAATTTTGGGTGGCGTGGCTGCGGCGGTCGCGCTCGGCGCTATCCAGTTTGCTTTCGGCGGTGATCTGCGCGGCACGGTGAGCGATGCTCCCGGCGAGGCCATCACCGTCAACCGTGCCGCCAAAGCAGACCGCGGATCTTTGGCACCCTCCCCGACAGGGCCGGTGCGGATTGTCTCGTTCCGAGTGCACAGCCTAGCCGACACCTCGGTGATGATGCGGATGCCGGTGGCCAGCATGAAGGTCGAAGCCCTCAAGACCGTAACGACATCTGCCAAGCCCATGGTTTCCCGCACTTCGACGGTGGCCTGCGAGCCGCCGGTAAGCGCTCTCACCGAAGTGGCAAAACTGCTGCAGCCCGGCCGTTGCGTGACCTGATCCGATCTCGCGGCGGTCAGCTATTCCTCGCCTGACGGCTCGTCGCCGTCGGTCTCGGCGTCGTCAGGCGCAGCAGCGCCGCGGCTGGCGAAGTATCCCAGCGCCACACCTGCAACCGCGAGCAGCGGCACCAGCTTCTTCAATCCCACGGCCCGGATGATCGGTAGCGCCATGGTCAGCAGCATCGGGTCGATCGCCGGGGCGCTGGCCGCGGCCTTGGCCGCTGCGCGGGCGGCGGCGATGGCGCGTTCCCTGGCGCGGCGCTTCTTGCTGGTGTAGACGGCCGCCGCGATCAGCGAGACCACCAGGAAGATACCGGCTACCGTCAGGCAGGCCTCCACGGCGCCGTAGCGCTGCAGCACCGCGACAAAGGCCGCGGCGCACAGGAAGCTCAGCGTGATGAATCCTGCAAATCCGACCAGCGCGGCCAGCGATGTCATTTTCAAAGACGCGCCCGTGCTGTTCTTCAAATCGTCGATCACGCGTTGAAACATCGAAGCCCCCGGTATTGAAATCATCTGATCGTACACAAACCAACGGCGCCTGTATGGCGCCGTTGGTCGCGTCAAGGCAAGGCGCTAGGCGCCTAGCGGCGCCAGGCGGCGCCGATCAGGATGCCGAGGCCAAGGGCGAGACCCACGGCGGCCAGCGGCCGCTGCTGGATCGCGTCCTCCATGGTTTCTTCCATCGAGGAGGCGCTGTCCCACGCTGCATCGTAGGCGGCGCTACCGCGCTCCGAGACGTCGGCCAGCATCGAGTCCGCGCTCGAGCGGGCCTGCTTGATGCCGCGGCGCGCCTGCTTGCCGGCCTCGCCGGTGAAAGCATTGAGGGCGTCGGAGATCTGGTCGGTGAGGGCGGAGATGTCGTTTTTCACGGCTGATAAATCCTTTTCGAGGCGTTTGTAGGTGGCTTTGTCCAGCAGGTTTCGGATCTTGTCTTCGGCATCGCTGGACATCTGGAAGGCCCCTGATTTCGAAATATGTGCTGCGGAAACGCTCCGTTGGCGACGAAGTTCCCTGGCCGGAAACGGATTAGTCCGGCGGCAGTTGCGGCGCGTTGACCGGCATCAGGTGCTCTTTCAGGATCAGCCCGACGATCAGGAGCGGCGACGCCAGGAAGCCCCCCATCGGCCCCCACAGCCAGGTCCAGAACGCCAGCGCCAGAAACACCGCGAGCGCATTGAGCTGCAGCCGGCGGCCAATGATCACCGGGGTGATGAAGTGGCCTTCGATGAAGGTCAGCCCGACAAAAGCCGCGGCGGCGAGCAGGCCTGCGCCCAGCGTCGACGAGGTGATGATGCCCACCGCCACCAGGATGACGAACATCGCCACCGGTCCGATGATCGGAAAGAAGTTCAGCGTCGCCGCCAGCGCGCCGAGGCCGGCAGGGTTGGGCATGCCGGTGACGGCGCAGATCAGGCCGGTGCAGATGCCGACCCCGAAATTGATCATGGTCACGGTCATCAGGTAGCCACCGAGGCTGGTCTCGATGGCATTCAGAATGCGCAGCGTGCGCAGCCGCCATTCGTGGTCGGCGAAATTCATCACCATCGCGCGGCGCAGATCTTTCCAGCTCGCGATGAACAGCACCAGGATGGCGAAGAACAGCAGGAATTCCGTGAAGGTCGGCGACAGAAATTCCACGGTGGGCTGCACCCAGTCGATCTTCGGCAATTCGAACTTGGTGGTGGACAGAGTTTCGGAGCCGCCAAACATGCTCTGCATCTGGTGCCACAGCGCCAGCGGCCGGTCGAACACGTGCAGCTTGTCCTTCAGCAGCGTGCCGAGCTCGGGCAACCGGGTCGTCCACTCCATCAGCGGCGACGAGATCAGGCCGACGATGAAAGCAAGGCCGCCCGTGACGCCGGTGACAATCAGCACGGCGGACACCGAACGCGGAATGCGGTGTCGTTCAAGCCATGTCGCCGCGGGTGACAGCATGGTGCCGACGATGAAGGCGGTGACGATTGGCAGGAAGAACGCCTTGGCGACATAGAGCACCGCGACCACGGTGATGACCAGCAGCGACACCAGGGTAAAAGCGACGACCTCCGCGCGGCGGATCACCGGCGGCTGTTCGGCATGGCTGTCGGGAATCGGCGTACCGGCGCTCGGCGGTGCTGCTGCCTTGGGCGCCGCAGTCTTGTTAGGGCCGGCCTTGGCTTCCTTGGCGTCGGGAAGGGCGCGAACTTTGCTCATAAGGCACGGCGCTCCGTTGGTTCGCGCATCGCAGAGGAGATCGGTTGATCACATGCCCGAGCGCCCACAACCGGTACTTCTGGAATAAGTTCCATCGCGAATTTGTGAGAGGGGCGGTGGTTGACACGGAATCAAGTTTCGGAACCGACCGGCCTCGACGTTGTTGTTTGCGCAGTATTCACACGCGCATCACCGAACGGGGCAGGCCATGTCACAGGCAACTTCTGGAAATCGCAAGCTGCGCACCCACGCACTGGTTTTCGCAGCAGCTCTCGCGTTCACGCCGTTTTTCGCCACCGGCGCCTCGGCGCAGGTTCTGAGCTACGCGCCGACGGCGCAGGGTGGCTTCTCCGCCGATGACGTGATGGTCACACCGCAGGCCGACGAAGACGGCGCCGCTTACGTGACCCCCGAGCGTTTCCGCCGCACCGAGGTGACCTTCAATACCCGTGAAGCGCCCGGCACTGTGGTGATCGATACCGCCAACACGCAACTGTACTACGTGCTCGGCAACGGCCGCGCCATGCGCTACGGCGTCGGCGTCGGCCGCGAAGGTTTCACCTGGGCCGGTACTCAGACCGTGACGCGCAAGGCCGAGTGGCCGGACTGGCATCCGCCGGCGGAAATGATCGCCCGCCAGCCCTACCTACCGCGCTTCATGGCAGGTGGTCCCGGCAATCCGCTTGGGGCCCGCGCCATGTACCTGGGCTCCAGCGTGTACCGCATCCACGGCACCAACGATCCGTCGACCATCGGCAAGTTCGTTTCGTCGGGCTGCATCCGCCTCACCAATGAGGATGTCGCAGACCTGTTCAGCCGCGTCAGCGTCGGCACCAAGGTCGTGGTGCTGCCGAAGTCCGGCGCTCTGCCGCACTTCGAGGCCAGCCGCGACGTGCCGCGTGCGACAACTGCGTCCACCTCGGTTCGCCCGAGCGGCGCAACCGGCCGTCAGGCCATGAACCTTTCCGCAGCGTCGCTGTACTGAATCTGATATCCGCACGGAGGCCATCATGCGCACATCCATCAGGCGACTGGCCTTCGGCGCCGTAGCAGCCGCTGCCCTGTTCGGCACGGCACCGGCGGTGCAGGCCCAGGATTTCTTTTCCGCTCTGTTCGGCGGCATCACTGGCGAACGTCCGGCGCCGGCGATGCGATCGCCCGCTCCTGGTGACATGCCGGGTTATCAGTCCGAGCCGCGGCAGCGCGCCAGCAGCGGTGGCGGCGGTCGTCAGGCCTATTGCGTGCGCACCTGCGACGGCCGTTATTTCCCGATCTCCGCCACCGACAGCCAGAGCCGCGCGGCATCGTGCAACAATTTTTGCCCGGCCAGCGAGACCAAGGTGGTCTATGGCAGCAGCATCGATCAGGCCGAGACGGAATCCGGCAAGGCCTATTCCGAACTGCCGAACGCCTTCAAGTATCGCACCGAACTGGTGGCCGGCTGCACCTGCAACGGCAAGGATCAGATCGGCCTGGCCCCGGTGAAAATCGATCAGGATCCGACCCTGCGCAAAGGCGATATCGTCGCCGGCGCCGATGGCCTGATGGTCACCAGTCGCGGCCCGGACAAACGCGGTGCGTCGCTGAACATGACGCCGGCGTCGCCGGCGGTACGCGCCAAGTACGAGCGCGTGCCCGTGGTGGCGCAGGATTAAAGGTTCCCGCCGCGGGAACCTTGGGGTTCCCGGAGCGTTGTCCGGTATCAGCACGCGCAACTGCCGCGTCTAACCGGGGGCTCCTGTCATGTCTTTGCTCATCAGCGCGCTAATCACGTTTCTCGTCGTCATTCTCGTTCTGTATCTGATCAACCTGCTGCCGATCGACGGCCGGGCCAAGCAGATCTGCCGCGTTATCGTCATCATCCTCGGCGTGATTTCGCTGCTGCGAACCATCGCGATCATCTGACGCGACACTGAATGCAAAAGCCCCGACGAGAAATCGCCGGGGCTTTTTTGCGCTCTGTCGTCCCAGACAAGTGAATATGTCGTCCCGGACAAGTGAGCGTCAGCGAACGCAGATCCGGGATCCATACCCTCGGGGCCAGTGGTTTAAACAGGCGCTAGCCACAGCGCTTCTTCAGAACGACAGCGTGTATGGGTCCCGGCTCAGCGCTCGCGTTGCTCGCTTGGCCGGGACGACATTTTTCTAACTACGCGTTCGCCTTGGCCTCGCGACGGCGTGCGGTCAGGATGAACTCGGTGTAGCCGTTGGGCTGTTCGCGGCCCTTGAAGATCAGGTCGCAGGCGGCCTGGAAGGCGACGCCGTCGAAGCCAGGGGCCATCGGCTGATAGATCGCGTCGCCCTTGTTCTGTTCATCGACCACGACCGCCATGCGCTTCAGCGATTCCATCACCTGATCTTTGGTAATAACGCCCTGATGCAGCCAGTTGGCGAGATGCTGCGCCGAGATGC
>Ga0247729_10000291_pt1 | contig 21903 bp, 17 predicted proteins | sample UWRJL133311R2_FD_180958 | JGI IMG/M metagenome (GOLD analysis project Ga0247729, IMG submission 180958) | Plant litter microbial communities from Arlington Agricultural Research Station in Wisconsin, United States - UWRJ-L133-311R-2 | ecosystem: Environmental > Terrestrial > Plant litter >... | reverse complement strand
CCATCGTGTTCGACGACCGGTACGCCGGCAAGCCGCTGGTGTACTGCGGCACCGGCGCCGTGATGCCCATGCAGCTGGCCGGCCTGGATTCCTGGGAAAAGAAAATCGACGCCCAGGACCGCATCATCATGGCCGGCGGCCGGGTGGGCAAAGACGGCATCCACGGCGCGACTTTCTCCAGCATCGAGCTGGACGAAACCTCGCCCGCCACGGCCGTGCAGATCGGGAGCCCGATAACCCAGAAACTGGCCATGGACTTTCTGCTGCTGGCCACGCGCCGCGGCCTGATCAAGTGCAGCACCGACAACGGCGCGGGCGGCCTGTCGTCGTCGGTGGGTGAGCTGGCGACCATCAGCGGCGGGGCAGTGGTGGAGCTGGAGCGCGTGCCGCTGAAGTATCCGGGGCTACGGCCCTGGGAAATCTTCGTGAGCGAGTCGCAGGAGCGTTTTTCGCTGGCCGTGGAACCCGCCAAGCTCGACGAGCTGCTGGCGCTGGGCCGCGAAATGGAAGTGGAGCTGACCGACATCGGCTACTTCACCGCCGACGGCTACCTCGATGTGCGCTTCGACGGCGCCTCAGTGGCCCGCCTCGACATGGAGTTTTTGCACGATGGCGTGCCGCGCAAAGTTCTGGAGGCCGAGTGGCAAAAGCCCCGGGCGCAGGAGCCGACGCTGGCCGCTGGCCTCGACTACACCGAAATTCTTACCCGCCTGCTCGGCTCGCTCAACATTTGCTCCCGCGAGTCGGTAATCCGGCAGTACGACCACGAAGTGAAGGGCCGCACCATCATCAAGCCGCTGATGGGCGCCACCGGCCAGGCCCCGCAGGACGCGGCAGTGGTGCGCTTCAACTTCGAAAGCTGGGAAGGCGTGGCCGTGAGCAACGGCATTCTGCCCCGCTTCGGCGACCTGGACGCCTATCACATGTCGGCCGGGGCATTCGACGAGGCCGTGCGCCAGATCGTGGCCGTGGGCGGCAAGCTGCCCAACCTCACGTACGGCGACGGCAACTTCTGGTCCGTCAACGACAACTTCTGCGTGCCCGACTCGGTGTACGACGCCACGGGCAACCCCGACGGCAAGCTCAAGCTGGCCAAGCTGGTGCGCATGTGCCAGGCCCTGCGCGACGCCACGGCGGCCTACTGCATCCCGCTCACGAGCGGCAAAGACTCGATGAAGAACGACTTCAAGGCCGACGGCGTGAAGATTTCGGTGCCGCCCACGGTGCTGTACTCCATGACGGCCAAGGTCGAGGACGTGCGCCGCACCATCACCTCCGACTTCAAGCAGGCCGATGACGTTATCTACCTGCTCGGCGAAACCTACGACGAGCTGGGTGGCTCGGAGTTCTACCAGCTCTTCGGCGAGTTGGGTGCCAACGTGCCCCAGGTTCGGTTTGAAGCTGCCAAAGCTCTGTACGTGCTCATCGGGGAGGCCAATGACCAGGGCTTGATTCAGTCCTGCCACGACCTCTCGGACGGCGGGCTGGCTGTGGCGCTGGCGGAAGCCACGTTCGGCTACGGCTTCGGCGCCGACGTGGAGCTGCCCGCTAATGGGCTGAGCCTACCGGTGCAGCTGTTTGCGGAGTCGCACTCGCGGTTCGTGGCCACGGTGGCACCCGACGAAGTGGTGGCTTTCGAGCAGCACTTCGGTGCCCGGGCCACCCGCCTGGGCGTGGTGACGGAAGGCGGCCAGCTCACGGTGCGCCACGGCGGCCAGCCGGTAATAGCGGCCAGTAGCGCCGTGCTCCGCCACGAGTGGACCAACGGACCCGTTAATCGAATCATCGGCTTCGGCCAGCACGCGGAAGCGCAATAGCCAGATGGAAGACCAACCCAAACTGCCGGACCTGACCACGCCCCCGCGCCCCCAGCACGACGACCCCGGCTACGAAGTCGTGAATGCCGAGGGCGATATTCAGCTGCCCGGCTTCAAAAGCGTCGACGGCGGCCACGAAAGCACCGAGCCGCTAAAGAGCTTGAAAGAACAAGCTGGCAACCGGCAACCGGCAACCGGCAACTCTACAGTTCAGGCCCTGATCCTGACCGGCTTCGGCATCAACTGCGAGGAGGAATTTGCGGCGGCCTACCGGCTGGCCGGCGCCGAGCCGACCATCGTGCACCTCAACCAGGTGCTGCACGGCCACGTCAGCATCCACGACTACGATATCCTGAACTTCCCCGGCGGCTTCTCGTTTGGCGACGACCTGGGCTCGGGCGTGGTGCTGGCCAACAAGCTGCGCTACCGCAAAAACGCCGCAGGCCGCACCCTGCTCGACGACATCCAGGACTTCATTGCCGCCGGCAAGTTCGTGATGGGCATCTGCAACGGCTTCCAGGTGCTGGTCAAGCTTGGCCTGCTGCCCAACCTGGGTGGCACCGTGACGCCCGAAGTGACCCTTACTCACAACGCCTCCGGCCGCTACGAGGACCGCTGGGTGCGCCTGAAAGTCAACCCGGAGTCGAATTCGCCCTTCCTCAGGGGCCTCGACACGCTGGAAGTGCCCGTCCGCCACGGCGAAGGCCGTCTCATCATCTCGGGTGCCGACACGCTGGCCGCCATTGAGAATCGCGGTCTGAACTGCCTGTCCTACACCGACTTCGACGGCTCGCCCACCGACGTGTACCCGCACAACCCCAACGGCGCCGACCTCAACTGCGCCGGCCTGACCGACGTCACCGGCCAGGTGTTCGGGCTGATGCCCCACCCGGAGGCGTTTCTGTCCTTGTATAACCACCCCGACTGGGCCCGGCGCAAGCGGCAGAATCCCGGCCTATCCGAGGAGGGCGACGGGCTCAAGCTGTTCCGCAACATCGTGGCGCACGTGCAAAGCCGGCCCTCCCAGTCCGTGGCCCAGCCCGAAGCCCGCCAGTTTTCTTCCTAAGACACTTTTTGCCATCTGCCGGCCCGGCCGGCTGACTACTTTGATATGAACACGCTCAACCACTTCGCAACTCCCCAGCTCGAACTCCTGCACCGCGGCAAAGTCCGCGACTCGTACCGCGCCCCGTCCGGCGAGCGGCTCATCGTGGTTACCGACCGGCTTTCGGCCTTCGACTCGGTGCTGGAAACGCCCGTGGCCCACAAGGGTGCGGTGCTCAACGGGCTGGCGGCCTTCTGGTTCGACAAGACCCAGCACATCATCCCGAACCACGTTATCAGCCTGCTCGACCCCAACGTGACGCTGGCCAAGGAAGCCGAGCCGATTCGGGTGGAGATGATTGTGCGCAACTACATTACCGGCTCCATGCTGCGCGGCTACCAGAAAGGTCAGCGCACCTTCTCCGGCGTATCGGTGCCCGACGGCCTGACCAAGCACCAGCAATTCCCCGAGCCCATCGTGACGCCGACCACCAAAGAGGAGTCGGACCGCGAAATCACGCCCGACAACCTGGTGAGCGAAGGCTGGGTAGCCGCCGATTTGTACGAGCGGATGCGGGTGAAAGCCCTGGAGCTGTTCAACTTCGCTTCGGCCTGGATGGCGGAGCGCGGCATCATCCTGGTTGATACCAAGTACGAGTTTGGCCTGCTCGACGGGGAGCTGATCCTGATCGACGAAATCCACACGCCCGACTCGTCGCGGTTCTGGAGCGCCGAGGATTACGCCAAAAATCCCGAGACGGCCGAGCAGATGGACAAGGAGTACGTACGCCAGTGGTTGATTGCCAACAAAGTAGACGGCCAGTACCCGCGCGCCCTCACCCCGGAAGTATCGCGGGAAGCCAGCCGGCGCTACCTCGACATCTTTGAGCGCATCACCGGCGCGCCGCTGCCCACCGGCCAGGAAATGACCACCGGCGGCGACGTGCGGGCCCGCCTCGTGGGCAACCTCGTCCGGGCCGGTATTATGAAGGACGCCTGGGTCAACATCGTCATGGGCTCCCCGGCCGACAAGGAGCACTGCCTGAAAATCCGCTCCTTCTTCGAGGGCTACGACATCTTCACCCAGCTGCGCGTGACCTCGGCCCATAAGAACGGTGAGGAAATCGTGGGCATGGCCGAGGTGTGGAACAACTCGGTGGAGCCCGGCGTCATCATCGCCGTGGCCGGCCTTTCCAACGGCCTGGGCGGGGCCGTGGCCGCCAACGTGAACGTGCCCGTCATCAGCTGCCCGCCGTGGAAGGACTTCGCCGAGCTGACTGCCAACCTGAACTCGTCGGTGATTATGCCTTCGGCCACGCCTAACCTCACCGTGGTGCGCCCCGACAACGCCGCCCAGGCAGCGGTGCGGGCCCTGAACCTGCCCCGCCTGCGCGAGCAGCTCAGCCGGGAAATCAAGGCCACCAAGGCCAAGCTCAAAGCCGCCGACGCCGAGCTGCGCGCCCTCTAAAACCAAGCCTGATGGAAGCTGCGGCGCAACAGCAACTCATCGAGAGCTATATCGAAGCCTACAACCGCTTCGACGTGGACGGCATGCTGCGGCCGTTGCATGACGACGTGGTATTCCACAACATTGCCGCCGGCGAAGTCAACCTGACCACCCGCGGCAAAGCGGAATTTCGCCAGCAGGCCGAGCAGGCCACCCAGTACTTTTCCGAGCGGGAGCAGCGCGTCACCCAGTGGCAGTTTGCGGATCAGCAGGTGGAAGTGCTGATTGACTACGTCGCCGTAGCGGCTATGGACTTTCCCAACGGGCTGAAGACTGGCAACACGTTGCAGCTGCAGGGTAGGTCGGTTTTCCGGTTTTCCGATGGGCAGATTATAGCCATTGAGGATATAAGTTGAGGCAAAGGGGAGGATATGAGCAACTGGCAGGACACGTTACACTTTTCGGGAAAGTACTTGGCAGCAGATGTTCAGGTATGCTTTCTACACCCTAACACGTCCGTAAAGCTGCTTTTTCCTAATACATGGTCAGTATCCAGCAGTGCCGAGCAGGTGGTGGAAGCTACACTAGAGCGTCTGCCAGGGCTAGAAAGCGTAGTAATGGACACTGCATTCACTGCTTACTGTGCCTCATCTGCTTGCCAGATGTCAAAGGCTTGGTACCAACTACATGGGCAGGTGCAGGATGTACCGCTGTTGGACGACCCTGTAGCCCTGAAGTCTATTTACCACTTAAGCAGCATATTCCTGCCCAAAGAAGTAGAGGAAGGACGGTTTGTGCTGAACTTCAAATGCCAATGGGAGGAAGAAGATGGTTTTGCTATTCGCTTTCATCAATGGCAAATTGAAGAAACTGGATACTGGGCAACCATGCTGCTTATCTAGTGGTCAAACGCTTTCCCCCTTTATAGCAAACTCACCTCTTATGCCCGTCACCGCCACTTTACTGCTCGAATCCTCGTCGCCTGCCGCGGCGGCGGTGCAGCCGTTGCTGGATGCGCTGTCGGCGCAGCTGGCCGTGCGCTTCGGCAGTGATGGGCGGGCTTCGTTCACGGAATGGAAGCAGGATGACCCATGCTACATCTTTCTGCTAGCCCGGCAGGACGACGAAGCGGTGGGCTGTGGGGCCGTGCGGCCGGTGGCGGCGAGAATTGGGGAGGTGAAGCGCATGTTTGCCAAATACCCGGGGCAGGGAATCGGCGCGGCCGTGCTACGGCAGCTCGAAGCCGAAGCCCAAAAAGCCGGTTACGCCGAGCTCTGGCTCGAAACCCGGCTGGCCAACACCGAAGCCTGCCGCTTCTACGCCCGCCACGGCTACCAGCGCCGCCCTAACTACGGGCAGTATATCGGCCGGGAAAACTCTGCCTGCTTCAGTAAGTCCTTGACCTCTAATCTGGCGGCTGAATTATCTCATGAATAGTCCTTTGAACAAACCCATAGTTCTCCTCGGCGGCGGGGCCCGTGAGCACGCCATGGCGTGGAAGCTCACCCGCGACGGGGCCACCGTGCACGTGCTGCCCGGCAACGGCGGCATTCCCAATAGCTACCCCGACATCAGTGCTACCGACTTCCCGGCCATCCAGCGCTTCTGCGAAGCCCAGGGCGTGACGCTCATCGTGGTGGGGCCGGAGGCGCCGCTGGCGGCGGGCGTGGTCAACTACTTTGCCGGCTCCGCCATCCGCGTGTTCGGGCCCGACCGGGCCGGGGCGGTGCTGGAAAGCTCCAAGGTGTGGAGCAAGGACTTCATGCGGCGGCACGGCGTGGCCACGGCCCAGGCCTGGCAGTACCGCAGCGACAAGCTGGCCGACGCCCGCGCCAAAGCCACCGAGCTAGCCGGGCAGGTGGTAGTCAAGTACGACGGGCTGGCCGCCGGCAAGGGCGTCTACGTGTGCTCCTCCGTCGAGGAAGCCCACGCCGCCCTCGACGACTTGCAGACCCAGCACACCGGCTGGTTTAGCTTCCTGCTCGAAGAAAAGCTTATCGGCCCCGAAATCAGCATCATCGGCATCACCGACGGGCGGGAAATGAAGCTGCTCAGCTCCTCCCAGGACCACAAGCAGCTGCTGGCCGGCGACCAGGGCCCCAACACCGGCGGCATGGGCGCCTACTGCCCCGTGCCCTTCTGCGACGACAACGTGCTGGCCGCCATCCGCACCAGCATCATCGACCCTACGCTGCGCGGGCTGCAGAGCGAGCAGTTCGACTTCAAGGGCTTCCTCTACTTCGGCATCATGCTCACCCCGCAGGGCCCGAAGCTGCTCGAGTACAACGTCCGCCTCGGCGACCCGGAAGCGGAGGTGCTGCTGCCGGCCATGGATAGCAGCTTGCTCGAACTTATCGAAGCTACCCTCGATGGCCGGCTGGCCCAAACGGTGGTGCGGCAGCGGCCGGGCTGCTACGTGGGCGTGGTGCTAGCCTCGGGCGGCTACCCCGCCGCGCAGTTTCCCACCGGCTTCCCCATCACCGGCCTCGACCAACTGCACCCCAGCATCCTGGCCTTCCACGGCGCCACCCGCCAGCACGACGGCCAGTTGCTGACCAGCGGCGGCCGGGTGCTGGTGCTCGTCGGCCACGGGCCGGACCTGGAAGAAGCGGTGGCGCATATCTACCGCGAAGCAGAAAGAGTTAAATTTCAGGATGTTTACATCCGCACCGACATCGGCCAGCGGCCGGCCCCCGTTCTTGAAGGCTCCTGGTAAGCATAGCACCCGCAAGGCGCGCCTGGCCATTCTGCTGTCGGGCCGGGGCTCCAATATGGTGGCCCTGGTCCGGGCCGTGCAAAGTGGCGTGCTACAAGACGTGGCCGAGGTAGCCGTCGTGTTCAGCAACAAGCCCGACGCGCCCGGCCTCGAAACGGCCGCCGCGCTGGGCTGCGCCACGGCCAGCCTGCCCGGCGCTGGCCGGAAGCGGGCTGAGTTCGACGCCGCCGTGGTGGAGGTGCTCCAGCAGTATGAGCCCGACTACGTGGTGCTGGCGGGCTACATGCGCATCTTGTCGCCCACGTTCATCCGGGCCTTCGCAGGGCGCATTCTCAACATCCACCCCGCCGACACCCACCAGCACCAGGGCCTGCACGCCTACGAGTGGGCCTTCGACAACCAGCTGCCGGAAACCAAAATCACCGTGCATCTGGTTGACGAAGGCCTCGACACCGGCCCCATCCTGGCCCAGCAGCCCGTGGACTTGCGCGGCGCCAGTTCATTGGAAGAAGTGGAGCGCCGCGGATTGGCCGTGGAGCACCAGCTCTACGCTGCTACGCTGGCCGGTTTCATAAACAGTGAGTTAAGAGTCAAGGCCGAGGAAACGGTTTCCCGTTTTCCGCCCGCAATTCCTAATTCTTGATTCCTAATTCTTAATTGCGAAGCTCATGTGCGGAATAGTAGGTTTTTACGGTCCCGATGATGTTGCTCACGACATCGTGTTCGGCCTCACCGCGTTGCAGCACCGCGGACAGGACGCGGCCGGTATTGCCACCTTCGACGAGAATTTCCACCTCTGCAAGGGCAACGGCCTGATTTCCGACGTGTTTAAGCCCAAGCAGCTCAAGAAGCTCAAGGGCAACATCGGCATCGGGCATGCGCGCTACACCACCCAGGGCTCCGGCGACTCGGAGCTGGCCCAGCCCTTCACCACCAGCTACCCCTTCGGGCTGGCCATGGTGCACAACGGCAACGTCATCAACTTCCGGCAGGTGGCCAAGCGTTTGCACGACAAGTACCACGTGCTGCCCAAAACCAGCAACGACCTGGAGTTGATTATGTACACCTTCGCCTCGGAACTGCGCCTCAAGGACCTCGACCGTATTTCGGTGGTCGACATCTTCGACGCCGTGGAAACCACCCAGGAGCTGGTGAAGGGTGCCTACGCTACCATTACCGTCATTGCCGGCTACGGCCTGCTGGCTTTCAACGACCCGTTGGGCATCCGGCCGCTGGTGCTGGGCCGCCGCGACACGGAGCGCGGCCCCGTCTTCGCCTTCGCCTCCGAAAGCACCTGCTTCGATTACCTGGGCTTCGAGTTCATCAAGAACGTAGGGCCGGGGCAGGCGGTGTTTATCGACAAGAACTTCCAGGTACATTATAAGAACCCGTACCAGCAGCCGAAGGCGTTCTGCGTGTTCGAGCACATCTACTTCGCCCGCGAAGACTCCACCATCCACGGGCGGCTGGTGGCGCGGGAGCGGGTGCGGCTGGGCAAAATCATGGCCCGCAAGGTGATTGAGTCGGGCATCCAGCCCGACATGGTCATCGACGTGCCCTCGTCGGGGTACTTCTCGGCCTCGGGGCTGGCCGAGGCCATTGGCGTGCCGTACCGGCGGGCCATGGTGAAGAACAACCACATGGGCCGCTCCTTTATCGTGAGCAGCCAGGCGGGCCGCGAGGACATCGTGAAGAAAAAGCTCAACCCGATCCGGGAATTCGTGGAGGGTAAGAAGATTGCCGTGGTCGACGACAGCATCGTGCGGGGCACCACCTCGCGGCGCATCGTGCAGATTCTGCGGGAGGCCGGGGCGGCGGAGGTGTACTTCATTTCCAGCGCCCCGCCCATCATCAGCCCCTGCATCTACGGCATCGACATGGCCATGAGCACCGACCTGATTGCGGCCAACCACACGGAGGCGGAAATCTGCCAGTTTATCGGCGCCGACCGGGTGATTTACCAGGCCATCGAGGACTTGCAGGAGCTGTTTGCCGAGGACAAGGGTCATGGCGGCAGCTGCTTCGCCTGCTTCACCGGCAACTACCCCACCGGCGACGTGACCAAGTACCTACGCCACATTCAGGAGGAGCGCGCCAGCCACCGCGGCGACAAAAAGGACCGCGACGCGCTGCCCTCCGTCAGTGCCAAAGCCCCCGCGCCAACCGAGCACTAGTATGCCGAACCGGCTAGAGTTAAGTTAGAAAACTAGTTCCCCTCCTCAACTGAGGAGGGGCTAGGGGTGATTGACCAGAACGTTGAACATCTTCTAAAACTAATTCTAGTCCTCGTTCCGGCGTTTTCAACCATTCCTAGCCCCTCCTTATCTAAGGAGGGGAACTAGAATAGCTTTCTAGCTTCTTAGCTCAACTTAGTTTTCTATGTCTTCTTCCCAAAAACCTGCCGGCTACGACATCGACCTCGGCAACGAATGCTCCCGCAACGCCTACGCCTGGTCGAAGAAGACCTTCGCCAACCGGGCCGGTAAGCCCGGCGAGGCGGCCCAAGACCTCGACGGCGGCTTTGCCAACGAGGTGCGCTTCGGCAACGCCCGGCTGGGCATCAGCTCCGACGGCATCGGGACCAAGATTGAGGTGGCCGAGCGGGTCGGGAAGTTTGACACGCTGGGCTACGACCTGGTGGCCATGACTGCTGATGACCTCATCGTGGGGGGCTTCGTGCCGACGAACCTGTCGAACATTATCGACGTGAACACGCTCGACTACGGGGTGATTGACGAGCTGATGCACGGGCTGCACGACGCCTGCAACTTCGCGGAAATGGCCATTACGGGCGGCGAAATTGCCGAGCTGGGCAACCGCATTGGGGGCTGGCCGGGCGCGAAGATGAACTTCAACTGGTGCTCGACGGCCATCGGCAGCCTGCACCCGAGCCTAGAGCAGCCCTTGAGCGGGGCGGCAGTGCGGGCCGGTATGGCGGTGGTGGCGCTTCGCTCGCCGAGCTTCCGCTCCAACGGCTTCTCCCTAGCCCGCCGCACCCTGCAAAACCTGTTCGGCGACAATTGGCACTCGGCCCCGTACGACGGCCTCGATGCCACGCCCCACGGCAACGCGGGCCACACCTGGGGCGAGGTGCTGCTGGCGCCTTCGCTGATCTACTCGCCGGGAGTGGCGCGGGTGCTGGATGCGGGGCTGCCACTGTTTGCGGCGGCGCACATCACCGGCGGCGGCATTGCCGACAACTTCAAGCGGGTGCTCAAAAACGGCGTGGGAGCGGAGCTGACTAACCTGTTTGAGCCTCTGCCGGCCATGCAGAAGCTCACGGAGCTGGCCGGCATCACCCCGGCCGATGCCTACCTGTACTGGAACATGGGCAACGGGATGCTGCTTGTAACCGACGAAGCCCACGCTGACGCCGTGGCCGCCCACTTGCAGGCTGACGGCTACGAGGCCCAAGTAGCGGGCCGCATCACCGCCGAGCCCGGCATCCGGCTTACGGTGGGGGCAGGGGAGCTGAGCTACGAGGAGTAGTTCCGCTTGCGGGGAAGCTAGCTCCGCGTTCATCGTAGAAACCTCTGCTTGTGGGGTAGAGAGTTCCGCTTTCATAGTCGGAGCCTCCGCTTGCGGGGAGGGTAAGTCCGCCGTCGTGGTGGGAGGCTTCGCTTTCATGGCAGGTAAGTCCGCTGTTGGGTTAGGGGGCTCCGCTACCCTGTCATTACGAGGCAAAGCCAAAGCAATCCGTTTTGGACAATGAGCCAAGGGCTGTTAAACTAGAAGGCCCCGGCGTATACATACGTCGGGGCCTTCTGCTAAAAGAGGAGCTTTCTACATTTCAATTTCAGAGGACGGATTGCTTCGGCCTTTGGCCGCGCAATGACAGAGGGCGTTAGGCGGGCTCGATGTCGAAGCCGGCTTGGGAAACGGCTTTCATGATTTGCTCGGGGATGGGGTTGTCGCCTTCTACGGTCAGGATTTTGGCCGGGTCGGTGGTGTCGACGCGCCAGGTCTGGACGGTGGGCTCGGCGTCGAGGAAGGGAGTGACGGCGCGCAGGCAGTTGGCGCAGTTGATGCTGGTTTTGAAGCGGAGCGTGGGCATGGGATAACAGAGTTAAGGTTGGCGGGTTGGGCGTTATAACAACAAAGGTGGCAGAAAGGTAGAGGGGCGCCGGTGCAGATTCTGGTGGGTGGAGTGCGGAGTTTTGGTTTACTTCGCCACCGTAGGACGGCGGGGTAGCCTGCCGCGGTCCGATTTACTCCCTTCTTTATGACTATACAGGAATTTTGGCAGCTCCTGGCTGACAGCAAAGCAACGGCGGCCGGTGACTTGGCTCGACAGGAGCAGCAGCTCATTAGAGAGTTGGCCAAGCTTGAGCCGGCGCAGATAGTGGAGTTTGAGTGCCGGCTGCGCGAATGCCTGATCGAAGCCGACGACTTCGGCATTATGGCAGCCCAGAAAATTATCGACGGCTACGTTTCAGATGACCCGTACCTGTATTTCCGCTGCTGGCTGGTAGGGCAAGGCGAAACCTTGTTCGGTAACGCGCTACGCAGCCCGGACACCCTTGCGGCCGTCGTGGTGGAGCCGTACCTGGAGTTTGAAGCGCTGCTTTACGTGGCTACTACGGCTTTCGAGCAGCGGACCGGCCAGACGGAAGAAGACGAGACGTTTCCCCGGAGCGTGGCCTCGGACCGGGGCCTGGATTACGACTTCGGGGCCGTGACCAAAGGCGAGGACTGGCGGGAAGAGCAGCTGCCTAAGATGCTGCCGAGGCTGTGGGCGAAGTTTGGGGGCTAGGCAATCTGTAGCTATAAGAAAGCCCCGGCGCGGGCTGCGTCGGGGCTTTCTTGGCTTAATTCGTTTGCTTACGCCGGGCGCTGGGGGCGGTGCTCCAGGATGAGGGCGTTGCGGTAGTCGTGGAGGGTGAGCTCCAGACCCACGGGGTAGGTGTGGGGGTTGAGGAAGCGGCGGATGCTGGGGTCGAGGCTCTGCACTTCGCGCTGGGCGTGGGCGCGGCTGTCGGCCAGCGTGGGCAGCTCTACTACCAGCTTACCCTGGCGAAACACGGGCTCCAGCAGCTCCCGGTACTCGGCCTCGGGGCGCACGGGGCGGCGGCGGGTGGAGTCGGCGGGGTCGACGATGGTCAGGCGCTCGGGCAGGGGCTCGGCGGTGTTATAAAGCATGTCGGCGCGGGGCTTGCCGTACTCGTTGAGGTAGCGGCGCACCTGCAGGATGCCGGGGATGCTGGTCTTGACGAGCTGCTCGCTGAGCTTGATGGTGAAATCCCAGGCCGAGTTATCGGGGCGGCGCAGGGCAGCCAGCTTGTAGACCCCGCCCAGGGCAGCCTGGTTGTAGGCCGTCACGAGCTGGGTGCCCACGCCCCAGGTATCAATGCGGGCGCCCTGGAGCTTGAGGCTGGTAATGAGGTTTTCCTCGAGGTCGTTGCTGGCTACGATGCGGGTGTGGGGGAAGCCGGCCTCGTCGAGCAAGGCGCGGGCCTCGCGGCTGAGGTAGGCTAAGTCGCCGGAGTCGAGGCGGATGCCGCCCAACTCGTGGCCGTCGGCGCGCATCTGCCGGGCCACCGTAATGGCGTGGCGCACGCCTTCGAGCGTGTCGTAGGTATCGACGAGAAACACGGAGTCGTCGGGGAAGGCCTGGGCGTAGGCCTTAAAGGCGGTGGGCTCGTCGTCGAAGGCCATAACCCAGCTGTGGGCGTGGGTACCCTTGACGGGGATGCCGTAGCGCTGGCCGGCCAGCACGTTGGAGGTGGCGTCGGTGCCGCCGAGGTAGGCGGCGCGGCTGGCCCCGAGGCCGCCGTCGAAGCCCTGGGCGCGGCGCAGGCCAAACTCCAGGATCTGGTCGGCGGGGCCGACGGCCTCGCGGATGCGGGCGGCCTTGGTGGCAATCAGGGTCTGGAAGTTGACGAGCGTGAGCAGGGCTGTTTCGAGCAGCTGGGCCTGAAGCAGCGGCCCCCGCACCCGGATCAGGGGCTCGTTGCCGAATACTACGGTACCCTCGCTGATGGCGTCGATGTCGCAGCTGAACTTGAGGTCGCGCAGGTAGTCGAGAAACTCCTGAGGAAACATCCGGGTGCCCTTGCTGCCCTGCAGGCTGGCCAGGTAGTCGAGGTCTTCCTTGGTGAAGCTAAAGTTTTCGAGCCAGTCGACGGCCAGGGCCAAGCCGGCCGCTACGGCGTAGCCGCCCTGAAACGGGGCGCGGCGGAAGTAGAGGTGAAATACGGCTTCGCGGTCCTGCATGCCCTGCTGCCAGTAGCCGTAGGCCATCGTGAGCTGGTAGAGGTCGGTGACGAGGCTAAGCGACGGGGCGTATAGGCCGGAGAGGGGGGCGTTGTGCGGGGCGCTGGACATAAGCAGGTAGGATTAGGCGGCGCACCCGCCCCGCCCGACCGGACGAGACGAAGTGCGCCGCGCAAAGATTGGCAAAAGTCGGCTGGCACGCGGCGGCCGGCCCTGGGAGTCGGCGGGCGGGTGGTTTTCGGCACCTGAAAAGCCCGCTGCCGCCCGCGCTTTGGGCCGCTCCGTGCAACTTCAGCAGCCGTGGTGCCCGACGATTCAAATTGTTGCGGATTTATACTATCAAAAGGGTAAATTTCAAATTTGCTGTTATACTTTTGGGTGATAATTCTAATAATCTAATTCTTTGACTGCGAATTGGCCCGCGTAGCGGCCTTCGGACTCTCCTACTTTCCCCACCTTTTGCGTATGAAAAAGCTTTTACCATTTGTTGCGCTGGCCTTGTTGGAGGTCAGCCAGTTACCGGCCGCGCAGGCCCAGCAGATAGTGGCGGACCGCCTGCAGGCCGGCCAGCTGCTCGGCAGCGGCGGCGTGCTATCCAGTCTTCGGTCGGCCGGCCCGGCGCCCACCTGGACGCCCGTGGCCGCATCAAGGGCCATTGGCAGCTGGGTAACCCGCGCCAGTCTGAGCCAGATTCGCGGCCAGCACGCGGCGGCGGCGCTGAACGGCAAGCTCTACGTGTGGGGCGGCTACGTTGATGGGGTAGGAGAAAATAACAGCCTGGAAATCTACAACCCGACCACCAATACCTGGAGCGCGGGGGCGGCCCTGCCGGAAGCCCTGCGGGGGCACGCGCACGCCGTGGGAGCCAATAGCCTGCTCTACAGCTTCTCCGGGGTCAACAACGGCGTCCGGGTCAACAGCAGCTACAGCTACAATCCGACGACGAACGTCTGGACCACCATTGCTTCGATACCGGTAGGCGTGTGGGAATCCCGGGCCGTAACCGGGGCCGACGGACGGATCTACGTGCTGGGCGGCGAAAACAACCTCAACGGCAACCAGATCTACAACCCTACTACTAACACCTGGACTACGGGCGCCAGCATCCCGGCCAGCGGCGGCCTGATCGGCACCGCCGCGGTAGTGGATGGCAGCGGCCTGATTCACGCGATTGGGGGCGCGTCCAGCAGCTACTCGGGCGTGAGCTCGCACTACGTCTACAACCCCACCACCAACACCTGGACCACGGCCGCGGCCCTGCCCGGCGCCATCGCCCAGGCCGGCGCGACGCTGGGCGCCGATGGTAAGATCTACGTCGTGGGCGGTAAGAACTACGCCGGCAACAACAGCGCGCCGTTCTTTCAGTCGGTGTACGTGTATACGCCCTCGACCAACACCTGGGCCACGGATACCTCCCTGCCCATCTCGCTGGGCGAAACCAAGGCGGTGACGCTGGGGGCCGACATCTACACCCTGGCCGGCTGCAACGGCTCCTTCCAGTCGGTCGTGTACCGGACTTCTACTACCGGCCTCGCCACCTGGACTGGCGCCACCTCTACGGCCTGGGCTCTGGGCTCCAACTGGTCGGGCGGCGTGGTGCCGTCGGCCACGGACGACGTGACCATTCCCGCAGGCCTGACCAACTACCCCGTCGTGAGCACCGCGGCCCCGACGGCTCGCACCGTTACGGTCAGCACCGGTGCTTCGCTGGCGGTGGCCAACGGCGGCACGCTGACGCTGACCGGTAACCTGGTCAACAATGGCACCTTCACGGCCGTCGACAACGCCAGCGTCGCGCTGAGCGGCTCGGCTACGCAGTCGGTGGGCGGCAGCGCCACTACCCAATTCCGCAACCTGACCGTGGGCGCCTCCGGCGCGACGCTCAGCGGCCGGGTGGAAATTCAGCGCCTGCTCACCCTGAACGGCAACCTGGCCACCAGCGGCCAGCAGTTCCTGATTTTGTCGAACAACTTGGGCAGCGCCATGGTGTACAACAACGGTGGCGCGGTCACGGGCAACACCATCGTGCAGCGCTACATCGACGCGGCCGGCAACGCGGGCTTCGGCTACCGGCACTTCGCCCCGGCCGTCAGCGGCGCCACGCTCAGCAACCTCGCCATCTTCCCCATCCTGCCCGGTGCCCAGAGCCCCGGCCCATTGCAGATCAACTCGGCCTATAACTCGGACGCGCAGCCGGGCACGGTCACACCGTTCCCCACCGTGTACTCCTACGACCAGAGCCGCGTGGGCACGGTGGCCGGCCCGGTCGACTTCGGGCAGGGCTACCAGTCGCCGACGGCCGCCAACCAGCCGGTAACGGCAACCCGAGGCCTGTCGATCAATGAGCCGGCCGGCAACTTCTTCGAGCTGACGGGTACTTCGCTCAATAACGGATTCTTCTCGAGTGGCACCCTCAGCCGCAGCACCCAGGCCGATGGCGGCTGGCACCTGCTAGGTAACCCCTACCCGGCCCCCATCGACTGGACCCTGGTGGCGCGCACCAACGTGGACGATGCCGTGTACCTGTACCGCTCCACCGGCCAGTACGACGGCGGCTACGTCAGCTTCGTCAACAATGTGGGCGACGGCCGCTACATCCCGATGGGCCAAGCCTTCTTCACGCGGGTGTCGACCGTGGGCGCCAGCGGCAGCGTAGTTTTCAACAACACCGCCCGCCTGACCACCTACACCGACCCGACCTACAGCCGTCCGGCCGCCGTCGAAACCCGCCCCTTGCTGCAATTGCAGCTCCAGCGCGTGGGCCAGTCCGGCGTTGCTGGCCAGGATGCCTTCTACCTGTATGAGCAGGCCGGCGCCACGGCCGGGTTCGATGCCGGCTACGACGCGCTGAAAGTGCAGCTTAACGGCGGCACCCAGCCTTCCATCTACCACGCCGTGGGCAGCGAGAATCTGGCCATTCAGGGCTTGCCCGCCGACAACGCCGCCCGTAACCTGGCGCTGGGCGTCAATGCCCCGGTAGCCGGTCAGTACGAGTTCCGGCCCGAGCAGCTCCTCAACTTCGCCGCCGGCGAGGCCGTGTGGCTGGAAGACAAGCTCACTGGCACCTGGCACGACCTGCGGCAGGGCGCTTACACGGCCCAGCTCAGCCAGGGCCTGAGTGCCACGCGCTTCGTGCTGCACCTGCACCAGGGCCGCGTAACGGCCGCCAAAACCGCCTGGATCGGCGAAGTCCAACTCTACCCGAACCCCGCCGCTAAGGCGCCGGTGACCGTAGTAGCCTCGGGCCTCACGGGCAGCACGGTGCAACTGGTGCTGGTCAACGGTGTGGGGCAGCGCGTGTGGCAGCAGACGGCCGCCCTCACGGGCCGGGAACTGCGCACGCAGGTGCCGGTAGCCGCCCTGGCCTCGGGCATGTACACGCTGCAGGTGCAGAGTGCCGCCGGCGTGCTCACCCGCAAGCTGGTAGTGCAGTAAACAATCCATTCCTAGAACCGATTCAACGCTCTACTATATGATTCACGTCTTCATCCGCCGCTTCAGCCTCAGCCTCCTGCTGCTCGGCATCACCCAACTTTCCGCGCTGGCCCAGGGCCCGGGCGTGGGCGGGCCCCGGCCCGGCGTCACCACCGAAGTGCCCATCGACGGCGGCGCCAGTTTGCTGCTGGCCGGGGGCGTCGCCTTCGGGCTGCGCCGCCTGCGCCGGCGCTAACGGCTACTGCGCGCGGGTCTGGCCGGCCCGCGCAGCCACACTTCTACTGCCCGTCGTGCTCCGCACGGCGGGCAGTTTTTTTTGTGCTCGCGGGGCTATGAGCAAGCTGTAAACGGACGCGGTGGGTCCGCCGGGACCGAACACTATGTCCGCTTCCGGACACTCTTTCAAGTGGGGAAAGGATTGGCTATGGTAATTTATTGGTTGAAAGACAGGGGTTTGTGTAAATGGCACGGGCGTTGGCTGACTGAGGGGGAATACCTACTTCTCCCGCACAAAAATGGACAGAGCCATTTCTTCTACTATCCAAAGCCAGCGCCGCCGCCGCCGCTGGGTGCTGACGGCGGCCGGGCTGCTACTGGCCGTTGGCGCAGTGCTGGCCTTCCGGGCAGTGCTGCGCCCCAGCCTCAGTCGCGCCCAGCTGCTGCTGGCCCGCGTCGAAACCGGTGACGTGGAAGCTTCCCTCACGGCCGCCGGCGTCGTCATTCCGGGGCACGAGGCCGTCATTACCAGCCCCATTCAGAGCAGCATCCGGCGGGTGGCCGTGCCGGTGGGGGAGAAGGTGCAGCCCGGCCAGACCATTCTGGAATTGGACAAGGAGCTGACCACCACCGCGCTGGCCAAGCTCCAGGACGGGCAGCAGCAGAACCGCAACAAGAACGGGCAACTCCAGCTCAGCCTGGAAAAAGCCCTCAACGACCTACGGGCCCAGGAAAAGGTGCAACAGGTGAAGGTGCGCAGCCTGCAGTCGGCGCTGCGCGACGAACAGTATTTGCTCAAAATTGGGGGCGGCACGGCCGAGAGCGTGCGCCAGGCCGAGCTGAACCTGAAAGTGGCCCAGCTGGAGCAGCAGCGCCTCCGGGAGCAGATCCGCAACCAGCGCGCCGCTAACGCCGCCGACGTGCGAGAGCTGGGCTTCACGATGCAGATCCAGGACCGCAGCATCACGGAGCTGGCCGGCAAGCTCAGCCAGGCCAACATCAGCAGCCAGCAGGCCGGGGTGCTGACCTGGGTGAACGAGGACATCGGGGCCACCGTGCAGCCGGGCGACCCGCTGGCCCGCGTGGCCGACCTGAGCAGCTTCCGCGTCCGGGCCACCATCTCCGACTCCTACGCCGACGCTCTGCACCCCGGCGATACGATGGTGGTGCGCGCCAACGGCACCGACCTGCGCGGGGCCATCAGCACCGTCAGCCCGGCCGTGGACAAGGGCACCGTGACTTTCTACGCCCGCCTGCGCGACGACCACAGCCCGGCCCTGCGCGCCAACCTGCGCGCCGACGTGTTCGTGGTGACCAAGTCGCACCACCGGGTGACGCGGATCCGCAACGGGCCGTTCTACCAGGGCGGCAAGGAGCAGGCGGTGTTCGTGCGGCACGACGGCCAGCTGGAGCGGCGCACCGTGCGCTTCGGCGACAGCAACTTCGACTGGGTGCAGATCCTCGACGGGCTGCGACCCGGCGACGAGGTCGTCATCAGCGACACGAAGGACTACGCTGACACGCCCCGCTTCACGCTCAACGACTAGCCGGCCATGAAACGACTCGCTACTTTCGGCCTGCTGGTGGGGCTGGCCCGCGCCGCCGCTGCCCAAACTGCTCCTGCCCAAACCACTATCAGCCTGGATGACGTTATCGGCGGGGCGCTGGCGCAGTCGGCGGTGGCCAAGCAGGCCCTGACGGCCCGCGAAACCAGCTACTGGCAATACCGCACCTACCAGTCGAACTACCGACCCCAGCTGGCCTTGCAGGGCATGGTGCCCAACTTCAGCCGCGTGATTACGCCCGTGGTGCAGCCCGACGGCACCACCGACTTCCGGGCCGTGCGCATCAACAACGCCAACCTGGGCCTGACCCTGACCCAGGCCATCGGGCCCACCGGCGCGCTGCTGTCGGTCAGCTCCGGCATCCAGCGCTTCGATGACTTCAACCGCAGCGCCCGGCTCTACAACACCCAGCCCGTCGGCATCGGCCTCACCCAGCCCATCGGGCGCTTCAACGGCCTGCGCTGGGCCCGCCGCATCGAGCCGCTGCGCTACGAAGAGTCGGGAAGGCAGTACGCGGCGGAGCGCGAAAACATTGCCCAGCGCATCACGGAGCTGTATTTCGACGTGCTGCTGCAGCAGGTAAACGCCACCGTGGCCCGGCAGAATGCCCAGGCCAACGAGGAGATGCTGCGTCTGGGCAAGGAGCGGTTTCAGCTCGGCCGCCTGTCGCAGAGCGACCTGCTGCTGCTGGAGCTGAACCTGCTTAACGCCCGTAAGGCCCTCGGCCAGGCCCGCCTCGACGCCGAAAACGCGGCCCTCGACCTGCAGAGCTACACCGGCCGGGCCGCCGAAACCCTGCGCCTGGCCGTGCCCGCCGCCGCGCCCGTGCTCATGGTGGATAAGGAGCACGCCCTAACCCAGGCCCGCCAGAACCGGCCCGAAACGCTGGCTTTCCGCCGCCGCCTGCTCCAGGCCGAAAGCGACGTGGCCCAGGCCAAGGGCACCACCGGCCTGCAGGCCACGCTCCAGGCCAATCTGGGCTACGTGAACAGCGCCCAGAACTTCTGGACCACATACCGCAACCCCCAGGACCAGCAGCAGGTCAGCCTGGGCTTCGCCATGCCGCTGGTGGACTGGGGCCGGCAGAAATCCATCGTGAAGACGGCCGCGCTGAGTCGTCAGCAGATGCAGCTGACCGTGGCCCAGGAGCAGGCCACCTTCGAGCAGACCGTAGTGACCCAGGCCGCCCAGCTCGGCAGCCTGCGCGAGCAGCTCAGCCTCTCCGCCCAGGCCGATTCGCTGGCCCAGCGCCGCTACGACATTGCCCGGGCCACCTACCAAGTGGGCCGCATCAGCCTCACCGACCTCAACATTGCCCTGGCCGAGAAAGACCAGGCGAAGCGGGCCTACATTGCCGCCCTGCGGGCCTGCTGGGTGGCCCACTACCGCCTGCGCGCCCTCACGCTCTACGATTTTGAGCGCCAGCAGCCGCTGCTGGTAGCGGCGGAGCGGTAAGCTGGGCAGGCAGGCTCGCTGCCCAGGCTAGCGGCCCGCCAAAACCGGCCACCCCGCCGGCCAGGACCGAACACCCTGTCCAGTTTTGGACAATGTTCTGAATCGGCAATAAAGCTGATTTACCTGCAACGTGCTGACAAGCAAGGGTTTTTGTAATTGGCACAGCGCTTGGCTTACTACCGGTGAACCCAGGATCCGCGCTTTCAAAACCGGACAACTCTCTAACTCCCCTCGCTCATGAACCTGACTTCTGCCCCCGCCGCTTCCTTCCCGTCGGCCGCCACCGCGCCGGCCATGCTCCAACTCACCGACATCGAGAAGGTGTATCAAACCAAAACCATCGAAACCGTGGCCCTGAACCGCGTCAACCTGACCATCGGCAAGGGCGAGTTCGTGTCCATCATGGGGCCCTCGGGATGCGGCAAGTCTACGCTGCTCAGCATCATCGGGCTGCTTGATGAGCCCACCAGCGGCACGGTGGAAATCGAGGGCCGCGCCGTCACGTCGTACTCCGACCGGGAGCTGGCCCAACTGCGCAACCAGAAAATCGGGTTCGTCTTCCAGAGCTACCACCTCATCAACGACCTTTCGGTGCTCGACAATGTGGAGCTGCCGCTGCTCTACCGTAGCAGCGTAGGCGGCAAGGAGCGGCGGCAGCGCGCCCACGCGGCCCTCGATAAAGTCGGCCTCAGCGCCCGCACCAACCACTTTCCCAGCCAGCTTTCCGGCGGGCAGCGCCAGCGCGTGGCCATTGCCCGGGCCCTGGCCGGCAACCCCGAGCTGATCCTGGCCGACGAGCCCACCGGCAACCTCGACTCGGTGATGGGCGAGGAAATCATGGACCTGTTGCTGAAACTCAACCGCCAGGACGGCGTGACCATCGTCATGGTCACCCACGACGAGCACCAGGCCCAGAAGACTGAGCGCGTCATCCGTTTCTTCGACGGCAGCCAGGTGAGCTAGAAGTGGGATTTGGGTAGTAGGTAGTAGGATGGAAGGGCTCGACTTGATTTTCTCTTCCTTCTCCTCGGCCTGACTTCCGCTCCGAAGCCCAACGCCTCCCCAGGTCCTACTACCTAAATCCCAATACCTACTACCTACTACCCCCATGACCCTTCTCTTATCCGACGATGCGCTGGTGGCGGGGTGCCGCAGCGGGCAGCGGGCGGCGCAGGAGCAGCTCTACCGCCGCTTCGCCCCGGCCATGCTGAGTTTGTGCCGACGCTACGTGCGCAACGCCTGGGATGCCGAAGATGTACTGGCCCGCGGCTTCAGCCAGGTGTTTCGCGGCCTGCCCCAGTTTGCGGGCACGGGCTGCCTGGCGGGCTGGGTGCGCCGCATCATGGTGCGCGAAGCCCTGGGCTGGCTGCGACGCCAGCACCCCAACATGCTCCGCCTCGACGACTGCTCCACCGGCCACCTAGCCACCGACCAGCCCGCCGCCGACGTGACCCTGCAGGCCGCCGACCTGCTCCGGCTGGTGCAGGAGCTGCCCGCCGGCTACCGGGCCGTGTTCAATCTCTGCGCCATCGAGGGCTACTCCCACCCCGAGGCCGCCAACCTGCTCGGCATTGCCGAGGGCACCAGCAAGTCGCAGCTGGCCAAGGCCCGGGCGCTGCTGCAACGCCGGCTGGCGGCGCTGCAGGCTGCTTCTCTTTCCACTTCTGCCACCGTTCGTTATGCTGCTTAGCTACCTCAAAATTGCCTGGAAGGTGCTCATGCGCCGCAAGTTCTTCACCTTCATCAACCTGTTCGGGGTCAGCTTCACGCTGATGATCCTGCTGGTGGTCATGGCTCTGTTCGACCAACTGACCGGCCCCAACGTCCCGGAAAAGCGCGTCGACCGGATGCTGTTCGTCAACACCATCCGCCACCAGCGGCTGGACGAGCACGGCTGGATGAACATGCCGGCCAGCATCCACTTCATCGACGACTACGTGCGCAAAATGAAGACGCCGGAGAAAGTGGGCCTGATAACGGCGGCCGGCAATGCCA
>Ga0247729_10000289_pt1 | contig 21976 bp, 10 predicted proteins | sample UWRJL133311R2_FD_180958 | JGI IMG/M metagenome (GOLD analysis project Ga0247729, IMG submission 180958) | Plant litter microbial communities from Arlington Agricultural Research Station in Wisconsin, United States - UWRJ-L133-311R-2 | ecosystem: Environmental > Terrestrial > Plant litter >... | reverse complement strand
CGCACCGTCCTCTACGATGCCGACACCGACTGGGCCGACAGCGAGTGGATCGGCAACGACCGCGTGCAAGACACCGGCGCGATCGAGATGAACCTCACCGGAGCCAGCTGGATCCACCCGCCCTACGGCGGCGGCAACACCCCGCCCGGCTACTTCCGCAAGCTGTTCACTGTGACGCCGGGCAAGACCATCGAGTCCGCTGAATTCGTCGGGACCGGCGACCGCAGCTTCTCGGCATTCCTCAATGGAACGCAGATCGCGAGCATCGCGTCCGTCGACGACGAGTGGAAGAAGGCCGCGCGGGTCACGGCATTCCCCTCCGACGGTGAGAACGTGCTCGCCATCCGCCTCAACAACACCGCGAAGGCCTACGGCGCCGCGATCGGCAAGCTCACCATTCTCTTCACCGACGGGACAACGCAAGACATCGTGACGGATGCTTCCTGGTTGTCCACACAGTCGGCGACGACCGGGTGGGAGACAGCCGGGTACTCGACAGCAAGCGGCTGGGTCGCCGCAACCGCACGCGCCGTCTACGGCGGAGCCCCGTGGGGCGAGCAGGTAGTCGTGCCCAAGACAGCGACAGCAGACGCCCGCCTGAACTTCGACACCGCATCCTGGATCACCCCGCAGATCGGCGCGACGAGCCCGGGCAACCCCGTTCCGTCGAGCCTGTTCCGCCGCACCCTCACCGTGCCCGCCGACAAGACCGTCGCGTTCGCCCAGCTCGCCGTTACCGGTGACCAGGTCTTCCAGGCCTACTGGAACGGCACGAAGGTCGCCTCCAACATCGCGGCGAACGACGAGTGGCAGAAAGCCCGCACCGTGAACCTGACGACGGTTCCGGGCGACAACGTCATCGCCTTCTCGCTCGCCACTAACAACACCCAGTACGGCGGAGTGCTCGCCCGCGTGCGCATCGGGTACACCGATGGCACGAGTACCGACTACGTGACCAACGGAAGCACCAAGACCCTCATCGCCACCGAGGCCACCGCCCCCGCCGGCTGGAACACCGTCGGGTTCGACGACTCGGCCTGGACCGCCGCGCAGTCCCAGGCGCTCTACCGTGGCTGGGTCTACGGCGACCGCGTCGCCATCCCGGACCTCGCAACGGGCACCGACACCCTGACCCTCGCCGGAGCGCCCTGGATCTGGACCCCCGAAGCCAGCACCGGCACGGCCCCGGGCGAACCGCGCGCTTTCCGCACGGTACGCACCTCCCCCGCCGGCAAGCAGGCCCAGCGCGCCGAGATCCTGATCACCGCCGACGACTCTTTCGCCCTCTCCGTCAATGGCGACCTGATCGGCGCCACCGAGGGCGCAGTCAACGAGTGGCAGCAGTCGCACCTCTACACCGTCGACCTCGAAGCCGATTCGAACCTGTTCGCGGTGAAGACCACAAACGGCGCGGGCTCTGCCGCTGGCCTCATCGCGAAGGTGCGCGTGCGTTACACCGACGGCACGAGCGACACTTTCACCACCGGCACCGACTGGAAGTCCAGCAAGACCATCGACGCCGGCTTCGAACAGCCCGGCTTCGACGACTCGGCCTGGATCCCCGCCGTGCAGCAGGCCGTCTACGGCAGTGGCCCGTGGGGCAGCGGCGTTCGCGCACCTGTCCCGACGCCGAACGCGGCACCGCTGCTGCGCAAGGAATTCGCCGTCGATGGCGACGTCCGCACCGCGACGCTCTTCCTCGCAGCGGGCGGGTACGCGGATGTCACACTCAACGGCACACGCATCAGTCGCGACATGCTCTCCCCCGGATTCACCGACTACGACGACACCGTGCAGTACGTCGCCACCGACCTCACCGACCAGGTGAAGGCCGGAGACAACGCCATCGGCATGGAGCTCGGCCGCGGCTTCTACGGAATGACCGGAAGCAACGTGTGGAACTGGCAGGCCCCACCGTGGCACGACGAACCCGTTGTCCGCGCCGTCCTGCACCTCGAATACGCCGACGGCACCACCGACGACGTCGTGACCGACGACTCGTGGACCATCCACGACGGCCCCACTGTCTTCGACGACCTCTACGGTGGCGAGAAGTACGACCTCAACCGCGTGCAGACCGGATTCGACACCGTCGGCTTCGACGCCGCGAACTGGGCGCCGGCATCCGAGGTCCGTGGCCCGAAGGGCGTGCTGGTCAACCAGCGCCAGCAGCCGATCCGCGTGACCGAAGAGCTGCCCGCCACGACGATCACCGAGCCGGTCGACGGCACCTACGTGGTCAAGTTCCCGCGTGTCCTCGCCGGCAATGTGAAACTCACCGCACGGGGAGCGACGGGTGACACCATCCGCTTCCAGTACGGCGAGAAGCTGCGCACCGACGGCACGGTCAACTTCGACAACAACGGCGGGTTCGGCTCTGGTTTCCAGACCGACCGCCTCGTGCTCGCCGGTACCGGCTCCGACGAATCGTGGGCCGCCCGCTTCTCGTACAAGGGCTTCCAGTACATCCAGGTCACCGGATGGCCCGCCGGTTCCGAGCCCACTCTCGCGAACTTCACCGCCCAGGCCGTGCACACGGATGCCGCAGAGACCGGAACGTTCGAGAGCGCCAACGACATCATGAACCGCACCCACTCCGCGGTCGTCGACACCCTCGAGAACAACATCCACGGCATCCCGACCGACACCCCGATGTTCGAGAAGAACGGTTGGACCGGTGACGCCGCGGTCGGCGCCGAGATGTTCATGATGAACCTCGACACCCACGAGCTGTTCGCCAAGTGGATGCGTGACGTCAACGAGACGCGCGACGCCGAGGGTGCCCCGATGGTCATCGCTCCGAGTTCTGGCAGCTGGGGCGAGTGGGGAGTTGCTCCCCCGTGGCACTCGGCGTACATCCTCATCCCGCGCTGGCTCTACCAGTACGGCAACGACAGCCGCGTGATGGACGAGTACTACGACGGCATGAAGGGCTACATCGACCTCGAGTTCAACCGCTCAGACGATGGCATCGTGTCGAGCCCGCGCCTCGGCGACTGGGTGAGCCCCGAGGCCAGCCCGGCCGGCGGCAATGCTCCGGAAGACACCCGGGTCAGCGGCACCGCCTACCTCTACACGATGCTCACCGCGATGGCGAAGACCGCCGAGTTCCTCGGCCATGACGCCGACGTCGCCGAGTTCGAGGCGAACGCCGAAGTGGTCAAGGATGCCTTCAACGCGAAGTTCCTCGACGAAGACAAGGGCTACTACGTCGGAAGCGGCGACGCTGGTTACCGCCAGACTCACAACGTGCTCGCGCTTGCCTTCGACCTCACGCCGAACGCAGACGTGGCGAAGAGCACTGCGGCGAGCATTGTCGCCGACATCGCAGCGAAGGGCAACCACCTGAACACGGGTGTGCTGGGAACCAAATATCTCCTGCCCGTTCTCACCCAGTACGGCTACGCGGATGTCGCCTATGGCCTGGCAACGCAGACCACGTACCCGAGCTGGGGCTACATCGTCGAGAACGGTGGAACCACGATGTGGGAGCACTGGTCGCTCGAGGCACGTTCGCTCGGGCACTACTTCCTCGGGACGGTCGATGACTGGTTCTACCACGGGGTCGCCGGCATCCAGCCGTCGGATACCGAGGGCTACCGCAACATCACCATCGCCCCCGCGGTGACCAAGCAACTGGCCTGGGCGAAGGGATCGACCGAATCACCGTTCGGCACCGTCGCCACCGATTGGACCGCCTCTGCCGGCACGCTCGCGCTCGCAGTGGACATCCCGGTCGGCTCGAAAGCCACCGTTCGCATCCCGGCAGCAAATGCCTGGGCGGTCTCCGAGGGCGGAACCGCCATCGACGACGTGGATGGCGTGACCAAGGTAGAAGAGTCGGGCACCGACGTGCTCGTTTCGATCGGCTCTGGTCACTACGAGTTCGCCGTCGACGACACCCTCGGCGAGGTCGGCGAAGCGGTCACCCTGCTCGATGACGCGGACGCCTTGCTGACCGAGCTGCGCGCGGATGGAGAGCTCAACTCGACCCAGCGCGCCCGACTGTCGCAGCTGCTCGGCACCACTCGCGCCACCGCCCTCACGGCGCTGGACAGGGTGCGTGCGGGCGACAAGGTCGGCGCTGCGACGGCCGTCGTCGCCGCAATGGCACAGCTCACCACGTTCGACACGGCAGTGAAGGCGCTCGACACGAGCTCGGAGACCCGCGGTGCGATCCTGGCCGCGTCCATCCGCATCCGCCTGTCGCTGGAGGTGACGGTCAGCGACCTGCTGTCGGTCACGGCAACCGCGACGCTCAACCAAGCCGCCTACAAGCCGGGCGAGAAAGCGGTAGCGACCGTTCGACTCGTGAATGGCGGGAAGGGAGTGCTGGGCACATCGACGGCGCGCATCACCGGCCTGACGTGGGCAATCGCCCCGGCAAGCCAGGTGCTGGCTACCTCGCTCGCCGCAGGCAAGACCGCCCAGAAGGCGTTCACCCTGACCGTGCCGCTGAGCAGCGACCCGGGTTCGAACCAGGCGACCGCGGCCGTGGCCTATGCCTTCTCCGGCCGGTCGATTCGGCTCACCGTGCCGGTCACGGTGAAGGTCGACTCCGCGATCGTGGTGAAGAGCGTGACCGCGGCACCGGCGACCGTTGCCCCGGGTGAGACGACGACGGTGACCACCGTCGTGCAGAACACCGGAAAGCAGGCCACCGCCGGCCGGGTCGAGATCGCAGTGCCCGAAGGGTGGGCGACACCGCTGCCGACCGACGCGGTTGTCGTGGGCGCGGGCAAGTCCGTCTCCACCACGGTGCAGGTGACAGTGCCGAGCGGCGCTGACACGGCGACTGTGACCGAGCAGCTCAAGGCACGGTTCGTGCGCAACGGTGCGACTCTCGCATCGGGGAACGCCGACCTCACGGTCGAGCTCGCCGAGCTCGTCGAGGTGGACGGCTACGACCACATCGACCTCGGCGACCAGGCGTCGGAAGAGGCGCACGACCTGGAGGCGAGCGCGAGCTCGGGAACCAACTCCGAGGCCGGACTCACCCGCCGCTACGCCGGGCACCTGACACCGTTCTCGTACTTCGAGTTCGACCTCGCCGTGAAGCAGGGCGAACCGTTCGTCGTGCGCTCGACCGAGACCTACGACAAGTCGCAGACCAAGCGTTACAAGGTCTACGTGGATGGCCAGGAAGTCACCCTTCGCCAGTTCCCGCACACCACCGGGGCCGGAACCGAGACGTGGGAGTTCGTCGTGCCGGCTGAGCTCGCAACCTCGGATTCGGTTCGCGTGAAGTTCGAGACGCAGGACGATGCGGCCTTCTACGACCCCTCGATCGCCGACGTCTGGACGCAGCCGCTTCCCGCCGACACCGTCGCTCCGGCACTCGGGGTCACCCTCGACCCGGCGACGCCGAACCTCGCGACCGGCTGGTACCAGCAGACCGCGGTCGGCGTCTCACTGGTCGGGCTCGACGCCATCGAGGGTGACGTCGACGTGCGGTACGGGGTGGACGGCACGCCGTTCTCCGACTACACCGAACCCTTCACCGTGAAGGGCCAGGGCACCCACGTGCTGCGTTACCAGGCGACGGATGCCGCGGGCAATGTGGGCACGAAGTCGACCACGATCAAGATCGACACCGTGAAGCCGACTGCCGCCGCGAAGCTCAGCTCGGCATTCACGAACAACGTCGCGAAGAAATCGGGAAAGATCACCTTCGCGGGCAAGGACGCCACCTCGGGCATCTCGTCGGTGCGCGTGCGCATCAACGGCGGCGCGTGGGTCGTTCGCACCAGCCTGACGGTCACCCGAAAGGGCAAGAACGTCGTGCAGTACTCGGCGACCGACAAGGCCGGCAACGTGTCAGCGACGGGGACGGTGCGGGTGACGATCAAGTAGCCCAGGCAGCCTCCCCCGCTGGTCGAGTAGGTCGTCGCGAGAAACGAGCTACTCGACCAGCGTGGGCAAGCTCTACTCTGCGGGCACCGGCGCGGGGTCGACTACCTCGGCACCGAAGACGGTGACGAGCAGCTGGGCCACCCAGTCGATCAGGTCGGCGTCCGCGAGCGGCTCACCGTTGATGACCTTCATCGGCACCGAGACGACCCCGGTCTGCGTGAAGTACTTCGACCCGGCATACAGGCGCTGCAGGCGGATCTGGATCGACTCCGCAAGGTCGGCGGGACCGATGCGAAGGTTGCCACCCATCGCGACGACTTCTCCGAGGCCGGCGCGCTGCGCCATCCGCCTCAAGCGCGACACCGCGATGAGGTTCAGCACCTGCACCGGCGGTTCGCCATAGCGGTCGCTGAGCTCGTCGAGCACGCGGTCGATCTGGTCGGGCGTCGACGCCGGGGCGGATGCCGTCGACAGCTTCTGGTACGCCTCGAGGCGCAGCCGCTCACTCTCGACGTATTCGTCGGGAATGTGCGCGTCGACGGGGAGCTCGAGCCGCAGCTCGGTCTGGCCCTCGGCGACATCGCCCCGGAACGTCGACACGGCTTCGCCGATCATGCGCAGGTACAGGTCGAACCCGACTCCCGCAATGTGGCCGGACTGCTCGCCACCGAGCAGGTTTCCGGCTCCGCGGATCTCGAGGTCGCGCAGGGCGATCTGCATTCCCGCACCGAGCTCGTTGTTCGCGGCGATCGTCGACAGTCGCTCGTGCGCGGTCTCGCTGAGTGGCTTCATCTCGTCGTAGAGGAAGTACGCGTAGGCGCGCTCGCGCCCGCGCCCGACCCGGCCGCGCAGCTGGTGCAGCTGGCTCAGGCCGTATTTATCGGCGCGGTCGATGATCAGAGTGTTCGCATTTGCGATGTCGAGGCCGGTCTCGATGATCGTCGTCGAGACGAGGATGTCGAACTTACGCTCCCAGAAGTCGACCATCACCTGTTCGAGAATGGCTTCGGACAACTGGCCGTGCGCGACAGCGATGCGCGCCTCGGGCACGAGCTCGGCGAGCTGCGCCGCGACACGGTTGATCGACGAGACGCGGTTGTGAACGTAGAAGACCTGGCCCTCGCGCAACAGCTCGCGACGGATCGCGGCACTGACCTGCTTCTCGGAGTAGGGCCCCACGAACGACAGGATCGGGTGCCGGTCTTCGGGCGGGGTCGCCAGCGTGGACATCTCGCGGATGCCGGTGACAGCCATCTCCAGCGTGCGCGGGATCGGCGTCGCCGTCATCGCCAGGATGTCGACGTTGGTCTTGAGGGCCTTGAGGGCGTCTTTGTGCTCGACTCCGAACCGCTGTTCCTCGTCGATGATGACAAGACCGAGGTCTTTGAACTCGATGCTCTTGCTGAGCAGGCGGTGGGTTCCGATGACGACGTCGACCGTGCCATCCGCCAGGCCGGCGATGGTCTCGCGGGCTTCTTTGTCGGTCTGGAACCGGCTGAGTGCGCGCAGGTGGATCGGGAACCCGGCAAAACGCTCGGCGAAGGTCTCGAGGTGCTGGCGCACGAGCAGCGTCGTCGGAACGATCATCGCTACCTGCTTGCCCCCCTGCACCGCCTTGAATGCGGCTCGTACGGCGACCTCGGTCTTGCCGTAGCCGACGTCGCCGCTAAGCAGGCGGTCCATCGGGATCGGGCGTTCCATGTCGCCCTTGACCTCGTCGATGGTCGTCAATTGGTCTGGCGTCTCGGCGAACGGGAAAGCTTCTTCGAGCTCCCGCTGCCACGGGGTGTCTGGCGGGAATGCGTGCCCCTTCGACGCCATCCGTGCCGAGTAGAGCTTGACGAGTTCGACGGCGATGTCGCGCACGGCCTTGCGGGCTTTGCCCTTGGCCGCGGCCCAGTCGCTTCCGCCCATCTTGCTCAGGTTCGGCGCTTCGCCACCGACGTAGCGGCTGAGCAGGTCGAGCTGGTCGGTCGGGACGAACAGCTTGTCGCCGGGGTACCCGCGCTTGTTCGGCGCGTACTCGATGACGAGGAATTCGCGCGGGCGTTTGACCGCGTTGCGTCCGCCCGACGAGACCTCGCGCTGCACGAGCTCGATGAACTTTCCGATGCCGTGGGTCTGGTGCACGACGAAGTCGCCGGCCTTGAGCTGCAGCGGGTCGACGACGTTCTTGCGGCGGCTCGCGAGCTTTTTGACCTGGCGGGAGTCGTAGCCCGCCGCGCGTCCGTAGAACTCGGTCTCGCTGAGCAGCGCGAGCTTGATGTCGGCGAATTCGAAGCCGTGCTCGACCGAGGCTTTGAGCAGGTAGGCGATGCCCTCGTCGGCCGGGACCGGGTAGTCCTCGACGATGCGTCCGGATGCTTCGTGCTCGCCCAGTACGTCGGCTGCACGCTCGACGAGACCGCTGCCCTGCGCGACGATCGCGACGGTCCAGCCATCGCGGAGGCGGTCGGCAACGTGCTCGACGGCACCTTCGGCCTTGCCCGCGAAGCTCGGGACGGTCGTCGCCTCGATACGCACGTACTCGTCCTGGGCCAGGTCTTCGTCGAGCGCCCCGGAGTCGAACGGGCTCATCGTCCACCACGAGCGGCGGCCGGCGGATTCGCGCAGCGAGGCGAGCGTGACGAAGTCGCCGCTCTCCAGGTCGATCGGAACTTCCGCGCCGGCCGTTGCGGCGTTCCAGGCAGCACTGAGGAACTCGCGGTTGGTCTCGACGAGGCTGTGCGCCCGGGCCGTGACGCGCTCGGGCGACAGGGTGACGATCGCGGCATCTGCGGGCAGGTAGTGCGTGAGCGGAACCAGGCGGTCGACGAGGGCCGGCGCCAGCGACTCCATGCCGTCGACCGGGATGCCCTCGGAGATCTTGGCCAGCATCTGCGACAGGCTCGGGAACTCGTGCTGCATCTCGCGGGCGCGCTGCCGCACTTGCTCGTCGAGCAGCAGCTCACGGCTCGGGGGGAATTCCGCCTGCTCGATCTCGATCGGGAGCGAGCGCTGGTCGGCTACCGAGAAAGCGCGGATCTGCTCGAGCTCGTCGCCGAAGAATTCCAGGCGCACGGGGTGCTCGTCGGTGGGGGCGAAGACGTCGAGGATGCCTCCGCGTACGGCGAATTCACCTCGACGAGTGACCATGTCGACCCGCGAATATGCGAGGTCGACGAGGCGAGCCGAGAGCGTGGGGAGGTCGTAGCCGCGACCGTTGACCGCGAGCGTGAGCGGCTCGATTGTCGTGAGGTTGTCAGCGAGAGGCTGGAGAGCTGCGCGAACCGACGCGACGATCACGATGGAGCCGCGGGTGGCATCCGTCGTTTCGGACCACTCCTTGATGCGGCGCAAAGCCTTGATGCGCTTGCCCACGGTCTCAGCGCTCGGGCTGAGCCGCTCATGCGGCAGGGTCTCCCAGGCCGGGAACTCGATGATCTCTGCCGTGGGCAGGAACGAGCAGAGTGCGGAGCGCAGCGTTTCGGACTCGCGTCCGGTTGCGACGATGGCGAGTAGTGCCTGGGGGCCGGTGCGCTTGGAGAGAAGTCCGGCAATGAGCGGAGCACGCAGACCATCGACAAGCGAGAAGTCGGCGTTGCGGTTCGCAAATCCAAGGGCTTTCTCGAAGCTGCGGGCGCGCGAAAGCCCCGCAATTAATCCTTCGAGTATCACCGGATAAGTCTACGGTGCCTCACTGACAGGCGGCTCGGTCGGGGCGTCGGATGCGGCCTCCGGCTGGGTGCTTGCTGGGGGTGTGGGCTTCGGGGTGGTCGCCCGCGGTGCCCGGGGCTTAGCCGGGGTGCGGGGTTTAGCCGGGGTGCGGGGTTTGGCGGGGGTGCGCGGTTTGGGGGCGGACGCTGCGGTGGCGGGCTCGGTGCCTGCGTCGGTGCCTGCGCCGGCATCTGCACCGGTTGCCGCGGGTGCCGGCTTGGCCGGGGTGGTGCGCGGCTTGGCCGGGGTACGGGGCTTGGGAGTGGTTCCGCTCGTGCGCGGCTTGGCCGGGGTGCGCGGCTTGGCCGGGGTGCGCGGCGCGGGCGTTGTTACGGCGCCGGATGCCGAGGTGTCGGTCGAGCGGGTCTCGGTCGCGGAAGGCGCGGTCGCAGAAGGCGCGGTCGCGGCAGCAGCGTCGGTGGCGGACGGTGAGGTTGCGTCTGCGGCCGGATTAGTGGTGCGCGGCTTGGCTGGTGTCCGGGGTGTTGTGCCGGTGCGGGGCTTCGCGGGAGCCCGGGGCGTACGCGGCTTGGCCGGACTGCGCGGCTTCACGGGAGCCTTGGCAGGGGTTGCAACAGGTTCGGCCGGTGGTTCTGGTGTGGGTTCGACAGTGGGGTCAGCCGTGGGCTCAGCCGAGGGTTCGGCGACGGAGGATGGAGTTTCTAGATCCTCTGCCTCCTCCGGTAGCTTGGAAAACTCAGGAGTTTCCGGCTCAGACGGGGCCTCAGCTGGCGTGTCGATGGGGTCGATAACCGGGTTTTCCTGAGTTTCCCAAGTGGAGTCCTCGGTAACCGGCTCGACTACAGCGAGGTCTGACTCTTCGGCAACTGGCGCAGCCACCTGCTGGTCCGCGTGGATGACCGTGAGTGCCGGCGCGAGTCCGTCGGCGAACGACGGGAACCGGGGCGCCCATCCGAGTTCCCGCTTGGCGAGCTCGTTCGAGACGACCATCGACGTGCGCGAAATGAGCTGCGCGCTGAACGGCGCGACCATCTGCAACAACCAGCTCGGCAGCGCGATCAACGAGCGTCCGGCGACCACCGAGCGCGCCTGTTGCAGATCGCGCCAGGTCGCGGGGGTGTCGTCGACGATGTTGTAGACCGAACCCGGGGTCCCGTGCTCGAGTGCCAGCACGGTGGCGGCGGCAGCATCCGCCGGGTGGATGAACGGCAGCAGCCCGTGGGAGTCCGATGCCACTGGCGACAGGGGCCCGTCTTTCGAGTAGAAGACGCCGTAGCGCAGGGCGACGCCGCCGAACGCCCGCACCTGCTGCTCGAGCGAGAGCAATGCGGCGAGAATCGGGTCGAGCTTGTCGTGGGTCGGCTCGGCAAAGGAGTCTGACTCGACGAGTGGCTGGGCATCGTGTTCGGCGAATCCGTATCCATAGGCGACGGATGCGGCGACCAGGCGAGTTGCGCCGGTCAGGCGGGCGGCGGCGATCAAGGTCGAGGTGCCCTCGAGGCGCAGGCGGTTGGTGGCGCGCATGTCCGAGAAGCGGCGCGGGACCTTGCGCAGCGCGGTGGCCTCGTGGATGACGGCGTCGAACGATTCGCCCTCGATCCCGGCGAGGAATTCATTGCGGTCGCCCAGGTCGGCCACGAGCTCGGTGGCCTCGAAGTGCGCGAGCGAGCCGGGGTGGCGCGTGACGCCGACGACGTCATGGCCGGCGGCGAGCAGCGCGGGAATGAGGTGGCGTCCGATGTCTCCGGAAGCCCCGGCCAGTAGAACGCGCATCCGCCAATTCTAGTCATCCCGCGAATAGCGCATTCCCGGCGCGGCTTTGTGCTTTTTTGCGGGTTGCAGCGCTCTCAACCCGCAAAAAAGCACAAACCCGGGGAGGGAGGCGGGCGTGTCGCGGCGGATCGGCGGGCGTGGCCTACTTGGCGGTGTGAAAGCGCAACTGGGCGGCCGTCAGCCCGTCGGTGGTGAGCAACTCGACGGCGTCAGCGGCATCCGCCAGCAGGTTGGGCAGCACCTTGCGCTCTTCGCCAGCAAAGTCGCGCAGCACGAAATCGGCGGCGGGCTGGCGTCCGGGCGGGCGCCCGATACCGATGCGGATGCGGCTGAACTCGGGCGTACCGGTCGCGGCGATGATGTCCCGGATGCCGTTGTGGCCACCGTGCCCTCCCCCGAACTTCAGCTTGATGCTGTCGAACGGGATATCGAGCTCGTCGTGGACGACGATGAGATTAGCTGGCTCGATCTTGTAGAACCGCAGCAGTGCAGCGACGGGCCCACCGGACAGGTTCATGAACGAGTTCGGCTTTGCGAGGATGAGGCGAGGGCCACCGGCGAAAGTGCGTCCCTCAGCGACCAACGCATTCGCCTTGTGGCTCTTGAACGGCGCCGACGCGCGATCCGCCAATTCGGCCAGGGCCATCTGGCCGACGTTGTGCCGGTTGCCGGCGTACGTCTGCCCCGGGTTGCCCAGCCCAACTACGAGCCACGCGGTGTCGTTCACGACGATGCCCTCCGCAAGAGATAAGACGAATCGGGCAGCCCGGCCGAAGCGCGGGCTGCCCGATTGGTGAAGAGGGAGTTACTACTCGGCGGGAGCGGCTTCGGCGGCCGGAGCTGCCTCGTCGTCGCCGAGGTCCTGCTCGGCCGGGACCGACACGGCGACGATGAGCGTCTCCGGGTCGGTGATGAGCGATGCGCCGGCGGGAAGCTCGACGTCCTTCGCGTAGATGCGGGTACCGGCCTCGGCACCCTCGATGTTGATCGAGACCGACTCGGGGATGTGGGTGGCTTCGACCTCGAGTACGAGGGTCTTGTTGTCCTGCTCGGTGGAGAGTCCGGGTGCCGGCTCACCGATGAGGTGGACGGAGACCTCGACCTCGACCTTTTCACCCTTGCGGACGACGATGAGGTCGACGTGCTCGATGATCTGGCGAACCGGGTCCTTCTGCACATCCTTGACCAGCGCGAGCTGGATCTTGCCCTGGATGTCGAGCTCGAGAACCTGGTTCGACTTGCGCAGGATCAGCGCGAGCTCGTGGCCCGGCAGCGTGACATGCTGCGGCTCGGTGCCGTGACCGTAGATGACTGCCGGGATCTTGCCCACGGCGCGGATCTTGCGAGCCGCACCCTTGCCGAAGGACTCGCGGATCTCGGTTACGAGGTGGTTATTGTCGTTGCTTGCGGCCTTGGCCATGATTTTCTCTCCAATTGGCGGGCAGTGCCCACGCGTGATTTTCAACTCGAACGCATGTCAGCGTGAGGAAGACGTGTGGCTCGTATGGCCCAAAGCTTTTCGCCTGGAACACCTGCCGGTTGCCCGCTCCACCGCGTCGATTACGGAATCCATGAGGATTCCCTCGCCGAAGTACCGTGCAAGTTTACACGGATGCCTATTGCGTGCCTACCCGAGGCAACGTAACTTCGAACACACAAGTACTCAGAGGCGCACCTTTTCATCCCGGTCGCCTGGGGCATGAGTACGGAACGACGGGATCATCGCATCCCGGTGGACACACGCTGGGGGGCTGACGTGTCGAAGACAGCAGTGAAGACCACACCGGGGGCCGTCGCGCCCGACGCCAGCCGTCGCGCGTTCTTCGGCCTCGGCACGCTGGCCGTCGCCGGCGCTGTCGGCGTCGAGACGCTGGGAACAGCGGATGCCGCATCAGCCGCAATCGCGCGCACACCGGTGCCGGCATCCCGCGTCTCAGTCGCGTCCGCACGCGACATCGCGAACGAGCCATTCGCCGACGGCGGCCCGGAGACCCGGGACGCCAGCATGGCGAGCAGCGTGCAGGTCGCGTCGGCTGCCGCCGTCGTCACGGGCAAGCAGTACAAGACCTTCCTCGCCGCCGCAAAAGCCGGAGGCGCGAGCAAGTCGAAGGTGTTCCCCGGAACCAACGCCCGCGCCCACCTGCTGCGCCGCGCGACATTCGGCGCGCGTCCGCGCGACCTCGCCGACCTCAAGAAGCTCGGCGTCGAGAAGTGGATAGCCCGCCAGCTGACCCCGCTGTCGATAGCCGACCCCGAGGGCACCGCGGCGTGGAAGCTCTTCCCGCTCGCCGGCGCCTCCCCCGCCACCATCATCAAGTCGATCGACCAGTACAGCTGGGACGCCGTCTTCCAGACAGCGCAGGGCTCGCTCGCACGGCAGGTCTTCTCACAGCGCCAGCTGTTCGAGATCGTGGTCGACATCTTCGCGAACCACCTGCACGTTCCGCTGCCGGGCGAGCAGTGGCACACGGCGCCGAGCTACTTGCAGACAGTGATCCGCAGCAACGCCCTCGGGTCGTTCAGCACCATGCTCGTCGCCGCAATGAAGCATCCGGCAATGCTCAACTTCCTCAACAACGACGAGTCGCGCAAGGCGAACGTCAACGAGAACCTCGGCCGCGAACTGCTCGAGCTGCACACTGTCGGCATTGCCGGCAAGTACACCGAAGCGGATGTCCGCGCGAGCGCCTCGATTCTCTCCGGCCGCACCTGGGACTGGGAGAAGGGCACCTACAAGTACGACGCGAGGGAGCACGTCACCGGCCGGGTCACTGTGCTGGGCTTCACCCACGCCAACACCACGGGTGCCGGCGGCGAAGCGGTGGGCGACGCCTACCTGCGTTACCTGGCGAAGCATCCGGCCACCGCTCGTGCCATTGCCCGCAAGATCGCCGTTCGTTTCGTGTCGGACACCCCGAGCGCCGACCTGGTGAACCGCCTGGCCGCGGTCTACCTGCGTAACAACACCAGCATCCGCAAGACCGTCGAGGCCGTGTTCCTCAGCAGCGACTTCTGGGCGTCAGTGGGCACCCGCATGCGTCGCCCGCTGGAAGACGCCGTGGGCACCCTGCGTGTGCTCGACATCCGCCGCACGACCAAGTCGGCCCAGCCGCTGAGTTGGTTGTACTGGTCGCTCAACGAAGCCGGCCACACGCCTCATGGCTGGGCACCACCGAACGGCTATCCGGATGTCGCGGCAGCGTGGCTCGGCGCCGGTGCGATGATCCAGCGCTGGAACCTCCACCGCGTCTTCGTGAATGGCTGGTGGACCGGCCTGACCTACAGCAAGCCGTCGAAGCTCGTCACCCGCACCAAGAACATGACGACCCTGCAGTGGACGACAGCGGTTGCGGTGCGGCTGTTCGGCATGACGCCGTCAAAGGCCCACCTGACCGCCGCGGTCAAGGGTGCCGGGTTCACGGCGTCGTCTGCGGCACCGACCGACGACTGGCGGTGCGGAAAGATCGTGTCGCTGCTGCTCGATTCCCCCTATTTCCAACTGCGATGACCGCATCAACCGACCGAGGAGCTGACCGCATGCCTGAACTGAGCCAGGGCACCTTCGACGATGCGACCATGCGTTCGCTGCATCCAGACTGCCCCGACTGGGAACGCCTCGGCCCGACCACCCGGGATGCCGCCATCCGCGCGACCGCGGTCGCCCAACAGGTGGCCGCGCAAGAGCGCACCGACACCTGGGCCGGTGGCTTCAACCGGCGTACGTTCCTCAAAGCGGGAATGGGCATCGGTGTCGCCGCACTGGGCGCACAACTCGTCACCAGCCGTGTCTCGTATGCGGCGGCCGCTGAGCCCAGCGCCGGCACACTCGTCGTCGTCTTCCTGCGCGGCGGCATGGACGGCCTCTCGCTGCTCATCCCCGCAACGGATGCTGCCGGGAGCTCGGCATTGCGCGCATCCCGCCCCGGCGTCTCGATCCACCCCGACAAGCTTCTCGGCTTCGACGCGGCGCGGGGCTTCGGCCTGCACCCGGCCATGAAGCCGCTCGAGCCTCTGATCAAGGCGGGCAAGGTCGCCGCGATCCCCGCCGTGTCCACACCCGACCTCTCCCGCAGCCACTTCCAGGCACAGGACTGCCTCGAACGCGGCTCGACCAACTCGCTCACCTCTGGCTGGCTCGACCGTGTGCTCGAGGCATCCGGAGCGGGCACGACGTTCAGGTCTGTCGCCGTCGGCGGCATGACCCCGCGCTCGCTCATGGGCACGTCGCGGTCGATGGCGATGTACAACATCGATTCGATCTCGCTCGACGTGAGCCCCGAAGACATGACCAACACGACGGATGCCCTGGCGAGCCTGTATACCGGAATCGACCATCCGATAGCGGCCCAGACCACCCTCGCGCTCGGGGCTCTCGACACCATCGCCGGCATCCGCCAGTCGCAGTCTTCGGCGCCGAAAGTCGAGTATCCCGAGGGCAATTTCGCGGATGCACTCAAGTCGCTCGCGGCCCTCATCAACGGCAACGCCGGGGTGCGCGTCGCCTGCATCGATGTCGGCGGCTGGGACACCCACACCGGTATGGGCAACGAGACGCAGGGCGACATCATGCGGCACCTCGGCGACCTGTCTGAGGCGCTTGCCGCGTTCACGACCGACATCGGCCCGGCGCTGAACAACACCACCATCGTCACCATGAGCGAATTCGGCCGCCGCGTCGAAGAGAACGCGAGTGGAGGCACCGACCACGGCCACGGCGGCGCCGTGCTGGTCATCGGCGGCGGAGTCAACGCCGGGGTGCACGGCACCTGGAACGGCCTGGCCGCCGACGCCCTCGAGCAGGGCGATGTGCGCGGGCTCAACGACTACCGCGACGTGCTCTCCGAGATCGTCACGAAGCGTCTCGATCTCACGCCCGGCGCTATCTCCGGCGTCTTTCCCGGGTGGAAAGCCGAGCCTGTGGGAGTCATGGCCTAAGCGTCGGAATTGCCGTATTAACGTCGCTCTCCCCGGCGTTCGGATGAGGCCGCGGAGTAGAGTTATCAGCGGTTCATTCGACAACGAGGAGTATTTTGAGCGACCAGACCCAGGCAAATATCGGCGTAGTCGGCATGGCGGTGATGGGCTCGAATCTCGCCCGCAACCTCGCTAGCCGCGAGGGAAACACCGTCGCCATCTTCAACCGTTCGTTCGAGAAGACGCAGACCGTGCTCGACGAGCACCCCGAGGCCGAGTTCGTCGCCGCGAAGAGCTACGAAGAGTTCGCCGCCTCGCTCTCGAAGCCCCGCACCGCGATCATCATGGTGCAGGCCGGTAAAGGCACGGATGCCGTGATCGACGCGCTCAGTGAGGTGTTCGAGCCGGGCGACATCATCGTCGACGGTGGCAACGCACTGTTCACCGACACCATCCGTCGCGAGAAGGCCGTTCGCGAGACCGGCATCAACTTCGTCGGCGCCGGCATCTCCGGTGGCGAAGAGGGCGCGCTGCTCGGACCGTCGATCATGCCCGGCGGCTCCGCCGAAGCGTGGGAGACCCTCGGCCCGATCCTCAAGTCGATCGCCGCTGTCGCCGAGGGCGAGCCGTGTGTGACGCACATCGGCACCGACGGTGCGGGCCACTTCGTCAAGATGATCCACAACGGCATCGAGTACGCCGACATGCAGCTCATCGGTGAGGCCTACGACCTCATCCGCCGCGGCACCGGAAAGACCCCGGCCGAGATCGCGGACGTCTTCACCGAGTGGAACAAGGGCGAGCTCGAGAGCTACCTCATCGAGATCACCGCCGAGGTGCTGCGCCAGGTGGACGCCGAGACCGGCAAGCCCCTCGTCGACGTCATCGTCGACCAGGCCGGATCCAAGGGAACCGGCGTCTGGACCGTGCAGACCGCACTCGACCTCGGCATCCCGGTCTCCGGGATCGCCGAAGCCGTGTTCGCGCGCTCGGTGTCGTCCAAGCCTGCCCAGCGCGAGGCGGCATCCGCCCTGCCCGGACCTGCCGAGGAGTGGAAGGTCGACGACGTCGATGCTTTCATCGAGGGTGTGCGCCAGGCGCTGTACGCGTCGAAGGTCATCGCGTACTCGCAGGGCTTCGACGCGATCGTCGCCGGCGCCGAGCAGTACGGCTGGGACATCAAGAAGGGCGAGATCGCCAAGATCTGGCGCGGCGGCTGCATCATCCGTGCGCGCTTCCTCAACCGCATCACCGAGGCCTACGCCGAGAACCCCGGACTCGTCTCGCTCGTGACCGCGCCGTTCTTCACGGATGTCGTGGCCGGTGCCCAGAAGGCGTGGCGTAACGTCGTCGCCGACGCGGTCAAGGCCGGAATCCCCGCGCCGGTGTTCTCGTCGTCGCTCGCGTACTACGACTCGCTGCGTGCTGACCGCCTGCCGGCCGCACTGACACAGGGACAGCGTGACTTCTTCGGAGCGCACACCTACAAGCGCGTCGACAAGGAAGGCACCTTCCACACGCTGTGGAGCGGTGACCGCACCGAGATCCAGGCCGTAGACAGCCACTAGTAGGTGACAGATGCGGTGTTTGTTATCAGTGCGGCCGTTTAAACGGCGTATCTGATAACAAACACCGCTTCTACCAGCGGGGCTGGTCGCTTCCCAGCGGGCGCGGCGACTTGTCGAACCGCGGCACGGCAGAACCGACAGTGAGCGGCTGCGCGAGAACCTCAGCCGCACCCCAGGGCGTCTCGATCGAGGTGGGCCAGCGGGTGACGGATGCCGCAGCCCCCGCCCCGTCGAACGGCGCGACCGGTTCGGGCAACTGCCCGTCGCGCCGCGCGATGAACGCCGCGGTCGCCGCGTCGGGGCCCTGCGCAACCGATCGCAACGGGGCCAGCTGGCTCGCGGTAGCCAGCGCACGGCCCGTGCGGGCGAGCGAGAGCGACGCGACCGATCCGTATCCGGAACGCCACGCCCGCCCGAGGTCGACGATTACCGCGGCGGCGGTCAGGTAGCCGGTCGCGTGGTCGAGTGCCTGCACCGGAAGCGGTGTCGGCTTGGCTGCGTGGGCCCAGCTCCGGCCGGTGTCGGCAATTCCGCTCGACATCTGCACGAGGCTGTCGAAGCCCCGGCGATTGCGCCAGGGGCCGGTCCAGCCGTAGGCGTTGAGGCGTCCGACGACCAGGCCCGGCCGCAGTGCCGAGAGCGTGGTGTCGTCGAATCCGAGGCCTTCGAGCGCGTCAGCCCGGTAGCCGTGCAGCACGATGTCGGCACCGGCGACGAGGTGCCGGAACGTCTCGGGGTCACGGCGGATGTCGAGCCGCGCCGCCCGCTTGCCGAGCGTCATATCCGGCACGATCGCGGGTTCGTCCCACCCCGGCGGGTCGATCCGCAGCACGTCGGCGCCAAAGCTCGCGAGGAAGCGCGAGGCGACCGGGCCGGCAAGCACGCGGGTGAGGTCGAGCACGCGCACGCCCTCCAGCGGCCGGGCCGGGTTCGGCATCCGGAAACCGCCCGGCGCTATCCGACCCGGAGTGCGGTGCGCGAGGCTCTCTGTCGCGACGGCAGCACCCTGCTCGTGCGAGAGCCACTGGTCTTCGGTGAGCATGACGGCCGCGACTCCCCCGGCGGCGACCACCGCATCCTCGAGCTCGGCGCCGCGCCAGTGTTGCACGGCTGCCGCAACCCGGGCGCGGTCAGCGGGTGCGCCGAGCACGCGGAGGGCCGCTCTCTTGTGGTGCGGGGCGTTGGTGTGCAGGCGGATCCAGCCGTCTGCGGTCTCGTAGTCGCCCGCGATCGCGTCCCACGGGGAGGGCAGCTCCCACCCGACGGGGCGGAATGCAGTGGCGAACCAGGCATCTGCGAGGCCGCGGTCGATGCTCACCACTGGTTCGACATCCGTCGTGCTGGTGACGAGTTGCGAGATCGCCAGGCCGGCGACCGCGATGCTCGCGGTGGCCAGGTCGGAGACGGGGAACGCCGAGTCGAGCGCTGGCTCGCCGGACACCCGCAGCGCTGGCATGGCCGTATTCTCGCCGGCCACGCCCGCCCACAGTACATCGACCAGGTCATCGTTGAGATCGCTCACCTGCACACCCTAAGCGGCGGCGCTGCGGGAGTCACGAAGGACCAGCGCTCTGGACAGCACCCCACGGGAGTGCTACCCGCCGGTATCGGAGAGTGCGCCCCGCGAAAGAGTGGCTGACCGCAGGGGCGTTTTCAGGCACCGGATGCGAGACTTGAGCCGTGAACGACGACTACCACCCCGAGCTCGCCGAGTACGAACCGCACGGAGACCGGCCGCTGCGCTCGCGCCGCACCATGCTGATGATGCGCGCGCTGGTGATCGTGACGCTGGCCGCCCTCGTCGTACCGGGCGTCCTCACGTCGGTCAGCTTCGCCGAGGCGACCGCGCTGCGGGTCTGCTCGATCTGGGTGCAGTACAGCGTCGCCGAGCAGAACCGGGCCGAGGTGCGCTTCGAATGGTTCAGCCACGACGGCATCGCCGGCTGGGAATGCTACGCGATCACGGCATCCGGCGAGCAGCACGTGAGGTCACTCGGGGTCATCCCCGAGGCTCCGGAGCTGCCCGACGGCACGATGTTGCCGGCAGTGGACCTGTAACCGGTATCACTGGCGCGCGGTCGTCCTGCTCAACCAGCAGCGGGACTACCTACGCGGCGCCGTCGAACATCGAGGTGACGGATCCGTCGTCGAACACCTCGTAGATCGCGCGGGCGATCAGTGGTGCGATCGGCAGGATCGTGAGCTTGTCGAAGCGCTTCTCCTCGGGCAGCGGCAGGGTATCGGTGACAACCACGGAGTCGATGAAGTCGCTCTGCAGCAATTCTTTCGCCGGGTCGGAGAACACCGCGTGGGTCGCCGCGACGATAACGCCGAGGGCGCCAGCGTTCTTCAGGGCTTCTGCTGCCTTGGCGATGGTGCGACCGGTGTCGATGAGGTCGTCGACAATGAGGCAGACGCGTCCGCTGACTTCACCGACGATCTCGTGCACCGAGACCTGGTTGGCGACCATCGGGTCACGACGCTTGTGGATGATGGCGAGCGGGGCGCCGAGCTTGTCGCTCCAGATGTCGGCGACCCGAACGCGGCCCATGTCGGGCGAGACGACGGTGAGAGTCGAGGGGTCGAGCTTCTTGAAGTGCTCGAGTAGCACGGGCATTGCGAAGAGGTGGTCGACCGGGCCGTCGAAGAAGCCCTGGATCTGGGCGGCGTGCAGGTCGACGCTCATGATGCGGTCGGCTCCGGCAGCCTTGTACAGGTCGGCCATCAGGCGCGCGCTGATCGGCTCACGGCCGCGGCCCTTCTTGTCCTGGCGGCCGTACGGGTAGAACGGCAGAACGACGGTGATGCGCTTGACGGAGGCACGCTTGAGAGCGTCGACCATGATGAGCGATTCCATCACGTGTTCGTTGAGCGGAGCGGGCATCGACTGGATGACGAAGACATCCGCGCCGCGAACGCTCTCGTCGTAGCGCGCGTAGATCTCACCGTTGGCGAAGGTGCGGGCGTCGGTGTGTACGACATCCGTCTCGAGCGCGTGCGCTACATCGTGAGCGAGCTGCGGGTGCGCCCGACCTGACACGATGACGAGCCGTTTTTGTCCGGTGACTTTGATCTCGGACACGTATCCCGCTCTCTGCCGGCTCACCGACGAAATTTACGCTTAGTCGGTGTCGGTGCCGGCCGCTGCAGCTTTCGCCGCGGCAGTTCCAGCACGGTTCGCTTCGACCCAGCCAGTCATGTTGCGTTGTGGAGCCACATTGATCGCCAGGGCACCCGCCGGAACGTCCTTTCGGACGACCGTGCCGGCGCCTGTGTAGGCTCCGTCGCCAATTCTAACCGGAGCGACGAAGACGTTGTGAGACCCGGTGCGCACGTGCGACCCGACCTGTGTTTTGCTCTTGTTTACGCCGTCGTAATTGGCCGTGATCGTGCCCGCTCCGACGTTGGACTCCACACCGACGGTGGTGTCGCCGATGTAGCTGAGGTGCGGCACTTTGCTGCCCTCGCCGATCTTGGCGTTCTTGGTCTCGACGAACGTGCCGATCTTGCCGTTCGCGCCCAGCTCGGTGCCCGGGCGCAGGTAGGCCCAGGGGCCGACGGTCGCGCCAGCGCCGATGACCGCGAGGGTCGCGTCGGCGCGCTTGACGACGGCGTTCTCGCCGATCTCGCAGTCGACGAGGGTGGTGTCTGGGCCGATGATGGCACCGGTCTGGATGTCGGTCGCACCCTTGATCTGGGTGCCCGGCAGGATCTCGACGTCGGCCGCGATGGTCGACTTGAGGTCGATCCAGGTGCTCGCCGGGTCGACGATGGTGACGCCCGCGCGCTGCCAGCCGCGCACGATGAGTTCGTTGAGCTTGAGCGCGACCTCGCTGAGCTGCACGCGGTCGTTCACTCCCGAGACCATCCAGGGCGCAGACACCGGCGTCGCGGCGACCGCGGAACCGGCCTGGCGCAGCAGGGCCACGACATCCGTCAGGTACTTCTCGCCCTGCGAGTTGTCGGTGCCGATCTTCGACAGTTCGGCGCGCAACTGGGCGGCGTTGAAGACGTAGGTTCCGGAGTTGATCTCGACGATGGTGAGCTCATCGGCTGAGGCGTCTTTGTGCTCGACGATGCGGTCGAGGTTTCCGGATGCGTCGCGCACGATGCGTCCGTATCCGGTCGCGTCGTCGAGGATGGCCGAGAGCACGGTGGCTGCCGCGCTGGCCGTGCGGTGGGCGGCGATGAGGCTGGTGAGGGTGTCGGCG